>ENA-ORCS01000779-ORCS01000779.1-marine-metagenome-genome-assembly--contig:-NODE-779-length-17382-cov-3.107368_pt1 | contig 17382 bp, 15 predicted proteins | sample MGYA00237781_ERZ508513 | MGnify/ENA primary metagenome ERZ508513 (study PRJEB26184, sample SAMN06268793) | marine metagenome | isolation source: Eden Landing Ponds, San Francisco, CA, USA | place...
TCTGGAGACGTCGTTCTGTCGAGTGCGGAGTCCGTCCGTGACGCGTCCGAACAGGTCGCCGAATCGACACAGAAGATCTCCGACGACGCCTACGACCAGAAGGAACGCCTCCAGACTATCTCCGAGGAGATGGACGCCATCGCGACCCAACTCGAGGACTTCGCCGAAGCGAACCCCGACGTCGACTTCGGCGATTCCCTGGAGACGATCCGCCAGGTCGCCGAGATGGTCGGCGAGGCGGTCGAACTCGGCGAGGAGACGATGGCCGAGAGCGAAAACGTCGCCGGCGCCGCCGAGGAACAGGCTGCCGAACTCAACGAAGTGTCCTCGCGGGCCGAGGAACTCGTCCGCTACGCACAGTACCTCGGTGACGGCCTCTCCAACTTCGAGACCGAGGAAGAACACGAGTTCGTCTTCCAGACTGGGGCCGGTTCGACCGGGCCGGCCGGCGACGAAGTCGCCGAGACCGGCGACGCCTCCGAACCCGACGACGAGTAAGACACCGGCTGAGTAGTATACCGGCTGTCGGCGCTCGTCCGGACCGGGAACTCGACCGAATTTCGCCACCGCTCACCTGTCGAGTCCACGACAACGGTTATGTGTGCTACCGGAGAAGGGAGAATCGAATGCACACAGGCGGCCGAGCGGAGTGGTGGTGACGTGCCAAATCCATACGAGATCCGGCGGGTGACGGCCGCCGACCGGGAGCGCTGGCGGGCCGTCGTCGCGGAGCATCCTTCGGCAACCGTCTTTCACACCTGGGCGTGGATCACGGCGGTCGATTCGGCGTTCGAGTACGACCCCGCACACGTCCTCGTCTACGAAACCGGGACGAGCGAACCCGTCGGCGCTGTTCCCGGCTTCTCGATCGCCGGGGTCGGTGGGCGGACCGTCGTCAATCCGTTCTGCGAGTACGGATTCGGACTGTTCGATACAGAGGTGGACCCGGTACCGGTACTCCGGGCGCTCGCGGCCGACCTCGGGCCCCTCGGCGCCCGCGTCCTGAAAGACGCCGGGTGGACCGGCAACCGGGCGTACAACGCCGGCGGGTACGGTGCAGTCCAGACGGGTGAGGTTATCCGTCTCGACACGGACCGCTCCTTCGAAGCGGTTCGCGAGCAGTCGTTCGCCGGCGAAGCCCGGCGCTGTCTCCGACTCGCTTCCGAGGCGGGCGTGACGGTCCGTCCCGCAGGGATAACGGAGTACTACCCGCTGTACCGGAAGACTATGGAGCGACTGGGGAGCCCGCAGTTTCCCGAAGCGTTCTTTCGCGACCTCGCGGCGGAACTCGCCGACGACCTGCTCGTGCTCGTCGCGGACCACGACGGTGAGACGGTGGGCACGATTCTGGCGCTCGACCACGCTGGCGTCCGGATGATATGGTCGAACGCCTCGCGCCGGGACGCGTGGGACCTGCATCCCAACCACCGGCTGTACGCCGCTGCCATCGCGGACGCCTGCGAGAGCGACGTCGAGGTGGTCGACTTCGGCCGCTCGCGGCCCGAGTCGGGGGTCCACGGGTTCAAGACGGGCTTTGGCGGACAGCGGTCGCCGCTGGCGAGTTTCGTGACGCCACCCCACCGGGCGGGGAGAGCGTCGCTGGAAGGCTATGGAAAGGCCGCGGCGGTCGCAGAGCGATTTAGCCCCGTTCTCACCCATCCCGCGGTCGGACCGCGGCTCAAGCGATTCATCCACGAGTGAGACTATGATACGCAATCGACTCAGGGAACTGCTGCTCGTACTGTTGCTGGTCGGCGTCGTCTGGTACTACCGCCGTCGCGAGGAGACGGTCCGCGAGAGCCTGACGCTCAGCCAGCGCTGGGCCGCCGAAGGGGCCGATGGCGCGCCCGCGTCCGGGTCGGTGACGGCGACCGACCCGTCGGCGCTGACCCGAACCGCGAGTATCCTCGACGCCAGCCCCGAAGAAGTGCCCGAGCGCGTCGAGGCGCTCGACCGGAAGGTGCGCGACCTGACGACGGACCTGGAGAAAGCCAGAACCTCGTGGGCAGACCGCTGGTGGGAGGCACGGACGAGCACGCCACCGGACACCGAGGAGCGACACGTCACGGTCGTGAGCCTCCCGGACGGGACGCTGGCCGACGCAGAGGCACTCGCCAAAGCCGCACTCGCCGACGCGCTCGGTGTCACGATCGTCACCGCGGGCGGCGACGGGACGCTGGCGGTCGCGGTCGGCGCGGACGTCGAGGGCGAAGCGGCCGGCGAGATCGCCCGCGAAGTCGCCACCGTAGCGGGCGGCGGGGCGGGCGGCGGCCCGGACTTCGCGACGGGTGGCGGCGAGGCCGACCAGTTACCCGAAGCTGCTCGCGAGGTCCGCGACCGCCTCGCCGACGACGGCTTCGCGACGTAGATGGCGGGTCCGGGGTCCGCCACCGGGCGCGCCGGAAACGGGGCGGCGCCCATCGCTATCTACCTCCCCGAACTCACGCCCGGGGGCGCCCAGCGCGTGACAGTCGACCTCGCCAACGGCCTCGCCGAACGCGGCCACACGGTCCACCTCCTCTGTTCGTATCCCGGCGGACAGCTCCGCCCGGAACTCGAAGACAGCGTCCGGATCGTCGACTTCGACACGCCCGTCGTGCCCGGGCTGGGGATCGCCGCGAGCGCCCCCGCCATCGCGACGTACCTCCGGCGAGTCCGTCCCAGAGTGCTCTTCGCGGCGATGACCTACGCGAACGTGGTCGCGGCCGTCGCGGCCCGTTGCTCGCTGTCCGGGACACCGGTCGCACTCGTCGAGCACACCACGGTCGGGATGGAGACCGGCGGGAAACGCGACCTCACCACGACGCTCGCGCGGTGGGTCTACCCGCTGGCCGACCGCATCGTCGGCGTCTCCGAGGGCGTCGCCGAGAGCGTCCGCCGCCGGACCGGCGTCGACCCCGAAGACGTCGTCGTCTTGCACAACCCGGTTCCCGTTATCGACATCAGAGACCGGGCCGCCGAACCCATCGAGGAGTCGGTCGAAGCGGAGTGGCTCTCCGATCCCGACCGCGACGTGGTCCTCTGGGTCGGCCGCCTGGCACCCGAGAAAGACCTCGACACCTTGCTCGCGGCGTTCGACGCGCTCCACGACGAGCACCCAGAGACGCGACTCGTGCTCGCTGGTACCGGACCGGAGCGCGAGCGGGTCGGCGCGCTCGTCGAGGCCCGCGGGCTCTCGGACGTGGTCCGGTTTCCGGGGTACGTCGACCCGGCGCCGTACATGGCTCGCGCGTCTGTCTTCGCGCTGTCCTCGACGTACGAGGGACTCCCCACAGTACTGGTCGAGGCACTCGCCGTCGGCTGTCCGGTCGTCTCGACGGACTGCCCGAGTGGTCCCCGGGAGATACTCGGCGGTGGCGAGTTTGGCCGCCTCGTCCCCGTCGGCGACAGCGTTGCCTTCGCCGCGGCCCTGGCCGACGTCCTCTCGACGGAGGTCGACTCCGACCGACTGCGAAAGCGAGCGGAGACGTTCGCGAGCGACCGCGTCCTCGCCGACTACGAGGCCTTCATCGACGGCCTCAGCCGGGAGTGAATAGTACCCATCCGTCCCGTCCCATCTCGTTCCGTTCCGGCCGATTCAGCTCTCGACGACGTCGGCGACGAGGCCACGGAGGTGGTCGGTGTCGACGACCATTTCCTCATCGCGGGTCGGGTAGACGGCCCACTCGTAGTCGAATCCCAGTTGTCGAGCGAGACAGAAGTAGTACGCCTGGACGTAGTCTTCAGGGAACAGTTCGACGATGGTCGCGTCCGAGGCGTGGATGGTGTTTACGAGACCCGCGCCGTGGGGTGAGACGACCGTGTCGGCACCGACGAACAGGCGGATCTGGTCTTCCAGCGGGAGTTCGCCGAGTGTGAACGACTCGAAACCCAGCGGTTCGAGCACCGCCGCGATCTCGTCTTCGTTGGCGACGGGCCGGAACGTCGTGTCTCTGCGCGAGAGGAAGACCCGGGACGGGAAGTCACCCTCGTCGAGGTCGGGGACGTTCGACTGCATTCGGGCGGCGAGCCAGCGGAGGTCGTCTGGCGCGGGGTTGAAGTCGTCGTCGAAGCGGCTGTCGTGGGGCGCGATGTAGCGGTTCCGGTGGAGCGGGACGACCAGTCGCTCGACGTGGGCCTCACTCTCGGTCCACTCGCGAACCGGCCCGTTCCAGCCGGCCAGTCCGAGCGTCGCCAGCAGCCAGCCCGGCGGGTCGCGCTCGACGAGGACGGTTGGTTCCCGCCCGGTCGTAGCCTCGTATCGCTCCAGGAGCCGAACCTTCGGCAGGAACTCGGTCGTCCAGTGATAGTAGTTGCGCCAGTAGGGGATAAATACCGCCGCGGTCCCCAGCGACGGGATCTCACCAGTCGTCTCCTGGTCGACAGTCGGAACGCGTGCGGTCACAGGTTCGCTTGCGGTCGCGAAACGGTCCGCCTTGTCGGGGCTCGTAGAACGGTCCGTCTCGTCGGTGAGCGTGGTCACGCGCCCGTCGACTGCTGTCGGACGCCTCACCCGTCGGTCGGAGTCCTCGGGGAGTGACTGCCGACTTTCGAGGACGGCACAGTAGGTTCGATAGGCCAGGAGTGTCGACCGGTCGGTAGCGAGGGCGTCGTAGAGGTCGCGCAGCTGGAAGTAGAGGTACATCTCGCCGGCACTCGCCGTCTCGAGGACGAGTTCATTGTCGACGAGGGCGAACGCGTCCGGACCGAGCAGTCGTGCATCGCGCACCTCGCAGACGAACGGTCGTTCTGGGTGGTAGGTGCCGACTTTCGCTCGGAGCGGTCCCGGCAGATCCGCCCGGTCGGGCAGGTCGATGGTGAACGGGTCTGCCGCACCCGCGTACCAGAACACGTCGAGTGCCGATGCTCGCTCCGTGAGCGCCGACCGATCGAGCACCCGGTCCCGGACCGGCCGCATGAGCAGCCACCACCGGAGTCGCTCGCCGAGGAGGTCCTCACGGACGAACCGAGGGGCCCTAGAGAGCATCTGTCTGAGGCTTCCGTCCCGGTAGCCGTGCCGGAGGACCGCTGCCGCCCACCCGAGCGACGACCGCCGTGCCCTCTCAGGCTCTGCCATCGGCCCCCTGTCCGTCCATCGGATCCGCGTCACTGTCTCTGTCGACGTCGCTACTGTCGACCGCGTCGTCCCCGCTGGCGGAAGCGGCGTCCGCCCATACCGTCGGGCCCCACTCACAGGTGACCTCGTAGGAGTCCGTGCCGGTCACCGAGACGTCGACGGACACCGGCGCGTCGAGACCGAGTGCGAACCCGACGCCGAGAAACGACGCGACCGGGTGGTCGAACCGATCGGCCGCGCCGAACCGCGGTCCCTCTACCGTCGCAGTCGCCCGCCGCTCCGTCCCGTCGACTGCCGAGTCGACGCTATCGGCGAGTTCCAGCCCCGCGACGGCACCGGTCGCGAGCTGGTCACCGACCTCGACCGGGTCCGTCGACAGGTCGGTCGCTGCGACGGCCTCGTAGGCGTCGAACAGTGCTGCGCCCGTCGAATAGACGGTGATACCGGAATCGACACGGGCTGTGTTTCCGGAGTCGACTGTCCCATCTGGTTCCAGGTCGGCCACTCGCTCGTCACTCCCGAAGACCGGGCGCCGAGGGCCGACGTCAGACGACGACTCCGTCCCTGCCGGGATAGCGAGGTAAGCGGGTGCGAAGCCCTCCGGCGCTTCCTCGGCGGGCAGGTAGACGCGTCGGTCGGCGAGGTCGAGGTCGCGCGCGAGCGCCGCGCCAGTCTCGGCGAGGGCGGTGTAGACCCGTTCTGATGGGTCGATGACACTCGTGGCCCCCGGACGGACCCAGTAGACGAGGGCCGCCCCGAACAGGCCGGCGCCGGCGAACGCGACCAGTAGCTCCTGAAGGGTGTCCGACGGAGCGTAGACCGCTCCGCCCCCAGCGAGGGCGCCGAGGACGAACAGTGCGAAGCCGGTCCGTCGGTAGCCCACGCCGCCCGACCGGCCGGGTGCAGTCGCGCTGCTCGCGAGCATCGGCCTGACTCACCCGTCCCCGGATCGACCCACGGTGATTCCCAGACGTTGCATTGAGGCTACGGTCCACCGCGACCGAGTAAAACCTGCCGACCGGGTGGGGACGCCACGACGGGTCGGGACTCTCGTGGGGTCGGCGTCGACGCGGGAACGAACTCGAACGCGCCGAGGTCTGGCGCGTCACCCCGGTAAGAGAGTCCGACGTCCACGCCAGCGTCGATTGCCGGGCTGTCGGCCGAGAGGTGGAGGAACGCCTCGTCCTCGCGGTCGGTGCTCGCGAACCGGGGGTCGTCGAATCCGCGCTCCCACGAGTTGGCCGCGCTGTCGACCAACGGCGAGAGTTGCACGTCACCACCGGCACTGAGGTTGTTCCGGAGGCGATGGGCCGGACACGCAGGCTCCGCGAGGTCGAACCGACAGCCGAGTCGGAAGTCGATGGCGTTGCGCCAGGCCGTGTTGTTGTAGAGCGTGACCGGTCGAGTCGCGCCGTTGTCGTCGAAGCCACGGACACCGTTGTCGAAGGCGACACAGCGCCGTACGAGGTTGTCGCCACTCCCGTTCCCACCGCCGAGTTTGAACCCGTCGCCGTCCCCCGCCGCGGTGCCGTCGGGAGCGTACCCGTTGTCGTAGGACCAGCACTGTCGCACCGTCGTCTCGGTGGTCTGCCAGAGGTCGACCCCGTCGTCGGAGTTGCCCCGCGAAACACACGACGCCACCAGCGTCCCTGGCGAGCGTTCGACAGCGATACCGTCGGCGTTGTTCCCGCCACTCGACGGGTCGTAGTTGTTCTGTGAGCTGATACGACGGAGCGTGATACTCCGGGAGTCGAGCACGAAGATACCGACGCCGCTCGCATCGGGGTCGCCGCCGGAGGCGAACACGGAGACGTCCTCGACGAGCACGTCACTCGACCCGCCCTCGACGAAGAGCCCACGACTCGGCGCGTTCCAGACGCTGAATCCACTCAGTTCCAGCCACTGACAGTCCGAAAAGCGCATCCCACCGACGTCGGCGTTCGCGAAGTCGAACACCGGTCGTTCGTCGGCCGCCGGGTCGGCCTCTACCACTACCGGTTCCTCGGGGGTCCCGGCGAGACCGCTCGCGCCGAGGGTCCGGTTCGGACGATACGTTCCACCCCGGAGCAGGACGGTGGTTCCGGGCCCGGCGCGTGAGAGTGCTGTCGAGAGACCCCGCAGTGGCTCCCTGCGGTTCCCCGCGTTGCCGTCGTCGCCGTCGGGCGCTACGTATAGCAGTTGGGGTTCGGCGGACGTCGGTGTCGAGTTCGGTGTTTCGGTCCCCGTGCCCGGCGGCGCGTCCGTTTCGTTCCCGGTCGCCGTCGCGTCCGGACCCGGAGATCCGTCCGGTGTTCGCGTGGGCGTCGAAGTCCGGGTGGGTGTCGGCTCCGAACCGGGGCCGTCTGTCCGCAGCGGGCCGGGACACCCTGCTGTGGCACCGGCCAGCGCGAGTGCACTCGCTTCGAGCAACGCACGCCGGGTCGGACGCTGTCGACTACGCGACCCTGGTTCTTCCGCTCCCCCCTCATCGTGTTCGTCGTCTAGGTCGTCCATATAGTCCCAGTCGTGTCGTCCGGCGAGCGGAGCAGGGCGACGCCCTACCCAGTCCCGAGCGCTCGGCCGCCCAGCTCCGACCGCTCTGCCGGCTTCGATACGGGGTACCCTTCGTCTGTACGAACTTAGGTCGTGCTGTCCGGTCCCGTGCCGTGATCGTGACGCTCTCCGGAGACAGCGAGGGAGAGACCGCGCTCGAACCGTCCCGTCGACCGGTATCTTTTCTCCTCCGGGGTCGTAGCCATGTCGTAATGGCATCCTCCGGCGGTAGCGACGGGAGTAACCGCTTGCTACCGGTGGACTTGCTCGTCGTGGTGGTGCTCTCGGTCGGCGTCCTCCTCGGGGCACTGGTCTCGCCGATATCCGGATCGCCGGCTCGCTACGTCTTCGCGGTCGTCGCCGTCGCCCTGCCGGGCTACGCGCTTGTCGCTGCGCTGTTCCCGCGTGGACCGCTCGGAACTGACGAGCCACGGGGTCGACGCGCAGAGCGGGTCCGACGACTCGACGGCTTCGAACGGGCTGTCCTCTCGCTCGCCACGGGGTTGCTCGTGACACCGCTCGTCGGCATCGGCGTCGACTTCTCGCCCTGGGCGTTCCGGCAGGTGCCGGTACTGGCGGCTGTCGTGGGGTTCGTCGTCGTCACGGCCGCCGTCGCCGCCGAACGCCGTCGGCGTCTCCCGGCCAACGAGCGGTACGTTCCCGCCAGACACTGGGCGTCGACAGTACGTGGGGTTCGACAGGGTCGACCGACGAGGGGACACAGCGTCGTGACCGTGCTGGTCGCAGTGGCGGTCGTCGTCGCCGCCGGTGGCGTAGTCGCCGTCGTCAGTACCGCCGAGACCGGCGAGCAGTTCACCGAGTTCTCGCTGCTGGTCGAGGACGACGGTGACCTGCTCGTCGCGGGCTCGTACCCGCGCGCCCTCGAAGTCGGCGAGACCGCGACCGTCGTCCTCGGCGTCGAAAACCGCGAGCGCCGGGAGCGAACCTACACGGTGGTCCCCAGGCTCCAGCGGGTCGTCGAAGTCGACGACGAAACCCGCGTCAGCGACTACGAGGAGTACGACCGCGTCCAACTGACAGTCGGTGCCGACCGCACCGATCACCGTGACTACACCGTCAGTCCGACGCTCACTGGCCAGAACCTGCGACTGTCCTTTCTGCTCTATCGTGGTGACCCCCCCGAACGGGTGACGACGACGAACGCCTACCGCCGGACGCACATCTGGCTCGACGTTACCGGGCAGTCCGGGTGACCGGCCACGGGGGGCGAACCAGCGACAAGTCGAGTGTCTCGTCAGTCGCGGGGCCGTCGGTAGTAGGGGTGTGTCCGGAGCGTGTGGTACTCGATGGCGACGGCGGCGATGACGAAGCCCAGGAGCGCGACGAGCGACGCGGCGTAGGTCATGACGAACGGTACGTCGCCTGTCTCGATTCCGAGGACGATCCCTTCGAGGGCGACGCCGGTGCCGAGCGAGGCGAGTACGGCACCGATAATCCCCAGCGTCTTGAACGGGTGGACCACCGTCAGCGTGTAGAAGATGTTCCGGACGAGGTCGTAGCCGTGGGCGAACGGGTTCAGCGTGCTCCCGTGTTCGACCTCGTAGGAGATGGTCGTGCCGACCTCGGCGATACCGTAGCCCCTGCGGTGGGCGTGGTAGATGATGTCGGTACTGGCACCCATCCGGTCGCCGATGTCGGGGTCGACCGCCAGCGACGCGATGGCCTCCCTGTCGTAGGCGCGATAGCCGCTCTGGGTATCGCGGATGAACTCCTGTGGACGGACGCGGCCGAGACTCAGGTTCGTCAGGACGTTGATGACGCCCAGCCCGATCCGGCGGACCAGTGGCAACCTGGTGCGTGACTCGCCGACGTAGCGGCTCCCGACGACGATCGATGGCCCCGTGTCGGCCTGTTTCTCGACCAGTCGCGGGATGTCGTTCGTGTCGTGTTGGCCGTCAGCGTCGACGACGACCAGATGTTCGGCGTCGAGTCGGTCGGCCTCCTTGAAGACGGTCTTGAGCGCCCCGCCGTAGCCGCGATTGCGGGTGTGTTCGACGACCAGCGCGCCGGCCTCGCGCGCCACGGCCGCCGTGTCGTCGGCGCTCCCGTCGTCCACGACGACGACCACGTCGGCGTATCGCCTCGCCTGCTGGACCACGTCGCCGACCGTCCCGGCGGCGTTGTACGCCGGGATACCGACGACGACGTGCGGGTGGTCGGACGGTTCGGACCAGGTCTCGGGGATGGCCTCCACGCCGAATCCCGCGTGTTCGAACGCGTCGGCTGTGCGCTCGTAGTCGATACGGGGCGCGCTCTCTGGCTGGACGAAGATCCCTGGCAATCCATCCGCCTCGGCGCGCCGTTCCAGTTGTTCTCTGAGCACGAGCGGACCCAGTTCGTCGGCTGGTGGTTCGACGACGACGGCGCCCAGCGATTCACACAGGTAGGCGGTGGTTTCGCTGGTCTCGTCGACGTACGTGACGTAGACCGCGTGGCCCCGACCCCGCGCCCGGGTCACGGTCCGGAGGACTTCCTCGTGGTTCTCCGGCGTCACGACGAGTCCGACAGCGGGGGTCGTGGTCATCTCACGGACGTCCTGTCGGGTAGAGTCCGGTTCGAGGCCGCCACCGTCGGTGACGAACGCCTCCCGGTCAGCGTCGAGGCCGACCAGCCACGTCTCCGGGTCCTCGCCTACGAGGGCCGTCGGCACGCGATGGACCGCCTCGCCGTCCCACCACAGCGGGGCGGGAGCGGACTGCTCGGTCTCACTGTCACTGACCGACACGACCGACACGAGGTCCGGTTCCGCGGTCGCTACCGCGCTCGCGACCGTCTCCCCGTCCTCGCCCTGGCCGGTCGCGAGCGCGTACGTGACGGCGAGTCGCTCGTCCGGGTCGAGCACGACGTGACACTCCAGCCTGTCGAAGGAACACTCGCCGGGCGCGTCGCCTGTCCGTGCCTGCCGGCTCACGACCGTCGCTCCCGGGGGAACGTCGTCGAACAGTCGCACGAACACGGGCACTGCCTGTGAGGAGGTGAGCGTCAGCGTGACCTCTGTCACGCCGTCTGTGGTCGCCACGGCTTTCCGCAGTTCGACGCCCGATTCTCGCACGACCGGTTCCTGTATGCGCTCTCGTCTCATTGTGGTCCCTGACCCCTCCACCGCCCGCACGCCGGTGTTCGTTCCCGAACACGAACCCAGACTACCAGTAGGTAGTGCTTAGGTCTAAAACGTCGACAGTCGTCTTAACCCTTTGTTCCCATACTACGTAGTAGACGGTGTCTACCATACGTCTGTCCGACACGATACTGTACTGGGAGTGCTTTCAGACGTCGGTCGGCGTCTCACACCGACTGGACGATGAGCCAGACCTGGTAGGCGGCGACGGCGACGAACCCGACGACCAGCGCGACACCGGCCAACTGCAGGCGGCGACGCCAGCGCGGGTCGACGGTGTCGGTGGTCGTCGCCTCGAAGACGACGACGAAGCCGATGAGGGAAACGACGTAGAACAGTTCGAGTGAGAATGCCTCCAGCACGACCAGCACCGGCACCGACCCGACTGTCCAGCCGACGTAGAGCCGGACGAACTGCAACCGTGGGTCGACCATACGCGACACTCGTCCTCCAGCCGGTAAGCCTTTCGTCTGTTTCGGCCGGTGAGTTCGCCCACCCCTACCGGCGTACCTGGAGAGACGTCGTCCTCCGACAGTCCCGATACGAAAACAGTTTGATGTATGGCGGTGTATCGAGACTATGACTTCTCCCCGGGTGAGTGTCGTCGTTCCCACGTACAACCGCCCGGACAAACTCCGCCGCGCCGTCCGGACAGTCACCGAGCAGACGTACGAGCCCGTCGAACTCGTCGTCGTCGACGACCACTCGGAGACGCCTGCCGGCGACGCCCTCGAAGACGTTGACGTTGCCACGCTCGACGCCGTCACCGTCGTCCGCCACCAAAGAAACCGCGGCGCGAACGCCGCACGGAACACGGGGATCCGTGAAGCAGACGGCGAGTTCGTCGCGTTCCTCGACGACGACGACCGCTGGGTACCCGAGAAACTCGCCCGGCAGGTCGAGGCCTTCGAATCGGGGGGCGAGCGTATCGGGCTGGTCTACACCGGCGCCCGCTACGTCTACCCCGACGGCGAGCGGGTCATCAGCGGCGACGTCGCGGGCGAGGTCACACGGGACATTCTGGAAGGCGCCGCTATCGCGGAGTTCTCGGCAGTGATGGTCCGGGCGAGCGTGGTCGAGCGGGCCGGTCTGCCCGACGAGCGCTTCCCCAGCTGGCAGGACCACGAGTGGTTCCTCCGGCTCTCGCTTCACTGCGAGTTCGCCGTCGTTCCCGACCCGCTGACCGTCCGCCACTGGGACCACGGGGGCCGGATCGGCGAGGACTTCGAACGCCGTCGCGACGTCTCCTTCCCGCTTTTCGTCGAGAAACACCGCGACCTCGCCCGCGAGTACGGCCTCGAACGCCGGTTTATCGCCTCGCTTCTGGAAACGCTCGTCATCTCCGCCGCCCAGAACGGCTACTACTGGGAGACGCGTCGACTCGCCTTCCGGACGATCCGAACCGACCCGACGCTGCTCACGGCGTGGCTCTATCTCTTCGCGTGTCTCGGCGGAGCACTGACCTATCGGCCCGCCCAGCGCGTGATGGCGCTGCTACAGTCGTAAGCCGGACCCCTACAGGGGTTGTTCGTACAGCCCGACCGCCCAGTGGTCACCGAAGACCGGTTTTCCGAAACCGACGTTCCCGTCGACGGCACAGAGCCAGCGGTCTTCGAGCAACCAGGCGTCCATGTGGTGCATCCGCCCGGAGTTCCAGCCCAGCCCACCCGTCGGTTCCAGCACCGGTCTCGACGACGCGGGCTCGTCGTTGTAGCTATCGGGTGTCAGCTCCGTCACCTCGTAGGCCCAGAGTCGCTCGCCGTAGTGACGGCTACAGTCCTGGAAACAGACGACGATACCTCCCTCTCGGGCGATCGGTCGCCCGCCCGGGCGTACTGCCGACGGCCGGTCCGTCACGACCGGGTTGTCGGTGTGGGGCGTCCAGTCGTCGGCGACGAGTTCGTCCGAGTGAAACGCGCACAGTTCGTCGTCGGCGCCCGCGAGCGCCCACCAGCGTCCCTCGTGGCGGAAGACGACACAGTCGTGGAGTTCCCGTACTGGCGAGAGCGGTGTCGCGACCGGTTCCCACTCGTCGGGGAACGACTGTGCTCGATACAGCGTGAAGTCCGCGGGTACGCCCGGCCGTTCCGACCAGGGGTCGGGGAGCATGAATCGCGCCCCCTCGTGCTCGAAGACGAACGGGAACGCGACGTGGACGTCGGGTTCGAGTACGACTCCCGTGTACCGCCAGGTGCTCCCCCGGTCCTGGCTGTCGAGGTGGGCCAGCGCCGCCGGGGGGTCCCGCGAGGGTCGATACACCTCGACGAAGAGGTGCCAGTCGTCGTCGATCCACAGGAACGGGTCCGCGACGAACGCGACGTCCGGCCCAAGGTCCGAAGCTGCGAGTATCGGGTTGCGTGCCGCAGGCTCCGGCGACAGTGGCGGCGTGATCGACTGTACCGCGTCGTCACTGGACGGGATCGCACGCCCTCCCGTGCTCGGCTGCCGGTATGTCGGCCGCGTCGACTCGCGCCGTGTGGCCAACTCGTGGTGGACCCAGCGGCCGGCACGCCAGCGAGGGTCTCTCATCGCCGGTCCTCGACCGACCGGACGCTCGCTCCTGGCGCCACTCCCGTCGACCTGGCTCGTGCGTCGCTCTCGGCGCGGCGCGCCCGTCCCTGTACCGTCCGGTAGAGTCGGCGGGCGACACGAAAGGCACTCCAGCGTGCGGGCGCCAGTCCTCGTTCCCAGGTCACGACGGGCGAGACCGACCCGCCGTACTGTGCCTTGTACGCGAACCCGCCGTCGGTGACGTCGGCGTTCGACTCCCCGAAGTTGTACTCCGTGAACCCCTCGTCTCGCGCCCACGCGACGGCGTGTTCGTGGATCCGACTGGACGGGTGCCGGCTGAACTGTTCCGCGCGCAACCCCGAGAAGAAGTGATGCAACGATTCCCGTTCGTCGTCGCGCAGGTAGAGGTGCCAGCCGACCGCCTCGCCGTCCTGGTCCGCGCGAAAGAGCACGAGTCGGTCCCCCAGTTCCGCCGCGAGCGCGTCCACGAAAGCACGCGGGTACCGCACCCCGTCGACGCGGTCGATCATCGCCCGGTAGGCGTCGTAGAACCCGTCGAGCGCTTCGGCGTCGGGTTCGACGCGCGTGACGGTCATCCCCGTCTCGCGGGCTCGTCGTGCCTCGCGGCGCCTGTCCTTGCTCCAGTTGTCGAGGATAGTCTCCCCCGACGCCGAGAGGTCGATCGTCAGCTGACAGGTCAACACGGCGGTGTCGTAGCCACGGGAATCCAGGTGGTCGGCGTCGCCGACAGCACTGGGGTCGAGGGTTCGGAGTCGGTGTGCCCAGACGTCGCCGGTGGCGGCCACGCGAACCCCGTCGAGGAGTCTGTCGAGGACGCGCCGGTGGTCGCCGGTCACGAGCGGCCCGCCGAAGCCCGGTTCCGTCGAGACGAGTTCCCGGGGTGCGAACCGCGAGAGGACGTCCGGGACCCCGACGGGCAGTGGGACGTCACTCACGAAGTTGGGACAGACGCCGACGGTAGCTCCGTCGCGGACGACGACGACGTGTCTGGGCGTCAGGTCCGTCCCGCGTTCGACGGCACGTAACCAGCCCGTCCGGTGAAACACCGACCCGGTCGCCGTCCGGGCAACGGCCGCGTCCCAGTCGTGCGGGAGCGTTCCCGCGGTGGTGTGGACGTCGAGCGACAGGTCGGTGGCCATGTAACTGTCCCGTGGTTCGACGGATGGGGGGATAAGGGTTTGTCACTGCTCGTGGGCCGCGGTCTCCCGGTCCGGAGTCGCCCCCATCCACCGGGTCTCAGCGCGCTCGACCGGAAGCCTGTCGACGGGTGAGCCCGAGCAGTTCCGAGAGGAACGGCCGGCCGTCGGCCAGCCACAGGGCGAGGACAGCCCCACCGACCGCGAGTTCGGCCAGGAAGACCGGTGTCAGCGAGATGTTCGCGAGGTGCCAGAGGAGGCTCGGTTGACTCTCGTAGACGACCGTCGGCGTCACGGGCCACAGCAGGAACGCCAGTTCCCCGCGACTCCCGACCAGCGCTGGAACGAGTGCGTCCCCGAACAGGTGGGAGACGTATCCGACGGCGAAGGCGGTCGCTCTCGGTCCCACTCCCCGGCGGCGAGCGAGAAATCCGACCATCAGCAGGAGTGGGACGGCGACGAGCAGCGAGTGGGCGAGCGTCCGGCCGCCGGGGAGCACCCCGAACCACCACGCGAGTGGCTTGTCGACGAGGTCGGGGAACTGCGTCCCGAGGGCGAGCGCGAGGACGTTCCAGCCGTCCGGCGGCGTCCGAGTTCGGGCCCGAACGCCCAGCGAGTACAACAGATATCCGACGGCGAGATGTCCCCAGGGCCACATACCCTACTGGAGGGTTCCGACGGCGATATCCCTGCCGCGTCGGATGACAGCACGCTGAACTCCGTATTTCTGGAGTTGTGGCCCGAGACCGAGAGTCAGAGCGGACGGTGGTTCGAACGGACCATGGACCGGAGAGAACGGCAGGTGGTCCCTCTCAGAGGTCGAGACGGTCGTTGGCGCCCACGTTGAGTCGGAGCGGGTCCGACGTGATCGCGGCTTCGTCGGCGACGAGGCTCCGTTCGAGCGTGAGGCCAGCGAGTTCCGCACCGTGGCCCACGATGCTGTCGCGGAGAACGCAGTCTCGAACAGTCGTCCCGCGGTCGATACTGACGTACGGGCCGACGACGCTGGATTCGATCTCGACCCCCTGCCCGATGTCGACGGGTGGGACGACGACGGCGCCGTCGGTATCGACGTCGGCGCCAGTGGGTTCGCGTCGGTCGAGCAGCACGCGATTGACGTCCAGCAGCGGTTCGGGGCGGCCACAGTCGTACCAGCTGGAGACTTCCGCGGCACGGAGGGTCTCGCCGCCGTCGACCATCCGCTGGAAGGCGTCGGTCAGCTGGAACTCCCCGCCGGCCCCGCGGTCGTCGGCCACGATGAGGTCCTCGAGGGTTTCGAAGAGCACGGGGCCCTCCTCGACGGCGTAGAGACCGCTGATCGCGTAGTTCGACGGCGGGTCCAGTGGCTTCTCGACGAGCCGGGTTATCCGCCCGTCCCCGTCGAGTTCGACGACGCCGTAGTGCTGTGGTTGCTCGACCTGCTGGACCCCGATGGTGGCGTCGGCACCGCTCGAACGGTTGGCTTCGAGAAACCCACCGTAGCCGTCGACGAACAACATGTCGCCGAGGACGACGAACACGGAATCGTCGCCGACCGCCTCGCGGGCCTGGTAGACGGCGTGACCGAGTCCGCGCGCGACCGCCTGCTCGGGGAACGACAGCGACAGCCGGTCGCCGTAGGCCTCGGTGGCGTAGTCGACGATCTGCTCTCCCTTGTGACTCCCGACGACTATCACGACGCCGTCGACGGCCGTCTCGAGGAGCTGGTCGAGCAGGTGGCCGAGGATCGGTTTGCCCGCCAGCCGGACCATCGCTTTCGGTTTGGTGTGTGTCTGCGGATAGAGCCGCGTCCCCTCACCCGCAGCCGGAATGACTGCCTTCATACCGGTCTCTCGGAGGGATGTCGCATTATCTTTTCGCGGGACTGCGGGACCGCCCTCCAACCGGGAGGGCTGACTACGCGTTGTGAGGCCGACGACGCCCTTTGGTGGTCGGATCTGATATGTAGTGTCCCGTCGTATCGATTCGACAATGACGGACGCGCTCGTGACCGGCGGTGGGGGGTTCATCGGGAGCCATCTCTGTGAATCCCTGCTCGACGACGGCAGGGAAGTGATATGTTTCGACAACTTCGGCAGTGGTCGGCCGGCGAACGTCGCCCACCTGGCCGAGGACTCGTCGTTTTCGCTCGTCGAGGGGGACGTCCGACAGTTCGAGGACGCGGACCTTCCACCGGTCGACGAGGTGTATCATCTCGCCTCACGTGCGTCGCCGGCCGATTTCGTCACACACGCCATCGACATCGCGATGACGAACACCGAGGGTACCCGGAACGTGTTCGACTACGCTGCCGACTGTGACGCGCGAGTGGTCCTGGCCAGCACGAGCGAGGTGTACGGCGACCCCGAGGTCCACCCCCAGCCCGAATCCTACAACGGGAACGTCAACATCCGCGGTCCGCGTGCCTGTTACGACGAGTCCAAGCGATTCGGCGAGACACTCGCAGTGGCCTACGGGCGTGTCCACGGCCTCGACGTTCGCACCGCCCGTATCTTCAACACGTACGGCCCCCGGATGGGGCTCCACGACGGCCGCGTCATCCCGAACTTCGTGACCCAGGCGCTCTCGGACGGACAGATAACGGTCTACGGCGACGGGAGCCAGACCCGCAGTTTCGCGTACGTCGACGATACCGTTCGCGGGCTCAGGACACTGATGGACACCCAGGGCCTCGCCGGCGAAGTCGTCAACCTCGGACAGGATACCGAGACGACTGTCGGCGAACTGGGCGAGCGACTGGACGTGCCGCGATCGACGGTACAGTACCGGTTACAGCGAGCGGAGGGCAAGGCCGTCGAACAGTTCGCTGACGGCAGCCTCTAGACGATCGAGGCGTTGCTCGCTTCCTGCTCGATGGCCGGTGGTTCGCCGGCTTCCAGGCGTTCGAGCCGGTCCATGATCGTGTGGACCACGTCACCCTTCGTACAGGGAGCCACGTGCTGGAGTTCCCCGCCCTCGTACTCGGCCAGCCCCATCACGGGCAGGAC
>ENA-ORCS01000780-ORCS01000780.1-marine-metagenome-genome-assembly--contig:-NODE-780-length-17373-cov-3.581580_pt1 | contig 17373 bp, 16 predicted proteins | sample MGYA00237781_ERZ508513 | MGnify/ENA primary metagenome ERZ508513 (study PRJEB26184, sample SAMN06268793) | marine metagenome | isolation source: Eden Landing Ponds, San Francisco, CA, USA | place...
GAGGCCGAGGGAGACTGCCGACTCGACATGTGGTGTGAAGTCGCGGAAGACGTCCTGGTCGGCGGCGACGCCTACGTCGGCGAGCGCGTCAGCGTCGACGGCGATCTGAGAGTCGCCGGCAACGCCGACATCGGCGACGACGTCGACATCGGCGAGACCTTCGAGGCCAGCGGTCACATCGAGATCCGAAACCCCATGCCGACGGTGGTCTTCCTCGTCGTCTACCTCTCGCAACTGCTCCGGATCGGCGAGGAGGAGGCCGCCGAGGAACTCGCCGACCAGCTCGTCGAGGCCGACGAGGGCGACGCCCAGCCGGTCGTCATTCCGCGGAGCGCCCGCGTCAGCGACGACGCCTGGCGCGTCTCGACGCCCGCCACGGTCGGCGACGACTGCCGACTCCACGGTAACATCCGCGCCGAATCCCTGACGGTCGGTTCTGATACGACCGTCTTCGGGAGCCTCCGCGCGAAAGGCGACGTGGTCGTCGGCGAGGAGACAGCGGTCAAAGGCGACGTGACGACGCGGGGCGGCGACGTGCGGATCGAGGAACACGCCCACATCTGGGGTGACGTCTCCGCCGAAGACGTCGAACTCCACGAGCACGCCGTCGTCGAGGGGACCATCCGCGTCAGCGGCGAACTCACACAGGTCCGCGATGCCCTCGGCCCCGAACCAGCCGACGACTCCGCAGGCGAGGACGAAGACGCCGACGAGGCAACCGACGACGCCGATGCACCCACGGACGATGTCGAAGAGACGGGCGACGGCACCGACGCGCCGACAGGAGACGGCGACGAAGCCGAGGAGACGACAGACGGCGAGGAAGAGTCGACCGACAAGCCCGAGGTGGAATCCGAGGACCCCGATACCACCGAAGACGTCGAGGACGCCGGCGACACCGAGGACGTCGAAATCGATATCACTGACGCCGAGGAGCAGCGTGCTGACGGCAGTGACGGTGACGCCGAGACCGGAGACGCCGAAGACAGCGAGGACGCCGGACCGCCGGTGATCGAGAGTCGCGAGGCGGTCGAGGAGTCACTCGACGGCGTCGTCCCGATGCTGGGCGAGAGCCCGGACCCGGAACCGACCGGGAACGGCCACGACGAGGACGCCGAGGTCACGACCGACGCGGACTGAGACGGTCAGCAGTCGAACGTGCGAACTGCCGTGGACGACGCGAAGCGTTACGCGACCGAAAGGGGCTTTGACCGGACGCGAGTAGCGGAGCTATGCTCTCTATCGCGCTTGCCGGCAAACCCAACGCGGGCAAGTCGACTTTCTACAAGGCGGCGACGATGGCCGACGTGGACGTCGGGAACTACCCGTTCACGACCATCGACGCCAACCGCGGGGTGACCCACGTCCGTACCGAGTGCCCCTGTCTCGACCGCGAGGAGCGCTGTGGTGCGGAGAACTGCCACGACGGCAAGCGATACGTCCCTGTCGAGTTGCTCGACGTCGCGGGACTCGTCCCGGGTGCCCACGAGGGCCGCGGTCTCGGCAACCAGTTCCTCGACGAACTCACGAACGCCGACGTCATCCTGCACGTCGTCGACGCCTCGGGGGGGACCGACGCCGAGGGCGAACCGATCGAAGTGGGTGAACACGACCCCGTCGAGGACCTGCAGTTCATCGAGGAGGAGATGGACCTGTGGCTGGCGAGCATCGTCGACCGCAACTGGGAGTCGGTCGAACGGGCCTCGCGCTCCCCCGACTTCGACTTAGACGAGGAGTTGACGGAGATGCTCACGGGCGTCGGTGCCACGGAACTCGACGTCGCCCGCACCCTCCGGGCGGTCGAGTATCCCGAGGACCCGATCCAGTGGACCGACGAGCACCGCGAGGCGCTCGCGAGCGACGTCCGCGCCCGCAGTAAACCCATCGTCGTCGTCGCCAACAAGGCCGACGTCGCCCCGCCGGAAAACCTCCAGGCGCTCAAAGAACGCAACGAGGCGACGATCCCGACCACAGCGGACGGCGAACTCGCGCTTCGCCGTGCCGCCGAGGCAGGCGTCGTCGACTACGACCCCGGCGACGCCGACTTCGAGATCAGCGGTGACGTGAGCGACCAGCAGCGCCAGGGGCTCGAACGCATCGGCGACGTGATGGCCGAACACGGCGGCACCGGGGTACAGGAAGCCCTCGATACTGCCGTCTACGACGTCCTCGACCAGATCACCGCCTACCCGGTCCAGGACGAGACACACTGGACCGACGGCCAGGGCAACGTCCTCCCCGACGCCTTCCTCCTGGCCGACGGCTCGACCCCCCGTGATCTGGCCTACGCCGTTCACTCCGACATCGGCGAGGGCTACCTCCACGCCGTCGACGCCCGGAAGGGGATGCGCGTCAGCGACGAACAGGAACTCGACGAGGGCGACGTCATAAAGATCGTCTCGACGGCGAACTGAGAGCCGGGTCACTCACCGAACAGTCGGGCAAGCAGTCGGGAGACGACGCCGTCGGTGTCGGCGCCGGAATCGGCGTCGTCGCTCGCGAGCGTCCAGTCGGCCTTCTCGGCGACCTCGTCCGGCCGGCGGTACTCCCACCCGAGGTGGTCGGCGATCCGGCGGTCCTCCACCGTCGTCCCGACGAACACGTGACGCGGGGTGGCGGTCGCCGCGCCGATCTCCTCGATCGCGAGCCACTTGTCGGCCTCGCCCTGGTCGAAGTCCGGTCGGACCTCGTGTGTGGCGACGAACGACGCGACAGCGTCCGTGTCGTTGGCGACGATCCCGACGTAGCGACTCCACTCGCGGGCCTCCTCGAAGACCGTCGCGGGGTCGGCGAACCGCTCGACGGCCGCGAGGGTGAACACGAGCGTCATCTCGCCGGTCCGGGTGTCGCCCTGTGGGACTCGCCCGGGGGCGTCGTCTCCGTCCGGACCGTCACTGCTCATAACCAATCGGTCGTCGCCCGGTGTGAAAACCGTCGGGGTCGAGGAACTGGTCCCGCTCGTCAGTCGTCGACGGAGACGCTCTCCCAGTCGTGGTCGCCGTGGGCACCCTCCCGCTCTTTGGCCGCCTGCTCGACGCGGATGAACTCGGCCTTCTCGCGGGCTTTTTCGATCGTGTGCCCGCCACAGTACGACAGCCCCGAGCGGATGCCGGCGTCGAACTCGGCGGCGACGTCCGCGAGCGGGCCCTTGTACTCGGTGAACCCCTCGACGCCCTCGTCGGCCGAAACCGTGGCGTCGGCCTTGTCGGAGCGGTCCTCGGCGGCGGCCGTCGTCGCCATCCCCCGGGAGCGCTTGTAGGGTTCGCCGCCGATGTGGACGATCTCGGGGGGTGCCTCCTCGGTTCCGGCGAAGAGACTGCCCAGCATCACCGTATCGGCACCCGCCATCAGTGCCTTCACCGCGTCACCCGAAGACCGGATACCACCGTCGGCGATGATCGGGACGTCCAGTTCATGCGCTCTCTCCGCGCAGTCGTCGATCGCGGTCAGTTGCGGGACGCCGGCGCCGGCGACTCGGCGGGTCGTGCAGTGTGAACCCGGGCCGATACCCACTTTTACCGCGTCGGCGCCGGCGTGATACAGGTCGGCGACCCCGTCGGGCGTGGCGACGTTGCCGGCGACGACGTCCGCGTCGGGGAACTCCGCGTCGAGCGTCTCGACGGCGTCGAGACAGCGTTCGAGGTGGCCGTGGGCGACGTCGACCATCACGCAGTTCGCACCGGCGTCGAGGGCGGCACCGGCTCGCTCGACGGTGTCTTCGGCGATACCGACGGCCGCACCGACCGGCTGTCCCGAGTCGGCGACGCGCCGAACTTCGGCGGCCTGTTCGTCGACGGTCAAAAACCGGTGGATCGTGGCGAACCCGCCGGCGCGACCCAGCGCGATAGCGGCCTCGTGTTCGGTGACGGTGTCCATCGGCGCGGAGAGCAGCGGCGATTCGAGTTCGATACTGGGGGTGAGCGACGTCGAGAGGTCCACGTCGCTCCGACTATCGACCGGCGACCGCTGGGGGACCAGTAACACGTCCCCGTACGAGAGGCCGGTTCGGAGTTCGTCCATGCCGCAGATTCATTGTCGTTCGGTGTCTAAACGTCTTTCGAGAGCGGAGTGGCCGACCGTCAGTGGAACGCCTTCTCGCCTGCCTCGATGGGGACGTCGAGCCAGTTGTCGGTCGGGGGCAGCGGACACTCGTATCGGTCGGAGTACGCACAGGTCGGATTGTACGCCTCGTTGAAATCCAGCACCCACCGGCCGTCGTCGGTCCGGTGGTGCTCCGGTTCGAGGTCGATGTATCGGCCCGCACCGTACGTCTCGTCGCCGCTGGTCGCGTCGCGGAAGGGAACCCAGAGCCGTTCTTCGTCGGGGTCGCCCTTGTACGCCGTGAGCGTGACCCGCTCGCCGTCTCTCTCGACGGTGAACTCGCCCCATTCGACGTACTCCTGCTCGCCGTCGGTGCTCGTTCCCACGACCACTCGCTCGCGCTCGTCACTTTCGTCGAGTTCGACGACGAACCGGTAGTCCGGGTCGACCGGGTAGTACTCCAGCCCGTCGAACTCGGTACGCTCCTCGGGTGAGAGCGGCGAACGGGGGTTCGTACCGAAGTACTCGTCCTTGCGCTCGCGCTGTGCCTCGATCTCTGCCCGCCAGTCGTCTGTCGTGCTCATGTCTGTCTGTTCTCGTTCTCGGTTATCCGTCGATACCCCGGTGCCGACCGGCGACGTCGCGTCCCAGGTCGCCGAACGCGTCGTCTATCATGCTCTGTACCTGTGCGACGAGTGCACCCCAGCGTTCGTCGTCGGGGGCGATGCCGACCGCCTGCGCGATCTGCATGACGCTCAGGTGGTACACCTCCTGGACGCCCGGTTCGGCCTCCCAGACGACGACGCTGCAGGGAAACAGCGCGCCGACGCGCTTGCCGCCCGCTTCGAGTGCGTGCTCGCCCGCCGCCGGAACCCCCAGGCCGACGACCGTGTACGGGTCCGGATCCGCATCCCGTTCGTCGCCGATCCGCTTCGCCGGCGAGAACTCCGCCGGGAACGAGAACCCCACCTCACCGAATACGTCTCTGACGTGTGCAAGCGCCGCCTCGTGGTCCATCCGGAGCGTCACCGACCGTTCACCGAGTCGCTCGGGACTGAGTGCGGGGTCGGAATCCCCCGAATCGTTTCTGTGCATGCCTATAATATTGTGCGTATGGAACAAAAATGTAGCGATGCCGGAATTCGTCGGAAGTTTCGCGAGTCCGTTCCACAGCAGTAAAGGTGTCTATAGGGCCCTAAAAATTCCCATTTAGGGAGGAGTCCTCGTTTCATATGCGGTAGTGGCGAAGGGGTTGGTGGAATGAAATTGCTAAAAATACACAATACTTTATTGCCATGGAGTCCGAAGCATCGGTTATGACCGATCCGTTCGTGGTCGTCGGTGGCGACGCGGCGGGGATGAGCGCGGCCAGCAAGTTCGGGCGGGAGGCGCCCGACCGCGAGGTCGTCGTCTTCGAGAAGGGTGAGTGGGTCTCCTACGGGGCGTGTGGCCTGCCGTACTACGTGAAAGGGGAAGTCGAGCGGCTGGACGACCTCGTGTCGGTGACCCCCGAGGAGTTCGTCGAGGAGCGGGGGATCGACCTGCGGACGGATCACGAGGTGACGGCGATCGACCGCGAGCGCCAGGTGGTGACTGTCGCGGCCCCGGACGGGGAGTTCGAACAGCCCTACGGCGACCTCCTGATCGCGACCGGGGCACACGCGGTCGAACCACCCATCGAGGGGTTCGATCTGGACGGCGTGTTCACGCTCCACAGCATGGACACGGCCGCGGCGGTCCGGCGGTACATGGGACTGGATGCGCCCGCGGTCGACCTCTCCGCGGTCGGGTACGGGTCGATCGCGGACGAGTACGCGGGGGTAGTCGCGCCGGAAGCGGTCGGCATCGTCGGGGGCGGGGACGTCGGCATCGAGATGGCCGAGGCCTTCGCCGCACACGACCTCGATGTCCACCTCTTCGAGATGCTCCCGCACACGCTCCAGCCGTTCGGGGCCGAGGCCGCCGCGACGGTCGAAGACCATCTCGCCGAGCAGGGTGTCCACCTCCACCTCGATACGCCCGTCGACGCGTTCCGTGGCGACGACCGCGTCGAGGCTATCACCGCCGGCGACGCGGACGTCCCGGTCGACCTGGCACTCGTGGGCGTCGGCGTCGCGCCCACCACGGACCTCGCCGAGCGGGCGGGGGTCGACCTCGGCCCGACCGGCGCCATCGCGACCGACGCGTACGGTCGGACGAACGACGAACACGTCTTCGCGGCCGGGGACTGCGCCGAGGCGACAAACGCCGTGACCGGCGAGCCCGACCACGTCCCGCTGGCGCTGACGGCCAACCGCGCGGGACGGGCTATCGGACAGACCGTCGCCGACGACCCGACGCTCGTCGGAGATATCGTCGGGACCGCCGCGGTGAAGGCGTTCGACCTCGAAGTCGCCCGGACCGGCGTCCTCGACCCCGAGGCCGCGCGTGACGCGGGCTTCGATCCGGTTTCGGTCACGATCACGACCCAGTCACGGGCGCACTACTACCCGGGCGGCGAGGAGATACAGATCACGATGGTCGGCGACCGCGAGAGCGGCCGCGTTCTCGGGGCGAGCATGGTCGGACGTGAGGGCGTCGCCAAGCGCGTCGACACCGTGGCGGCCGCGCTCCACGCCGAGTTGACAGCCCGACAACTCTCGTATCTCGACCTGTCGTACGCCCCGCCGTTCAGTCCGGTGTGGGACCCGGTCCTCACCGCGTCGAAGGTCCTCGACGGGAAACTCGACTGAACGGTTTCGAGTGTCTGGCGAGCGTCGACTGACGATGCCGGATCTCCGACGGGGGGTCGGACTCGTCGCTTTCGGTGCCGGAGCGCTGTGAGCGCCGTGCGCCGACTGCCCCGGTTCCAGCCTCCGGTAACCGGTCTGGGTACTTATTAGGCGGGCAGTGGTCGTATCGACCATGGACACGGACGAGTTCGACCGCGTACGGGCGGTCTGGTGGGGGCTCGCGACCCTGCTCGGGGGTGTGCTCGCGTTCGTCGTCTACTCCTACATCGGGACGTTCGTCCTCGGACTGTTCGTCTACTACGCGGCACGGCCCGTCCACCGCCGACTGCGCCGGGTGTTCGACTCCCCTGGATTCACCGCGGCGGTCTCGATCCTCGCCTTCGAGATCCCCTTCCTCGCGGTGACGGGCTATGCTGTCCTGCTGGCACTGCGCGGACTGGAGAGTTACTCGGGCGTCGGTGCGGATGCTATCGCGCGATTCGTCCCTGCCTCGCCCGCAGAGGTCGACCGGGCCATCGCGGACCCGGTCGGCTACGTCTCGGCGCTCGACGCCGACGCCCTCCTCGCGGTGGTCTCGGGCGGCGCGAACGTCGTCGAGCCCGTGCTGGTCTTCCTGTTGCACCTGGCGCTCGCCGTCACGATCGCTTTCTTCTGTCTCCGCGATGGCTCCCGATTCGCGGGGTGGGTCCGCGACGGAGTCGGCGAGGACTCCGCGCTGTGGACCTACGGCACCCTCGTCGACCGCGACCTCCGGGTCGTCTACTTCGGGAACGTCCGTACGATTATCGTCGTCGCCGTCCTCGGAATCTTCGTCTACAACGGACTCAACGCCGTCTCGCCCCCGGGGCTCCGGATCCCGGTACCGAACGTGCTGGCGCTGTTGACCGGCGCGGCGACGCTCGTCCCGGTCGTGGTTGGGAAACTCGTCTACGTCCCGGTCGGTGCGTACCTGGCCGCCCGGGCGGCCGAAACGGGACCCGTTCGGCTCTGGTTTCCGGTCGCCGTCGTCGCCGTGTCGCTGTTGGTCCTCGACCTCTTTCCGGTCATGGTCGTCAGGCCACTGCTCGCGGGCCAGAGCACCCACCGGGGGCTGATGATGTTCTCGTACATCTTCGGCGGACTCACGTTCGGCTGGTACGGGATCTTCCTCGGGCCGCTTCTGCTGGTCGCTGGCATCCACCTCGTCCGGGTGGCCTTCTGGGAACTCCTCCGCGGCGAGGAGATTACCCCGGCGGTGACGAGCGCTCACCGACTCGGGTCGATGCCCGTCGAACACCGATTCCTGCCCGACCGCTCCCGGGAGCCCCCGTCAGACCCCTCGCCAGAGACCGCAGACGACTCCGATGAGTGAGTGCTGGCTGGCGAGGTCGGCACTCGCATGGACTGTCGTGATTCGGCACCGCCGCGGTGGCGCAGATCGCGTGTTCCAGCGGGTGAACCAGTCGATACATCGGTGACGACCGAACGCAGTCACACCCATCCGTCTCACACGAGCGGCCGGAACCACACCGCGCCGACGAGGACCGCGAGAAAGAGATACGACCCCCGGATGAGCAACTTCGTCGCGAGTTCGGGCCCCGCGCGGCGGGCAGCGACTGCGACGAGGCCGAAGACGACCGGTGCGCCGGCAGCACTCGGCGGCACGCCTCGCAACCCAGCGGCCATCCCAAGGACTGCGACCATCCCCGTGGCCATGAGCGCGTAGGCCGCCCGGTAGGCGGCGTCGGGGCCGATCGCGACCGCCGCGGTCCGTTTTCCGATGGACTGGTCGTAGTCGTAGTCGGTCGCGTCGTCTATCACCTTGATGCCCGAGAGGACGAGCAGGAAGACGCCGGCGAGCGCGAGGACCGTCGGCGAGAGGGCGGTCGCCTGGACGTAGTACCCTCCGAGAAGGGCGACGGCGATCCCCGATGGGTAGCCCGCTGTCGCCGAGACCGGATGCATATCGAGTCTGGGGGCGTGGTTGAAGCCGATGAGCCAGCCCGGGAGCGTCAGGAGCGCGCCGACGGGGCCGACGAGCCACCAGACGACCCCCACGCAGGCGAAGAAGGCGACCGAAGCGCCGGCGAGAGCGACGCGACAGCCCCGCGCCGTCAGCGGGTGGTCGTCGTCCTCGCCGCGGCCGTAGAAGTCGACGTAGCCGTCCTTGACGTGGGCGGTGTAGAGCCCGAAGAAGGCGGCCAGGACGTGAACCCCGGCGACAGCCGGGTCGTAGGCGACGGGGGTCCCACCGGTTGTGGTACCCGCGGCGGTGCTGGCCGCCAGGAGCCCGCCGAACAGCGAGGCCGCCAGCGGCGGGAGCATGAAGACGGGGTGGATCTGCGAGGCGAACGCCCGGAGGGCGGCGAGGGGTCCGTGACCGCGCGTGGCCAGCGCCATGTGAACGAATAACGCCCGGCCGGGGTAAAAATACGCCCTGCCAACACGTTTGGAAAGCCGTGATTTTCCCGACGGCGGTCGTCGGTGCCAGTCGTTGGTACCGGTCGTCGGTGCCGGCGTTGGTATCGGTCGTCGGTGCCGGTCGTCGGTGCCAGTCGAACCTTCAGACCCGGTTGTTGTCGTCGAAGACGAACGCCGAGACTCTGGAGGCGAGTTCGCGGGCGTCGGCTTCGGTAGGTGCGTGCAGGTCGCCGGCGACGTGGCCGGTCTCGCCGCCGACCGCTTCGGTCTCGGAGAGGGGGTCGACGCGGACGGCGTGACCGCGCACAGACCGGACGTGCTCGCGGAGTTTCCGGAGCGCGGTCTCGGAGAGTTCGCTGTCGAGGTGGCTCAGGTCGTAGCGGACGATGTAGCCGCGTTCACCCTCGCGGACGGCGACGACCGGCAGTCCGCGGTCGGCACACCGCTGCCACAGCGCCTCTCCCTCCGCCCGCGTCTCGTAGATCGGGACGTTCGAGGGCGCCAACTGGTCCATTACTCGCCGATTGGGTTCGGAGACGTATGCGGGTTCCGGTCGCCGTACTCTCGGCACCGACAGCCCCGCCACTCGGCGCCGCTACTGAAATCTCGTTCAGGGAACTGTCAAGTCGGGACGCCCCCTCAAACCGGTCGTGCGCGTCGACCGTTCGAACCCCCGCGGGGTGCTCCGCCGGTACTACCTCTTCCGCGCGATGGCCGCCGTGGGGTTCATCTCGCCGATATTCGCCCTGTTCGTCCTCCGGGGCCTGTCCTATCCCGAATACGGGACGCTCAGTGCGGTCTACTCACTGGTGCTCGTGGGCGGGGAGATACCGACCGGCTACCTCGGCGACCGCGTCGGCCGCCGGGACACGCTCGTCGCGAGCAAAGTCGCGATGGCGCTCTCCCTGCTCGGGTTCCTCGTCGTCGACTCGTTTGCCTCCTACGTCGTCGTCTACGTCGTCTGGGGGCTCGGGATGGCACTGACCTCGGGGACCGGGGCCGCCTGGCTCTACGAGACCCTCCGAGAGGGCCTCGGCGAGGACCAGTTTACTACCGTGCGCGGGAAGGGGAATGCCATCGCCCGCTGGTCGGCGGCGGTGACGACGATCATCGGAGCTGTCCTGTACGGTCTCGACCCGACCTACCCCTTCGTCGCTGCCGGAGTGCTCATGCTCGCTGGCGCGGCCGTCGTCGCGACGCTCCCCCGGACAGTGGCGTTCGACGCCGATAGCGAGTCGGCTGCCGGGGGCAGGGCGGAGGGCCCGGACGACCCCGCTGCTCGCGAGGCGCTCGGACTCCTCCGGGACCGACTCCTGCGTCCGCCGTTGCGTTCGTTCGTCCTGTTCGTGGCGCTCCTGTTCGGGGTCGTCGGCGCGGGCAACGGCTACATCCAGCCCGCCGCGGTCGCCGTCGTCGGTGACCTCTCGTTCGATTCCGTGCCGGTCGTCGGTGGTCTCACAGCGGCCGTGACGAGCGGCGGCGGGTTTCTCGGGATCGGCGAGCGCCTCGAACTCTCTGCCGCGGCCGGTCTCGGACCGCTGTACGCGAGCTTCGCGGCCGTCGCGGCGGCGATCAGCTACTGCGCCGGGGCGGTCGAATCCCGACTTGGCCTCCGGCGCACGCTCGTCGTCGTCTCCCTCGTCGTAGCTGGCACCTTCGCCGTCCCGCTCGCAGTGCCGATAGCGGCCGCTGGCACCTTCTACGTCTCACAGAGCGTCCAGCACCTCCTGCGACCGATGGTCCAGCAGTACGTCAACGACCGGACCGGCGACGCCGGCCGGGCGACGGTGCTCTCGGCCGTCTCGATGGGTTTCGGACTCGCGCGGACGCCCTTCGTCGTCCTCGCCGGGTTCGCTGCGGGGGCGCGGGGTCCCGTCTTCGCCTTCCCGGCGCTCGCGGCGCTGCTCGTCGCGACGCTCCTGCCGCTCGCGGTGTTCGGATCACCGCTCCCCCGGTCGGACTCTTCGGAGACCACTCCCGGGGGAACGCCGCAGTGACCGGGAGCTACGACCCATTGATCCTGTCGCCGAACCAGCAGGGCGGCGCCGCCGACACCCCAACGCTCATGAGAACCCACTCCTAACCGCCGGCTATGGAACTCGACCTGACGAAGACGGCAGCGATTTTCGTGGGGATAATCGCCGTGGGGGTCGTCGCTCTCATCGGCGCACCGGAGGCGATGATCCCGATGGAGACCGGGACCATCCTCATGATGGTCGCCCCGTCGATGGCGGTCTTCGGACTGATCTGTCTCGCCATCGGCGTGGCCCACGGCCAGTACCGCGCCGGTGCGACGCGCTGAAAGCGACGGACGGTTCGCCCACCGCCATGGCGCGTCGATCAGCTACGCACGGTTCTCGTCGCCGTCCTCGCGCGCGGTCGCTCCCGGAAGATGTAACCGGCTAACAGCCCCACGTCGGGATAATGACCGTCATCGAGGGGATCCACGCCGAGCACGGGGCGACCTTCGAAGAGCTGGGTGACCGGCGCGTCGTCGCCGACTACGGCCGACCTGAACGCACGCACGGCGCCGTCCGACGAGTGGTCGGCGTCACCGAACACGTTTTCGGCGTCCTCGTCGTCGAGGGCGAAGACAGGGTGGACTTCGTCGACAACGCCGTCTCGAACCGCGTCTCCGCCGCCGACGGCGAGGGCTGTTACGCCCTTCTGCTCGACCCCAGCGGCCAGACCCGAACGGATATGTACGTCTTCAACGCCGCCGAGGGCGAGCGGCTGCTCGTCTTCCTCCCGCCGGCCGAGGTCGAAGCCGTCGCCGAGGACTGGGCCGGCAAGACGTTCATCCAGGACGTCGCCATCAGGGAAGCGACCGACGACTTCGGCGTCTTCGGTGTCTACGGGCCCCAGGCCACCGAGAAAGTCGCGAGCGTCCTCACGAACGCGAGCACGCCCGACGCCCCCCTCTCGTTCGTCCGCGGGACGATGGGCGACGTGGGTGTCACCGTCGTCCGCGACGACGGGCTCACGGGTGAGGAAGGGTATCTCGTGGTCTGCGGGGCCGACGCGGCCGAGGAGACGTTCGACACGCTGGAAAACCGCGGACAGGCGGCCGCACCCTTCGGATATCGCACCTGGCGGACACTCACCCTGGAGGCTGGGACACCCCTGTTCGAGTCAGAACTCCGTGACCGACTCCCCAACGACCTCGGGGTCAGGAACGCACTCGATTTCGAGAAGGGCTGTTACGTCGGCCAGGAAGTCGTCTCCCGTGTCGAGAACCGCGGTAATCCGAACCAGCGGCTCGTCGGCCTCGCTCTCGGTGGTGGGGCCGAGGGAGTCCCGGAATCCGACGCAGCAGTGTTCGCCGACGACGCCGCCGTGGGCGAGGTGACGCGCGCGGCGGCCGGCCCGTCGCGTGACCAGGTACTCGCGCTCGCGCTGGTCGAGACCGATGCCGCCGACCGCGATGCGGTCGCGGTCCGGGTCGACGGGGAGGAGGTCGACGCGGCAGTCGAGACGCTACCCTTTGTCGACGGGTCGGACCGCTCGGCACGCCTGCCGACTTATCCGTCGACGTAGTTGATTTCGCCGTCGTCGCAGTCGCTGACTTCACCACCGGTGTGACGTGCCGACTTCCCCGTCGGTGTGGCGTGTCGATTTCCCTCGGTATGACGTATCGGTCGCCGAGACGACACTGTCGTCGTTCTCTTCATTGATACTGGCGCGGAAGCTTCAATATTTGTGCCTCGCAAGATAGCGTCGAGAACCGGATGTCGGAAACAGTCGTCGCGGACTTCGTGGGGTCGTTCAACTCGGAGGTGTCGGGCCGTCAGGAACCGGTCAAAGGGCGGATCGTCCTCTCGGAGCGACGGCTGGTGCTGGCGGCCGACGAGGGGAAGGTGACGATCCCGCTCACCTCGATTTTCGACATCGCGGTCGGGAACGTCCCCGACGGACTCGGGAATTTTTTCAACTCGACGGTGACGGTGGCATTCGAGCGCGAGGACCGTCGACTCGTCGCCGCCATCGAGGCCGAGAACGACAAGATCGAGAAGTTCACCACCGTGCTGTTCAAGGCGGTGCTCAACGGGACGGACATGACGGTCAAACACCCCGCCCGCGTCGGTGGGCGCGTGACCGGCGAGTCGTTCGCGCCGTCGAAACTCTTCTTGCAGCCCCAGGCCGTGCGCTTTACCCGGACCGACGACGCCGTCGACGTCGACCTGGCGACGGTGAGCGACTTCGACCGGCTCTCCCGGGAGATCGACGGCGTCTCGCAGTCGGTGCTCGCGGTCAAACACACCCCCAACGGGCGGTCGGTGACGACGCTCGCGGCGACGAAGTCGGCCCGCAAGATGTCGATACTCGGGCGCTACCTGCGCCTGGAGTACAGCGACCTCCTGGCGGACCTGGAGGACGTCTCTGTCTCCGAGACCGAGATCGAGACACTCGTCGCGATCTACTCGTCGGGCCCGGACGTCTCGCTCGCGGCGGTCCTCGACGCCGGCGCCAGTCAGGTGATGATGGTCCTCGATGACCTCCGGAACGACGGCCTCGTCGTCGACGGGGAGGGCGGCCCACAGCTGACTCCGAAGGGGCGGGTCGTCGTCAGCAAGTACCTCGAAGAAGTCAACGAATAGCCGGCTCCCGGCGTCGTTCTCTCGACGCCCTCGAGGCGGTGTCTCGATGCACTCGGTGCCGTTCTCTCGACCACATCGGCCACCACTTCACGCGCTGAAGCGGTGCTCTGGCCTCTATTGAAACGGCTCTCTACACCGTAGATATGGGTGTTTCCCACCGACTCACCGACGGACTGCTCGGAAGCATCGTCGCGGTACTGACCGCCCCCACCGGTATCGGGGCCACACTGGGTGGCTGGCTGGCGGCGCGGCGAGCCGAGAGCCCAGTCGACGGCGCACTCACCGGTGCCGTCGTCGGCATCGTCGCGGCCCTGCCCTGGAGCTGGCTGGTCTACCTCGCCGCCAGCGGCCGTCTCGACCACCTGGGCTACCACGAGAACTTCGTTCACGTTGGCGTCAACCCCGCCGCACCCGAGGCGCTCGTCCTCTGGCAAGAGGTCTCGCTGGCGGCTCTCTGCGGAGGGCTCTTCGTTGCGGTGACCGTCCTCGGTGGCTTCCTCGCCACGCTCGGGGCGGACCTCGTCGAAACGGTTCGAGAGGAACTCGCGACAGCGGTCTGACGGGCCGGACGATAGATCAGCGACTCGACCATGCGGCTTCGACTGTCAGTCCCAGGCGTCGCCGCTCGCGAGGTCGACGGCGGAATCGCCCCGTTCGGACGGGCAGACGTCGGCGAGGACACAGGCCTCGCAGTCGGGGTTGCGCGCCGTACAGACCGCGCGACCGTGACTGATGAGGAGGTGTGTGAAATCGCGCCACTCCGATTCGGGGACGACTGGCATGAGGTCGTCTTCGATGGCTTCCGGGCGCTTTTTCTCGGTCAGGCCCAGTCGGCGAGCGAGTCGCTGGACGTGTGTGTCGACGACGATGCCCTCGACGATATCGTGGCCGTGCTGGAGGACGACGTTGGCCGTCTTGCGCCCCACGCCGGGCAGGTCGGTCAGTTCGTCCATCGTGTCGGGTACCTCGCCGTCGTGTGCTTCGACGATGATCTCGCCGGCGCCTTTCAGATAGCCGGCCTTGTTGTTGTGGAAGGTGATACCGTAGATGTCCTCGGCGAGTTGCTCCTCGTCGGCGTTCGCGTAGTCCGCGGCGCTCTGGTACGTCTCGAAGAGCTCGGCCGTGACCTCGTTGACTCGCTCGTCGGTACACTGGGCCGAGAGGACCACGGCGACGAGCAGTTCCAGCCGGTTCGCGTAGTTCAGTGAGATCGTCGCGTCGGGGTACTCCTCCCAGAGTCGGTCGACGACTTCCTCGGCCTGTGCCTCGCGCGTCGGCAGTGGGTCGCCCATCGAACGTGTGGTCGGGCGACCGGCGCTTGAGTGGTTCGGTCCGGTACCTGGAATCAGTCGGACTCGCCCTCGCCCGGGCGGACGACCTTCTTCAGGCCTTCGGCCCGTTCCATGCGCTCGAACGCCGACGGAATGTCGTCGAGGCCGATCTCCTCGGTGACCATCGCGTCGGCGTCGATCCGGCCCGTCCGCAGGAGCCCCACGGCCCGCTCGAAGGACTCCTGTGAGAGTGCGAACGTCCCCCGGAGGTCGACCTCGTCGAAGTAGATATCGAACGGGTTGACCTCCATCGTCGCCTCCTGGTCGGGGACGCCGAAGATCAGGGTGTTGCCCCCGCGACCGGTCAGGGCGTGGGCCTGTTCTATCGTCTGTACTTTCCCGACGACCTCGATACCGGCGTCGACGTGCCCGATCGCTTCGCGGATCGTCTCGACCGGGTCGCACTCGGCAGGGTCGACGACGAGGTCGGCACCCAGTTCGCTCGCCAGTTCGCGCCGGTCGGCGTCGAGTTCGGAGACGGCGATGGGCGCCGCACCGGCGTTGCGGAGCGTCTGGAGCAGGAGGAGGCCGATGGGGCCGGCCCCGACGATGGCCACGCTGTCGCCCTGTGTGATCCCCGCCCGGTCAACGCCGTGGACACAGCACGCGAGCGGTTCGGCCAGCGCGGCCTGTCGGAAGGGCAGGTCGCCGACGTCTTCCAGGTTCCTCGCGGGGACGCGGACGTACTCGGCGAAGGCACCATCGACCACGGTCTGGCCCGCGCCGCCGATGGAGGTGTTGTTCGCACAGAGGTTCGTCTCCCCGCGCTTGCACGCCGAACACTCGTTGCAGGGGACGACCGGGTTCATCGCCACGCGGTCGCCGACCTCGAAGGTCGTGACGTCGGCACCCACTTCGGCGACGGTCCCCGCGCTCTCGTGGCCCAGCACCACGGGGGTCTCCACGGCGAACGAGCCGTGATACATGTGGTAGTCGGTCATGCAGACGCCACAGGCGCCCACTTCGACGAGCACCTCGTCGGCGTTCGGTGTGGGGCGCTCACGGTCCTGTACTTCCAGCTCGCCGACGTCGGTCAGCGCGGCGGCGCGCATCAGTGACTCACCGCCAGGGTCGAGGGACTGGACGATCGTGACCGGCCGGGAGCGCTCTGGTCGTGTTGGGACGCTCGTCTCATGGATCGGATTCCGGTCGCCACAGATAAATCCGTTCGGCCCCCGGCAGTCACCGCTTCCCGACGGGAGGGGACGGCGTCACTTCACGTCCGTGTACGGCTCACTCCACGTACGTGTACTTGCGTTCGCCCATGCGGCCCCAGCCGTCGAAGACGAACTCGTCCTCGGGAGTGGTGAGCTGTTCGACGTCGGAGTCGACGTCGTGGTTGTGGGCGTCGTGAACCTTCTCGTACTCCTCGAAGGAGAGTTCGTACCGGTCGTCGAGCTGTTCGTCGATGTTCATCGCGCCGATCTCCTCGGCCCACCCGGCACGGATGGTCTCGGCGTGGAACTCCGCCTGGGCGCCCGACCCGTAGGACCCGACGAGCATCCGCTCGCCGGTGAGGTTCTGCCCGTTTTCGAGGGCGTGTTTCATCCCCGCGACGCGGGCGACGTGGACCGACCCCGTGTACCAGTTGCCGACCTCCCGCGAGATATCCAGGGTGGGGTCGATCACTTCCGCGTACCAGTCGCGGTAGGTCTCTGTCTCGGTCAGCTTGTCCGTGTACTCGGCGGCCGCGTCGCGGAAGGCCTCGTCGCTGTCGAAGGCCTCGCGGCGGGGCTGGCGGCCGATCTCCTCGGCGAGGGCGACCTCGATCTCGGTGTCGCGGCTGAAGTGGCGATAGGCGAGCGCGGCGGCCTTGCGGACCATCCCCGGGAACGGCGTGTGGAAGGGCCCGAGGACGTAGTCGTCGGGGTGGATCTTGCCGACCTGACTCTCGTAATCCTCGATGGCCTCGCGCATCCGGGCGAGGTAGACCTGCACGGAACGTTTCCCGTCGACACTGGGGAACTGCTGCTGGGGTTTCAGAAAGTCCGTCTCGTCGGCACTGCCGTAACCCTGATCGGCCGAGAGTTCGACGAGGTCGGGGTCCTCGGAGATGAGCATCGCGACGGCGCCGGCGCCCTGCGTGGCCTCGCCGGGGTCGTCACGGGCGTACAGCGCGGTGTCGGTGGCGATCACCAGGGCCGAGCGGCCGCGGTTGCGTCCCGCCCTGATCCAGTTATAGGCGTCGTCCAGGCTCTGGGTTCCGGAGATACAGGCGAACTTGCGCTCGCCCTTGTTGGCGTGGTGGAAGTCGCCGTCGTACACCTGTTC
>ENA-ORCS01000782-ORCS01000782.1-marine-metagenome-genome-assembly--contig:-NODE-782-length-17302-cov-6.039129_pt1 | contig 17302 bp, 14 predicted proteins | sample MGYA00237781_ERZ508513 | MGnify/ENA primary metagenome ERZ508513 (study PRJEB26184, sample SAMN06268793) | marine metagenome | isolation source: Eden Landing Ponds, San Francisco, CA, USA | place...
CGTGGTCGACGCCGCCGAGGCCGCCGAGGTCGCCATCCCGTACGGCTGTCTGTACGGGGTCTGTGGAACCTGCATCGCCGAGCTGCTCGACGGCGAGATGACACACCGGAGGTCGCCACGAGCCCTGAAAGACCGGGCGCTCGAAGCGGGATACGTCCTGCTCTGCATCGCAACGCCAGAAACGGACTGTCGGCTCCGCGTCGGCCACGACATCCAGGCCGAAGTCGTCGGCACGCCCTGGAAGTGACTACGACTCGAGGGGGAGCTACGCGTCGAGGACGGTCACGGAATCGCCGACGCGGAGTCGACGCCCGCGATGAGTCTCGGGAACGCCGGCGATGAGCATCGCGGTGAAGAAGTGCTCGAAGGCGTCCTCGTCGGCCCACTCGGGGAACGTCTCGCGACGCTGTTCGATGAATCGCTCGCGGAAGTCGGGCGTTACCGCACCGGTGTCGGGGTCGCGTCCGGGCACGACACACCGTCCGCAGGGCGTGGCCCCCTCGAAGCGGACGTCCTCGATCTCGAACGACGGCGCGTCGTCGCCGACAAACCGGTCTTCCCAGAACGCGGGGACGCCGGCGACCTCGATGTTGGCGCGCAGGCGTCGACGCGCTCCCTCGACGGAGATGTCCTCGAACCAGGAGGCGATCGTCTCGAGCGTGGCCGTGCTGACGACCGAGGGGCCCATCTCACGACGGTCGACGAACCCGCGCCGGACGTCCCGTTCGAGCGTGAGGTCCAGATCGAAGAAGTCGCCGAACCACGCCGCGGCGCGTTCGCGCTCCCGGGCGAGGTCGAACTCCGCGGTCTCGTCCGACGGCGTCTCGACGGCGAACGTCCCCGAATCCGGATCGTAGTCCGTCGCGAGTTCGTGCACCCGCTGTGTGCGCTTTCCGTTGATCACGTCCCCCTCAGCGTCGAAGAGCGCGAACTCCCGATCCCCCTCCAGCGTCCCGCCGTCGAGGACAGTCGCAGCGCGGACGTCGATCCCGCCGAGGCCCTTCACGGGGAATACGCGGAGCCGTTCGAGTTGTGCCATTACTCGCCGGTGAGGTGGCCGAGCGTGATTACGGTACCGTTCGAACGAGACGGCGAAGAGACGACGAGGGGGCAACGAAATGCCGAGACAGGCGCCGGAGGCAACTACCGTTCGGTCCGATACACCGGGCGGAGCGACGTGACGTCCTTGTCGTAGCCCAGCCACACGCTGAGGGCCGTCGCGACCAGAACCAGATACACCGGATACAGGAGCAGGAGGACGTATCCGAAGGCGAACAGCGTGAGGGTTCCGTACCAGTACAACAACAGTGCGACGGCGAGGCCGACGATCGCTCCCGCGACGATCCCGAGCCGGAACGCGCGAGCGGCGTCCGGACCGGGCGCGGGTCGAGACGGAGTCATACGCCCGTTTTCGGGCGGAAGAAAATAAGGGATGCGCGGTATGGAGTGGTCTAGCACACTGTGTTCGGGGGCTCTTCCGAGCACCGGGATAAAAGCACGGTACTATCAGGGTTACATTTTATTTGGGTATGATAACATCGTTCATAGGATGTCAGGGGACTACGATCATCCGAACCATCCGAGTGTAGACCAATCCGACAGAACCCTCCCGCGGAACCTCCGACAGACGGGGGATCCGGGGATTCAGATGCTCGTCTCGACGCGCGTTCGAAAGTCTCCCTTCTTCCACAAGTCGTTCAACGAGGAGGGAGCGTGGCGGTGCTCGGTGTACAACCGCATCTACCACCCGCGCGGTCTCGTCGAGCCGGAAGACGGCGGCGCGATGGCCGAGTACGAGGCGCTGACTAACACGGTGACGCTGTGGGACGTCGCGGTCGAGCGCCAGATCCGCGTGAAGGGACCCGACGCGGAGGCGCTGACCGACTACGTCATCACGCGTGACGCGACGGAGATCGAGACGATGAAGGGCAAGTACGTCATCCTCTGCAACGAGGACGGCGGCATCCTCAACGACCCGATCCTCCTGCGCGTCGAGGACGACGAGTTCTGGTTCTCCATCTCGGACTCGACACTGATGCAGTGGCTGCAGGGCGTCAACGTCGGGATGGACTTCGACGTCGAGATCGACGAGATCGACGTCGCCCCGATGCAGATCCAGGGCCCGCGCTCCGAGGACGTGATGGTGGAAGTCGTCGGCGAGGAAGTGTCCGACATTCCGTACTACGGCCTGATGGAGGCCGAAATCAACGGCGCGGAGGTTCTCGTGAGCCAGACCGGCTTCTCCGGCGAGAAGGGCTTCGAGATCTACGTCCAGGACGCGATGGAGAACGCCGAACGCGTCTGGGACCCGGTGCTCGACACCGTCAAGGACCACGGCGGTCGACAGATCGCCCCCGGTCACCACCGCCGCATCGCCGCGGGGATCCTCTCGTGGGGCCAGGACATGGACCACGAGACCTCGCCGTTCCAGGTCAACCTCGGCTACCAGGTCCCCGACGACAAGGAGGCCGACTACATCGGGAAGGAGGAACTCCAGCGGCAGAAGGAACTCATCGAGAACGGCGAGTACCCGTTCGAACACAAACTCATCGGCCTGAAGATGGCCGGCGAGCCGATCCGCGACTACGCGCCGGACTTCTGGCTCATCTCCGACCCCGACACCGGCGAGGAGTGTGGCTACCTCACCTCGCCGTGGTGGAACCCGGACCTCGAGACCAACATCGGCATGGGCTTTGTCCCGGCTGAGAAGATCCAGGAGGTCTCTGACACGCCGCTCAACGACGAGATCTACGACGAGGAACTGGACCTGGAGTTCCGGGTTCACCTCCCCGACGAGTACGCCGAGGAAGCCGGTGAACCGGTGTTCGCGACCGCCGCGAAAGTGCCGTTCAAGGAGTCCGTCAATCCGAGCGCCCGGGAGCAGGCGAAGCTCAACGCGCGGAAAGAGGCCGAAAGCGACGACTAATCCCCACTCCGTCTGTCCCACTTTCGATTCGTAGCCCTGCGACGTGGGGATATCGCGACGCCCGTTTTCGTGAAACCTAGCGATCAAGAGTCGAATATTTCTCGCTTGAGCTTCGCCGAGATGCTGTCCTCGGTCTCCGTTTCCCACGCCGTTTCCACGGTCACTTCTAGCTCCGCACACACCTGTTCGATATCGCTGAGGACGGTCGCGAACCGACCCGCCTGTCCGACCGCCTCCTCGCCCTGTTGTAACCTCCGGACGGTTATCTCCTCCATCTTGAACGGCCCCTCGCCGCCACCGCCGACGAAGACCACGACGGTTCGCGTCCGGTCGTCAACTGTTTCGACGAGCACGGAAACCATGAGCCATGAATCATCGTAGGTGGACCCGCGTTCGTAGGCGATCTGCGTGAACCCGGGACCCGCGTATCGATGGAGGTTGCGGACACCACGCTTGTTGAGCGAACGCTTGGCTTCCATCGCCTTGGTTTCCAGAAACGAGTCCGCGAACGCGTCGGCCTCTGGGCCGCGAAGCGTCAGGTTGCAGGCCTCCATACCTCAGGATGGACGGCCGTGACACAAAACACTTCTACCGATCCAGCGCCTCTAGCCCGCCCCGCTCTATTCGTACAGCGTGTACTCGTCGGTCAGTTCGTCCACGCGGTCGCTGACCGCGGCAATGACGTCATCATCGTGTGGCGCGTCGACGACCTCACAGATGAGGTCCGCGACCTCACGGCAGGCGTCTTCGCCGAACCCGCGCGTCGTCAGAGCCGGCGTCCCCGCACGGATACCCGAGGGGTTGAACGCCGAGCGAGTCTCGCCGGGGACGGTGTTGGCGTTGAGGACGATGCCGGCCTCTTCCAGCGCTTCCTCGACCTCCTTCCCGGTCGTATCCGGGTGGGACGGCCGGAGGTCGATAAGCACCAGATGGTTGTCCGTCCCGCCGGAGACCAGCGAGAGGCCGTGCTCCCGTAATTGCTCGCCGAGGGCGACGGCGTTGTCGACGGTCTGCTGTGCGTACTGCTCGAACTCCGGTGCCAGCGCTTCGCCGAAGCCGACAGCCTTGCCGGCGATACAGTGCATCGCTGGGCCGCCCTGGGAGCCGGGGAAGACGGCTGAATCGATGTCGTCGGCGTGTTCCTCGCCGCACATGATGATGCCGCCGCGGCCGGCGCGGATGGTCTTGTGTGTCGAGCCAGTGACGAAGTCGGCGACGCCGACGGGAGACTCGTGAACACCCGCCGCCACCAGCCCCGTGATGTGGGCGATGTCCGCGAGGTGGTAGGCGTCGACCGCGTCGGCGGCTTCCTGAATCCGTTCGAAATCGACTTCCCTTGGATACGCCGAGTATCCCGAGACGATGATGTCCGGGTCGAAGGATTCGGCTGTCTCACGGAGCCCCTCGTAGTCGATGTACCCGGTCTCCGTATCGACCTTGTACTGTTCGACATCGTACACCTGGCCGGCGAAGTTCGCCGGGTGGCCGTGCGAGAGGTGGCCGCCGTGAGTCAGGTCCAGCGAGAGGATTTTGTCACCGGGTTCGAGTGCGGCGAGATACACGGCCATGTTGGCCTGCGAGCCCGAATGCGGCTGGACGTTGACGTGGTCCGCGCCCCACAGGGCCTTCGCGCGGTCAATCGCCAGTTGCTCGACCTCGTCGGCGTAGGTACAGCCGCCGTAGTAGCGCTCGCCGGGATACCCTTCCGCGTAGTTGTTCGTCAGCTCGGAGCTCTGTGCCTCCATCACAGCCTCGCTAACGTGGTTCTCGCTGGCGATCATCGCCAGCGTATCGTTCTGCCGCTGGCGCTCGCCATCGAGCGCGTCAGCTACCGCTGGATCCGCTTCGCGAACAGTATCGTACGTCATACGCCACTCGAGGGGCTGGTGACGTAATAATCTGCGTCCCGACGCAACCTGACAGACCGATGGTTGGTTGTGCGGGGCGGCCGTCGCCGCGACGCACGCTGTCCCGACGGCGGTTGAGGCTGGCGTACAGTACGCCTGGCTCCGTCGAGCGGACAATATTGCATCTCAACACAGATTCATAAGTGATTTGTTCATACATACCAATGTACATGTCTGAACAGACAAGACGTGACCTTCTGAAACGACTCGGGGTCGGAAGCACAGCCGGTGTCGTGTCGCTGGCTGGATGCGCTCAACAGTCAGACGACGGCGGCGGTGACGGCGACAGTGGCGGAGAGACGGCGGCCACGGAAGCCGGTGACGAGTCGACGAACACGGAAAGCGGCGATGGTGAAAGCGGTGGCGGTGAATCGATTACAATCGGGACGCTGTTCCCGGTCACGGGCACCAACAGCGCATACGGCGGTGGCCATCAGAAGGCCGCTAACCTCGCGGCCGAGGAGATTAACGAGGCAGGTGGGCCACTGGACCGTGAGATCGAAACGATCAACCGCGACACGGAGGGGAACCCCTCTCGGGCGGCCCAGAAGTTCCGGACGATGATAAACGAAGAAGGCATCGTCGGACTCGTGGGCCCGTACTCAAGTGGTATCGGGACCACACTCGCGCCGGTCGCTCGGGACAACCGGGTGATGGAAGTGAGCAACGGAAACACGTCTCCAGCACTCGCGACCGCGGGCGTCAACGAGGACAACGACGTGAAATACTACGGTCGGACCGCACCCAACGACGTCCAGCAAGCGCTCGTCATGGGTCGGATACTGAACCAGCGCATCGAGGCCGAGACCGCATCGTTCCTCTACGTCGACAACCCCTATGGTCAGGGGCTCGCCGAGCAGGCCAGCGAGAACTTCGAGGGTGAGACGCTGAGCATGGTCGGCTACTCCCAGCAGACGAACGACTACACGTCGACGCTGGACTCAGTATTTGAAGACGACCCAGACGCAGTGGGGGCGGTGATGTACCCGGGGAACGGTCGGACGATACTGAACCAGTGGAACCAGGGCGGCTACGGCGGACAGTGGGTCGCCGCCGAGGCTATCCTCGCACCCCAGCTCCTGTCGGACCTCTCCGACATCGTCGAGGGCATGTTGATCACGTCCCCGCAGACCGCCAACAGCGAGACGTTCATCAGCAACATGGGCGGTGAGAGCGCGGTTACGCAGTTCGCGCCCCACGCCTACGACGCGACTTACCTGGAGGCGTTGGCGATACAGCAGGCCGGGGAAGCCAGCGGGACAGGTATCGCGGAAAATATCCGTAGCGTCTCCCGAGGTGAGGGGACAACAGTCGGTGTCGGGGAGTTCCAGGCCGGTAAGGAGGCGCTCGCAAACGGTGAGAGTGTGAACTACGACGGGGCCTCCGGCTCGGTCGACCTCAACCAAAACCTCGAGCCGGTCGTCCCCTACCGTATCCTCGAAGTGACCGACGGCGAGGCCGAAGTCATCCAGGAAGTCCCCCTGAGCTACTTCGAGGGCAAAATGTAGCGGGCATCAGTCTTACAAGTCGGTCCCGTCGAACGCCATGGATGTCCGCTCGACGCCACTGACGCATATGGTGTGTGGCTTTATTTCGCCGACAGGTATACTACAGGTATGAGCGTCGATATCGAGCCGGAGTGGCAGCCGGCGACGAAGCTGAACGTCATCGGCGGCGCGCTAGATTTCACGGCGCTGGATCCGCTCCCGGAGGGGGTTACCCGCGACCAGATCGAGGAAATCTGCTACACGGTCCGCGAACTCTACGGCGACTACGTGGACGAAATCGTCGCCGAGACGACCCTCTCGCAGCGGGAGGCCCAGACGTGGGTGCTCCGGACCCTCGCTCACGACGGCACCGAACCGCTCTCGTACGAAGCTATCGGACTGTACATCTGGGCCATCGGACGGGCGACTGAGGGCGATCCACTGTCGCGGACCATCGTGACGGAGTATTACGACCGAGCCGAAGCGAAAGTGGAGCGAGCCGAGGCGACAGTCAAGCGGACCGGGCCACCGCCGTACCCGGACGACGTGTACGACGACCCCGCAATGCTCTGGGTCGATACACCGGTGGCCGAGCGGCTCCAGCGACACCGTGGGCCCGACGAGACGTTCAGTGACTGCCTCGCCCGACTGCTGGACGAGTCCGTCTCGACGGTCCCGCTGGAAGCGTTCATCGAGGCCTATCGGACTGAGCGGGATGCCGACTACGTGGCAGTCGATACCGTCTATCCCGACTGGGACGCCGAACTGCGTGTGGTCGTCGGGGTGCCGGCGGGCGGCGCGGAACCGGGCGTGGTCGCGGACGCCACGGCGCTGCGAGTGGACGACCGAACCTACGATTTCACCGTCAGCGAGGAGTCGGACCCCATCCACGCGGACTCCCACCTCGTCGTGTACGCTGAGACAGGCGACGCGTCGGTTGCGATAGCGGACGGAACTGAGCGTCTCGGGGCGGCACTAGCGGGCGTCGAGCGTTCGCTCCCGGACCTCGTCTCGCGGCTCCGCTCCGTGGGCGCGACAGCGCTCGCCATCGGGACCGAACCCGCCGGCGCCGGGGCACACCTGTTCCCGGTTTTCGAGGCAGAACCCGACGACGAACCGCTAGCCGCTATCGAACGGATCCCGCTAGACGAGCGGACGCTGAGCGTGGGTCGGGTCTCGCCGGTGACGGTGGCTGCGTATCGGGAGCGAAGCGAGACGACGAGACTGCTGTGGGCACGCGGTAACGGGACCTTCGAAGCAAAAGCGCTGCCCGATGACCCGCCGGACCGTCGGGAACTGATTCCGGACGCGGTGCTCAGAACGAGCACTTAGCCGCCGAGATACAGCTCACCGACCTCGTCGCTGTCGAGCAGATCCTGCCCGCTTCCCGCGAACTCGTTTTCCCCCATGTCCAGTACGTAACCTCTGTCCGAGACTGACAGCGCCTGCCGGGCGTTCTGTTCGACCATCAGAATCGCCGTGTCGGTCTCGTCGCGGATTCGGACGAGGCGGTCGAACATGTCGTCCACGAGGTCCGGAGCCAGGCCTGCCGAAGGCTCGTCGACGAGGATGAGTTCCGGGTCGAGCATCAGCGCCGATGACAGCGCGAGCATCTGCTGTTGCCCGCCAGACATGGTCCCGGCCTTCTGGTTCTGTCGCTCACCGAGCACCGGGAACCGGTCGAAGGCCGCCTGGAAGTCCGCCTCGCTCACGTCAGCGTCGATATAGGCCCCCATTTCGAGGTTCTCCCGGACGGTGAGGTTCGGGAAGATGTTCTCCCGCTGGGGAACGTAGCACAGCCCCTGTTCGGTCACCTCGTCGGCCCGGAGGTCGGTGATGTCGGTCCCGTCGAACCTGACTCGCCCCGCCCAGCAGTCGATGAGGCCGTAGATAGCCTTCATCAGCGTCGACTTCCCGGCCCCGTTCGGACCGATGATAGTGACGATCTCCTCCTCACCGACGTCTATGTCGACACCGTGGAGAATCTCGGCGTCACCGTACCCGGAGACAACGCCCCGTGCTTCGAGCAGTGCCATCTCAGTCCACCCCCAGGTAGGCGTCGATGACACGCTGATCGTCCCTAATCGTGGCCGGTTCACCCTCGACCAGTTTCTTGCCCTCGTTCATGACGATGATTGTATCACAGAGGTCCATGATGACTTCCATGTCGTGTTCGACGATACAGAAGGTGTAGCCCTCGTCCCGCAGGGCCCTGATACGGTCGGTCAGCTTCTCGGTCAGCGCCGGATTGACGCCCGCGACCGGCTCGTCGAGGAGGACGAGCTTCGGGTCCAGCATCAGCACCCGCCCCAGTTCCAACAGTTTCCGCTGGCCGCCCGAGAGGTTGCCAGCCAGTTCTTCGGCGACGTGGTCGATTTCGAGCAGTTCCAGCATCTCCGTCGCCCGCTCGTACAGTGCATTCTCTTCCTCGGCGACGGCGTCACGGCGGAACCACGCGTTGACAAGCTTCTCGCCGGTCTGTTGCTGGGGGGCGAGCATCAGGTTCTCACGGGCGGTCATATCGCTCAGCTCCCGCGTAATCTGGAACGTCCGGGCCAGCCCTTCCCGAGCCAGCATGAACGGCCGACTGAACTTGTGGCCGTCAGACGCGGTCTTGAGTCGCTCCTGCCCGAGGTACACACCGGCCCCGAGTCCCGCGCCCAGCGCGCCAACGCCCAGACTGGTCGCGGTGCCGAGACCGGCGGCCCCGACGGCCGCGACGGCACCGATACTCCCGAAAGTGAGTCCGGATGCACTCCCCCAGATGAGCCGCTCGTCGCTGCTTGCCGTCATCAGGTCCTGTAACGGCTGTCCGTCGTAGCGGACGGTCCCGCTGTCGGGCTTGTAGAACCCGCTGATGAGGTTGAACGTCGTGGTCTTGCCGGCGCCGTTCGGCCCGATGAGTCCCGTTATCGACCCCTCTTCGATGTCGAAGGTAGCGCCGTCGACGGCGACGATGCCGCCGAAGGTCTTTCGGAGGTCCTCTACTTCGAGAATCGCGCTCATTCGTCGTCACCCCCGTCTGCACGGGCAGCCACGCCGCCCTCCTGCTGTGGGGTGTGGGTTTTGTCGCCCTCTCTGGGCGTGCTGTAGTTCGCTTTCCCCAGCAATCCGTCCGGCAGGTAATACAGGACGATGAGGAACAGAATCCCCATGACGACGAGACGGAACGCGACCACGTTGACGCGCAGTGCTGGCGGGAAAAACGAGGCTATCTGGGTCGTCGCCTGCTGGAAGGCCCAGAAGACGGCGGCACCGAGGATTGTCCCTTTGTTGTTGTTGGGCCCGCCGATGAAGACGATGAGCAGGGCGATGAACGTCACCCGTGGCGCGAACGTGACGAACGTGAGACCCTGGGTGTACACGGCCCAGAGCGCGCCCGCAAAGCCGGCCAGCGCCGAGCCGATGACCATGCTCTGAATCTTGTACACGAAGGGGTCCTTACCCAGTGAGCGCACCACGTCTTCGTCGTTCCGGACCGCGCGAAGCACGCGGCCGAACGGCGACCGGGCGGTCAGTTCCAGTAAGTAGTAGGCTCCGATCATGAACAGGACAAAACCGGCCAGCAGGAAGCGCTGATAGTCGACCTGCACAGTCAGATTCCCGACGACAGCCGCGATGTAGTCCACGCCGACATCCCCGCCGAAGGCCAGTATCCACACGAGGTTCTGCAGCAACGCTTTGAGCGCCGGCCCGAGTTGCCCGCTACCGAGGGGCCCGACTATCGGAATGACGAAGTACCAGATAGCGACGAACCACAGCGCCGCTGCGCCGACAATCTGTACTTTCGCCTCGGCGAACCAGTCCAGCGACTGAACGGCACGGTAGAATCCGCCGACGACGGCTCCGAGCAGGAGCAGACTGCCGGCGATCTTGACTGCGACGGCATCGGCGAAGGGGATCGGTAGCAAGGCGACGAGGAACCCCGTACCGAGGGCGATACCGCTCAGCCACTCACGACGGGAGAGTCGTCCGAACTGTCGAGCCAGGACCGCAATCAGTACGAGCCAGGTGAACGCGGAGACCAGCACGCCGACCAGCAAGATGCGGTCCGCGACGGCCAGCAACACCGCCATGAGCACGGCAGCGACGATGCCCCCGGCGGCGGCGATCTGGACCTTGTTCGCGAGCGGGCCGTCGGGACGACCCAGCGTCGAGAGCCCGAACGAGCCCGCGAGGTACAGCGTCGACACCGGCAGCGGGGAGCCGCGGTCGCGCTCTCCGGCGAGCACTGCGAGGGCGACGCCCCAGACGACAGCTGTGATGACGCCGAACAGCACCGGTGTGGCCGGGAGTGACACGCCGAGAAACGGCACGCTGACCTGCCCCTCCAACAAGAGGGGGAAGCTGCTTTTTAACGGCGGGCTGTAGCCGCGCAGCGCGTCGGGGCCGTTCGCGAACCACGACTCGGCCTGGATGAACCGCTGGAAGATGACCGACACGCCCAACACCGTGATCGCTAGGTAGTCCTCCCGCAGGCGGATGGTCGGCAGCGCGACTAGCCCACCGATTATACCCGACAGCACGGTCGCGACCGCGATGCCGACGACCCAGGTTCCGACGACTGGGACGTCGCCGAGCCCGAAGACGTAGGCCGTGAAGTCCCCGGGGTCGTCCGGCGGGAGGACGAACAGGACCGACGTGTACGCGCCGACGAGGAAGAACCCCACGTGGCCGAAGTCCAACAGCCCGGTGTGGCCGTACTTCAGGGTCAGCCCGTACGAGAGGATGCCGTAGATGGCGACCAGCACGATAAACGAGATGACGACGTCTGATACTGCCATCTGTTAGTCCCCCACTATTCCTTCCGGCTTGATGAGCAAGACGAGCAGTAACACGACGAACGCGACGGGCACCCGGTATGTGGCGCTCAGACCCGGGATGGCGAAGATGCCGACTTCCATCGCAAGGCCGACGACGTAACTCCCGAGGATAGCCCCGTACACCGAGATGCCACCGAGGATGACGCCAGCGAACATCGGGAGCAACAGGAAGAACCCGAGATTGATGGTGATGTTGCTGAACAGGAAGCCGAGCAACACGCCGGCAACCGCGGCGAACATCCCCGCGAGTATCCAGACGACCATCATCACACGGCGCGTGTTGATACCGCGAATCATCGCCAGCTCCCGGTTGTCGCTGGTCGCCCGCATCGCCTTCCCGAGTGTTGTCGCCTGTAACAGGTAGTGGAGGAATCCCATGAGGCCAAGTGCGATGAGGATGATACCGAGCCTGAGCGGCGACGTTCGCAGGCGCGTCTCGTACAGTGTCTCCGACGGGACTGTCCCGCCACTGGCGAACAGTGCGCCACCGACCAGCAGGACGGTTACGCCGCCGAGTCCGGCGGCCAGGCGCGGGCCGACAACGCCCGCGGTGTCACGCCGGCGTAGGTATCCCACACCTGCGACGAGGGCCGCCACGGCCAGGATGCCGACCACCTCCAGCCACCCGTAGCCCAGGGTGAACAGCTGGAGATTCTCTGTGCCGCGGGTGTCGAGGACGTTGACAACCACTCCGTTGCTCGACACCAGGAGGTCGATCAATTTCGCGAAGGTGAAGTTGACGCTTGACCCGGCCGCCTGAATCGACGTGTCGACCTCGTAGAACCGGATGTCGCCCCCGAAGACAGTCTGGATACTGAACCGGATAATAAACGCCATCGCGAGGGAGACGATGAGCATCATCGCCAGTTCGACGTCCTTCTCCCGGAACTTGCGGAACACGACTGATTCAGTCAGCGGTACCACGGCGCCGAGAACAACGACGGCGAACAGGAGCGCGGCGGGATAGGACGGGAGGCCGGCGACGATGAGCGCGCCGACGGACACTGCGAGTCCGACGTGCGTTGCGGTCCCCACTGTCGGTGACACGTCAACTGCCCACCAGCCCCCGCGTATCGCGTCGACGCCGCCGAGATGGTACACCGAGCCGAGGACTCCCGCGGCCGAGGCGGCGAACAGCAGTCCGGCGCCCGTGGGACCGACCGCACGCGGGCCCGTAGCGAACAGATCGAACAGCGGGACGGACTGTGGCTTGTTCACCAGCAGCGCGGCGTAAGCGCCCAGTGTCAACAGGTCTCCGTGTGCGAAGTTCGGGACCTCGGCGATGTCGTAGACCAGCGACAGACCGATCGCACCCAGCGCGATAATACTACCCGTGACCAACCCAGTCAGAATTGCGTTCAACAGTCCGGCGGACGGGGCCATACGCAGGACGTGTATCAGCCAAATAAATATTGTTTTTCCATCAGGTAATTGTACCACTGATCGGTGACCGGTACCAGTCCAACGCTAGCGAGCGTCGCTGACTCGCCGCCGGCTAGCTCTCGAGACGCTTGTGCCGCCACTTCTCCGTGTCGGGCGTCTGATTGAATGTGTAGATGTGGACGCCCCGGATATTGTACTCGTCGTCCCCGACGTAGGGCGCGAGGCCGTCGATGAGTTCGTCGGGTTCGTACGTCCCGCGGGAGCCGACCAGTTGCTTGACGAACCCGAGAATGCCCGTCGTTTTCCTGAGGAATTTAATCGAATCACCGACGCCGACCTTTTGAGAGATCTGCATCAGACGCTGGTAGTTCATCACGCCCGGGATACCGACTTCGACTGGGAGTTCGATACCGCGAGCCCGGATGCCCTCGACCCACTCTAGCACTGCATCTGGATCGTAACAGAGCTGGGTGACGATGTACGTCGCGTGCGGCGCTTTCTGTGCCATCGACTCCGCTAGCGTCTCGTCATCGATGAAGTCGTGGCCCTCGGGGTAGCCTGTGATTCCGATTTCCTCGAAGGAGTACTCGGTCTCTGCGAGCGCCTCGAGCAGGTCGTGCGCCGACTCGTACTCACCGGCCGGTTCCTCGCGGTCACCTCCTGGGACGAAGATGTCCGTGATGCCTGCCTGCTCAAGTCGCTCTGCAATCGCTTCGAGTTGCTCCCGGTCTTCCACATACCGGGCCGCAATGTGCGGCACGACATCGAACCCCATTTCGGCGGCTTCCTCCGTCTTTTCGACGGTCTTCTCGATGCCGAGTTGTGGCGAGGTCGTGATTGCGATAGTCGCGTCGTCGGGGAGATGGGTGATCTCCTCGTCGAAGCTCTCGAACGGCATCAGTTCGAACCGGGCGCTCGTCAGCAGCGTCCGGACACCCTGACTATCTGAGACAGCGCGTGTTCCGAGGGCCATGAGTTGCGATAAATAAGGCATTACCGTACTTTTCTCTATGGGTTGGGCATCGAACCCTTTTATAAGCAATGCTGTCCATCACGCGCTATGAGGCGTGCACTGCCGGATTCGACTAGCTACAGTCCCATAGGAGACAGCATGGTCCGGTTCATCCGCGAGCCGGCACAGAACGAGGTCTAACAGATTGAGTTCCGCCAGCAGGTCCCGGGTCTGGCCCCGGTCGAGACTCAGGCGTCGCTGGACCTCGTACACCGTGTCAGAATCGACGACCGCGTCCGCAACGTCGCGCAGTTGGACATCAGCCGGGAGTCCGATCCCGTCAGTGACCAGTTGCTCGTCGGGGAGTTCCTTGACCGAACCTTCGGCACCAGCTGACTCGGCTGAGACGGGTTCGACCACACTGACCTGTCCGCCCTCGTCGTCAACTTCACCCTGGCTCGCGGCGCTGTCAGACTGCCCTGATTTGGCCGCTTCTTCTTCATCATCACTGGACGTATTGTACGTGTTCGGGACGTGGATATCCGCTTCTATCATGTACCGGCGGACAGTCTCAGAGGAGACGTCCATCTGTATCTGCTCGGCGATCTCTCTGAAGTTGTCGCACCCGTCGTACAGTGCTTGCAGATAGCCGGTGTCTTCGTACGGTGGCACGGAATCGTCGCGGACGGCGGCGTACGGGTCCGATTCCGGGTCTGACTCGCAGTCAGACTGGGTTTCTTCCGTAGCCGTGCCGTCCGACTGTGAGGGGGCTTGCGAATCGTCGCCTCCAGCAGGCGGAGCCTCCGAATCCGAGACACCTGAAATATTGAGTGCCCCTCCCCCGCCGGTATCGGCCGAAGTCACTTCGCTGACTGTCGCTGATTCGTCGGTGCCAGCCCCCGGTCCGCAGTCGATGCGTGTCGCCTCATCCGGTGCCGCTGTGGCATCGATTGTCAACTGTACCGTCAGGAGCAAGCCGTCGTCGGTGACGGTAGCTGAGGCGTCGCTCACCGACAGTGAGGCATCGGCAGTCGACGGGAGTTCAGTGGCCGACGGCGAGAAGGTTACTTCGAGGTCGCCGCCGTCGGTTAGCCTCGCCGTTTTCGGCGTGAGGCCCTCGTCACCGCCGCCAGAACGTAGCGAGACCGGCATCGTCACCGTCGCGTCGAGGACTGCACCACCGGTGTCGGCCGGCGATGCTTCGACGGTCTGGATGGACCGGCCACGCGATTCGTACGCGTCGATGACCTCGGCGAGCGCCGTGAAGGCGGTGTGGAGTCCCATGTTATTGAGTGACTATGACACGTTATGGTGTAGAGATAGGTGCGGAATACCCAACCCATTTATAAACTACCCCAAAACTGCGGCCCCACCTCGACGTTGAAACAGTGCTCGCGGACGAGTCATCGGACACGCGCCGGTTATCGCGGTATCGCGATACCTGCGAGGCGCTCTCCTTTCACGACGACGGACTCCCTGGCAAGCGAGAATAGCACTCCCCGTTCTGTCGCTGAGACGACCTGTTGTTGTTCGAACGAGGAAGGTTCGTAGATGGTTCCAAGTCGCTCCTCGGCGTCGACGGTGTCGCCGACGGCGATGTCCGGCCGGCATTCGAAAAGCCCCGATCCCGACGCGGTGACCGCCTCCGCGTCGTTTCGGAGCACCGTCTGCGCAGCCTGTGGCTCCGGCTCTGTCGGGAGGACAGCCCGCTCGCGCAAGAGATTCAGTATCCCGTCGACACCCGCCGCAACTGCGTCCTGTGCGACCCGCCGACTGTTCGATAGCTCCGCAGTGATAACCGGAATCCCGGCTGCCGAAGCCGCAGCGCGGAACGTCCCGCCGGACCCGTTGTCGTCAGTGTCCCCGTGACCGTCGGTAAGCCTGTAGGAAGTGCCGAACGCTTCGGCGAGGCGTTCGGCGGCCGAGTCACCTGCACGACACCGCACGTGTTCCAGCATATCTGCCGTGCCGGTGTGGAGGTCAACCGCCGCGTCGGCGTCTTTCACGAGCTCCCACAGCCGAGCGGCAAACTGTTCCTGTAGGCTTCCGGACGAATCGCCCGGCCACACACGGTTCAGGTTCGGGTTCATCACGTCGTACTCACCGGGGGTCATGTACGACCGGTGGTCGAACGCGAGCTGGTTCACTACCGGTACGACGATAACTGTCCCGGCGATGGCTGCGTCGGCGAGGTGGTCGTGGAGTCGCCGTAACGCGGCCGGGCCGTTGAGTTCGATGCCGTGCTGTGCCGCCTGGATGTATACTGTCGGTCCGGGGCCGCCGACGTATCGGTGGACAGTCACGGACACGTCTCGCCCCGACGGCAACCGTCCGAGCCGTCGATCAGTCGTCGTGTGCGTGACGGACGTGTAGGCCATACCGAAGTCCGGCGGCGAGCAAATAAAAAACACCGGGCGTATGCGCGCTACTTGATCCGCGGTGACGAGGGCTTCTTGCGAGGCGAGACAAACTGCCAGAGTCGTCGATGCGACTCTCTACCGTACTTAGCAGCACTCAGCGGACCGGGAGGGGCAGGCTCAGTTCCGAATCCGACGACCCGTCACTTGAGCCGGTGCTAGCCTGGTAACTGTGTGATAATCGGGAACTGTTCGACCGGATGCTGAGGCGATACGAACCGTACTCTAGTGAAGTGATAACATATAACTTGACACGACAGATATCGGAGTGTGAGCGGCGATTCCGCTGCGCTGGGAAGCAACAACCGCAGTAGGGGACCCAAATCTATTAACAATGGTACTCCTGTTATTCTGAAACACTAAATGATATGTAAACGTCACTTTGAAAAGGAACCAGGCCAGGCGGTAACTATATTGCCACGCCGTCGTACGGTTTACCCAGAGTTATGGAGCCTACCGATAGCCTGCCGACCCAGGCCGACACCGTCATCGTCGGTGCTGGAATCGTCGGTTGCAACATCGCCTACCAGCTGACAGAGCTCGGCCGCGAGGACGTGGTCGTGGTCGACCAGGGACCGATGCCTACCACGGGTGGGTCATCGACGCACGCCCCCGGAATCATGTTCCAGACCGCGGAGCCGAAAGTCCTCAGCCAGTTTGCGGACTACAGCCGGCGGCTGTACTCGGACCTCGAGGGCGCGGATGGGCAGCAGGCCTACAACGAAACAGGCGGCATCGAAGTCGCGCGCAGCGAGGAGCGCATGGACTTCCTCCAGCGCCGCGTCGAATATGCAAAGGCCTGGGGCATCGAGGACCCGCAGTTGCTCTCGCCCGAAGAAGTCACCGAGCACCTCCCACTGGTCGACGCCGACCAGATCAAGGGCGGCTACTACTCCCCGACGGACGGGCAGGTCTCGGGCGTCGTCGCGTGTGACGCGCTGGCCCGTGAAGCGATGGACCGGGGCGCGAAGTTCGTCCCACACACGCGCACAGATGACGTCGAGACCGAGAACGGCTCGGTAGAGGCTGTCGTCACGGAGAACGGTACTATCGAGTGCAACGAGGTCGTCGTCGCGACGAACATCTGGGCCCGCCAACTCGGCGAGAAGCTCGACGTTCACCTGCCCGTGACGCCGGTCGAGCACCAGTACACGATGACGGAGTCCCTCGACGAATTGGCCGACAGCGCGGTAGACATCACGGACCACCCGCTGTTCGAGAACTACGAGAACGTCTCCGGGGAGAAGGCAAAACGGCTCCTCGTGGGTCCGGACCGGCCGATTCTCCGCGACCAGGACAACGCGATGTACTACCGGAACCACGGGGATTCCTACGGCATCGGCTCGTACAACCACGAGCCAATCGTGCCCGATCCACAGGACCTCGGCGGCAACGACCCCGACGGCG
>ENA-ORCS01000785-ORCS01000785.1-marine-metagenome-genome-assembly--contig:-NODE-785-length-17289-cov-3.560132_pt1 | contig 17289 bp, 20 predicted proteins | sample MGYA00237781_ERZ508513 | MGnify/ENA primary metagenome ERZ508513 (study PRJEB26184, sample SAMN06268793) | marine metagenome | isolation source: Eden Landing Ponds, San Francisco, CA, USA | place...
CCGTTCGCGCGGACGCCAGGACGACACTGCACAGCACCGCAACCGCAGGCCACACACCTCCCCACCCGACTGCGCTTCTCGCTCACTGCGTTCGCTACGATGCTCGTCCCTCGCGCGACGCCGTCTCGGGATGAAACCCTCGACGACGCGCGCCACCGCAACTGATCACTCTCTCCCCTCTACCTATCGCCAAACATTACCCAGCAGTGAGCAGAAAATCCGTGAAAGTCCCGTTCGACGGCACAGGGCACACTCAGTCCGAGGCGTTGTAGGTGACCTGTACGCTGGCGCTGACGGAGACGGGACTGGCGTCGATATCGGTCGCTTCGGCGAAACGGACCGGGCCGTCGAAACCGCCACCCGTCGAAATCGACCGGACTTCGCCCAGCATGAGGCCGGAACTGTCGGCGGCCGTCTCCGCCTGAGCGCGCGTCGGTCACCGCAGCGTCGATCGCCTCGGCGCGCACGTCACGCCGACGGTCCTCCGAAAGAGCGAACGCGACGCTATCGACCTCGGTCGGGCCGGTGGCGACGGCAGCGTCGATCACGTCACCCGCAGCGCCCAGGTCGGTAGTCGTCACCGCGAACGACTAGCGAGCGACGTAGACGGTGGAGCCGTGCTCGCGCTGGCTGAACACCTGAAAACCGGTCGTCCGGACGGACTCGACCGAGCGATTCGGGTCGTCGAGCACGTCCCGCAGTGCGGAGACGTTCGCCGCGAGACCGTCGGTCGCCGCCCCGGCGGTCGGTGCCGTCGCCGACGTCGCCACATAAACGACCGCCCTGTCGGGTTCGGCAGTAGCCGTGCCGGTCGCAGACACCGAGACCGTCGCGCCCGTGGTCGTGGATTGGTTGCTCGCGTTCCCGGTCTGGGCCACACCGCCACCGACCAGTCCCAGCCCGCTCGTCAGCAGAACGGTCGCCAGCACTACCGCCGTCAGTTTCTGGCCCATGCCAGCCCCTGCCCTCGACCCGCCGTAGTAACTCGGAGCCTGTCGGTCGCTGTGGGAGGCGGCGAGGCTCCAGCGGCGGTAAGAACCGGCTACGTTTCCCGCTGAACCGTGAGATCGGTCTCGAAGACGAAGTCCGGTTCGTCGGCAAGTGTGACGCCGGCAGCGGCCGCATCGGAGACGTACTGGGGCGTCTCCGGGATCAGGACGCGGGTCGCGTCGGCGCCGACCGTAGCGGCGTCCCGGGCGACGGCGGCGAACAGCGCCCGCGCGTCTGCGAGCGTCTCCCAGCCCGCACCGCCGTAGACGGCCAGTGTCTCGCCGTCGCGTTCGGTGACGCGCGTCCGCCAGGTCGCCCCGGTCGTCCCGTCGCGCCCCACGGCGAGGACCGATCTCTCGGTTGCCCCCCGTCGAGCACGCTCGCGCGTCCACTCCGAGAGCGCCCACGCCTCCACCGGGTCGAGCGCCAGCCCACCGAGCGCGTCGCGGGCGTCGCTGCGCTGCCAGTAGCCCCAGACTGCGTCGGGGTCGGCCGTGACGGTCACCCCGTCACCGTCGCCGGCGCCCCGAACGGTCGCGTCGGCGTCGGGTTCGGGGTGGGCCCAGCGGAACTCCGTCCTCGGGCGATACCCCAGCGACCGTGCGGTCGCCAACCCCTGTTCGTTCCACGAGAACACCATGTTCCGTGCCAGCGACGCGCCGTGCTCGCGCGCCCAGTCGCGACAGGCCCTGTCCATCGCCCGGGCGACGCCCGCGCCACGGTGGTCGGGGTGGACGCGGATCCCCTGTGTCCAGGCCTCGTGCTCCGAGAGTCGGACGACCTGACAACAGCCGACGACGGCGTCTTCACCCTCGCTCCGGTCCTCGTCATCGGCGACTCCGGCCACGCCCCGCTCGGCGACGACCGTGTACTGGTCGGCCCCGTCGGTCGCGACCCACTCCGGGAACACGTCGGGAATGTAATCGCTCCCCTCGAACTCGTCCCAGGTGTCGGCAGTGAAGGCGGCGACGGCCTCGGCGTCTTCCTCGCGGGCCTGCCGGACGGCGACGCCAGTCTCGCTTCCGTCCGCGGCGTCCCGGACCACGGCTCAGGTCCAGGGAACCGACCGCTCGGTCAACTCGCCGGCGAGGGACTCGGCCATCGCCGTCTCCGGGTCGTCGTGGTTTGCCAGCACCCACATCAGCTTCACCATCGCCGTCCCGGGGAGGGTGTCGCCGGCCTCGACGACGCCCGCCTCCAGCAGGTCCCGCCCGGTGTCGTACACCCGGTCACAGACTCGCCCCTCGATGCACTGGCTGGTCATCACCACTGTCGTTCCGTCGTCGACGAGTGCTTCGAGACGCGGGATCCACTCGGTGTTGACGTGGCCCAGCCCCGTCCCCTCGATCACGACACCCGACTTGCCGTCGAGGGCGTCGAGAAACGCGGGGTCGGCGCCGGGCGTGAACTTCAGGAGTTCGACATCGGTGTCCAGAGCCGCCTCGATATCGAGAGCGACCGCGCCGCGTTCGCGGTAGTCGCCGCGAAAGGAGAGTTCGACGTGCTCGGGGTCGGTGTCGTAGTCGGCGACGCCGAGCGGTTTCGCGCCCACGGTTTCGAAGGCGTCGCGCCGGGAGGTGTGGTTCTTGCGGACGCGGGTGCCCCGGTGGAGCGCACACCGGCCGTCGGATTCGTCTTCGTGCATGCAGACCATGACCTCCGCACAGTCGGACTTTGCCGCCTCGACGGCACAGACGGCGTTCATCACGTTGTCCGAGGAGGGTCGGTCCGCAGAGCGTTGACTGCCCGTGAAGACGACCGGGACTGGCGTATCGAGCGTAAAAGAGAGCGCAGCGGCGGAAAACTGCATCGTGTCGGTGCCGTGCATGACGACGACGCCGTCGGCGCCCGCCTCGACCTCGTCGTGGACGGCGCGGGCCAGATCCTGCCAGACGTCGGGCGTCATGTTCTCCGAGAGGATGTTCGTGACGACGCGCCCCCGGTAGTTGGCGAGGCCGGCCAGGTCAGGCACCGCCCGGAGGATGTCCTCGGCGTCGGCCCGTGGCGTGACCGCCCCGGTACGGTAGTCGACAGTGGAGGCGATGGTCCCGCCGGTGGAGATGAGCGAGACGGTGGGAAGGTCCTCGTCGAACTCGATGCTGGATTCACCCTCGTCGAACTGGGCGTCCTCGACGTCGTAGGAGTCGGCTTCGAGGACGTCGACTTCGGCGCTCTCGCGGTCGATGCCGACGTTGTACCCGCCCTCGAGTTTGACGACGAGGTGCTCGTCGGTCGTGGACGGGAGCAAGACGCCCTCGAAGGTCTGGGCGTCCTGCTCGACGCGGACGCGGTCTCCGGCGTTCATACTCCCCGATTTTGCGTGCCCGGACTTGAATCCACTCGTTCCCGGCTACCGCTGTGACGCGAAGAGACCGTCCAGAACATCACCGCTGGCGTCGAGAAGGCCTGTCGTCGCTACTCCGCTTCGTCTTCGTCTTCTTCTTCCTCGCCTTCGCCCTCTTCTTCCTCGTCGTCCTCGGCCTCCGCTTCGTCTTCGCCCTCTTCTTCCTCGTCGTCCTCGGCCTCCGCTTCGTCTTCGCCCTCTTCTTCCTCGTCGTCGAAGTCGAACCCGGTGTCGTCCTCGTCGGACTTGCCGACGTCGACGGTCACCGGTTCGTCGCGGACGTCGGCGAGCGGGTCCTCCCACTCGTCGGCCGGACCCCCGTCGTCGAGCGCGGAACCAGCGACGTAGCCGGCGGTCCCGCCGAGGAGTCCGCCGGCGATCCCACCCGTGAGGCCACGACGCTTGAGTCCGGCGAGCGTCCCGGCGAATCCACCGACGAGTGAGAGTTTGATAGCTGTCAGTCCCGACGCGTCCGACGTGTCGTCCTCGTAGTCGTGTTGCATAACTCGCCCTACGTGTTCAGGACATATAATTCGGGTTGTCGAGCGCGACCGTACACTCGCGAACAGCGGTCACGTCTTCCGACTGGGAGCGGGCGAACAGTCTCGACCGCTGGCCACCACCTGTCCGCTCACACGCCGGCCAGGAACTCGCGCAACTCCCGGGTCGCGGCCTCGCGCTCGTCGCGGAACACGGTGTGTCCGGCGCCGTCGACGTGGACGACCCGTCCGTCCGCGAGGAGAGCGGCGTGCTCACGGTCGCGTTCCCGCGCGCCCTCGTCGGCGTCCGCGCGGAGCACGAGCGCCGGCGCGACGATCTCGGGAAAACGCTCGGCGGGGTCGAACCAGCCGGCCTCGAACACCGCGACGACGTTCGGACTGACCCGGAGGCGCGCGTCGGCCAGCAGCGACGCGAGCTCCGTCTCCCCCGCCTCGACGTGGCCCGCGAGTTCCTCGTCGGCTTCGAGCAGTTGCGCCTTCGTGTGGTCCTGCCACCACAGGATCTGCTCGCGGACTTCCTTCGTGGGGTCTTCGGCCGTCTGGTCGTCTGATTCGCCGTCCGTGTCGTCGTCGAGCATGCATGCGGGGTCGACGGCGACGACCGCTCGGGGCAGATCGGGGTGGGTCGCGGCGGTCGCGAGCACCGTGTCACCGCCCATCGAGTGGCCGAACAGGACCGGGTTCTCGACGTCGAGGGCGTCGAGCAGGCCCACGAGATCCGCTGCCCGGTCGTCGACCCCGTAGCCCGATTCGGGGGCCTCCGACAGGCCGTGGCCGCGGGCGTCGTAGGCGATCACGTCGTACTCGTCGGCGAGATCGCGGACGAGTGGCGTCCGACAGGGGCCGTCGTCGAAGACGCCGTGGGCGACCACCAGTACCGGCCCGTCCCCGCCGGTCCGTGTGTAGTGCAACCGGACGCCGTTGGCCTCGACTGTACCCTCCGTCCACCCCTCGGGGAGCGTCGCTGTCTCCATGACACCCGATTCGACGACCGCTCGCAAAAGCGCCGGGGTGGCGGGTATCCTCGCCGTCGAGTCCGTCGAAAACGACAGAGAACGAAGCGGACTGGAACGGCGTGGCGCGGCGCGGAGCACGGGAAAGGCCCATTGCGCTCGCGCTCCGAGGGTCGGGTATGTCCGAGCGCACGGACGAGCGGACGACCGATAGCGCGGAGGACGTCGACGTCGAAGACCTCCTCGACGATGGGGACACCGGTTCGGCCGGTGCGCTCGGCGGCGACAGTGGCGGGTCCGGCGACCCGCTCGCCGACGAGGACGACCTCGGCGTCGACGTCGAGGCGCTGACCGGCGACCCCGACACGACTGCATCCGCCCGTGATTCGACGGGGTCGAGCGCCGACTCCGCGGGTCTGCTGTCGGGACTGCGGCCATCGTTGAGCCTGTCCAACTCGCTCGCGGCGCTCCCCTCCGGTCGGTCGGTCCTGCTGACGTTCGGTATCGTGCTGGTGTCGGTGCTCCTGGCGAGTAGCGTGCCGCTCCTGGGCGGTGTCTTCGGGGCCCCGGTCGGCATCTTCGCCGGCGCGTTCGCCCTCGGCCTCGCCAGTGGCTCCCGGCGCTACCTGGAGTTCGCCCTCGCGGGGGCCCTGGTCAGCGGCCTCGGCGCCTTCCAGGGGAGTCTGTTCCGCATCGCAGTCTTCTCCGACGTCGGCTTCGCCCCGGTCTTCGCTCTCGCGGCCGCGTTCGGCCTCGTCGTGGCGCTGCTGGGCCACTACTTCGGTCGCGACCTGCGCGACGGCCTGACTTCGAGCATCGAGTAGCGACCGCCCGAGCGCTCCGTGGCCGCTCTCGCCGGCGTCAGAACGACGCGTCCAGCGAGGCCTGCCTGGCGCGGACCGACTCGCGGGCGGCCGCGACGTACTCGGCCCGCTCGCTGCGGGTTCGCGTCTCCAGACGGGCCAGCTTCCGTTCCAGGCGACAGATCTCGCCCGGGTCGGGACCGGCGTCGCTCCGGTTGCCGGCCGCCCAGAGCCGGGCGGCGAGGCTATCGATCCGCGGTTCGAGCCCCGAGTCCGGCGGCACCTCGATCGCTTCGAGGAGCGCCCGGTTGGCCCGCTTGAGGTGCTCCCGGTCCATGTGTCCGGGTCGGGACCGAACGGGGTAGTAGCCCGGACCACGGTATCGCGGGGTTTGATGCGGGGCCTCCCCCATCTTGAACACCCGCGGTTCCGTGGGCGGGTCGGGAAGGAAGTCGGGCCCCTCTGTGCGAGGCGATGAACGTCGCCACTGACGTCACCGAGTTGACCGGTGAGACGCCGCTGGTACGTCTCAGTTCCTTCGGGGAGGGCATCCTCGGGAAACTCGAATCGTTCAACCCCGCCCACTCGGTGAAAGACCGGATCGGCGTCGCGATGGTCGAACGAGCCGAGGAGGAGGGGTTGATCGACGACGACACCACGATCGTCGAACCCACGAGCGGCAACACGGGCATCGGGCTCGCGATGACCGCGGCCGCGACCGACAGGGAACTGGTCCTCACGATACCCGACTCGATGAGCGAGGAACGCCGCCAGTTGCTCGCCGCTCTCGGCGCCGAGATCGTGGTTACACCCGGTGAGGACGGGATGGGCGGGGCGATCGAGGAAGCACAGGCGCTCGCGAGCGAGACCGACAACTCGTTCGTCCCCCAGCAGTTCGACAACCTGGCCAACCCCGGGATCCACCGTACGACGACCGGCCCGGAGATCTGGCGCGACACGGACGGCGAAGTGGACATCCTCGTCGCCGGCGTGGGAACCGGTGGGACGATAACGGGTATCTCCGAGTACATCAAAGAGAAACAGGGACACGAGGAGTTGCGCTCGGTCGCCGTCGAACCGGCCGAATCGGCGGTGCTGTCCGGCGACGACCCGGGGTCTCACGGTATCCAGGGCATCGGCGCGGGGTTCGTGCCCGACGTCCTGCGTCGTGACCTGGTCGACGACGTGGTCACCGTCCAGCGCGAAGACGCCGTCAGCGCGGCCCGCAAACTCGCTGCCTCGGAGGGAGTCCTGGCGGGACTCTCCTCCGGCGCTGCCGTGGAGGCCGCCGCCCGACTCGCCAGTCGACCCGAAAACGAAGGGAAACTGATCGTCGTCGTGCTCCCCGACACCGGCGAGCGATACCTCTCGACTGACCTCTATCGCTAGCGGGTAGCCCCTATCACTAGCGAGATCCGACTGAGAACGAATACATCCGGGAGAGTCCCCTCCGGTCGAATACGTTCGGGGGAGCCCCAACGATCGAATATGTTCGGCAGAGTTTCCACAGTGGACGGGGACCGAGACTAGTACTGTGACGCCGGGAACCGCGAGGTCGGGGCTCAGAGTGGAACTCAGCGTGAGCGGGCCGGGAGAGTGTCCTGTGGCGGACGCCTCGACGGGAGATGCGGGGTCGGTCACGGCTGTCTCGCGCGCCTCGACGACGGATGCGACGGGCCGGGTCGCCGAAGAGTTCACCGTCGAGGAGGGAGAGCCGGACTGCGAGGAACTCTCGGAAGTCGCGTCCTACGGTTCGGAGACGGTGTATCGCTTTCACCGGTCACAGGAGCGACCGTGTGTCTGTGAGCGGGTCGAGACGTTCGGCTACCCCGTCTCCGACGTTCGCGCCGCCGACGGTGCACTCCACGTGACGTTTCACGCGCCCGACCCCGAGACGGTCCGGGAGGTCGTGACCGAGTTACGGGAGCGCTTCTCGGGCGTCCGACTCCGGAAACTCACGCGGGCCGACGGGGCCAACGGGACGGATCTCGCGTTCGTCGACCGGAGTCGACTCACCGACCGGCAACGCGAAGTCCTGCGGGCGGCCTACGAGCGGGGATACTTCGAACACCCCAAGGGAGCGAACGCGGGCGAGGTCGCCGCCGCGCTCGACATCTCGCCGTCGACGTTCCGCGAACACCTCGCCGCCGCCCAGCGGAAACTCCTCGACGCAGTCGTGACGGCGTAGCGGCCGCTCGACAGCCGAGGCGTCCGAGCGCCGACGCGAGCGGCTTCGACAGCGAACCGCGACTCCCTTACCGCGGGCACGCCTACGTCGTCCGATGACAGTCGTCACGAATCGCGGGGTCGACCTCCACTACGAGACCGAGGGCGACGGTCCGACCGTCGCGTTCGTCAACCCCGTCGGCTACGGCGCCTGGGTGTGGGGCTGGCAACACGGGGCGCTCTCGGGGCCCTACGAGACGCTGGTCTGGGACCTGCCCGGGACCGGCCGCTCGGGTGCGCCGCCGGAGTCCTGTGACGTCGGGCGACTCGTCGGTGACTTCGAAGCCGTCCTCGCCGACCACGGCGTCGCCAGCACCCACGTCGTCGGCGCCGGCCTCGGCGGGATGGTCGCGCTGGAACACGCCCGCCGGTACGACCGCGTCGACTCGCTCGCACTCTTCGGGACGGCCGCCGACGGGGACGCCGTCGACGCCGACGCGCTCGATTCGCTGTTCGCACCGCGCGAGGACCCCGCCGCGCTCCGGGCCTCCCTCGGAAACGCGTTCGGAGCCGACCTCGACGCCTATCCGGAGGTCGTCGCCGACATCGTCGACTGGCGCGCCGACGAGGACGCCGACCGTGCAGGCTTCGAAGCCCAGGCCACCGCGATGACCGGCTATCGTCCCGATCCGCTCTACGAGGTGGCCGTCCCCGCGCGGGTCTTCCACGGGGTCGACGACGCCGTCGTCCCCACGTCCGCTGGACGAGAGCTCGCGGCGGACCTGCCACGAGGGGAGTTCCTCGCCGTCGAGGGGGGCCATCTCTGTTTCGTCGAGGAGAGCGCCGCCGTCAACGACGCGCTCGTCGGCTTCTTCGACGAGGAGTGACCGACCGAGTGGGCCAACCCAGTCGTGGAACGGCACCCACCGACCGATACGGCGGCAATTTCCGCGCCGTGAGACACCCTTTTCCGGCCCGAACGGATACGACTCGCCAATGAGTCGCCCACGTCTCGCACTGCTCGTCGGTGCCCACGAGCCCGCGGCGACGCGGCGGAACTTCCGTCGCGAACTCGACGCCGACCTCGTCGAGTACCACCTGCCCGACGGCGATATCCCCGAGCGATTCGACGTCGACGGCGCCGTCATCACGGGCTCGCGGGCCTCCGTCTACTGGGACGAACACTGGATCGAACCGACCAAAGAGTGGGTCGGCGACGCCATCGACCGCGATGTGCCTTTCCTCGGTATCTGTTACGGCCACCAGCTACTCGCGGACGTCCTCGGGGGAACGGTCGAGGACATGGGCGAGTACGAAATCGGCTATCGCACCGTCGAACACGCCGGGTCACCGCTGTTCGACGGCATCGACGAGGAGTTCACGGTGTTTACGACCCACTCCGACCGCGTCGTGGAACTCCCCCCGGGTGCCGAACCCATCGCCGCCAACGACTACGGCAACCACGGCTTCCGCGAGGGCCACGTCTTCGGCGTCCAGTTCCACCCCGAATACGACACCGACACCGCCGAGAGCGTCACGAAGAACAAGGACGACCAGCTCGGCGAACAGCGCATCGAGGGCGTCCTCGACGGGATCACGCCCGAGAACTACCGCGCGGCCTGTGAGGCCAAGGGCGTCTTCGAGAACTTCGTCGCGTACGTCCGCCGCCAGCGCGAGGAGTCGGGCGACGCCGCGGCCGCCGCCGGCGACTGAGTCCCGACCGGCGCCTCTCTCTCGCGGTTCCGCTCTGTGTCGGATTTCCGTCCCGAGTCCGGTTCCGGGTCCTCCTCGGCTTTCGATTCTCCTCCCGTCCCGGAGCTGTCGCTCTCGACCGACTCCTCGCCCGGACGCTCGCCCCCGTCGACGACCCCGATGCCCACACCGACTCCGACCGCCAGCAACACGCCACCCGTCACGGTGCCGAACACGGACTCACTGACAGTGACGAGCGACCGCCCGGCGAGCCACCCCACGACGAACAACTGCGCGACGAGCACCGCTGGCCTCGATAGTCGCTCTGTCGCGACGGTCATTCCTCGCCCTCCTCGTATTCGAAGACGTCCTCGATAGCACAGTCGAAAAAGTCGGCGAGTTCGAAGGCGAGTTCGAGACTGGGGTCGTAGCGACCGCGCTCGATGGCGTTGATGGTCTGTCGCGAGACGTCGAGTTCGTCGGCGAGTTCCCCCTGCGTCACGTCTCGCTTGGCTCGCCAGACTTTGAGTTCGTTGTCCATCGCTACATCCGCCGACTGTAGTACTCGACGGACAGTTCGTGGACAGCGACGCTCCCGACCAGAAGCGCCCACAGGAGCGCCGCGACCGGGACTTCGACCCAGGACACCAGCAACACCAGCGCGAGCAGCCCGACACCGACGGTCAGCGCCCCGTGGCTCCACCGGGAAGCGCGCCGTTCGATCTCCCGGAAGCGCTCGTCTATCTCCCCCGACTCCTCGAACCGCCGGGACCCCCAGTGACCGACGGCGCCACCGAAGACCACCAGTCCGACCAGCAGAGCGACCCAGGCGAGGTTCTGTTCCTCCAGCGGATCGGCCAGTGCCTCCAGCCCGATGCCGAGGACGACCCCCGCCACCAGCAGGACGACCGTCAGCAGTCGTTTCTCTCTCGACCACATGTTCTGTGTAAAGCTAGCTTTACAGAACGTAGTAAGTGTTTTTCTTTCTGTCGCGTTTTCCTGTCACCACTCCCGCGCCCGGTCGAGTGGCACCGAGCCGGCGGAGGCCGAAGGGAGCGTGTCGAGCGCCGGGAGGGCTTTTGTCGGTCGGGGCCCAACGGCGGCCATGTTCGACTATCTCGACCTCGATTCGGAGCTCACCGACGAGGAGCGACTCGTCCGGGACACTGCCCGGGAATTCGTCGCCGAAGAGGTCAAACCGGACATCGGCGAGCACTTCGAGGCCGGCACCTTCCCCGAGGAACTGGTGGGGGCGATGGGCGAGTTAGATTTCTACGCGCCCAATCTCGACCACGAGACGACGGCGGGACTCAGCGAACGCGCCTACGGCCTGCTCATGCAGGAGTTGGAGGCGGGGGACTCGGGCGTGCGCTCGATGGCCTCGGTCCAGGGCGCGCTCGTGATGTACCCCATCTACGCCTACGGCTCCGACACCCAGCGCGAGCGGTGGCTCGGACCACTGGCCCGCGGCGAGGCCGTCGGCTGTTTCGGGCTGACCGAACCCGACCACGGCTCGGACCCGAGCGCAATGGAGACTACCGCTGAGCGGCGCTCAGCGACGTCTCACTCCGCAAGCGGAGATGAGACGACCGCCGAACGCGATAGCGACGACGACTATCGCCTCTCGGGCACGAAGACGTGGATCACGAACGCCCCCATCGCCGACGTCGCGCTCGTCTGGGCGAGAGACCGCTCTGGGTCCGGTGACGCCGACCCCGTCCGGGGCTTTCTCGTCGAGACCGACAGGGAGGGGGTCGAGACCCCCGAGATCGACGGCAAGCTTTCGATGCGGGCGTCCGCCACGGGACAGATCGAACTCGCCGACGTCCGGGTACCCGAGGCGAACGTCTTGCCAGGTATCTCCGGCATGAAAGGTCCACTGTCGTGTCTCACGCAGGCACGGTACGGCATCTGCTGGGGTGCCGTCGGGGTGGCGCGGGACTGTTTCGAGTGCGCACTGGAGTACGCTGGCGACCGCGAACAGTTCGGCGGGCCGATCGCCCGATTCCAGCTCCAGCAGGAGAAATTCGCCGAGATGGCCACGGGGATCACGACGGGGCGACTGCTCGCAGAACGGCTCGCGGACCTGAAAGAACGGGGCGAGCTACGGCCTCAGCAGGTGTCGATGGCGAAGCGCAACAACGTCCGGATGGCCCGGGAGGTGGCCCGCACTGCTCGGGAGATACTGGGCGGGAACGGGATCACCACGGACTACCCGCCGATGCGCCACCTCGCGAACATCGAGACGGTCTACACCTACGAGGGCACCCACGACATCCACACGCTCATCTTGGGTGAGGACCTGACCGGTATCGCGGCCTTCGAGTAGTTTGTATCGTGCAGGGCCTGTACCCACTCCGTTTCGGCGTTCTCGTCGGCGAGATCGTTCGTCAACTCCTCTGTGAGGCCTGTGCGGAGAGAGTGGTTGTCGGTCATATGCCGGTGCAGGGCTAACGATACTATGAACACGGTCCGGATTTGCTGACTCAGCAACTCTGCGAGTATCCCTTATCCCACGAAAGGCACGAGGCTAACATGGGATTGATTGATCGTCTCAAGATCGGATTCGGAATGGCTCGGCGAAGTGGCCGTGTGCTGCGAGCCCATCCAAAACTCCTCGTATTCCCGCTGCTTGGTGGGTTCTCGGGTATCGCGTTCATCGCCACGCTATTCGGGAGTCTCTACGTCACCGGGCCGCTCCTCCGGGACCCCGGTCCGGCGATATACGCTGCACTATTTGTTGCGTACCTCGTGGAGACGTTCGTCGCGTCGTTTTTTACCGCGGCGCTGGTTGCGGCGACGCGAACAGTCTTCCACGGTGACAAGCCGTCGGTCCGCCGGGCGCTCGTCGCCGCATGGAAGCGGAAACTGCCGCTGCTAGTCTGGTCGTTCGTCGCCGCAGTCGTCGGAGTCATTATTCGGATGATCGAAGGTGAAGACAACATCGTAGCCCAGATAGTCGCGGGTGTCTTCGCAGTCGCGTGGAGTGTGATGACCTTCTTCGTCGTCCCGGTGATAGTCTTCCGGGAGCCGTCGATCACGACGATGTTCACAGAGAGCGCGCGGACGTTCAAAGAGACGTGGGGCGAGTCGATCGGTGCGATGGGAACGATCGATGTGGTGACGTTCTTGCTGGCGCTTGGCGGTGTCGTTCTGGGAGGAGTCGCCTTTGTCGTGACTACCGGATTGGGGACCATCCAGCTGTTGGCGACACTCCTGATCGGCGGCACTGCCGTCGTCGTCGGCCTGCTCGTCGGGAAGGCTCTCAGTGGGATCGCAAAAACGGCGTTGTACGTCTACGCGACCGAGAGCACTGTCCCGGAATACTTCGACGACATGGACTTCAACAGGTTAGGCGGTGATGGTTCGGGATCAGCCTCCCCATTTGACGGTGTCGGTAGTGGTCCCGGAACTGGTCGGATTTGAATGTGACCCCGCGCACGGTGGCGCGGGGAATCCCCCTCTCACGAGGGCAGGCTTCCTGTTTCGAGGACGTGACGTGCAGACACACGCTGGAACCCAGCCGTGTCCGTAGCGGTCACAGTCTCCACAGGCGTTGCTTCGGGCCATCCCAGCCCTACGTCAGCAAAGCCCCGTTGCAAGACGTTCATCGCCGCGTTCGCATCTCTATCAGTCTCGAATCCACACGCCGGACAGGCGTGTTCTCGCAGGGAAAACCGACGATGAGGGGCGATCCGGGACCGAATTACTCCGGGAGAAACGCGAACGGGGAAACACGCTGTGGACCACTTTCACCGCGGTGGGGTCAACCCTTTTAGCCGGGCGGGCGAATACCTCCGGTAGTGGCGACATCTGACGGCGGCTACCTGCGATACTTCCCCTACGAGGAGCCCTACGACCACCAGCGCGAGGCGATGGGGACCATCTACGACGCGCTGGGCGAGGGCCGCAACGTCCTCTTCGAGGGCGCGACGGGGACGGGCAAGACACTCGCCTCGCTGGCACCCGCTCTCGAACACGCCAGCGAGACGAACAAGACGGTCGTCATCACCACGAACGTCCACCAGCAGATGCGCCAGTTCGTCCGCGACGCCCGCGCGATTACCCGCCAGGAACGGATCCGCGCCGTCGTCTTCAAGGGGAAAGCCTCGATGTGTCACATCGACGTCGGCTACGAGGAGTGTCAGGCCCTCCGCGACGCGACGCGGGATCTGGCCGACGCCGAGGCCGACCTCGCGGACCTGGAACGCAAACAGCGCGAACTCTTGGAGGAGAGCCAGTCGGGCGACGGCGGGGCGGCCGACGCCCGGAGCGCCGTCATGGACGAACTCGACGAGGTGCGCAGCGAGGTCGAGGAACTCAGAACCGAGCGTTCGACCTGCGACCACTACTATCGCAATCTCACCGCCGACACCGACGAGTTCTACGCCTGGCTCTACGACGACGTCCGCACGCCCGAGGACGTCTACGACTACGCCGACCGCGAGGGGCTCTGTGGGTACGAACTCCTCAAAGAGGGCATGGACGGCGTCGACCTCGTCGTCTGTAACTACCACCACCTGCTGGACCCCATGATACGGGAACAGTTCTTCCGGTGGCTGGGTCGCGATCCCGAAGACGTCATCGCCGTCTTCGACGAGGCCCACAACGTCGAGGACGCCGCCCGCGACCACGCACGTCGCACGCTCACCGAGACGACACTCGACCAGGCGCTCGACGAGCTGGCAGACAGCGACGACCCCCGGAGCGAAGCGGGGATCAACGTCCTCCGTACCTTCCGCGACGCGCTCGAAACCGCCTACGAGGACGCCTTTTCGTTTGGTGAGCGCGCGGCGCGAAGCGCCGCGGCAGGCGGAGGGGGCGACCAGCCGCCGACGCGCGAACAGGTGGACGAACACTGGTACGACCTGGCCATCGACAACGACGACGCCCGCGACGAGTTGACGCTGGCGTTCCTCCAGGGTTACTCTGGTCCCGGATTCCGCGAAGAACTCGAACGCACCTTCGCGCTCGCCCGTGAACTCGACCAGGAGTACGACGAGGCCTATCGCAACGGCGAGACCGCGACCCGCCAGGAGTGTCAGACGCTTCAGTCTGTAACCTTCGTCGAGGACTGGATCGACGAATCGGCGGCTGAGGGACAGTATCCGGTGGTGAGTGTCAGGCGGGCCGAGGAAGGGGGCCAGCGCGAGGCCGGCGAGGTCTACGGGCGGGCGGAACTGTACACGTGTATCCCGCGCTCGGTCACGAGCGGCCTGTTCGAGGACCTGCACGCGACCGTGCTGATGAGTGCGACCCTGCGACCCTTCGAGGTGACCGAGGACGTGCTGGGGCTCGAAGACGCCGAAACCCTGGCCTACGGCCCACAGTTCCCCGAAAAGCGCCGGCGGACCTACGCCGTCGAGACGCCACCGCTGTTCGCGAGTCGCCGCGACGACCCCGAGGTTCAAGAAACCGTCGCGACGGCGCTGGAAGACGCCGCTCGCTTCACGCCCGGGAACACGCTCGCCTTTTTCCCGAGTTACGGCGAGGCCGAGCGCTACCACGACCGGCTCTCGGTGTCGGGGACGACGTACCTCGACGAGCCGGCGACCGACGCGACCGACCTCCGGGAGGCGTTCACCGCCGCCGACGACGCCGTCCTCTGTACCTCGCTGTGGGGCACGCTCGGTGAAGGAGTGAGCTTCGACGGCGACGACGCACGGACGGTCGTGGTCGTCGGCGTCCCCTATCCGCATCTCGACGACCGGATGGAGGCCGTCCAGGCCGCCTACGACGCGGCGTTCGATGGCGGGGATCGCCCGGACGACGGTTCGACCACCGGGTCCGACGACGGTGCGGGCTGGCGCTACGCCGTCGAGATCCCGACGATCAGGAAGACCCGTCAGGCGCTCGGCCGCGTCGTACGCTCGCCCGAGGACTTCGGCGCTCGCATCCTGCTCGACAAACGCTACACCGAGGCCGCGGAGGTCGAGATGCGCGACTACGCCGTCCGTGGGACCTTCCCCCCCGAAGAACGGGCCGAGATGCTCGACGTCCAGCCGGAGAAACTGAAGTTCGGCTTGCTGAACTTCTACCAGGACCTCGATGCCTACGACGGCGACCCACCGACACCCTGATCGACCCCGCAGCCCCCAGCCCTGTGGCCGCGTGATCGACCAGTATTTCCTAACATATTTACTATCAATTCAGATTTCAACCATATATCTATTATTTCCTGGGTAGTCTCATTTGACGTAGTGAAACGAACGGACAACCGTTCCAAATATCAGCTTTCCGTGGCCTCTGGAACGATTTTTCGAGATATCCGTCGTAGATCTCGACGTTCGCGCGGCGATGACCGCGACGGATCCGGACCGGTGTCGCTATCACAAATTATGGCACTCTCGAAGCGTGATCGGGCTTTTCACGCGATTCAGCCCCGTTATCGGGTTCGACTGTCGGCGGAACCAGATCTGCGTATATTTCACCTCTTTTTTATATATGTTTATATTATTATTGTCTCCTCCGGGGGGAGACCATTCGAGCCGCAGTGGGGGTGTGGAGACTCACCACGGGACCTTTCGCTCGGACCAGGTGGGGGGCTTCGAGGCGGTCGATCTCTTCCTCGGAGAGCGAGACGTCGAGCGCCGCGATGCTGTCGTCGAGTTCCGCGGTGGTCGTGGGCCCGATGATCGGCGCGTCGATCGACTCCTTGTGGAGGAGCCACGCGAGGCTGAACCTGGGCCATCGTGGCGTCTTTGGTGTCGGCGAGGTCACGAACGACGTCGAGGACGGCCCAGTTCTCCTCCGTGAAGCGCTGTTCCATGTACGGGTCTTCGGCTGCTCGACTCCCGTCGTCGGGGGCGTCCTCGCGGTCGTACAGCCCCGCCAGGAACCCCCCGGCGAGGGGCGACCACGCCAGCGTGCCAACCCCCTGGTCGGGACAGACGGGGAGGAGGTTCTGCTCCTCGTGGCGGTCGACGAGGCTGTATTCCAGTTGCATCGAGTCGAAGCGTTCGAATCCGCGCTGGTCGGCCTCGTAGCGGGCCTTCGTGAACCGCCAGGCGGCCATCGTGTTCGCGCCGACGTATCTCTGTGCCCTCGTCGACGAGGTGAGAGAGCGCCGGGAGCGTCTCCTCGATGGGCGTGTGTTCGTCCCAGCGGTGGATCTGGTAGCGGTCCAGGTAATCGGTACCGAAGCGATCGAGCGTCCGGTCGACCTGTTCGAGGACGTGTTTGTGCGAGAGTCCCTGCCCGTGGGGGCCCTCGCGCATCCGACCGAACACCTTCGACGTGACGACGAGTTCGTCCCGTCGTCCCTGGATGGCGTTCCCGACGATGCGCTCGCTCTCGCCGTGGGAGTAGACGTTCGCGGTGTCGAGGACGTTGATCCCCGCGTCGATGGGGCGGTCGATGATCGCGTGGGCGTCGTCCTGGTCACCGACCATCCACGACTCCTCGCTCCCGAAATTCCAGCAGCCCAGACAGAGCCGCGATATCCCGAGTCCCGTTCCCGACAGTCGCGTGTACTCCATGTCGTGCTGGGACACTCCACTGACTGCCCCGATCGAAGTAGATAGATTTCGCCGGCCCGGCTCACCTGTTCCGCTAGCGTTTTGCACCTCCGCGACGATGTGGGGCTATACCATGCCAGACCCTGCGTATTCGGTAGGCGTGACTGAAGTCGACATCGACGACGAATTCTGGTCTCGGTGGGTGACGACCAACCGCGAAGTCACGATCGAGTACCAGTACGAGCAACTCGAGTCCTCCGGTGCGCTGGAGAACTTCCGCCGGGCGGCCGCGGGTGAGACCGGCGGGTTCAGCGGGATGTGGTTCCAGGACAGTGACGCCTACAAGTGGCTCGAAGCCGCGAGTTACGAGCTCGCAAAGGACGA
>ENA-ORCS01000786-ORCS01000786.1-marine-metagenome-genome-assembly--contig:-NODE-786-length-17287-cov-3.712028_pt1 | contig 17287 bp, 15 predicted proteins | sample MGYA00237781_ERZ508513 | MGnify/ENA primary metagenome ERZ508513 (study PRJEB26184, sample SAMN06268793) | marine metagenome | isolation source: Eden Landing Ponds, San Francisco, CA, USA | place...
GGCCTCGACGCGATGCACGTCGGCCGCGTCGACCCGCACCGCCGCGGGCAGTGCGTCCTCGGCGACCACCGCGTCGACAGTTTCACCGACGTCTCGTTTTGAGAGCGGGCCGACCGCCCACCGCGGCGCTCTGACGGCCGGTCACCTGATGTCGACCGCTTCGACCCCGAGGAGGTCAGCGACGAGCGCGAAGACGCTCAGCCCCCCCATCAAAGCGAGAAAACCGACGATTCCGTACATGAACGCTCCGGTCGAGCCGCGTTCGAGATACGACTCGGAGGGCCTCGACGATACGACGTGAACGGTCATCGATTCGCCCGCCGAGTACGGTTCGAGCGCCTCTCTGGCCTGTCCCGGTGTCTCGCCTGCCGGCCCACCGACGAGGCTGTAGTCGTCGTTCGTGTACGTCTCTCCCTCGTAGCTATACCGGTAGGTCACAACCGGCACGAACTGGGGACCGTTCTCCCCGCTCTCTCTCACGACATCGGTCGATTCGACGGTTCCCTGCACGCTCTCGGTGTCCTGCCACGTCTGGGTCGGCTGGTAGATCGCCAGGTAGTACGCTCCACACGCCATCCCGAAGCAGAGGACAGCCATGAGGAAGACTGCCAGTTTACCCACACTATCGTGCTGACAACCAGCTGCAATGAAACTGTCGCTCGGCCGACCAGTCCGTGCGACAGCCAGGCGTCCCGACCGCGGATCAGGCCGACCCGAATCCCTCCAGGGCGTCGAAGGCATCGTCGACGGCTTCGACCGCGGCCACGAGCCGCTGCACCGCCGGTTTCTCGACGCGATCCGGAGCAACGAGGACCCGGACTCGCTGTATTCCGAGGGGGACGAACCCGAGGCCGAGTTTCGCGGCAGTGGCACGGAGGCCGAGGCCAGCGTCGGCGTCGGCCGCCGCGACCGACCGCGCGGGGCTCTCGAACGCGCGAGCGGCGAGGTCCCACCCGTGGATCGCTCCGGTGACCTCGTGACGGTCGACGCCGCGCTCGTCGGCGAGGTCCGCCGCGGCGGTCGCGAGACTCGTCCGGAGCCCGGAGTCCGTGCCCCGGTTGACGAAGGAGAGGTCACGGTCGACCAGGTCCGCGAGTCCCGAGATGTCGTCGGGGTTACCGGCGGGGACGACCAGTCCCCACTCGCGGGTCCAGCCGCCGAGGTCGAAGGCATCGAGGTCGGCGGCGGCAGCGTCGGTATCGGCGTCACCCTCCTCCGGGTCGAAGGTGGCCAGATCGAGGTCGTCGACGGGGCCGGCGGTCACGACGACGTCGGGGACGCCGTCGCGAAGCCACCGGAGGGCCGGGCGCGTGCCCCGCCCGAGATAGCGGGGGTGGTCGAGACGGTCGAGCACGCGCGAGAACACGGGGTCGTCCTCGCCGACGCCGAACAGCGAGGGCGCGCGGACGTCCGGCGAGAACAGCTCGACCGTGACCGCCTCGCCGGCGGCGAGGTAACTCGTGTCGGCCGGGACGTCGACGACGCCGTCGGCCTCGGTGAGACTCGTCGTCGCACCGCTGCCCTTGTCGACGGGGTAGACGAGCGTCCGCCCGGAACTGTCCTCGACGAGTCCCACCGGCAGGAGTCGGCGACGGCCCGCCTCGTAGCGCTCCTCGAGAGCCATCTCGCCACGGACGGTGGCCCGGTCGGCCGGCGGGAGCCCGGCGGCCGACCGGATCGCGGGGGCGACGAACGTCCGGAAGATACTGAGCGCCGAGACGGGATACCCGGGGAGGCCGACGTACGCCGAGTCCTCGAACCGACCGACGATCGTGGGTTTGCCGGGTTTGATCGCGACGCCGTGCAGGAGGAGTTCGCCGCGCTCCTCGACGACGCGGTAGACGACGTCGACCGCGCTGGCGCTCGTCGACCCCGAGGTCAGCACGAGGTCACACTCTTCGGCGGCCCGTTCGAGGGTCGCGGCCATCTCGTCGGCCTCGTCCTCGACGTGGGGGTAGACGACAGGTTCGCCGCCCGCGGCCTCGATACCCGCGGCGATGGCGTAGGTGTTGACGTCGTGGATCTGGCCGGCGTCGCTGTTCAGGGGTTCGCCCGGACGGACGAGTTCGTCGCCCGTCGAGACGACTGCGACTCTCGGGCGAGCCAGGACAGGTACCTCTGCGACGCCCAGCGCCGAGACCAGGCCCACCTCGCTGGCGGTGAGTCGGGTGCCCGGGCCGAGCGCGCGTTCACCGGCGGCGACGTCCGCCCCGGCGAGCATGACGTGTTCCCCCGGCGTGACCGACGTCTCGATCGCGACCTCGCGGTCGGCGTCGTCGTCTCCGGCGCCGCTCCCCGAATCGCCGGGAGCGTCGCGCTCGGTCGTCCGCTCGACCATGACGACGGCGTCCGCGCCGTCGGGCATCACTGCACCCGTCGATATCTCGACTGCCTCACCCTCGCCGACCGAGACCGTGGGTTCCTCGCCGGCGTGGACCGTCCCGACGACGGCGAGGAGGGTGGGATCGGCCTCGCTCGCCCCGAACGTGTCCCGGGCCCGGACGGCGTAGCCGTCCATCGCTGCGCGGTCGAAACCCGGGACGTCGATGTCGGCGTCGACGCGTTCGGCGAGCACTCTCCCTCGCGCCTCGGCGATGTCGACCGTCTCGGTCCCGCTGGCGATGTCGAGCGACTCGATAGCCTGGTGGAAGCGCTCGGGCGAGGCCAGGTCGCGGAACTCCTTGCGGTCGCTCATGGCTCGAACTCCCAGTTCTCGACGGCAACGGTCTCACCCGCCGGGATCCCCTCCCGGGACTCGGGGACCGGGACCCAGCCGTCGGCCGCGGCCACGCTCGACAGGACGCCCGCGCCGCCGGTGCGGACGGGCCGGGCGGTCGGCGCTCCCGTTCGGTCTTCGGTTCCGTCCGAATCTCCGTCGGAGTCGTCCGTGACCTCGCCCTCCAGGGCGACGCGGGCGAACGTCCGGACGCCCACCTCGCTGGGGATCTTCTCGGCGAGTGTCGCCTCCGTCGTGGGATGGGGGTCGAGCGGGAGGTGACCGGCCCGCTTGACCGCACGGCGGACGAACTCTACGGCCGTGACGAGACAGGAGACGGGGTAGCCGGGGAGCATGATGACTGGCGTCTCGCGGACGACTCCGAACCCCACGGGGTGGCCGGGTTTGAGCGAGACGCCGTGGACGAGGACCTCCCCGAGGTCGTCGACGACGTCGGGGACGAGGTCGCGTTCGCCGACCGAGGTGCCCCCGGTCGTGACGACCACGTCTTTCGTGAGGTCGCGCTCGACGGCCGCTCGCAGGGCGTGGTACTCGTCGTCGACGACGTTCCGGTAGGTGGGCTTGCCGCCCCAGCGCTCGACGAGCGTCGCGACGGTCAGTCCGTTCGTCTCGACCACCTCCCCGGGTTCGGGGTCGGCGTCGACCAGTTCCTCGCCGGTCGGCACGACGCCGACGGTGGGGCGGGCGACCACGTCGAGACGCGACCGACCCACCGACCTGCACAGCGCCAGGTCGGAGCCTCTGATCCGCCGGCCCGCTTCGAATATCGTGGTCCCCTCGGCGACATCTTCGCCGACCGGCGCGACGTTCTCGCCGCCGGCGACAGCGGTCTCCGCCTCGACCTCGCCGCCCCGGACCGCGACGTCCTCGATCTTGATCACGGCGTCGGCCCCGGAGGGAAGTTCGCTCCCCGTGTGGACTCGCAGGGCCGTCCCCGGGTCGAGCGTCCCGTCGGTCGTGCCGTTCCCGTCAGTGGCGTCACCGTCGGTGGCATCGCCATCAGAGGCATCGCGGAGCACAGCGGGCGAGCGGCGGCTCGCGCCAAAGGTGTCCTCGGCGCGGACGGCGAAGCCGTCCATCGCCGCCCTGGCGTAGTGAGGGACCGGTCTGCCGGCGCAGACGTCCGCGGCGAGGACGCGCCCGACGGCGCTCGTCACGGGGACGCGCTCGGTCCGGTCGACCGGGTCGACGACCGCCCGCAGTCGCTCGGCGGCCTCGGCCAGACGGGTCCGGTGCTTGAACCCCGACTCGCGTCGTTCGCTCATGTCCCGGTGTTCGGCCGCCGGCGGTTAAGCCTCCCGGGGACGACGGGGCGAGCGGTACCCGACCCCGAGACGTGTGTCAACACATCACGGACGGGACCAGTCACGGGTGCGACACCGCGGGCTTTTTCGCTCTGGCGCTCCTACACCCGGCTATGTCAGCGCTGCGCGACGCGTTGCGGGACCTGCCGGAGGCGGTGTTCGCGGACGTCCTCGAGAGTGACGACGCGTACCTGCTGGTCGTCGACATGCCTGGCGTCACCGCGGAGACGGTCGACGCCAGTGTCGAGGGGAGCACGCTACGCGTCGAGGCGCGCCGCGAGAAATCCGTACCGATGGAGTTCGACTACGTCGAGGAGGAGCGCTCGCTCTTCCTGGACATCGAGTTGCCCCTCCCCCCGGACGTGACCGGGGCCGAGGCGACGGGGCGCGTCGAGCGCGGCGTGCTCGAACTCGAGTTCCCGAAGGCCGAACACACCCCCGAGACGCCGATCCCGATCGAATAGGTGGCATCGGTGAATCCACGCGCGTACTGGCGGTTCGTGATAGTCGCGTACCAGTTTCTCCCCCTGCTGGTCGCGTATCTGCGTGACCGCAATCGCTTCCTCCTGTTCGGCCGGAGCCGGCAGGTCTCCTCGGAGACGCGCCGCCGCCGCGCTCGCTCGCTGCTGGAGACCCTGCTCACCCTGGGTCCGACGTTCATCAAACTCGGGCAGTTGCTCTCGACCCGGCCCGACGTGCTCCCGCCGGAGTACATCGACGAACTCGAAGAGCTCCAGGACCGCGTCCCGCCGGCCGACTGGGAGTCTGCGCGGGCCGTCATCGAGGAGGACCTGGGCCCGGTCGACGACGTCTACGCGAACTTCGACACCGAGGCGATAAGTGGGGCGAGCCTCGGGCAGGTCTACCGGGCGGAGACGCCCGATGGGGAGGTGGCGGTCAAGGTCCGCCGTCCCGGCGTGCAGGACCTCGTGGAGGCGGACCTGCGGGTCATCCGGTGGTCGCTTCCCGTCCTCATGTACTTCGTCGACGAGTCGCGGGCGTTCTCGCTGGAGACGCTGGCCGACGAGTTCGACCGCACGATCAACCAGGAGATGGACTACGGCCGCGAGGCCGACATGCTGGAGGAGATCCGGGCGAACTTCGCCGACGACGACGACGTCAGAATGCCGAGCGTCGACCGCTCGCGATCGACCGAGCGCGTCCTCACGATGGAGTACGTCCCCGGGACGAAGATCACGGACCTGGAAGGGCTCGAGGACCGCCAGATAGATGGGGCGAAACTCGCCGAGACGCTCCAGCGCGCGTACCTCCAGATGATAGTCGAGGACGGCGTCTTCCACGCCGACCCCCACCCGGGGAACCTCGCGGTCCAGGACGACGGCACCCTCGTGTTCTACGACTTCGGGATGAGCGGCTACGTCGACCCGTTCATCCAGGACCGCATCGTCGACTTCTACGTCGCCGTCGCAAACCAGGACATCCAGGCCATCCTCGACACGCTCGTCGAGATGGGCACGCTGAGTCCCGAGGCCGACCGGCAGGTGATGGGCGACGTCCTCGAACTCGCCATCGCCGACGCCCGCGGCGAGGACATCGAACAGTATCGCGTCCAGCAGATCGTCCAGCAGGTCGAGGACACCATCTACGACTTCCCGTTCCGCCTGCCGGCGAACCTCGCGCTCGTCCTCAGGGTGGCGACGGTCGTCGAGGGCGTCTGTGTGACCCTCGACGAGGACTTCGACTTCATCGACGTCGCGACCACGTACCTGCAGGAGCAGGGGTACCTCGAGGACACCGTCCGCCAGTTCGTGGAGGACCGTGCGACCGAGGCGCGCGAGGCCACCCAGTCGGCACTGCGGACGCCCCCCAAACTCGAGGACGTCCTCGACCAGGCGCGTAATCGCGACCTCGAGGTCAAGGTCGACCTCAGGGACTCCCAGCAGTTGATCGGGCGGTTCGCTCGCCGGATCGTCTACGGGCTCGTGCTCGCGAGCACGGTGCTGTCGACGGCCATCCTCTACGTCTTCGAGGAGTTCGTCGCGGCGGGCGTGACGACCGTGCTCGCCGTCGTCGTCACCGTGTTGCTCTACTACTCGCTGCGACCCAGGAAGGGCTTCGCCGGCCAGCCCCAGTTCACCCGTCAGAGTATGCGCGAGCGGGAACGGAAGTGAAGGCGTCCGACGGGAGTCTGGGCTGAGAACGTCCACCGGGACAGGACCGAGAGCGTCCGAACGGGAGTCGGAGGCCTGACGGGCCGAAGTTCGGGGAGGAGCGCGTTCCAAACCGTTTATGCCAGTCGATCGACTACGACCCAGTATGGCAACGAAGCAGGTCGAGGTCCGAGACCTCGACGAGGGCAGCTACGTCATGATCGACGAGGTCGCCTGCAAGATCACGGGGTACAGCACAGCCAAGCCCGGCAAGCACGGCAGCGCGAAGGCCCGCGTCGACGCCAAGGGTGTCTTCGACGACAAGAAGCGCAGCCTCTCCCAGCCCGTCGACGCCAAGATCCGCGTGCCGATCATCAACCGCAAGCAGGGACAGGTCGTCTCCGTCAACGGCGGCGAGGCCCAGGTCATGGACCTGGAGACCTACGAGACGATCACGCTGGCGCTGCCCGAGGACCTCAGTCTCTCGCCCGACGACGATATCGAGTACCTCGAGATGGAAGAACAGCGGAAGATCGTCTGAACAGGATGTTTCCCGGGGCGGTCGCAGACCGCGAGTCCGCCACCTACGCGCTCGTCGGCGCGCCGCTGGACCGGTCTACTTCGTTTCGACCCGGCGCGCGCTTCGGCCCGCGTCGCGTCCGCCACCACGCACGGGGATTCGACGACTTCGACCACCACACCGCGAGTCACTTCACCGACTGCGCCGTCTACGACCACGGCGATGTGGGTCCGACCGCCGACCCCGCCGAGTATCTCCAGTTCCTCGAGGGCACGCTCGGCGATTTCCGGACGGAGGGCGCAGTCCCGCTCCTCGTGGGTGGCGAACACACAGTGACCGTCGCGGGCGTCCGCGCGGTCGACCCGGACGTCTTCGTCTGTCTCGACGCCCACCTCGACCTGCGCGAGTCCTACGCGGGCGACGAGTTGAGTCACGCCACCGTGACCCGCCACGCGCTCGAGGTGGCCGACCGCGCGGTCGTCCTCGGAGCACGAACCGGGAGCGAGGCCGAGTGGGACCGGGCGAGCGAGACCGACGTGACCGTCGTCGCACCGGACGAGGTGAGCGAGTGGACGCCCGATTTCGAGGGGTCGGTCTACCTGAGCGTCGATATCGACGCCTTCGACCCGGGCTTCGCGCCGGGGACCGGCACCCCGGAACCGTTCGGACTCACCCCTCGCGAGGGTCGGCGTATCGTGCGGGAACTGGCCCCGGTCGTCGAGGGATTCGACGTGGTCGAGGTGAACGACCGCGACGACGGGCAGGCGGCGACGCTGGCGTCGAAACTCCTCCGGCGGTTCGTCTACGACCACGCGGACGGGTGACCGCCGCACCGGGTGACTCTCGTCTCGGCTGACAGGCACCGACCGTTTTACGTCGGTGCGGTCAGTCACCCGGGGTATGGAACAGTTCTCGTCGTGTTACTTCTGTGGCGACGCTATCGACGCGTCGCTCGGCGAGTATCCGGTGGTGCCGGCGTCGGTCGACCCCGAGGCCGGCGATCGCCGGACGATCGTCCTCTGTACGGAGTGCAAACGAAAACTCGACCCGGTCGTCGAGGCGGTCGTCGACGCCGTCGGCGGCGACGCCGTCACCGTCGACCGCTCGGCGTCGAACGTCCGGGAACGAGAAGCGGCGAGCGGCGGGTCCGACGAGGAGAGTCCCGATGCCGGCCGCGACAGCAAATCGAGGTCGGACATCGGTTCGACCCTGGGCGACGACGAGGACGTCCTGCGGTCGGTCGGTGAGGGGACCGACGACACCGACGAGGCGGGCGGCATGGAGTTCGGTCGGACCGTCGCGGAGAGCGGATCCGGCGGCGACGATGGCGACGGTGAAGCAGACGTCGGTGACGACAAAGAAGCGTCGACGGACTCGAGCGAGCGGGGCTACTCCAGCGGACAGCGGGCGGGCGGCCGACCGACAGACGGGAGCGGTGACGACGGGGACGACGAGGACGAGCCACAGCGGGACGTCACGATGACGCGCCTGGAGAACACGAACGTGATGCGGATGATGCAGAACCGCGAGTTCCCGGTCGACCGCGACGATTTCGTCGTCGTGGCCTCCAGCGCCTACGAAATCTCGCGGGACCGCTGTGAGAAAGTCGTCGACCTGGCGGTCAAACACGACCTGCTCCGCGAGGAGGACGGAGAGCTCCACGCCGGTCCCGAGTGGCGCTGAACGACGGGGGAGACCGAGCCACCGCTGGCCCGGGAGACACAGACCACCACTCGCCCGGGAGTCCGAGACGCAAACGACTACGGGGCCGTCGGGCAAACGGCGAGTATGGACGTCACCACGCTCTGTGACAGATACGACGAGCGACTCGGTTGTGCAGACTACGCGGACGTCGACCCCAGCGCGAACGGTTTGCAGGTCGGTTCGGGCGAGGCGGATGTCGAGCGGGTCGCACTCGCCGTCGACGCCGCCGAAGCGACGATCGGGACGGCTATCCAGCGGGACGCCGACCTCCTCGTCGTCCACCACGGTCTCTCCTGGGGCGGCATCGAGCGTGTCACCGGTCGTGACTACCGGCGGATCGCCCCGCTGATCGAAAACGACGTCGCGCTCTACGCCGCCCACCTGCCGCTGGACGGCCACCAGGAACTGGGAAACGCCGCCGGCGTGGCCGACCTGCTCGACCTGGACGAACGGGAACCGTTCGGCGGGATGGGACCGGTCCACATCGGTCAGCGGGGGATGGCGAGCGACCCGTTCGACCGGGACGGCCTCGCCGCGATGCTCGACGACCACCTCGACACGGGCGGTCGGGAGGTACAGGTGCTCGATTTCGGCCCCGAAACGGTCGAGGACGTCGCGATCGTCACCGGGAGCGGCGTCGACTGGCTCGACGAGGCGGTCGAGGCGGGCGCGGACGCGCTGATAACGGGCGAGGGCAAACAGCAGGTCTACCACGAGGCTCGCGAGGCGGGCATCAGCGTCTACCTCGCCGGCCACTACGCCACCGAGACGTTCGGCGTGCGCGCGCTCGGTGAGCAGGCCGAGGAGTGGGGGGTGGAGACGACGTTCGTCGACCACCCGACCGGCCTCTGAACCGTGGATTCAAGCCCCCGGTCGCCGACGGGACCGGTAGTGACAGAGGAGTCCGAGGCCGTCCGTCTCGACCCGGGATTCGACGACGTCGAGACCCACGACGACCTCCACGCGTGGTCGAAAGCCTACTGCAAGCGCGTGCGCCGCGAGCGATTCGTCGACGTCCGGTTCGATATCGTCGACTGGGAGGTGTCGACACGGGCGAAACGGCGAGCCGCCGCGGTCAAACGTCCGAAGATCCCGGACGCCGAGGTAGGGACCCCGATCGACTGGGAGGAGACGACGACGGCGAACGGCCGCGAGGCCGACGGTCGGCCCTTCGAGGCCACGATCTCTCTGACGTGGGACGCCTTCGAGGCGTTCGACCGCGAGGAGTGGGAATCCGTGTTGCGACACGAACTCGTCCACCTCGAACAGTACCAGCGCTTCGGGACGACCGGCCACGGGCCGGCGTTCAAGTCCCGTGCCACGGACCTCGACGCGGCGGTGAACTGCCCCGTCTTCGCCGACGCGAAGTACGTGCTGCGCTGTCGAGACTGCGAGTCGGTCGTCGCACGCCGCCACCGTGACTGCAAACTCGTCCGCGAGGCCGACGCCTACCGCTCGTCGTGCTGTGAGTCGGCGCTGTCGGTCGAGTCCCCGTGACCCCGGCGGAGCCGAACTGCCGCGAGGCGAGTGGGCCGGGCGAACCACGCCGTTCAAAAGCCCCGCTGACCCAGAGACAGGCATGACAGACGAGGAGACGCCACGCGAGACGTTCGCTCACGACCCGGTGGGTCACGCCGAGGCCCGGGCGGGCATGACCGTCGGCGAACTCGCCGAGGAGTACGGGTCCGCGGGCATCGGCGCGAACGACCTCCACGAGGCCGTCGACATCTACACCGAAATGCTCGCAGACGACGTCACCGTGTTCGTGGGGTTGGCCGGCGCGATGGTGCCCACGGGGATGCGACGCATCGTCGCCGACCTGATCCGGGACGGTCACGTCGACGCCCTGGTGACGACCGGCGCGAACCTCACCCACGACAGCATCGAGGCTATCGGCGGCAAACACCACCACGGCGAGGTCCACGCCGAGGGCAAGACCGAGCGCGAACACGACGAACGCCTCCGCGACGAGGGCGTCGACCGCATCTACAACGTCTATCTCCCACAGGAGCACTTCGCGCTGTTCGAGTCCCACCTCCGCGAGGAGGTGTTCCCACCGCTCGCGTCTGACTGTGAGAACGACGAGGGCGACGGCGCCCGCGGGAGCGCCGTCAGCATTCGACGGTTCACCGAGGAACTCGGGCGGGCCAACGCCGAGGTCAACGAGCGCGAGGAGATCGCCGAGGGGCCGGGGATCGCCGCCGCCGCCTTCGAACACGACGTCCCTGTCTACTGCCCGGCCGTGCAGGACTCCGTGCTCGGGTTGCAGGCGTGGATGTACTCCCAGACCTCCGCGTTCACGCTCGACGCCCTCTCGGACATGGACGACATCACCGACCAGGCTTTCGAAGCCGAGGAGGCGGGCGCGCTGGTGGTCGGCGGCGGCGTCCCGAAGAACTACACGCTTCAGACGATGCTCGTCGCCCCCGACGCCTACGACTACGCCGTCCAGTTGACGATGGACACCCCCGAAACCGGCGGGCTCTCCGGCGCGACCCTCGACGAGGCGCGCTCGTGGGGGAAACTCGAAAAGGCCGCTCGCAACGCCTCGGTATACGCGGACGCGACGATCACCTTCCCGCTACTGGTCGCCGCCGCCCGCGAACGCGTCGAGTGACCGTACACTTCCCGGAACCCGCCCACCCGGAGATCACACCTCCCGGTACCTGACTTCCTGGAACCTGTTCTCCCAGAACCTGCCCTCCTGGAAACTCACCCGACGATTTACTCGGGCTTGAAAAATTAATTTTATGGGGCGCATTAGCAAACGTACGGGTGACAAAGCAGATTTATAATGCCCGGATGTGATCGGACGGATACGATGTCACAACACGGGCTGGCGAGGCAGTCTCCGACAGAAGCGCTGCCCGACCCCCGAGAGGCGTCGACAGTCACGTACGACCCGTCCCAGGCGTCGCTTCGCGAACTCGCGCGCGAGGCGGAGACGACGACGGAGTTCGGTTCGCCCGCCTACGTGAGCGAGCACCGTTCGCGCAACGCCGACCGGACGCGAAACGCCGTCGACCACGAGTTCGACGCCGCCGACTACACACACGTCGAGACGGCCGTCGACGCCGTCGGCGACCGCGACTTACTCTGTCTCGACCGCCGGCTCGGTCGCCACCCCGAGAACAGCTACGTCTGTCGCTACTACGTCCCGGAAGAGTACGCCCGTATCGCGCTGGCGTGGTCGAACCTCTTCGAACCCGCGCCAGCGAGTGCCGAGCCCGACTTCACGACCGTCCAGTTGCCGGACGCCGACGACGTCGCCATCCGGATCCTTCCCGACGACGGCTTCACGGCTGTCCTCGGCAGCGACTACACCGGTGAGGCGAAGAAGTCGTTCCTGCGCCTGTTCATGCTCGACGCCAAGCGCCAGGGCGGGCTGGGACTGCACGCCGGGACCAAAGCGGTCCGTCTCGAAACCGAAGACGGTGGGTTCGAGACGGTGGGGCAGGTCTTCCTTGGCCTCTCGGGCACCGGGAAGTCGACGCTGACCGCCCACGGACTGGGACTCGACGACCCCGAGGACGCGACGATGCTCCAGGACGACGTCTGTGCGCTGCGCCCCGACGGCACTGTCGCGGGGAGCGAGGGCGAGGGACTCTACGTGAAGACCATCGGCCTCGACGACGAGGAACAGCCCGATATCTACGAGGCCGCGACCGACGAGTCCGCGGTACTCGAGAACGTCGACGTCGCCGAGGACGGAACGGTCGACTTCGACAGCGACAGGTACACGGCGAACGCGCGAGCCGTCGTCCAGCGCGAGCGACTCCCCTCGGCCGACGAAGATATCGACCTCCCGGGGGTCGACCAGGTGTTTTTCATCACACGGAACCCGGCCATGCCGCCCATCGCGAAGCTCTCGCCCGAGGAGGCGGCGGTGGCGTTCATGCTCGGCGAGTCGGTCCAGACCAGCGCCGGCGACCCCGACAGCGCCGGCGAGGCCATCCGCGTCGTCGGGACCAACCCCTTCATCGTCGGCTCAGAGGGCGAGGAGGGCAACCGCTTTCGCGACCTCATCGCCGACCTCGACGTCGACTGTTTCCTCCTCAACACCGGCAGCGTGGGTGACCGCGACGTCGGTGTCCGCGACACCGTCACACTCCTGCGCGAGGTGAGTCGCGGTCGCGTCTCCTGGACGGACGACTCGACGACCGGCCTCACGGTCCCCGACGCGGTGCTCGGGCTCGACGTGAGTCGCTTCGACGTTGGCGAGGCATTCGACGACGCCGACGACCGCATCGCCGCTCTCAGGGCGGAGCGTCGGCAGTATCTCGACGAGTTCGACGACCTCGACGACGCGATCCGCGCGGCCGTCTATTGACCGCTCTTTTCGGGATCCTGTCGTATTCCGACTCGTTCGAATCTGTGACGTGTGTTTCGTCGGAACGACGGTTCGTACGCTTCGACTCCGTTCGCTTCCCGACCGATACCGACGCAGTTCAGTGGTTCGGCAGTACCGACTGTTCGAATCCCGTGCTCACTTCCCAAACTCTCCACCAGACAGAGCCACTCACTCGTTTGAATCAGTCGACGGCTGGGCATTGTAATTACTCACCGGAAAACGCGCTTGACTCAAAAACCTCCCCCGAAATTGGAGTTAGACACTCGTGCCGCCACAGGTTTTATTAATCTGTGATTTCTGGATCGGTCGCTAACTCAAATTTGGTTCCACTTCAGAGAAGTCGGCTCGTTTGGGTGGGCCGATCACAGAGTCGAGCATTCCGAGGACGTCCCCGACGGGGTCGTCGTCTAGGGCAACCCCGCGACGGTCGTCAGAGAACTGGAGGGCGAGTGAGAGTGACCCTGTCGACTATGTCCGGATCGTAACGACACCACGGTCCGACTCCTCGACCGTGAGGTCGTAGCCGAATTCGTCGAGGACGGCGAGGTTCGTCTCGACGTGGTCGGTCAGTCCCGGGACGACCACCCGGCCACCCGCCAGCGCGAGGAAGACGAGCAACTGGTCGGCGAGGTGCTCGTCGACGGCGGCGCCGGTTTCGCGAAACGCTTGCAGGTCGGCGACGGCCTCGCTCGCGACTGCCTCGGCGCGTTTCCCTTTCTCGCCGCAGGCGTCGAATCCCCCGATGACTCCGTCTCCGTCGAGGGCGACGACGAGCGACGAACCGGGGCTGGTCGCCGCGGCGTAGGTGACCTCGCGATGGACGCTCTCGACAGCCAGGTCCGACAGTAACCGTTCGGCCGCGTCGGCCTGCCGGTCGGCCACGTCGGCGTCGGCGAGCGAGTCGGCCGCCAGCGAGTAGATCCGGGCCTGGGGACCATCGGATCCGGGCGCACCGCCGTCCAGTGCGAGCGGCGAGACTGACGACGGCCACAGGTGGAGCGTCGCGCGACCGCCCCCCGCGGGATAGAAGCCGGGCCGCTCGGGCTCGACAGTCGCGGCGAGGCCGTGCTCGCGCAGGAGGGGAAGCTTGACGTGCCGATAGGAAGACAGCGGGGGCGACCACTTGACGTCGGTGCCACCGGTCGCGGACAGCGAGAGCGGGTCCTCGAGCACCGTCGCGAGCGGCAGGAGCGTATCGAAGAGAAGTGTGAGACTCCCGGCAGTTCCGACGTCTGCCTCGTAGCGCCCACCCGTCGGGTCGCCGGGGTCGAACTCCACAGTCTCGGAGCCGAGTTCGGCCCCCGAGACGGTCGCGTCGCTCACGGCGGCGGCGACCTCGACAGCGGCCAGGTGCTGGGCCTTGAGCCCCGGGTCGGGCCGGTTGGCCCGGACGTCGGTGACGGTCACGGACTCGCCCGAGAGCATCGACAGCGTCAGTGCGGTGCGGAGTATCTGCCCGCCGCCCGCACTCCCGTCGATCTCGACCATACCTGGCATGGCGTCGCCGCGCTCAAAGGTTGCTCGGAGGACTGCCGGGACACTCACCGACCCGGAAGACCCATGCCGTCGGGAGACACAGGGCCCTGCATGGCAGACCGGACGGGGCTCGACGGGCGTGACGAGCCGTCGCGGGGCGACGACGACCACGCCGAACTGCTTTCGCAACTGGACTCACACGACCTCGCGCTCGCGCTGGACGTCGTCGACGCCAGCGACGCGGACGTCTTCGAGGCCGACCCCGACGCCGACCCGGACGCAGTCTTCCCCCAGTCGGTGGCCAGCGGCGGCCCGACACCCAGCGGCGTCATCCTCTGGACGCGACTTGAACCCGAGGCGTTCGACCCCCACGAACCGCTTGGCGTCCAGGTCGCGACCGACGACACGTTCGAGGACGTCGTCTTCGACGGCGTGATCACCGAAAGCGAACGAATCCGTTCACATGACTACACGGTGAAGGTAGATCTGGACACCCAGCTCCGATCGGACACCGAGTACGCCTACCGGTTCGTGTACCGGGGGGTCGCCTCGCGAACGGGCCACTGTCAGACACTCCCCAGGCCCGACGACTCGCCCGAGTCCGTCTCCTTCGCGGTCGTGACCTGCCAGGACTTCCTCAACGGCTACTACCCGGCCTTTCACTACATCGCCGAGGAGGACGTCGACTTCGTCGTCCACCTCGGTGATTTCATCTACGAGTCCGACGCCGGCGAGTTCAAAGGGATCGGTTCCTACGACTACGCGGACCGCGAGAAGTCGCTGCCGAGTGGGTTCGACCACGTCCACACCCTGACCGACTACCGGTATCTCTACCGCACCTACCGGGGAGACCGATTCCTGCAGGAGGCACTGGAATCACACACGCTCATCGCCGGCTGGGACGACCACGAGATGGTCGACGACGTCTACTGGCACGACGAGACCGACGCACCACGGGGCGAACATCCCCGGACCGACGACCCCGAGTTCATGACCGAACTCGTCGCCGATGCGATGCACGCCTGGTGGGAGTTCATGCCCGCTCGCGTCCAGTACGACCCCAATGGCGACTCGCTACAGGACCGGTTCAGGCTCTGGCGGGATCTGGAGTTCGGCGACCTCGTCGACCTCGTCATGACCGACGAACGTCTCTTCCGTGATCCGCCTCGCGAGGCCATTCCTACGGTGGACAACGTCGGCCCCCACCGCGAGCCTCCGGGCCGATCGATGCTCGGCGACGAACAGCGCGAGTGGCTCCTGGAGACGGTGACCGACTCCGACGCCACCTGGACGGTTTGGGCCGACGAAGTGCTGACGATGCCGCTCCGGCTCGGGTCCGGGCCGCTGTCGCTGTACCCGGTTCAGGGCGGCTGGGACGGGTACACGCGCGAGCGCCAGCGCATAGCCGAACACATCGCGGGGGCGGACGTCGACAACTTCGTCACGATCACGGGTGACATGCACTGTTACATCGCCGGCTACCAGCAGACCTCCTATCCCGGCCGTGTCACGGGCGGCGAGGGGGTCGCACAGGGTGAGCGCTTCGGCGTCGAGTTCATGACGCCCGCTATCACCTCGGTCAACGTCGCCGAGGCGCTCCATCTCACTCGCGGGAAACGCAAGCAGGTCACCGAACCGCTCCTCTCGTGGCTGATACCGAAGATGAACCCCCACATCGACTTCTTCGACAGCCACAACTGGGGTTACTCGACGCTCACCTTCGAGCGCGAGGAGTGTCGCTTCGTCGCCTACGCGGTCGACAAGACCGAGAACAGTCCGGACGCAGACCGCGAAGTGATGGTCGCCTACCGCGTCCCCGAAGGCGTCGTCAATCTCGACGAGATCACTGACGAGTACCGCTCCTGACCGACGCTATTTGCAGTCGACTCCGTTCTGTTCCGGTTCGACCGGTTTCCTCCCCCCGGCCGGTCACTCCTCGGTTCGGCCGGTCAACTCGTCGAGGCGCTCGAAGTACGTCTCGCGAGGGACCTGGTAGAGCTCCCGATAGTCGATCTCACCGTCGGCGAACCGCCGGGCGGTGTCGCGTGCGGCGGCGACTGCCTCCTCGCGCGTGTCGAAGGACTCCTCGTCGGCGTTGACCTCGGGTTCGAGAAACAGAGTGACGTACCACGGGTCCCCGGGACGGACGTCGCGTCCGGGTTTGCGCCGGCGCTTGCCTTTGGTCACGTAAATCGTCGGCATGCACGGCGCCGGGAACGCGTCGCCGTCGAAGACGTCGGGCCTGAAGACGAGGACCGCTTTTTCCTCGTTCGCGGTCCAGCACTCCCACCCCTCGGCCAGCGACTCGAACTCCATACCGGACGGTAGTCGGGGCTACACATCAGTCCCAGGGTCACGTTTTTCCCGTCCGACGACCTGCCGAACCGACCGGTCGACGCCGCTGTCGCGGACCCCTATTTAAATAACCGCCGGGGACGACGGCGTGTGACCCGGTAGCAACCGACCGCTCTCTGCGTATTCGCTCGACACTGCGGGGGATTAAAAGTGGGAAAATAGCCGACACCACGGCAACCCTTTTATATCTGCAGAACTCGTATAATAAATAGTATCGGTGGCTTACCCACCCGTACCCTGACGCGGTCGTCGGAGACACGAGCGTGGCACGACGGCGGCGTGGTCACACATGACAGGCGCTCGCACGGTCTGGCAGCCGAGACGGTCCCCGGATGGAGCTGTAGTCGAGGAGACGAGCGGTGGCGCCTGGCGACGGGACGAGAGCCGCCGAGACGCGAGTCCGCGACTCAGCGGTCGCAGTAGCGGTCGCCGGCCGAACGGGCCGGCTCACGATAACACATGAACGACACGCACGACACCCTGGCGGAGTTGAGTCGAGAGTATCAGGACGCTATCCCGGCAGACTTGCGCGAGTATCGCAGTTTCGAGTGGTATCTCGACGAGCTCTACACCAGCCCGAAGATCGCCCGCAACGCCCACCAGCGCGTTGCCGACATGTTCGACTACTACGGCACCGAGTACGACGAGGACGACGGCGTCGTCGAGTACGAACTCGCCTCAGAAGACCCGGTCAACGACGGGGAGAACACCTTCTACGGGCGGGGCATC
>ENA-ORCS01000787-ORCS01000787.1-marine-metagenome-genome-assembly--contig:-NODE-787-length-17277-cov-3.676860_pt1 | contig 17277 bp, 12 predicted proteins | sample MGYA00237781_ERZ508513 | MGnify/ENA primary metagenome ERZ508513 (study PRJEB26184, sample SAMN06268793) | marine metagenome | isolation source: Eden Landing Ponds, San Francisco, CA, USA | place...
CCCAGCCGCCTCAACCGAAATGGAGAGCGTCGAGTCGGGTGAGTTCTACGCCGAGGGCAAGGCTGCGATGATGTGGAACTGGTCGGGGTTCGGTGCACTCGCGGAAGCAGTGGACGCACCGACGTTCGGACACACCGACTACGGGATCATCCCGAAAGCGGATACCCCCGAGGGGCAACACACCTCGCTGACGGTCCTCTACGGACTGACAATTCCTGCGAGCAGCGACAACGCTGACCTCGCCTACGAGTTCATCCGTCACGTCGCGACTCCCGAGATGGATAAGGTTACAACTGCCGAGGGGGCGTCCGGGACGAGATTCTCGACCTGGCGCGACCCCGATGTCCTCCGGGCGAACCCGTTCTACGCGATGGTCGAGGAAACAAACACAGCGAACGTACGGTTCCTGCCACGGGTCCCGCAGTTCACCGAACTGAACGAGGTGCTCAATGACATGGTGCGTTCGGCCGTCGTCGACCACGACTGCTCACCCGAAGGGGCCGTCGAGCGCGCAGCCACCGAGGCACGCGACCTGCTGGAGTGAGAGCACGGTCATGGGTGGGCACGCGCTCGGAGACAGTCACTCGTCATCTGGACGCCGCTCACAGAGGGTGATATGCTTGCAGACGAGGAGCGTTTCGCCGTCACTGTCCTCGACCTCGTACTCGTAGACGACCCGACCGAGGTCGTCGTTGTACTCCTCGCGCTCGACAACCTCACGGCGGACAGTGAGCGTTGTCCCGATCGAAACTGGAGAGACAAACCGAAGGTCGTCGTAGCCATACGAGAAGGACTTGGGGTTCATATCGGCTACGAGCGCCTCTGCGACGGAGAAAACGAGGTTCCCGTGTGCGATACGCTCGCCGAAGTCGGAGTCGGCGGCACGGTCGGTACTCACGTGCAGCGGGTGAAAATCACCCGAGATCCCCGCGAAGTTCACCACGTCCGCCTCCGTAATAGTACGAGCGGCCTCGACTGTGTACGTCTCTCCCTCTTCGATCGAGTCAAAGTACCGGTCGGTGTCTTTCGACGGTGCGTCCATGTCCATTGTTCTCGAAGCGGGTACTCAAAACTTATGACGGGTGACTCTGCACGGTTTCACGACGAGACGGTACGTTCCACCTATCAGCCCTTGGTGTATCAGAGACCACCGGTCGCCCGTTATCAGAATCCGCCCCATGATTTACTATCTCACAGACCGGGTTAACTCTCAGGAGACACGATGAACTTGATCGCACGGCTGAAACAGTGGGCCAGCAGAGACGACGAAGAGTCGCCGTACGTCTGTGTATACTGTGGGGCTGACCCAGACCGGAACTACCGTGAATGCCCCGAGTGTGGTAAACCGTATGTCACGCCACGGACGGACGCTGAGAGCTGACCGCTACCACGAGAGAAATTGCATGACCGTATCCGATGTGCCGGCGGGACGGAACAGGATGTGAGGGGACGTGATCGGAGGAGTTCAGTTGGTCAAACGTCGACCGTCGACAGAGCGTCGCCTATCCAATCGATGTTGCGCTCCGGGAGAACACCGTAGCCGTAAAACGAGAGTGATGTCGCCCCCGCGTCGACAGCGGCCTCAACCTGCCTGCACAGGTGGTCGCGGTCGTGAACGATCGGGTGACCCGCGAGGAGGCCTGCACGGACCGGTCCACCGACGAGTGTCTCGGTCGCTGTGACGTCTCCCCGGATTACCGCAGGGTCACTGTGGTAGGCGAGGACGGTAGCCTCGTCGATAACGTCCCCGAGCGATGCAAGGTCGATCCCGTGTTTCCAGGAGTGTTCCACACCCATTCGGTCGTCGCCTAGTCCGCCCATCTTCAGGTAGTAGCCGAAGTCGTCTGGGGAGATCGCACCGGTGAACGTATCGAACAGGCCGCGTAGTGTCTCCTGGCGGACGTCTGCGTAGGCGGCGACTTCGGGATGCTCCCGGAGCCACCCTCCGACGTCCGTGTCATGGGGGAGACGCCCCTCAAACCGGGCGGTCAGGCCAGCTTGTGCGTTCGCCTGTGCGCGATCGACTTCGACGCCGGCCTCTCTCGCCATTCTCCGGCAGTCTGAGCAGAAACAGAGTCCGAAGAGGAACTCCCCGAGTGACCCCATACGAGTAAACCACTCTTGGTGGTGCCAGCCGTATCCGGTGCCGTACTGGTAGTCTGCCAGTTCCATCTCGATAGTGTCGAAGACGTCACGGTCGCTCAGGTCGGCAGCGAGCGTCCGGCCATACTCGCGGACTGTTGGATCTGACGGACAGAGGCCCCATATCAGGGGGTCACCGAAGGGTGTGCGCATCGTGGCTTCAGGGTGTTGCCGGCCGAGCGAACTGCTGTGGAACGGAACCACCCACGCGTTGAGCGCGACGGGACTGTCGGCGAAGCCGTCGGCGATATCGCTGAGCCAGTCGGCATCTCCCATCGTGGCGTTGACGTCGGGTACGATCGTCCCGTATCGCTCCGTGTCGGGCTGGAAGTACGCGCTGGCGTCCGCGAAGAACGTCTTCCGCTCGGGGTTGTGCGGATTCAGGGTTTGAACCGAGTGCATGACCGTTGCGAGGTTGAGTTCGTCCACCCCCACGGCCGCCAGTCGCCGAGCGACCCGCTCGGGACCCTCGTCGACGAGGTCCCACGGATGAGCCCAGAGAGCAGCGGTCACGTCGACCACTCCGTGTTCTCATCGAGCGGGTAAAGCGGCCGCGGGACCTGTCGGTAGGGTAGCTCGGACAGCACCTGGTTGGTGTCCCCATCGGTCAGAGCGAAGAGTCGACGACTGGCGAGTTCCTTCCAGGACGGACTCAGGTAGCCACTCTTGAGGACGACGACGTCGAGGTCGTCCGGTTCGACCCCCATCTCTCGGAGAAACGATGGATCCCGGTGAACGTTTGTCCGTTGGTCTGTGACGATGACCGTCCCGTCATCGAGGTCGACCCGGGCCGCATTCGTCCCCGCTTGCGAGCAGAGCGCCCCGACTCGTCCCGAGCACTCCGGCGGTGGGCCGTTGATCCGGCGGCCGATAGATAGTGTGATATCCGAACCCTCGCCAGCACGCTCGCAGGCCTCGTAACTCTCCGGATCTGCGACGACACCCAGCACGAGCGTTCCGAGGTCATCGCGGGACAGCGCCGCGACGAGGAAGTCAGTCAGATCCTCGCTCGCGCCCGCGCCAGGGATGTCACCTGTCTCTGAGACGACGACAGGGTGTTCGGACGCCTCCCCGGCGACCTCAAGTGCACGCTCGGGACTGTAAGCGGGCGTGGAGAAGTCAAACGCCTCGCGGTGCTCCCAGAACGTGGCCGCGAGGTCGGCCGTTGTCTCGATGACAGCCTCTCGTCGTGCTGCGTCGCCGGTGACAAGCGTGTTACACCCTGCGTGAGGCGTATCAGCCCACGGGAAACCGAGAAAATAGCTGGCGTCGTAGACGCCGGGAACTCGGTCGGCCTCGACGAGTCGGTCGATCAGCGACGACATGGGTTCGGTTTCGGTTTCCGACTGTTCACCGGCCAGCAACATCGGCAATCGCTCCCAGCCGAGACAGAGATCGCGGTCGTCGCGGACGGCCCTGACCAACAGGTCGGCCGCCCTCTGCCCAGTCTCGGCGACGTCGGTGTGGGGGGCGGTCCGATAGCCGGCGACGCCGTCTAAGTGTTCGACCATCCGATCAGTGACCGTCGCGTGCATATCGAGCGCGGCGACGACCGGAACGTCCGACCCCACAGCCTCGCGCACCGCCGCAAGCAACGCGCCCTCGGGGTCCGGTTCGTCGGCCGCGTACATCGATCCGTGTAGGTCGAGGCAGACCCCGTCGAGGTCTTCGTCGAGTCGGTCGACGAGTTCGGTCCGTATCCAGTCGAACGCACCGGCCGTGACCGTTCCGGAGGGTATCGTCGCAGCTCCCACAGTCGGAACGACCTCGACTCCGGCCTCACGGAGTCGCTCGACGATACCTGATAGCGACCGGCCGCTGTCGAACGCGGACAGTAACTCCGTTCCCGTGGCCGTCTCAAACGCCTCGAGCGGGGTTGTTCCGGTCGTGAAAGTGTTGGTCTCGTGACTGACCGTCGCAGTGGCAATCCGCATATCGAACACTCTCGGTAGCCGATATTAAAACCGGAGGGTCAACCAGTGTGTGGGAAACGTATGTTTATCCGACACCGACGAAACGCCTAAGGAGGGGGGAGTGTAGGTTAGCGGTATGTGCGCAGTACAAGCCGACCGTACCTCCAGAGTCGACGATCCGATCGTCGAACTGCGGGACCTGGAGGTGACGTTCGGTATGGAACGTGGCGTTTCCAAGGTGGTCGACGGCATAGACCTGTCGGTAGAACGGGGGGAAGTGATCGGAATCGTCGGCGAGAGCGGGAGTGGGAAGTCCATGCTCGCTTCCTCTATGCTCGACGCGGTCGTTGACCCCGGACAAACGATGGGAGACGTCACCTACCGCTCGGAATCCGGCGAGGAAATCGACGTCCTCGGCCTCGACCGGGACGAACTCAAACAGTTCCGCTGGGAAGAGATCTCGATGGTGTTCCAAGGCGCGATGAGTTCGTTCAACCCGGTGATGAATGTTCGGGAACACTTCAAGGAGACGCTCAGGGCCCACGGCGACGACGTCGAGACCGGGATGGAGCGGGCGAGACAGTTGCTCTCAGACCTGTATCTCCAGCCCGAGCGGGTGATGGACTCGTATCCCCACGAACTCTCGGGCGGGATGCAGCAACGCGCGCTCATCGCGCTTTCGCTCGTTTTGGAGCCCGAAGTGCTTGTGATGGACGAGCCGACCGCAGCACTCGACCTGTTGATGCAGCGGTCGATCCTCGACCTGCTACAGGACCTCAAGGAGATGTACAACCTGACGCTCGTGTTCATCACGCACGATCTCCCGCTAGTCACCGAACTCGCGGACCGGATCGCCGTGATGTACGCGTTCCAGCTCGCCGAGGTGTCTCCGATTGAGGCGATCCTCTCGGACCCGCGTCACCCCTACACCAGGGCACTGCTGAACGCCACGCCGAACATCAGCGCGGATGTCGAGAGCATGAAGCCGATAGCTGGGTCGAGCCCCGACCCAGTTAACGCCCCAAGCGGTTGTTCGTACCACCCGCGCTGTCCGATGGCCGACGAACAGTGCAAGGCAGAGGACCCCGACCTCTTTGCCGTCGACGACGAACGGAGTGCGGCGTGTTTCTACTGGGAAGACGTCCCGGACGCGATCCCGCTGTCGACGTCCGAAGAGGCGTCGACGCCGGCCGGCGAGACTGGGGCGACCACGACGGGGACGACTGTTCGTGGTGATCCGGTCATCGAACTGGACGACCTCGAGGTTCACTTCGAGGACAAAGACGGCGGGATCATCCAGCAGATACTCGAAGACCCCGATATCGTCCACGCGGTCGACGGTGTCGACCTGGAGATATACGAGGAGGACGTCGTCGCTCTGGTCGGCGAGTCCGGCTGTGGTAAGACGACGCTCGGGAAAGCGACGATCGGGGTTGAGCGGCCGACCGGCGGGAGCGTGCGGTACAGGGACCAGGACGTCTGGGAAACCCGCGACGGGAACGCCGACGGGGATATGTCGTTCCCCGACATTCGACGCTCGCTCCAGATCATCCATCAGGATCCGGGGAGTTCGCTCAACCCCTACCACCGGGTGATGCGGACGCTGTCGCTGCCGCTGCAGAAGTGGAACGACGACATGGGGCACGAAGACCGCGAGGACTACGTATACACCATGCTTGAGCGCGTGGGGATCACTCCACCCGAGGACTACGCCGACCGGTATCCCCATCAGCTCTCGGGCGGTGAGAAACAGCGCGTCGCCCTGATCCGGGCGCTGTCGATGAACCCGGACCTCATCTTGGCCGACGAGCCGATAAGCGCCCTGGACGTCTCGTTGCGCGTCGAGATGATGGACCTCATGCTCGAACTCCAGAAGGAGTTCGGGACATCGTACCTATTCATCAGCCACGACCTCTCGAACGCGCGGTACATCGCCGAGAAGACCGACGGCCGCATCGGCGTCATGTACCTCGGAGAGATAGTCGAACTCGGCCCGGTCGAAGAGATACTGCAGAACCCACAGCACCCCTACACCGAGGCGCTGCTCTGGGCGACGCCGGAACTCGACGTCGAACAGGAGACGGAGCGACCGATCCGTACGATCGACATCCCGGACCCGATCGATCCACCGAGCGGCTGTCGGTTCCACACGCGCTGTCCCGAAGCACGCGAAGTCTGTGCCGAGCAGACACCCGGCGAGTACGAGGGCGATGTCGAAGAGCACACGGCGACGTGCTTCCGCGCGGTCGACGACCACGAGTACTGGGAGAGCAATCCGATCGAAGAGTGACACCCCGAGACGGTCGAGAAACCTGCAGCCACGCTGACGGCGTCAGCGATTCCGTCCAGTCCGCCGATTTTTGCGGTGCCAATAATTTTTGAAGAGGACCGTCGGAGGTACCGGAATCCCGAAGGAGGACCTGGCTATCTATCAGCCTTGTCCGTCGTCGCGAACGCCCAGGACCCGGGGCCGACTTCATACACCCGGCGATCGCTGTCGACGCCGTGGTCGCGTGGGTCGCTGTCGACGGGACGGGTGTCCTGCGGTAACTCGACCGTCGCTGTTGTCGCCGGCGGGACCGTTATCTCGTGGGTAACGCGGCCATCGTCCTGTTTCCACGCCGACGTGACCGGCCCGCGGACGGTGTCGACTGTCGCTTCGATCGCGTCGAGATTGGCAGGACAGTATGGCCTGACTGTGACGGACTTCCACCCTGGTTCGGCAGGGGCAAGTCCACCGAGGTACCGGTAGAACCAGTCGTCGACAGTCCCCTTGAAAAAGTGATTCAGCGAGCGGGAGTCGAGTTCCCACGCCTCGTACAGCGAGGTGGCGCCGTCTGCGAGCCAGGCGCCCCAGCTCGGGTACGTCGTACGTGTCGCGAGGTCGTAGGCCAGGTTGACGTAGCCGTGGTCCGTGAGTACCGGGAGCAAGTGTTTGGTTCCGTGGATCCCGGTGTTCAGGTGTGTATCCTGGGTCTCGACGACGTCGTTGACGAGAGCCGAAACGACGCTGTCGACCCGTTCATCGGGGACGAGCCCGAACGCGAGCGGCAAGACGTTCGAGGTCTGTCGGTACTCGTCAGCTTCCCCGGTCCGGTAGATACCTGCGTCGGCGTCGAAAAACGCCGAGTCGAACGCCGCCTCGACCTCGTCGCGGCGGGCCGCAAAACGCCGCGCGTCGTCGTCGCGGCCCAGCGCCCGCCCGGCGCGCGCGAGGACATCTGCCATCCGGTAGTAGTAGGCGGTGCCGACGAGAGCCGGTCCCTCCGGACCTCGCGGGTCATCGCGGTCGCCGTGCAGCGGACTGTACCAGTCTCCAAGCCCCTCGGTGACGATACCGTCCTCGGCGTGGGTGGACAGGTAATCGACGTACCCCGCCGCCGCGTCGTAGTAGCGCGCGAGCGTTCGCTGGTCTCCCTCGTAGCGGTAGACCCACCACGGGAGGAACACGACTGCTGCGTCGAAACCCGGGAGCGGTCCGGTAATTGCACCGTCTTTGGGCGCCTCGCTATACCCCCAGTCGCTTGTCGGAACGATAGGGGGGATCTCTCCGCTCTCGCGCTGGGCGTCTGCGAAGTCCGCGAGCCACTTGCGGTAGAACCGCCCCATCTCGAAGTTGTAGAACATCGTCTCGGCGGCGAGTTGCGCGTCGCCCGTCCAGCCGTTCTTCTCGTAGACCGGAGTGTCTGTCGGGATGCCGTGGTGGTTGTCGAGGAGTGCCCGGCGGACGTTCCCGTGGATGTCCGTCAGAAGCGAGTCCGAAGCCGCGAAGTCGCTCTCACAGTCCGCGTCGACCGGCGTGTAGACCGCTTTTCCGGTCACGTCGACCACGTTGGTCCCCTCGGGACACTCCACTTCGAGGTAGCGAAAACCCTTGTAGCTGAACCGCGGTTCCCACGACTCCGGGCCGCCGCCGGCGGCGATATACTGGTCGGTCTGTATCTCCGCGTTGATGAGCGGCGGGTCGTGACCCTGGTCGACGCTGACGCGACCGTCCTCCCGAAGCCGTTCCCCGTAGCGGATCGTAACCGCTGCTCCGGCCGGCGCGTCGACGGTGACCGACGCCCAACCCACGAGCATCTCGTCGAACCTGACGACGGACACGCCGTCGTCTGGTTCCGTTCGTTCGATCGGGTCTACCGACCGAACCTCGTTCATCGGGGGGAGTTCCTGTGCAGCCATCTCGCCCGCCGGTCCGTCGACGACCGTCGCCCGTCGCCACCCCCCGGTCTCGTCGCCAGTTCTCTTTTCGTCGTCGTCGTCGGCCTCCGGGACGGTCCAGTCGACGGGTTCGCGTTGGGCGTTGTAGCGCTCGCCACCGTACAGCGAATCGAACCGCGTCCCGCCCTCTGTGACCTCCCAGTCGGCCCCAGTCGAGACGACCGTCGTCGACCCGTCTGTGCGGGTCACTTCGAGTTGCGCCCGGAGGTGTGGCTCCTCGCTCTGCCAGGGCGTCTCGTGCCACGCCCAAACGTTCTCGGTCGTCATCGCGTAACGCCCGCGCCCGCCGACAAGTCCCAGCGTGTTCTCTCCCCGTCGGACGAGCGACGTCACGTCGTGGGTCGCGTACAGGACCCGCTCTTCGTAGTCGGTAATCGCCGTATCGAGTTCCGCGTCCCCGACCCGGTCACCGTTCAGATACGCCTCGTACAGGCCCGCGCCCGCGACGTAGAGCCTGGCGTGCTCAACGTCCCCGCCGACCGAAAACGAACGTCGGGCATACGGGTTCGGTGCGGGGCCGTCGTAGCCGTCGAAGGCCGCCGCGATCCACTCCGCCTCCCAGTCTTCGGGGTCCAGGCCGGTCTCCCAGGTCGCCGGGTCGCTCCACGCCGACGGCGTCCCCGCTCTGTCCCACGTCCGGACTTTCCAGTGGTGCCGGGTCCCAGATTCTAGAGGCGGGCCGTCGTAGGTCACGTCAACCGAGTCGGCGCGGTCGACCTTCCCAGTGTCCCAGACGTCACCGACGTTCTCTTCGAGCGTTGACCGGTCGCTCGCCACTAGCACCTGAAACGCGCTCGTGTGGTCAGTTCGGGGTCGCCACCGGAAGCGAGGGTGTGGTTCATCGACTCCGAGCGGGTCGACCGCGCCGTCGGTACGCAGCAGTACTGGCTGCTCGCCAGCAGGTCGGTCTGTCATATGTTATCAGGTATACGCCGAATGAAATAAGACCACTGGTGGAGGAAATGTGCGACGGATCGGTACGCACATGCCAACCCTGGGACGCCGTCACATGCTCTTGATCGGGCGGGAACGGTACGGGCCGCGCACGGAATTGACGCCGCGTCAGCGTGTAATAGGCAGGAACCGGTGGAATCAAGAACTGAAAGGCTAACACATAGTCATGAGCAACGACCCGCGAGAGCGGTTCTGGGAGATCACCTGCACGCTGACGCCGGCCCTCTACTTCGGGCTCGTGATGACGATCTGTTTACTGTTGCTCTCTCTCGTCTCGTTTGCGCTAGTCCCGCCGAGTGCCGCTGCCCGGACGATAAACCTCATCAACCTCATAATAAGTGTCTCGCTGCTCATCGCCGTCTTCTTCATGATCCGGACGTGCCGCGACGTGTACAACTGACTGCGAACGCTGGGTCAAGTAGCGAATGCGGTATGGTTCGGCCAAACGACTGACGACGCCGGAAACAAAAGAAGCGAAACGGCGGCCGTTCGATCGTTGGGTCTTACTCGCCCTGGTACCGCGCTCTGAGACCTCCTTGGTCCATGACGACCGCGTTCCAGTTCATGAACCGGTCGAGCGCCGTGTCACGCTCGGGCCAGTGGAAGTCCCGGACGTTGACCGCCGGCGGTTCGGCGTGCCGGCGGAGTTGGATCTGGGGTATCAGCTGGTTGTACGTCCACGCGAGCTGGTGCGTGATCTCAGTGGCGCGCTGGTCATCAACGGGCAGCGAGAGTTCGCCGACGAGATCGAGGACGTTCACCGTTGTCATGTCGCTCTCCGGGTCTCCGACCGTCTCGGGGATCTCAACTTCCTCCGGGATCACAATCGGGTAGGAGGGGAGGTTCGTAGCGGCGTCGCGCAGTTGCGTCGCATAGTACGCCCATGGGTGGTACCCGAACGAGCCCTGTGGGATCCAGATGTGGCCGATCCCGTCGAAGTTCCGCTCGGGGATCGTCTGGGCGAAGTGGGAACTCGATTCCTCGACGGTGAGTTGGGCCTGGATGCCGAACCGCCGGAGGATATTGACCGCCGGGTCAGTCGACTTCTCCCAGTAGGTCGGACACCGGAACTCGGGACGCCAGACCTCGCCGCCGGGCGTGACCCACTCCCCGTTTTGCTTGGAGTACCCCTCCTGTTCCAGCAGTTCGGTCGCCCGCTGGAGGTGCTGGTCGGTGTTCTGTCCGTTGTTGTACGTTGGGAAGTCGCTATACATATCACCCAGCCACTCTTGTGCCGCGTTATCGTCCATCCCGGTTAGGCTGTCCGGGACCTGCTGGCTGATGTAGTCCTCGGGCTGGCTGGGCGCGTTCATCACCTCAGTGACCTCTTTTCGGTTAACGACGTGCGCGATGGCCTTGCGGACGTTGCGCTTACCGAAATGCTCGTCGTTGAAGTTGAACCCCAGCGACTCGCCGAGGTCAACTAGGTCCGGCCGGTACTCGTAGGGTGGATTCGGGATCTGTTCACCGCCGATATCGGGATTGGCCCGGGAGCCGTCCCAGTTCTCAGACCGCAGATTCGGTAGCGCCTGGTCTTCTGTCGAGTACAGCCACTCTAACGATGACCAGTTGGGGATCGGGAAGTCGACGTTGTTGATCGATTCGACGTTGTCGTTGTGCGCCGCCGCGTTGTAGTCCTCGAACTTCTCGGCATACATCCGCTGGGAGTCAGCGTCGCTGGGGACGAACGGGCCGTTCCCGATCATCTCATCCAGACCGATCGACCGCTCGAGGAGCGCGGCGAGCGCCTCGTCCTGTTCGGACTGGGATTCGGCCTCCTGAATCGCGGTGACGTGTTCCTCGAAGAGACTATGTTTGACAGACATCAGCTGCGGCAGGACGTTCGCCTTGAACACCACCCGGTTGACGTCCTTGGCGGCAGTGTACTCGACGGTATATTCGTCAACCGCCTCGACATCGCTGATGAAGTCCCAGATCTGAGCGGAGGTGGCCTTGTCGCACATGTTCCTGGCGACGACGTCCTGCGCCGTGACCGGATCGCCGTCGTGCCAGAGATGAGGTGGGTCCTCCCTGAGATGGATCTGCGCCGTCGATCCCTCTGTGACCTGGTCCGGAATATCCCACTCGCGAGCGATGTTCGGGATGAACTCGTTTGTCTTGTGCGTGTGCTCGACTAGAGGTTCGTAGACGATCTCGCCCACCTGAAACGTATACCCACCCGGGCGGAACTCGTTGAACTGCACGTCAGTCGGGATAGCGTCTTTGAGGCGAGCGACGAACACGTCCTTGCGGACCTCTCGGCTCGTGTTGACGGGGGTGCCATCACCGCCGTCGCCACCATCACTGCCGCCGTCGCCACCATCACTGCCGCCGTCGCCACCATCGCTGCCACCGTCGCCACCATCGCTGCCACCGTCGCCACCATCACCGTTCCCGGAACAACCGGCGAGGCTGAACGCACCTGCTCCGCCAAGGAGTTGCAGCACCCGTCGCCGGGACCGGGACTTGTGCCTCTCAGTCTGATCGCCATTCTCTGGCATGGCCCATACTCGAAATCCTAAACTTAAATAGTTAATTGGTTCTGGGCTGATATTTCATCGGCAAGAAACAGGGATCGCGGTGTCGGCTGCCGGCGGCACGGAGCGGTCTCGAACCGTCGTCGGTATTCCAGTAGTAATTCCGGTGCGGCGAAACTTATTTATCCGTGTGCAGTGCAAACCATCACCACGTCTCATGGTCAATTACTACGCGCAACGTTTCGTTCAACTCATCATCACAGCGGTGTCGGTCGTCACGTTCTCGTTCGCAGTCATCCGATTGATGCCGGGTGGTCCGATGGACTACCTCCGGGCCCAACTGAGCGCGAACATGGGGTCGGGACGGACGCGGGAAGAGATAAACAGCATTGTTGAGGCGTATGTGAGCGTGAATCCGGATGCGCCGATACATGTGGCGTATGTAAACTACATTCTGGACCTCCTCCAGGGAGATTTCGGACGGTCAGTCTGGTACGACCGCCCCGTCGCGGGCATCATCGCCGAGGCCCTCCCGTGGACGCTGTTCATCATGCTCATCTCACTGGTATTCACGTTCGGCATTGGGATCGCTCTGGGCGCGCTCATGGCATACTTCGAAGGGAGCCGGATCGACAGCGTCGGTTCGATAATCTCGGTCTTGACCACCTCTATCCCCTATTACATCTTCGCGCTCGTGATGTTATTCGCTCTTGCTTACCAGACGGAATTTTTCCCGACCGGCGGGCTCCACGGCCAGGAAACGACTGCGGGGCTGAACATCGCATTCTTATTGAGTGCCCTTCACCACGCGGCCCTCCCCATCGCATCGCTCGTACTCACGGGCTTCGGCGGGTGGGCCCTGTCGATGCGCGGGAATTCGATCCGCGTGCTCGGCGAAGACTACCTGCGGGTCGCCGAGCTACGGGGGATATCGGACTACCGGATCTCGATGAAATACGTGGGACAGAACGCCATCTTGCCGATGTACACCGGCCTGCTCATCAGCATCGGCTTCATGTTCGGCGGTGCGGTGATCTTAGAAGAAATATTCAAGTATCCCGGACTGGGGTACTACATCCTCCGGGCGGTCGAAGCGCGGGACTACCCGCTATTGATGGGCGGATTCATCGTCATTACGCTCGCCGTTCTCGTCTCGATCCTGTTCGCCGACCTGACGTACGGAAAGATCGACCCGCGTGCTAGCGGAGGTGAAGACCGTGAGACCTACTGAGAGCGATACCTCGTCGCCATCGGTGTTCGACCACTCGGAGCGGGAGTACGAGACGGAGTCGCGGTCCGACAGGCTGGTCCGGCTCGTCGACCTGCGGATCCTGGCGCCGCTCCGCATCATCGCCGACGACTGGCGGGGTCTCGTCGGAACCGTGATCCTATCGCTATACCTATTGATGGGGACAGTCGGCGTCGTCATCGTTCCGGCGCCGGAGATCGGTCAAGGCGGACGGTTCCTGACCCTGTTCAGTGAGGGCCACATACTCGGAACGGACAACCAGGGCCGCGACCTACTCTCGCTGACCGTCCACGCCACGCCGGCGATGCTCGAGATGATCCTCAGCGGTGCCATCTTCACGACCGGTGTGGCGACTCTCGTCGGCACCGTCTCGGGATACAAGGGCGGGTTCGTCGACCGTGTCACGATGGTCGTCACGGACATCATGCTGACCGTTCCGGGCCTCCCGCTCGTGATCGTCATCGCGACGCTCATCGACCCACGGCAGCCCTGGATCGTCGGGATCGTCCTCTCGGTGAACGCCTGGGCGGGACTCGCAAGGACGATCAGGGCACAGGTCCTCACGGTCCGGGAGGAGTCCTACGTCGAGGCTTCCCGCATCATGGGCTTTTCGACGTCCGGAATTCTCCGTCGCGATATCGTCCCACAGTTGCTTCCCTACATCGGCGTCAACTTCATGCAGTCCGCGAGGAACGTGATCTTCGCCTCGGTGGGGCTATACTACCTCGGCGTGTTGCCGTCGACCCACTACAACTGGGGGATCGTCCTCGACCAAGCCTTCAGTGGCGGGGCCCTCTGGACAATGGAGATCGTCCACTGGCTCATCGTGCCGATCGTCACTATCTCACTCATCTCACTCGGCGTGATCCTCCTCACGCAGAGTGCCGACAGGGTGTTCAACCCGCGCGTCCGCGCCCGCCACGCTCAGACGGTCTCTTCCGAAGACGACACACTTGAGACAAACTGATACTGCTGGCTACCCGTCGCGAAGACACTCGATACCAGGGTGCTGACTGTTCACGAACGGACCACAGGCAGGATAAATCGGTCTGTGATCGTTTGGAACCGCCGCCGACTTCTCACTGCCACTCGCCGGCCATCGGATCATCCAACCGGACTTGCAACTCGCGTAGCCGCTTCTGGAGTCGCTCGCGGTCGTCGGCGCGTGCCTCGTCGTTCGCGAGATCCGTCGTCTCCGCTGGGTCCGACGCGAGGTCGAACAGTTGGGTTGTGTGCTCTCCGTCGACGGCATACTCGACTAATTTAAATCGGTCATGGCGGACGGCCCGCTGGACGTCGCCGTACGCCAGCAACAGCGAGTCACGGATCGTGGCCGCCTCGTCTGCCAGAGCGGGGGCCAGGCTTTCCCCCTCGACTGTCTCGGGGGTATCGAGCCCAGCCAGGTCACAGATAGTCGGGTAGATGTCGCAGTGGCACGTGAGTGAGCCACGGCGTTCGCCAGCGGGGACGTCCGGTCCGGCTACGAGGAGCGGCGTCCGGACACTGTGGTCGTAGAGGTTCTGTTTGCCCATCAGCCCGTGCTGTCCGACGGCGAGGCCATGGTCTGCCGTAAACACCACTATCGTGTCGTCGCGCTCCCCGGTCGCCTCGAGCGTTTCGAGTACCCGGCCGACCTGGGCGTCCAGATGAGTGATCATCGCGTAGTAGTCTGCGATGTGTCTCCGGATCTTCTCGGGCTCTCGGGGGTGGTCCTCCAGGTTCTCGTCGCGGCCTCGCCAGCCGATACTGAACGGGTGTTCGGGCCGGAAGTTCTCCGGGAGCGGAATCTCCTCGTGGTCGTACAACTCGAGGTACTCACCTGGAGCAGTACGCGGGTCGTGTGGCGCCATCGTCGCCATGTACGCGAAGAACGGTCGGTCGTCACCGGACTTCGCGTGGGATTCCAAAAACGTCTGCGTGGCATCGGCGAACAGTTCGCTTGAGTGGACGCCCGAGGCGTAGCGGTCGTACACCTGTCGCCCGGGCCAGATCGAACCGGTTCCGGAGAACCCGCGGTAGGGCTCGGGATCCGGATACTCGCCGTCGGGATATCTGGAAGAGACTGGGACGTTCCAGTGGTTTCCCATGCCACCGAAGAAGACGTCCTCGCCCTCCGCGAAACAGCGGTTGAACGCCTCGATACCGTTGTGCCACTTGCCGGTACCGAACGTCCGGTACCCGGCGTCACCGAACGCCTCCGACAGCGTCGGGTGTTCGGTCGCCATCCCGCCGGGGCCGTCCAGGTGAAACAGCGTCCGGCCGCTGTGGATCATAGAACGTGCGGGAACACAGACGGCCGGCTGGTCCGCACCCATGTTATGGTGGCGCGTGAACGCGCACCCAGATTCGACGAGCGAGTCCAGATTCGGTGTCCAAATAACGTCGTTTCCGAGTGCCCCTATCGTATCGAACCGCTGGTCGTCCGCAACGATCATCAGAACGTTCGGCTGGCCACTCTGAGCCATACTTCAGACTGTGTACGCGATTATTTATACCTGTGTACGGATCTCGGATGTCCACTTACCCACACACCTTTGTACAGTCCGACGAGACAGGTGTGCATGGCAGACGCGTACGACGCGACGTGGGAGTCACTCGACCGGCACGAGGTCCCGCAGTGGTTCGCAGACGCGAAACTTGGTGTGTTCGTCCACTGGTATCCAAACGCCGTTCCCGGGTACGGCTTCGGGTGGTACGCCAAACATATGCACGAACCGGACCACCCGGTCGGCGAGTACCACCAGAAACACTACGGGATCCCGACGCCGTCAGAACAAACGCGGGATGACGACACCGCCGGCGACGACAGTCGAGACCACGACGTCGGGAGCGACGGGGACACCGAGGCCGATCCGGACACGAACCCGCCGCCGGTCTTCGAGTACAAGGATTTCGTCCGTGAGACGCAAAAGGCCCGTGACCTCGATGCAGAGGAAAACTTCACGGCCGAGAACTGGGACCCGTCCGAGTGGATCGACCTGTTCGAGGCAGCGGGCGCGCGCTACGTCGTCGCGACCGCGGAACACCACGACGGGTTCCCCATGTGGGACGCCGACTACACGCCGTGGACGGCGGTCCAGATGGGTCCGGAGCGGGACGTCATCGGCGACCTGGCCGCCGCGACCAGAGAGCGGGGGCTCAGGTTCGCCGGGTCCCACCACCGACTGTACAACTACTACGACCCGCGATACACCGGTACGTTCGGTCACCCCGAGTTTCGCGACCCCAATGGCGAGGGACGCCCGGCGGACGCTGAGGGCCCGACCGACGCGTTCGTCGACGAACTCCAGGGGACGATACGGGCCATGTTCGACCACCACCGGCCGGACATCCTGTGGCTCGACGGCGACTGGGCCGCCTCGGCCGAGACGTACCGAACGAGGGAACTGCTCGCCGAGTACTATAACCGCGCCGAGGACTGGGACAAGGAGGTCGTCGCCAACGACCGCCTCGGACGCGTCCGATGGAACGACGACGGCGAGACCCACGGGGACTTCTACACGCCCGAGTACACCAAGTTCGACGCCGTCGTCGAGACGAAGTGGGAGGCCACGCGGGCGCTCGGCAACTCCTGGACCTACGACCGGACCGAGACCGACGACGACCTCATGTCGGTGACCGCGCTCGTACGGAACTTCGTCGACATCGTCTCGAAGAACGGGAACATGCTGATCAACGTCGGCCCCCGCGCCGACGGGACGATCCCCGAGATCCAGGCCGACCGTCTCCGGAGGCTGGGCGAGTGGCTCGAGACCAACGGCGAGGCGATATACGGGAGCCGCTACTGGGTCGTCCCGGAGGACGAGACGGGCGACGTGGCCGTGCGGTACACAGCGCGCGACGAGTACGTCTACGCCGTCCTGTTCGGGTGGCCCGACGGGACCGCGTCGCTGTCGATACCGGAGTACGTCACGCCGTCGGTGCCCGTCGGCGTCGACCTCCTCGGCGGGCCCGACGACCTCGACTGCGAGGTCGACGGCGACGAACTCTGTATCGACCTCCCCGAATCCCCTCCTGGAGGCGACCACGCCTGGACCGTCCGGGTGCAGGTCGTCGAGTCGGGCGCGGACGCGTTCGTGGCCGCCGACCCGCCGCCCGAGGACGGGGTCGTCAGGTCGACCGCCGCGCTGCGAGCGATGGTCGACGACGACTACGAGGAAGAAACCTGGGCAGTCGAGGAGTGACCCGCGGCGAGCGCGACTGGTGTGTGTCGTGGATGCGGGACCAGCAACTGTCGCCCCCGAGGCAGGGCAAGACTTTAGCGGGTCTCGGTCGCCAGCCATAGTATGCTTCCGTCAGACCGGACTGCGGACGTCCTCGG
>ENA-ORCS01000789-ORCS01000789.1-marine-metagenome-genome-assembly--contig:-NODE-789-length-17240-cov-7.197460_pt1 | contig 17240 bp, 18 predicted proteins | sample MGYA00237781_ERZ508513 | MGnify/ENA primary metagenome ERZ508513 (study PRJEB26184, sample SAMN06268793) | marine metagenome | isolation source: Eden Landing Ponds, San Francisco, CA, USA | place...
TCGCGGTGCCTGGCGTCCTGCCGAGCGTAGCGAGGCAGGGCTCGGAAGACGAACGGAGTGAGTCTTCCGGCGGATCGAAAGGGCGAGACACGGTCGCGGGTTCTGCGCGGGCCAGTATCCGAGCGAACGGAGTGAACGAGGATATCCCGCACAGAACCCGCAAACGGGTCGAGGGCTTTCAGCGCACACTGTGAGTAGCGGTTCCGCCCACGACTACCGAACGGGTCGAGGGCTTTCAGCGCCTGGTCGTCTCTACGGTAGATCGTACGGCGAGCGAGCAAGTCGAAGACGTTCAACCGCCGTCTCCACTCGAAACGAGCACCGAACTTCGAGTGCCCGAAATCGACTTCCCGACGGACAGCGAACCGCGAGTATGAACGTCGCCATCCTCAGCGACACGCACATCCCTTCCAGATCCCATCGCATCCCCGACGAGTTCCGCGAGCGGATACGCGAGGCCGACCACGTCGTCCACGCGGGCGACTTCGACTCGAAAGGTGCACTCGCCGATATGCGCGACCTCGCGCCCGAACTGACGGCCGTCCACGGGAACATGGACCCCGGTGTCGGCCTGCCGTCGGTCGCGACCGTCGAGGTCCGTGGCGTCACGGTCGTCGTCACCCACGGCACCGGCTCACACCACGGCTGGCACGACCGCGTCGCGAACGCAGTTCGAGAAGAGGCCGAGGAACCGCGCGTCGGCGTCGCCGGCCACACCCACGAGGTCGTCGATACGATGCACAACGGGGTCCGGATCCTCAACCCCGGGAGCGCGACCGGTGCCGTGCCCGCAGAGCGCACGACCATGCTGACCGGCGAAGTGAAAGACGGGGAGTTAGACGTCACCGTTCACGAGGTCTGAGTCTCCGGGGGGTCTCGGACAGCGTGATCCCGACCCGCAGGACCTGTCGAAAGCCACCGACCTACTCGCCCACAGTCACTGCTACCGCACCCGACGCTATCCGCTGAAAGCCCTCGGTCCGCTAGCGGCCGCTGAGCGAGAGGAGTCGCTGAGCGGGCCTCGCCCTTTCAGTCCACTGGAAGACTCGCTTCGCTCGACTTCCAAGCCCGCGCTCACTCTGTTCGCGCAGACACCGGGAGAGCAAGCTCTCCCGAGCCCTGACTCGCTTCGCTCGGCAGGACACCAGGGACCGCACAGCACCGCAGACAGCCACGAACCTCCCCAACCGACTGCGTTACTCAGTCGCTGCGCTCCCTGCGTTACTCGTCCCTCGCGCGCTTCGTCTCGCGCGCCTCGAAATACTCGGCACGCTCGACGGCGCGCGCCACCGCGACCGCACGAAGAAACCGATTCACCTGCGCGCTCGCAACTCACCACGCCGGCGACGGCGTACCCGACACGGGAGAGCCCGCTCGCGTCGAACACCCGGATCCCCACCAGAGCGAACGTCGGCATCGCCGTGGCAGCGACGGGCGCAACGACAGCAGTCCAGAAGGGTATCCTGTCGGCATTCACGAGAAACACGACGACTGGCTGGTTTTCAACGTGTCGACACGTCACCGACGGTCGCTCGCAGATCTCGGTCAGACGCTTCCGCCGCCGCTAACTCCTCGATCGCGGTCTCGACCTCGATGTCCTCGACCTCACAGGTCTTGCGGTAGCCGTTCGACACCGGGCCGACCTCCTCGGCCCGCACCTCTTCGGCGATCAGGTCGGCGTGGCCAGCGACAAGTTGGTTGATGAAGTTCGGCAACAGCGTCACGAACCCGAACGCACTCGCGAACCGGGTGAAATAGAGGACCCGCAACTGGCGTTCTGTGTCGGTCACTATCCGAGGGCTGAGGGTAGTCAAAAATGCACTTCCGAAGGTGGAACGGTTTGCTCGAACTCCGACAGGCTGCGGAACTGCACGGATGGGGAGACTCGCTGCGTGAGTGTCCGGTATCGACACTCCATTTACCCTGCCACCGAAACGGTCACTGACAGTGGTTTCAGAGTCTGAAACCACTACTGCTTATTTATTTTCGGTCATCCCTAGAAGAAAGCAGAGATCACGGATGGAAACGGGATCGAGCGTAGATGATTCACTGACAGTACAGGTCGTGGGTGCCGGTACTGTCGGTGAAGCACTCGGAAAAGCACTCGTAGAGTGGGGTCAGGACGTGGTGTTCAAAGACGTCGACGAGAGCGTATGCGACACACTGGCTGCGGATGGGTATCGGACGGCTCGGCTCGAAACGCCGGTCGACGCCGACCTCTCGCTGGTCGCCGTTCCGACACCGCTCGACCGGGACGGGACGGGATTCGCGACCGAGGCCCTCGAGGACGCACTCAAGCGACTGGCGACCCAGCAGGCTGGAGTCGTCTCAATTCACAGTACGTTGATTCCTGGGACGCTCGGCCGTATCGCGCAGGCGAACGGTATCGAGCACTACGCCGTCGTTCCCGAGTTTCTCTTTGCTGACCGTGCGTGCCGCGATGCGCTCACGACGGAAGACCTGCTCGTCGGTGCCAACACTGACCTCGCGTTTCGGACCATCGAACGTGCCTTCGCCCCTGGACGGACGAATATTCGACGAACGAGCCCCCCGGAGGCAGCACTGGTCAAGCTCGCTTCGAACGCTTTTGCCGCGACGAGGATATCGTTCGCCAACCAGATATGGCGGCTGGCAAACCGGATCGAGACCGTCCGGGGCCTCGATGTCGACGCCGCCGACGCGCTTGCACACTTCCGGCGGCTGAGTCCGTGGGTCGGCACCGAAGACGGACTCGAAGGAGGGCGGCCGTACGGGGGACACTGTCTCCCCAAGGACACCAGGGCGCTCTCATCGTGGGCAGACACAGTTGTCGCGGCCGAGATGCACCAGCTAGAAGGAACGATTCGGGAAAACGAGACGATGCAACGGTACGAGGGAGCACGGTCCGAACCCGAAATCAACGGCGAATAGGACCACACACCGTATGTTCAGCGTCGGACAGCTTCTCGCGCTTTTCCCGCTCGCCGTGGTCGGTGCGTGGCGATGGGGAAATTGGCTTGGGAAAGTGTTACTTGCCTGGCGCTACGACCCCGCTGACGCGGTTGTAGTCGACTATGTGCCACGCAGCCACGTCGCCGCACACGGGATTGACGACCACTCTGACCGGTCGGTAATGGTACACTGTCTATCACCGACGCCGTTCAAGGGTAAGACGAACGGGGAGTTGAGACACACGACCGTCGAAGAGCCGATGATGAGTGTCGACGAGACGCTCCCGCTCCGACGACGGGTCGTGAGGCGTCTGTATGCCCGGGCGGCTCAGCTCGGGATCGTACCGCCACCGGAGGAAGACTCCCCGGCTGTCACACCTGTCGAGGAGCGACAACGCCCACTGTCGGTGTCGGTCGTCACGCCGGTGTACGACGCTGACCCCGACGCGTTCATGTCCACGGTCCGGACCTGGGCCGCGAACGAGCCCGACGAGATTATCGCGGTCATAGACGAGGGGGATACGGAGTGTATACGTGCCTTCCGGGCGTTCGCGGACCGAACCGACGGTGTTTCCTGCGTGGTAACCCCCAAACCCGGTAAACGACCCGCGCTGCGTGACGGTGCGTCGATCGCTTCGGGAGACCTCATCGCACTCGTCGACGACGACGTCCGATGGCGTGAGGAAACCCTCGAGGAGTTCGTCAAGCCGTTCGCTGATCCGGACGTCGGCGCGGTCAGTTGCAAGCAGATCGTCAGAAACCAGCGGACGCTCCCCCAGCGTCTCTACGAGATCAAACTCCGCTTGGATTATGGGATCGACAGTAAGGTCCTCTCACTGTACGACTCACAGGCCGTCGTCTCGGGTCGGACCGCCGTCTACCGTCGCGAATCGCTATTGCCGGTCATCGATGGGCTTCCGGAAGAGACATTCCTCAACAAACAGGTTGTCTCGGGCGACGACAAGTACCTCACACGTGCGGTCCAAGCCGATGGGTGGAAAGCAGTCTACCAGTCAACAAGTCCCATTGACGTTGGTGCAACACCATCGCTCGGCGTCTTTATTAAACAGACGATCCGGTGGACCCGTAACGCGATCCGGTCGGATATCATGGCGTACTACGAGGGGTGGGTGCTCAATCGTCGCACGCTCGCGTACTACTACATCGACCGGTTTCTCGGGCAGTTCGCGATCCTGTTTGCCCCGTTGTATTTCATCGTGACAATGCTCAAGGGTTCGTATCTGGCCTCAGCGGTCGTGCTGGTTTGGTGGCTCCTCTCCCGGAGCTTCAAGATTATCCCGTACGTTCGTTTGTACACTGACTGGATGTCGGTGTTGCCTTTCTACATAGTGGCGTCGTTCCTGCAATCGCCGGTCTACATCTACGCGCTCTACAGCGCCAACACGCAGGGGTGGCTGACTCGCGGGGACGACAGCCGGTTCGGATTCGGGAGCAAGCAGACGTTCGTCTCCGCTGGGTCGGTGGTGATGACGGCACTGACGCTGGGGGTGTTCCTCTACGTCGTCTACCAACTGAAGTACTAGATGTTGAGCTGCGCGATGCTGTCTTCGTGCGTCGTCCGAACGGCGGCGTCTCCGGCCGTTTGGAAGACGTTCAGTCCGACGGCGGTCGGCCCGTTTCCGGGTCGTTCCTCCACTCCGTGAGCGACGCCGTCTGCCACCCGGATCTGGTTGCCAGTGATGACGACATCGCCGCTGAACCGGGATCCGTCGTCCTGTAACACGACTGCGGCGGTCACGTTACCGACGTATCCGTTATCGGCGACCCGGTTACCCGTAACGGTGATCTCGGTCGATAGACGGACATTGACCCCGTAGAGGCCGTTGTCTCGAATGACGTTGTTCGCGACCACGACACCCGCCGACGGTCCCTCTCCGGAGCCGATGCGGACGCCGTCTCGGTCGTTGGCGGCAATGACGTTCGAACCGATGGTGGCGCCCGTCGCGCGGTTTTGCACCACAACCCCGCTGGCACCGTTCCCGCGGCTGACGTTCCCGACGAGACTCACGCCAGTGGCCTCGTGGTCGGTCACTGCAAGTCCGTGTCGGTCGTTGTCCCTCGAGACGCAGTCGCGCACGATGCCACCCGAGACCCCTGCGAGCGTTATCCCGTCGAACCCGTTGTTCTCGGCGAGACAGTCGGTGACGACCACACCTTCGCTTGCTCGGCCCCCGTCAGCGTGCGGGTCGATACCGTACCCCGCGAAGTTCCGACAGGCAACCCTGCTGAGAGTGACATCCTGTGCACCCGAAGTGTAGATACCGTACTCGCGTCCGGAATTCCCCTCGGACAGCGGCACTTCAGCTCTGTTCCCGTCAAGCGCGAGGTCGGACACGAGGACTCGCGCGCCCGTGACCCGGAGCAGGCCTGCGAGTTCCGGAGCGGCGGCGTCCGCAAACGCCAGCGTCGTTGCCCCGCGGCCGGTTCCCCGGAGCCAGGTGTTTGACGGGACAACGATGCTGTCGGTCACATCGTCAACCCGCCCCGGTCCGAGGACCACCTGTCCGGGTGTCGTTCCGAGCGCGTCTAGTGCCGCCCGAATGTCCGTAACACTCCCCGCAGGGACGTACAGGACGGCTTCGAACTCGCCGCGCGGTTCCTCATCGGTGTTGCTCCACTCGACCACACCGTCGGCGACGTAACCGACAGCGACACCCGCGCCGACCGCGGCGCTCGCCAACAACACGTCCCGTCTTGAGATCCCCTGGGGTCCTGTCATACGGTTCCGTCTCGCAGTCCGTTCCGACGTGTATTCAAAACCCCGCAGTCACTCGCTGTCGACACGCCAGTCAAATTGGGTCTTCTTGACGTAATATATGACCCACGGTAACGCAAGGATCCCACTGATGATAGCGACTTGCGCTTCCGCCGGATACCCGAGTATTCCTGGCAATCCCGCCTCCACCAAGACGCCCCGGACTGTGCCGACAAATCCGCTCAGGATCGCGATACCGCCGTTCGAATCGGCCGTCAAAAACACGTACACTCCCTCCAGTAGACCGTACTCTCCGGTTGAGACGATGGTTGCTCTGACCAGAACCACCATCGTCACCGCCGTCGCGAATCCGTACGAAATAATCAGAACTAAGAAATTGAGCGCGAAGTCTCTGGCTTCCGGATCAGTACCCTCATCTTCGACGCTCATTGGGTTTATATCCGAGTTGATCCGATATGAATGTTCTGTCTCAAGAAATCAATATTGATATTCATATGCGGGCCCGAAGCAGATCCCTGCCTCGACCCAACTGGTAGACAGTGGCACTCGATCACGTTCCCATCACAGCCCGTCGATGTTCGTCACAAAGTTCGGGAGTTGCGTCTCGTCAGAGAGACAGAACAACCCGCCGAACCGCGCGAACTGTTCGTGGAAATCGCCATAACCGGTCAAACATCGGCGGACGACGAGTCCGGGGGCAACCGCCGCGACGAGGTTCACGACCCTGGCGACGGCGTACCCTATTCGGACGAGTCCAGTCGGGCGAAACAGCTACAACGCCGCCAGGGCGGACGTCGCCATCGTCGCGGGGGCAACGGCCGTGACGGCTGTTGTTCAGATCGACAGTCGTTCAGTGCTCACGAAAACATCGGGAGGCAGATTTATTTTCCAACCCATTGACTCTATTCGGGCGGTCACTCGCAGATCTCAATCAGACGCTTCCGCCGCCGCTAACTCCTCGATGGCGATCTCCACCTCGATGTCCTCGACCTCCCAGGTCTTGCGGTACCCGTCCGACACCGAGCCGACCTCCTCGGCCCGCACCTCCTCGGCGATCAGGTCGGCGTGGTCGGCGACCAGATCGGCGACGCGGTCGTCTCGCACCTCGTACTCCAGGCGGATCGCGGCGTCCATCGCCAGGTCGAGTTCCTTGCGCATCTCCTGGACGCGTCTGATGACCTCGCGGGCGTAGCCCTCGCTCTCGATATCGGGTGTGAGCGTCGTGTCGACGTAGACGACGCCCTCGCCGTCCAGCGCCTCGAACTCGGCGCCGGCGACGCCCTCGGGCGTGTGCCGGACGAACTCGACCATCTCCGGTTCGAGGTCGACGTCCTCGCCGATGGCCTCGCTCACCGCCGCCTCCAGCGCTTCGACGGTCGGATCGGCGACGCGGGCGTCGTTGAGCGCGTTCATGACGCGGCCGGCGTCGTCGCCGAAGGCGGGACCGAGACGGCTCATGTCGGCCTCGGCGGAGTAGGTGAGTTCGCCCCAGGAGTGGCCGGCGCCGACGACTTCGATGTCGCGGGCGTTGAGGCGGTCGGCGAGGATGTCGGCGCGCAGGCGGACGGTGTCGGCGACGCCACCGGTGCCCTCCTCGACGGACTCGTCCTCGTCGACGTCGACGACGACACGCTGGACCGGCCAGCGGAGCTTGCGCTCGGCCTGCTGGCGGGCGTTCGAGCCCGCCTCCTCGACGGCACGGACGACTTCGATGTCGTCTTCCAGTTCGGCGTCGCGCCAGCCGTCGTCGGGCTCGGGCCAGTCGCACATGTGGACCGTCGGGTGGCCCGCGTCGCCGGTGAGCGAGCTGTAGACCTCCTCGGCGACGAAGGGGGTGAAGGGCGCGAACAGCGCCGCGACCTCTTCGAGGACGGTGTAGAGGGTGACGTAGGCGGCCCGCTTCGAGGGCGACTCTTCCTCGTCCCACATGCGCTCGCGGACGACCTGGACGTAGAAGCGCGAGACGTCCTCGACGACGAATTCGAGGAGCGCGTCGACGGCCTTGTCGTTCTCGAAGTCGTCCATGTGCTCGGTCATCGCGGTCTTCACGCTCTGGAGCCGGGAGAGCACCCACTCGTCGACGAGTTCGAGGTCGTCCTCGACGTCGTCCAGTTCGACCGCGTCGGGGTCGAAGCCGTCCGAGCGCATGTACGGCAGGGGGAACCGCGCGACGTTCCAGAGGATGTTGAGCCGCCGCTGCATCTCGGCGGTCTCGTCCCACGAGAAGTTCATATCCTCGCCCTGGGCTGTCACCGAGAGCAAGAAGAGGCGCATCGGGTCAACGCCGTAGTCGTCGATGACCTCGTGGGGGTCGACGAGGATGCCCTTGGACTTGGACATGCCGCGGCCGTCGGGCATGTTGGCGTAGCCGTGCATCAGCACCTGGTCGTAGGGGATCTCTCCGGTCGCGGCGGTGCCCATGCCGAGCTGGGACCAGAACCACCCGCGGGTCTGGTCGTGGGCCTCGATGATGAGGTCAGCGGGCCACAGGTCGTCGTAGGCGTTGGTCTCCTCGGGGAAGTTCAGGGTGCCCCACGTCGCCACAGACGAATCCAGCCAGACGTCGAAGACGTCCGGGACGCGCTCGTAGGTCTGGCCGTCTTCGGTGATGGTGAGGTCGTCGACGGTGTCCTTGTGGAGGTCCACAGTATCGGGATCGACGTCCTGATCGACCCGCTCGGCGAGTTCCTCGCGGTCGCCGATCACGACGGCCTGGTCCATGCTCCCGTCCCAGTCGTCGGTGGCTTCGCCGTCTCCGTTCGCGGACGAGTCCGCGCTGGGGATCCAGATGGGGATCGGGATGCCCCAGTAGCGCTGGCGGGAGACGTTCCAGTCGGGGGCGTCCTGGACGAAGTCGCGGAAGCGGTTGTCCCGCGCCCACGAAGGGTACCACTCCGACTCGCCGATGTTGTCCAGCAGTTCGTCTTTGATGTCGGTGATCGTGATGAACCACTGGTCGGTGACGATCTGGATGATCCCCGTGTCGCAGCGCCAGCAGTGGCCGTAACTGTGGTGAGTGCGCCCGGCGTGGAGCATCGCGCCCGACGCCTCCAGATCCGCGATGATGTTCTCGTCGGCCTCCTTGACGAACTGACCCGAATACTCGCCGGCCGCCTCGCCGTAGACGCCGTCGGCGCCGACCGGACAGAAAGTGTCGAGGCCGAGGTCGCGCCCGCGCTCGAAGTCCTCCTCACCGTGACCCGGCGCGGAGTGGACGAGACCCGTGCCCTCGCCCTCGGTGTCGACGTAGTCGGCGGTGTACACTTCGAGCGCGCCGTCGAAGTCGTTCGCGCCGCCGCCGGGGGCGTCGGGCACTTCCGCCCGGAGCGGGTGCTCGTAGGTCCAGCCGACGAGATCCGCGCCTGACAGTTCCTCGACGACCTCGTAGTCGTCGTACCGACCCGTCGAGAGCACCTCCTCGACTTTCGGTTCGGCGAGGTAGAGCCGCTCGGTCTCGCCGCCCTTCGTGGCGTCGACGGCGACGTAGGTACCGTCCTCGTCGACGGCGACGAAGGTGTTGGCGGGGATGGTCCACGGCGTCGTCGTCCAGATGACCAGACTGCCCTCGTGACCGTCGGCCTCGTCCAGTTCGAATTTGACGTAAACCGAGGGGTCCTCGACGTCCTCGTACTCGACCTCGTTGTTGGCGATGGCGGTCTCACAGCGGGGACACTGGGAGATAGAGCGCTGGCCCTGCTCGACGAGGCCGCGCTGGTGGGCCTGCTCGAAGCCCCACCAGGCCGCTTCCATGTACTCCGGGTTGACGGTCTTGTAGGGGTCGTCCCAGTCCATCCAGACGCCGAACGACTGGAAATCGGACTTGAGGCCCGCGAGTTGCTCGTCGGCGTAGGCCTTGCACTCCTCGATGAAGGCGTCCTCGCCGAACTCCTGGATGTCCTTCTTGTTCTCGAAGCCCAGGCGCTCCTCGACACGGGTCTCGATGGGGAGGCCGTGCATGTCGTAGCCCGGCCGGTCGGTCACGTCGTACCCCTGCATGCGGAGGTAGCGGACGTAGCAGTCCTTGAGGACCTTGTTCCAGGTGGTTCCCATGTGGGCCGCGCCGGAGGTGTACGGCGGGCCGTCGACGAAGAAGAAATCCTCGCCGTCGGCGCGGTGGTCGACGGTCCGCTCGTAGGCGTCGGTCTCGTCCCAGAAGTCGAAGACTCTGTCTTCGACCGCGTCGGGGTCGTACTGGTCGGGCACGTCCGCGAAGCGCTCGCGGTCGCCGACGGGCGGTGCGTCGCCGGCGGCGTCCCCGGCGCTCGCGTCACCCGCGGCTTCTTCGCCCGCGGCGGTGCCCTCTGTGGCCCCGTTCCCGGCCTCTGTCTCGGCGTCCTCGGTGCTCATACCTGCACGGACCCGCCGGACGCTACTGAAAACTTCGGTCCGTCGATAACGGTTCACACGGCCCCGGCGGCCGCACCGCGTCGATACGGAGCGCGCGCGTCGCTCCCGGCGCGTTCCGCGGCGCCTTCCGGACAGTTTATGTTCGATTGCCATCACCTGCCGACATGGTCTCCGTCCCCCTCCTGGCCGTCGCCGGCGTGGTAGCGCTCGTCGGTATCCTCGCCCTCTGGCAGGCGTCTCGGAAGCTCCAGCCGGTGTATCACATCCTCGCGAACGACCCGGTTCCGGTCCGGGACCTCCCGCATCGCTCCGGACCGACGGAGGTCCGGGGAACGGCGCGGCCGTCCGACGACCACGGCACGGTCCACACGCCGTTTACCGAGACGGACTGTCTCGCCTTCGAGTACGAGACCCAGGAGTACCAGTCACAGGGCCAGCACAGCGCCTGGAAGACCCTCGACGAGGGCGGCGCATGGGTCCCCTTCCTCGTCGAGGACGACACCGGCGCGGTTCGGGTCGACCCCGAGGGCGCCGAACTCCACTTCGAGGAGCACTCGGTGAAAGTCAGCGGCGGCGACGAACCGCCCGCGCGGATCGCCGAGTACATCGCCGCGACCGACGACGTCGACCCCCAGACCAAGTCGATTGATCTCGTCGTGACCGAACTGGACTACGGCAACGACCAGCGGTTCGTCGAGCGCCGCCTCGACGTCGGCGAGAGCGTCTACGTCTACGGCGACGTGGGCCGCGCGCCCGCCGGCGAGTGGGGGAGTCGCCTCGTCGACGCCGAACTCCGCGACGGGCCGGACCTGCCGGCGTTCGTCGTCTCGGACACCTCCGAGCGCGGCACCGCCTGGCGGATCGCGAAAGGCGCGCTCGGCTGGCTGGCGTTCGGCCTCGCGCTCGTGGTGGTTTCGGTGCTGGTCGCAGCCCTCGCCGTCCCGTGACCACGAGCACCGACGAGTCGTGCGCCGTCGGGTCCCTGACCGTTTCAGTTCCACCGCGGTGCACAAACGATTAAGTGGTGAGAGGAGCGTGGTGAAAGTAATGAGCGACGACCCCGAGGAGGGGATGCTGTCGTGGGACGAGTCGGTGTTCCGCGACGAGCACGTCTTCGAGATCGACTACGTCCCGGAGACGTTTCTCCACCGCGAGAGCCAGATGGAGACGCTGAAGTACGCGCTCCGCCCCGCTGTCCGGGGGTCGCGCCCGCTCAACGTCGTCGCGCGCGGCCCGCCCGGCACCGGCAAGACCACCGCCGTCCAGAAACTGTTCGGCGAACTCCGCGCCCAGACCGAGGTCAACCCCGTCCGCGTGAACTGCCAGGTCAACTCCACTCGCTATTCGGTCTTCTCGCGACTCTTCGAGGGCGTCTTCGACTACGAACCCCCCTCCTCGGGCATCTCCTTCAAGAAACTGTTCTCGCAGATCACCGACCGCCTCGTCGAGCGCGACGAGGTGCTCGCGGTCGCGCTGGACGACGTGAACTACCTCTTCTACGAGAGCGAAGCGTCGGATACGCTCTACTCGCTGCTGCGCGCCCACGAGGAGCAGGGCGGCGCCCGCATCGGCGTCATCTGCATCTCCTCCGACATGGATCTCGACGTCATCGACGCGCTGGACACGCGGGTCCAGAGCGTCTTCCGCCCCGAGGACGTCTACTTCCCCAAGTACGACGAGCCCGAGATCGTCGACATCCTCCGCGAGCGCGTCGAGCGCGGCTTCCACGACGACGTGATGACGGCGCCGGTCCTCGACCGCGTCGCCGAGTGCACCGCCGAGCAGGGCGGGGACCTCCGGGTCGGCATCGACCTCCTCCGCAGGGCCGGGCTGAACGCCGAGATGCGCGCCAGCCGCGAGATCGAACGGCGGGACGTCGACGAGGCCTACGACAAGTCGAAGTTCGTCCACCTCTCGCGGCGGTTGCAGGAACTCTCGGACTCCGAGAGCGCGCTGCTGGAGGTGATCGCCGAACACGACGGCAAGCGCGCCGGCGAAATCTTCGACGTCTTCAACGACGAGACCGGGCTGGGCTACACCCGGTATTCGGAGATCATCAACAAACTCGACCAGCTGGACATCATCGACGCCGCCTACGCCGACGTGGAGGGACGGGGCCGCTCGCGCGAACTGACCCTGAACTACGACGCCGACGCGGTGCTGGAGCGGCTATGAGTAACCGATGACACGACACCGACCAGTGAGCGACGACGCGTACGACCGGATGGACGAACGGATCGCCGACCACTTCGACCGCGTCCGCGCGTTGCTCGACGACGCGGTCGAGGCCGACACCGGATCGACCGAGCCGGACGACACCGGCGATTCGCCCGACGCGTAGGGCTCCGTTCTATACCGCCGCTTCGACGTGCGCGACGGCCTCCGCGACCGTCTCGACGTGCTCGATCCGCTCGCCGACCGCCCCCTCGATCCGATGCGTACCCAGCCCCGCGACCGGCTTGCCGAAATCGAGCGCGTGGCCCAGTTCCGAGAGCGTGCCGGGGCCGCCGTCGACCGCGACGACGGCGTCGCTGTTCATGACGACGATCGGGTTGCGTGCGTTGCCGATGCCGGTCGCGATGGCCGTCTCGACGTGGTCGTTGGCCTCCGAGCGGCGCGCGCCCGGCAATATTCCGATGGTGTGCCCGCCGGCCTCGCTCGCGCCCGCACAGACCGCTTCCATGACGCCGCCGCGACCGCCGCAGACGACCTCGTGGCCGCGCTCGCCGAGTTCGCGGCCGAGTCGCTCGGCCGTGGCGTACTCCTCGTCGGTGACGGTGCCGCCGCCGATGACGCTGACGCGCATGGTCCGGACTGCGGGTCGGACCGACCTAAATCGAACCTATCGCGGAACTGTATTGCACCCTTCTCAGGTCCCGGTGAACCACGGGACGGTCGCGACGCCGGGATCAGCGTCCACGGGATCGGGTCGCGCGTGGAGTTCGAGCGCCTCGGCGAGACTCGCGAGCGCCTCGGCTTTCGTGTCCCCCTGGCTCGCGACGCCGGTCCCCTCGTCACGAGCGACGAGGTAGCCGTCGCTCTCGGTGACTTTGACCGTCTCGTCGGAGTCCCCACGCTCGCCTCGCATGCGTTACCGTGGCTGTGCGTCGGAGAAATCAGTTTCGCCGGCTGTGCTGTCGCTGTGCGACAGCGAGCCGACGCGAAACAGCGAAACAGAGAGCGATCCCGCGGAACCGGGATTACTCCAGCGCGTCGAACCAGTCTTCGACGCGGGATTCGGGCGCTTCGGCGGCCTCGGCGGCGCGCTCGGGGCCGGCCTCGCGCAGGTCGTCGACGGTCTCGATACCGGCGTCGCGCAGGCGCTCGGCGTAGGTCGGGCCGATGCCGTCGACCGTCTCGACGCCCGCGGCGCCGGGTTCGGTGTACTGGTTGTCGGCGTACCACTCGGAGACCTGCGGCCAGACCTCGGCGTGGGAACTCGAGGACACCGAGAGGCCGATGTGGCCGGTGGCGTACTCGATGGTGGTGACGTCCTCAGAGCCGACGACCTCGTTGAACGGCTTCGAGGCGTCGGCGGGGATGAGGTGGTCGTACTCGCCGATGATCTGGATGATCGGCATGTCGATATTCTCGATGTCGACGTGTTCCCCGTTCAGTTCCATCTCGTTGTGATAGAGCTTGTTCTCCTGGTAGAGGTCGGTGAGGAACTGGTCGTAGGCGTCGCCGGCGACGTCGATGCCCTCGGAGAGCCACTTCTCCATGCGGCCGAAGTTCTCGACGAAGTCCTCGTTTTCGAGGTTCTCGTAGAAGCGGACGTACTTCGAGACGTAGTTGTCGACGGGGTCCATCAGCGCGAAGCCGACGTCGAGGAACTCGGCGGGGACGTTGCCGAACGTCTCGGTGACCTCGTCGGGGTCGTAGTGCTCCGCGGAACCCCACTGCTCGAGGACGCCGCCGGTGCCGTCGAAGCAGAGGCCGGCGGCCATCAGGCCCAGCGCGTTGACCTTCTCGGGGTGGAGCGCGGCGTACATCGCCGACATCGTCCCGCCCATGCAGTAGCCGAGCACGTTGATCGCGTCCTTGCCCGAGCGGGCGCGGACCTCGTCGACGCAGTTGTCGATGTAGCGGTTGACGTAGTCGTCGAGCGTGAGGTGCTGGTCGAGCCGCGAGGGCTCGTTCCAGTCGATGAGGTAGACGTCGTGGCCCGCCTCGAGCAGCCGTCGCACGACCGAGCGCTCGGGCTGGAGGTCGAGGATGTACGGCTTGTTGATCAGCGCGTAGACGATGAGGATGGGCGTCTCGTGGGTCTCCTCGGGTTCGATGCCCGCTTCTTCGGGCGTGTAGTGGAGGAGTTCGAGCTTGTTCTCCTCGTAGACGACTTCGCTGGGCGTCTGGCCGACCTCGACGCTCTGGAGCGTCGACATCGCGTCGGGCAACTCCTCGTTGGTCTCCGTCGTCTCGGTGAGCGTCTCGAGGGCCTGGCGCTGTGCGTCGAGCGCCAGCGAGAGCGGGTTCACCGGATTTGCGCGTTCACTGGCCATGTCACTCCTCCAGGTGCTCGAGCACGCGGTCGAGTTTCTCCTCGACGGCGTGCTGGCGGCGTTCCACTTCGACGAGTCGCTCGCCGACCTCGTCCATGTCGTCGCGGGTGGGGAACCCGAGCTGGGCGATGGTCTCCTGGCTGACGTCGTCGGCCTCGCGGCGCATCTCCATCATGCGCTCGACGAGCTGGCCGTTGGCGGCGGCGAAGGCGCTCGTGGACATCACTTCTTTGAACGCCTCGTTGGCCGACTGCAGCCAGATGTCGCGATACTCGGCGGCCTCGACGTCCTCGCCCTGCGCGGCGTCGGTTGTCCGCTCGAACATCTGCTCGGCGGCGTCCATCCACACCTCGTAGGCGCGGTTGTACCCCTGGATGCCCTCGGCCATCGCGTCCTCCTCGGGGACCGAGTCCTCGACGGCCTCGGCCCACGACTCGACGAACGCGGCCTGGGCTTTCATGTTCTGCTCCATCGAGTCCGCGACGGCGTCGTTCATCTGTTCGACCATCTGCGACCACTCTTCCTGAACCTCGTTTGCGTCACTCATGGTTGGATCTGGTGTGTACTGAAAGAAAGTTCCGGGGGTTTACGCCTCGACGTCGATGTCGACGGCCTCGGCGGCCTGCTGCTGGACGTCCTGGACCTGGTCCTGGAGGTCCTCGACCTGACCCTGGAGCTGCTCGAGCTGCTCGCCCCACTGCTCGGCGACTTCGACGCTACCGGCTTCGACTTCCTCGTGGGCTTCGACGAGCAGGGCGACCTGTTCGTCGAGCGCTTCGACGTAGTCGGCGGTCATCTCGTCGTAGGCGTCGAGGCTCTCCTCGTAGTCGGCGGCGACCGTCTCGAAGGCCTCCGCGTGGTTCTCGAGGAGGAACTCGAACTGCTCGTCGACCGAGGCGCGGACCTCGTCGACGGTGCCGGCGGCGCCGGGCACGGTGGACTCGACGGCGTCGAGGTAGCTGTGGACGGCGGTCTGGAACAGCTCGACGCCGCGGCGCTGGGCCGACTCCTGGCTGTCGAGGCTGTCCAGCATCGCCTCGTTGACGCTGTGCTGGAACTCGATGGTCTGCTCGAACGCCTGCTGGCTCTGCTTGATCGTCGCGCGCTGTACCTCGAAGGCCGTGGTGAGGGGGGTCGTGTATTCCATGTGTATCACTCTCTGTTGCGTTTGACCGGGATGACGACGGTCTGGACGATGTCGCCCTCTTCGATGTCGAGCGCCTCGCGTTCGGCGTCCGGGATAGAGATGCGCCCGCCCGACTGCACCCGCGTCTTGAACGTCGCGGTCTGGCTCATCGCGCCGAGCTGGTTCATGTCCAGCCCGCCCGCGCCCGACTGCATCATCTGTTTCAGGAACTCCTGCTGGGATTCCATCGCCTGCTCGCTCGCCTCCTGCCAGCCGCTGAACATCGTCGGCGGCCACGACGGGGCGTCGTCATCGTCGGTCATCGGTCACTTCCTACTACAACCCTCAATTACATAAGAGTTGCGCTCGTTACCACTAGATACCATGAGATACCATCCGAAACCATCGTGCCGGCGAATGGGTGGCCGTGACACGATCCGTGGTGTCAGTGGATCGTCGCATCACGGCGCGCAGACGCCGTCTCCGGCGGATCCGTGTGAACCGCTATCACTACGTTTTAATAACCACAGGATCAAGGGTGAGAGCAATGAGTTCTGACTCGGACCGGAACGCCCTGTTGGACACGTGGACCCAGACTTCCTCGCACATGTTCAACAGCGTGGTCGCGGCGAACCGGGCGGCCTTCGCGGCGTTCGGGGTACAGCCGTCGGACAACGGCGACGGACTGGAGACGGTCGACCGGATCGAAGCCGACGAAGACCTGCCGGAGTGGCACGTCGAACTGACCGAGACCGACCGGGGCCGACTGGGCGTCGGCGACCGCGTCGAGTTCACCAAGACCATCTTCGAGGACGACATTCGGGCCTTCGCCGCCGCCAGCGGTGACACGAACCCGCTCCACCTCGACGACGAGTTCGCCACCAAGACCCGCTTCAAGGGCCGGATCGCCCACGGCACGCTCGTCGGTGGCCTCATCAGCGCGGGGCTCGCGCGACTGCCGGGGCTCACTATCTACCTCTCGCAGGACCTGGAGTTCCACAACCCCGTCCGCGTGGGCGACCGCCTGACCGCGGTCTGTGAGATCGTCGAGGACCTGGGCGACGACCAGTACCGGCTCACGACGCGAGTGCGTGACGGCGACACCGTCATCATCGACGGCGAAGCCGTCGTCCTCGTCGACGAACTGCCCGAGGAGTGAACCCGCTGTTTTCCCGACTTTCTCACCGCCGAGCGCCACGCTTTCCCTTTCCATCGAGCGGTACGATCCGCGTCGCCGCGTCGGCCGTGGCGTGACTGCCGGCCACAGTTCCGGGGGTGATGTCGCGACTGCGCCGGTCGTGACCTGGAGCGGACGGTGACTGCGCCGGTCACGGACGGGAGTTCCGACCGTCCGACAGGCGCTGTCGCTCACCGGTCGAAAAACGTGAGAAGTGAGTTCCGGCTTACAGTTCGACCGCGCTGGAACCCGAGAGGGTCTCGGGGACAGTGAGCTGGGTGGTGGTCGTCGCGCCGGATTTGGTGGTTATCTCGATGCTGATCGAGCCACCCTCGCGGACTTCTTCGCCGAAGTACGTCAGCCCGTCACCGGTCCCGGTGGTGATCCTGTCGTTCACGTTGTCAGTGTTGACGTCGTCGCT
>ENA-ORCS01000790-ORCS01000790.1-marine-metagenome-genome-assembly--contig:-NODE-790-length-17182-cov-16.953698_pt1 | contig 17182 bp, 16 predicted proteins | sample MGYA00237781_ERZ508513 | MGnify/ENA primary metagenome ERZ508513 (study PRJEB26184, sample SAMN06268793) | marine metagenome | isolation source: Eden Landing Ponds, San Francisco, CA, USA | place...
TAGACGCCACTCAGTGTGTCTTCACTCGTATTGAAGCGTGTCTCGAAGACATCCATCACGTCGACGTATGGCAACGTACCAAACGGCCACTCGAGCCCGTGCGTACAGAGCCGTGTGCGAAGGAACGGGAGGTCGAATCCTCCGTTCCACCGCTCACCGTTGTATGCGACGAGCTTTGCATCTCGTTGGGTGAGTGTCGACGTGACGAACGTCGCTAGTTCGTTCAGGAGTTCCTGTTCGTTGTCATGGAGTGAGAGCTGTACCGGTGTCTGGAGGGCATCGCTGAGCCGATCTGCGAGGCCTGCTTCTGGTGTCGTCCCGGTATGGAGAAATACCCGCGACGAGACCGCTGAATCGAACCCAACTACTGTGAGTTCATCACCGGCCTGAAATCCCGTCGTTTCGATATCGAAGGCAATCGTCGTCAACTCCGTCATTCTACACCTCCAGTGTTACCTTCGGCGGACGATTGCTGCTGTTCGACCACAGTTTCAGAAAGCCGTTGCTCAAGCTCTGATAGGCGTTCCTCGTGGTCGTCGAGGCGGCCCTCCTGTTCGAGATCGATGCTGAGCAGCGCCGGCAGTAGCGAGTTCTGGTGGTTCAACAGTCCGCTCGCGTCGGCGTGCTTGCGGGCGTACTCGAATAGTCGGTCGAAGCGCGGCTGGTCGCGACGCCGCAGTGCCCGGCGGAACTCTGCCCAGCGCTCTTCGATGGCCCGCAGCGCATCTCGGTAGGTTGGGTTCGTACGCCCCATCGCTATCGGCCTCCTGTACCGCTCGCCGTCCACGCATCGAGCAAGGGGTCCGCAGTGGCCGCCACCGTCTCACCGTCAGCTGTGACGCCTGTCCCGACACCCTCCGGAGTCGGCGTCGACGGCGCCGGCGTTGTCGGATCCACGCCGACCTGCGTGGCGCGTGCCGCGAGCAGCTGCCGCCAGTACGCGAACGTCGTCTGGTAGTACGCGCCGTCGTCGACGGGATAGACGAGCGTCTCGAAGTCCTCGCCGACGACCCGTGGGCCCATCCGAGTTTGCTCGCACTCGAGATGGTGGTCGGCGACCGTCGCGACTGACTCGGTGAATTCGTTTCGTTCGTTTCGCGTAACGAGCACCGGGATGTCGTACCCATCGGCGTAGGTCGATAACCTGGCGAGGGTGCGGGCTTGGAGGGTTTTTGCGTGGGTTTCGCCGAGGGTATCGTCGGCGCGGTACTGGGCGTCGACGGCCGGCGCGACGATGAGGGCCGGGGTGTGGGGCGACGTGTTCTCGTCACGACTTGGCGCCCCTCGACCGGCCGCCCCGGCATCGGCGGTGGACGTCTGGATTACCTTATTCACCGCTGACGGGAGATCACAGACTGCGCCGTAGTGCTGGTAGGCGGTAAATCCGCGTGCCACGTGGATTCGATTGAGCAACCGTTGACTGGGCGCGATTTGGGCGAGTGTCGTCGTCGTCGCGTGTCCGTTTGCGTCGACCCAGAAGGCGGGCCCGTCTTGCAGGAGGAGGTGGTCGAGTACGAGCGACTGCAGGATCGGGACGCCGCGGCCTCCCTCGACGTCGAGCAGCGTGATGCCGCCGCCGAGTGACGGCAACAACATCTCGTCCGTAGTCGGATCGGCCTGGTCAGCAAGGGGCCGATTGCGGTCAGCGCCCCGTGTCGGCTGGTCCACCGCCAATCGGTTCGACGTTGAGTGTTCTCCCATACTAGATTAGTTGTCTACGTTCCCGATAAGCCGCGGCGTGTCGCTTCCGCGTTTCAGGAAACTCGATGTGGTCCCCTCTAATCCCGGTACAGTCCCGAGTTGTCTCCGTTTGGATCCTATTTCCGAGAATAGTTCCTGAATCGAGCGTACTTCGTGTTAACCAACACTCGGCCGTATTGACGGCGGTGTGTTGGTTAAACCTACCCAGCTGCAGTCTCGAGCCTGACTGCTCGGAATGTTAATGCTCAACGCCACGTTGGAAGAGGTGCTCTATGAGCTATCCACGAACCCACGTCGACCACCGAAACCCCGACCACCACGAATCAATGCACCCAACTCGAAATATCGTGAACGCCCACGTTGTTGCCGGGGAATTCCTCACTTCGCGGTACCACGAGGCGCTTCAAACTGTTCTCCATCCCCTCGGCGAGTCTTTGGACACCAAAGACCAACATGCGCTCAACGACCTTGGCATCGTCCATGCGAATGGTTCCTTGAACGAGCTTTCCCCTATCGTTCGCACATACGTCAAACTCGATGAGTATTGGACACGCACCCATCGTACTGCGCTCAACGAACTATTCGCTGATCGACGTGCTCACGTCCTGAGTTGCTGTACGCGGTTCCTTTCTGAGTTCCCTCGACACATTCTTGAAGCCGAATCCGGCCGTTCCGGAACTGCGCTGGATACTACCCTTGCTCCGCTTCTCGAGTGCGGATTTCTCTCACACACAGATGATGAGAAAACCCCATACTCTGTTGATGAACACCACGCGCTATATCGACCGACTGAACGGCTCTTCGGCGCACTTCTTGACCAAGCAGCTGTTCTCTGTGAGCTTCTGCCCCCGACCGAGCTCTAATCGGTCGATTCGAGCCTTTTTCGCTTTGTAGAAATCCTCTTGGTCACATACTATCTACGGTGAAGCAGCCGGTAAGTGGGCTTGCGTACCGACTTTTGTCAAGCTAGACGCCTGATACACCCACCTATTATACAGCTGTCTGCCAAGTCCAAGTATGGACATTTCCGAGCTCCCCGAGGAGTTCGACTTTGTGGACACACTAACTTTGGAGCGGAACAAGGCAGGAGAGGTCGACCTCAAGATGCCGCAGCCTCGCTACAATAAATCCGACCAGACTCCACTTCACGAGTATGGGTGGGGACCGTTCTGTAACTTCTATGCCGACACCTCCGACTACAAGGACGTCCCTGGAGTCTACATCTTCACTGCGAACCACGAAGTCGTGTACATCGGGAAAACCGTAGACCTCCACCGCCGGATCCAAGCAGATTACTCCAATATCTCCCCGAGGAACTGTTTCAAAGGTGGTCAAGGGACAAACTGCCGAATCAACAATGCGATTCTCGAGGTCGTTCGTAATGGAGGTCAAGTTGGACTGTGGTTCACAGAGACGGAATCACACGGACAAAAAGAGGCGGAGTTAATCGACGACCACGATCCGTCGTGGAACGAGCAACCTCCCACTACATTCCCCACAGAACAGACTACTGCTGTCGGGTCTAATCTAAAGGGACAGCGGGATACGACCAAGTCTACCTCGACACAACAACCCACACAGGACACATCTACGAGTAACTGGGAATACGCTAGACACGGCAAATACGGGCCACTCTATGACTATCTTGAGGAAACAGAGGAACATACGCTTCACTTCGCATTCGAAGAGATCGAGGAAATCCTAGAGGCACCGTTACCGAACTCCGCCTACGAACACGAAGTCTGGTGGAACCCAGCTGGTCACACTCACGCTAAGGGGTGGGCGAATCTCGGATGGAGTGCAGACCCAAATCTTGATTCTCAAACGGTCGTCTTCAGTATAGTAAAATGAAGCTTAAGCAAGACACTCTCAACGAGATTGCAGGAAAGTTCGTGGATGCCGGCGTCACCGAACGCCATGTCGAACGAGAGCGGTCTCTCTACACGGACGTATATGGGATCGATCCGGAAAGCCCAGAAGAGGATGTCCAGATGCTGTTCGACATCGCCATCCAGAATCGTGCTTGGTCACTCTCCCCGAGCGAGTATCGGGCACTCTCGGAAGATTTCGACCCGGGAGAATTCCTCAGTTGTAACTCACGGAAAGAGGCCTTCAACAATATCCGCGAAATAGACGATCTAGGCCCGAAAATCGCCAATGAACTACTCCGGAAGGCGGTCCATGTACTCCAAATCAACGAGGGCTGGGAGAAAGATCTCCACGTCCCGCTCGATACCCACGTAATCAAGGCGTTAGTCAAAACCAAGGCAATCGACCTAGAGGGAGAGGGTTGGGAAGACGATCTCAATACGAACCCTCAGCGTGTCGTGAATATGGATCCTGACGCGAACCCACGGAAGTTAGTGGGGTACACAGAACTCCAAGACGGATTTGCCGAGGCAGCATCTCAGTACGACCTTCCTCGAATCACTTTCGACGAGCTCTGGGTTGAACACTCGCGTTTGATCTCAAATCCCCTGCTGCAATCAGAGAGCACACTATCAGAATTAATCCCCCCAAGATTCGAGTTCTAAGAGCGATTCCCCTACTCCCCTCACTCGAAGAGCTAGACGCACTCTATCCCAGTGGCACCAAAGAATCAAGTTACAAGATTGTAATAATTTGACGTAGCTGAAAGTAAGGGTCTTTTCCTACTCTGTACTCACCGATTATCCCCAAATATACCATCAAATGAGGGGGCAACAGAACCAACCCTTCACATTTCCAGATACGTTGAAGACTCTCCCGGGCGGATCCGGATGTATGTGCGGCCGAAACTCGCTCTTCATCGACCAAACAGACCTCGAGGCTCGCTTCGACGCCGAGGTCGTCGCAGATGGCGGGTACACACCCCGATACAACATCGCGCCTGGCGACGACCTCCACATCATCACGAACGAGGCTCAAGACGAGATCGACGCCTACCACTGGGGGCTGATTCCGTTCTGGGCGGATGAACCCGAGGAGGGCATCATCAACGCTCGCTCCGAGACTGCCGACGAGAAACGCGTCTTCGAGCGGGCGTGGGAATCACGTCCCTGCCTCGTCCCCTCGTCAGGGTTCTACGAATGGAAATCGCCGAACGGCGGGTCGAAGTAGCCCTACCGGATTTACCGGGAGAACGACCCCGCATTCGCGATGGCCGGGCTCTGGGACGTGTGGAAGGGCGACGACGAGACGATCCCGTGCGTCACGATTCTCACGACGGAGCCGAACGACCTGATGAACTCAATCCACGACCGCATGCCGGTCGTCCTTCCACAGGACGCGGAATCTGACTGGCTCGCCGCAGATCCGGACACCCGCAAAGAACTGTGCCAGCCGTACCCGAAGGACGATCTGGACGCCTACGAAATCTCGACGCGGGTCAACAACCCCGGCAACGACGATCCCCAGGTCATCGAGCCGCTGGACCACGAGCAATCGGGCCTCGGCGAGTTCAGTTCCTGATCGGTGGCGGCATCACGGTCACTGCATCGGCGACGCCGCCGCCGAATCGACGAGCGAGTACTCTCGATCCCGACTCGTCCCCTCCGCCTCGAGGAGGTTGTATTGCTCCATCTTCGAGAGGTACGTGCGGATTGTCCGCTTCGTCCGTGGGTCATCGACGTCCTCGGAATAGCGCTCGTGAATTTCGCTCGGCCCGATCGGGCCGTGCTCGCGAACGATGTCGTAGACGACGCGCTGGTGCGGTGTGAGCGAGTCGAGACTCTTCTGCTTGATTTGGGCCCGAGCATCCTCGGCAGCGTCCAAGAGAATGTCGTCGGTGATGCGCTCGTGGTTCTCGCGATCGGCCTTGCCGGCGGCGGTTCGAAGAATGCCGATTGCGAGGCGGGCGTCGCCGGCGGCCGCGTCGGCGATCCGGTAGAGCTGGTCATCGGTAATGACGTCCTCGTCGAGCCCCCACTTCGCCCGCGCACTCAGAATATCGTACAGCTGCTCGTCGTGGTACTTGTCCATCCGGACGTGTTCGCTGGAGCGCAGCCGGCTCACGAGGCGGTCGTCGACGCGGCTGAACAGCTCCTCTTCCTTGTTCGCGATGCAGATGATCGCGAACTGCGGGAGGCTGTGGAGGTCGTAAATGACGCTGGGGTCCTCCAGTTGGTCGACCTCGTCGAGAATGACGACGGTTCGCGGGCCGTCATGCTGCTGGAGGCGGTCGACGAGTTCGTCGTGGGGCGTCGACTGTCGGTGGATGTCGATGGTCGCGCCGAGGTCGTCGAGGATCTGGTAGAGCGTCCGAAATCGGGTGTAGTTACGCCAGCAGTTGACGTAGGTGGCCTCGACGTCGAGCACCTCCTCACGTAGGCGTTCGGTGACGAATTGCGAGATGCACGTCTTGCCGGCGCCGCTGGGTCCGGTGACGATAGCCGTGTCGGCGGGTTCACCGTTCGTGATTGGCTCGAGGACGCTAGAGAGATGGTTGACTTCGGCGTCGCGATGCTCAACTTCCCGAGGGACGAACCCGGCGCGGAGGACGCGAGCATCGCGGATCATTTGTTTCTGACAGTCTGATTTTGGGTCTGGTGATAAAAGCCTGACTGGGTTGTTTCCGGAAATCCCCTGGTAGTATCCTCTTGGGTATCTGTAAACCTCTGCTGTACCCCGATCTTGTGTTTAATGAAAGGCGAGGCTTCCGGATACTTCCGGAAACCCATCTCCTCTTCAACTGAACAACGCGATACCGGAGAAATAGTCAATATACTTGAGTGACAAACGGTAGTTAACTTCGTTGTCCCGGTGTTGGACTTCTTTTGGTATGAACTCTTGTTGAAGCACCCGCGCATCGGTTATCATGGTTGCGTCGACACATCCTGGAAGGGTAATAAATGGAAGTGTGTCATTTCCAAATTTCCAGAAGTAGAAGAGGATGATAAGACTCCTCGCACACTGACTTTTAAGTATAGTGCGAGTATAGCCTTGGTATACCAAATAGTGCTTCCTGTCCGGACCCTCAACGCCGCCACACTATCTCGCATTCATGCCCACAGTTAAAGTTCAAGACTGGACGAAAGAACGCCTTGAAGAAATCAAGGACGAAGAGGATCACACGTCACTCGATTCAGTCATCAAGTCTCTATTAAAGGAACGTGAGAACAAATGAAAGATATCGGAAACCGAGTCATCGACAATAACGCGGGGCTCTTAGAAGAGGACAAAGAGGGTAGTGTACTTGATGTGTTTGAACACTACCTGACTAAAGCAATCGAGGAAGATCGTGAGAACAGTTTCCGGATGGATATCGGAACTGGATTTCTCTTCTTTTCGGGCTTTGAAGCGGTCTCTGGCAAGTTTGAGGAATTGATTGAGACAGATACCGTCAGTAAAATAGACGACGCGGAGTGGGGGACTGAGGCACCCATACGAGTGGTAATGGGGCCTGAAACCTCGAACCGGACCAAGTCGATCCTACTCTCTCTGGTCACCGACCAGGTTATTGAATACGATGACGAAGCAATCGAAGTCCTCAAGCAGTTTATTAAGAGCGGGCTGGTGGATTTCCGGGTGATTACTGAGCGGAACTTTCATCCGAAGCTGTACAGCTTTTACCTTCGCTCTGAGGTGCCAGACGATGTCTGGGCAGGCTCAGCTAACTTCAGTAAAGGAGGGCTCCAGAATAACATCGAACTCTCGGTGCAGATGCAGACTGGGAACCAGGACCGAGAGTTATTCCGGGAGTGGTTCGACAAGCTGTGGGAACAAGGGGAAGAGGATCTTGACGTATTGGAGGTTCTTGAGAACGTTCAACAGAGCGACTACGTATACCAGCCACCGTCTGTCTTCTTTGCGAAGCTCATTCGCTACCTCGACCGAGACTACTTGTTAGACAGTAGTGTCTCATCTGACGGTTCACCCCTTCTGGAGTACCAGAATCTAACGTATAATATCGTGATGGAACGACTCCAACGGTATGGAGGATACATTCTCTCGAACAGTGTCGGTACTGGCAAGACATACGTCGCGGCTCAAACCGCAGCAACATACCAGCGGCGGTCGCCGAATAAAGAGATCCTGGTAGTAGCACCCTCTAACGTGACTGACGAGTGGGAAGAGGTCTTCGAGGAATTCGATATCGATTCTGCAACAGAATTCCTCTCGATGGGAATGCTTCAGAAACAACCACTCGAAGAAGCAACCGAGGGCGATCGGGTTTTTGATTATCGAGATTACACTGACCGGTTCAGTCTGATCATCGTCGATGAGGCTCACAACTTCCGGAATGACAGTAACCGTCGGAACAATCTGGAAGACATCATTCGGCAGAACAGCGACTCCGATGTCCTCCTGACGAGCGCGACACCGATCAACATCAGCCCCGAAGATTTGTTCTCGTTAATCGACTTGTTCTACCGGGCAGGACGGGTACAGCAATTTGAGAAGGCTGGTCTAAAATCACACTACGAGAACACCAGACAACAGTTGAAGAAGTTGGATAAGTACGACGACCTCAGCAACAGCCTCATTCAGGACATCAAAAAGATCGAGAACGAGCTGTCCATCAAAATCACGTGGCGCATTATCCAGGAGGAGTTCAAAGACGATCTGCGTGAGCTAGCGGGAGACGATGTTGAATACGACGATCCCGAAATCACAGAGGAAGAGTATGACTACCCCCACCGGTACCAGAGTGAGGTGTTCGAGGAGATCGTCCCTTTCCTTGATCAACTTAATTACGAACCTTCGAAGCTCTGGGACGGTCAGGGGTACCAAGACTTCGATAATCTGATCTTCCGACATAAGTGGCGGTTGTACAAGCGCCTCGAAAGTAGCCTCAAGGCATTCCACGACAGCATCGACAATCTTCACAAGCGGTTCATCCTGTACTACGAGTCGATCAAGAGAGACACGGCGATTTCGGAAAGTGACGTTGCCTCACTGTCTACCAGTATTGACCCACAGGAAGCTGCTAATGCGACAGACTTCGAACGACTGGAGACCGTCGTTACCACCTATCGTTCCTTGGATTCAGATGTTCAGGAGACGGTGCTCAGTAATCTCAAAACAGACATCAATCTCATTGAGCAAATGTTAGACCGGATCACGTCTTCGTTCGGTCACACTTCCACTGTTCCCTATCCCGATGACCACAAAGTTTCGAGACTTCGGTCAATCATCGAGGACAAATTAACTGACGAAAAACCGGTTGTCATCTTCTCCCAATACAGTGACACAGTTGAATATCTGTATCACAGCCTTTCTGGGGAATTCAAAGGTGTTCGACGTATTCACGGAGGGGTATCTGCGGATAAGGAGGAGTTCGTCTCCTCCTTCAACCGGGGAGAGTTCGATGTCATAATCACCACAGATATGTTGGCGGAGGGGGTGAACATCCCGCGTGCGGACGTCATCGTGAACTTCGACCTCCCGTACAATCCTATCACGTTAATTCAGCGAACAGGCCGAGCGCTACGCATTACGAACCCAAAGAAGGTTGAGGTTCACAACTTCCGGCCGGCAGATTCCATCGACCGAGAACTCGAACTGTACGAAAAGTTGGACGCTCGACTGGACACCATACTCGACATCGTGGGTCTGGACTTCATCGTCTGGCTGATGGACGAGAAGAAGATCGAGCAACTGCACGAAGAGGAGCGAGAAGAATACATCGAAAGCCTGGATGAGTATAACGAAACGATGGCCTCCTCAAACCCAAGTGAGATTGCGCCGGAACAGGCCCCACCGGAGGAAACCCGAACAGATCGCATCCTCCGGCGGGCTATTGATACATACAATCTGACTACTGATGACGTCTCAGCAGTCTCACCATCGATAAGACGGCCAATCTACACCGTTCTGGAATCCTCTGACAGTCAGGAACAGGAAGCAGCTGATAGTGACGCTGAGGTTCGGGAAACGGTACTATCTGACTTCGCTATTCTCGGGGAGACGGGAGGCGACCCCTCAATCTGGACACCGTTGCATCGGAGTGTGAAAGCCGGTTCAAACGAAGACGGTCTCACCGACGGTGATAAGGGGACCATCGAAAAGATTCGAGAAGAACGACAGGAGCAGTACAACCGCGAGAGAGTTACAGCAGGTCAATTAGGCCGTGCTGCCTCACAGTTAGTTGACCAGGTCGAAGAGGTAATGGGCGTAGTTTCTGACCCTGAGATGAAAAAGACGCTTTCAGCGATTCGTGAGCGACTGGAAGCTGACACGTACACGGTCCCCCAACGGAACACCTTGGAAGACAGTCTGTTGTCAATCCAAGAAGAGGACTACGGCTGGATGTCGAACCCAGACAACGAGATCCGAAGCTCATCAGAATGGCAAACAATTATTCAAATGTCGGAGAAAGGGATGACTAAGTCTGGAGAAAGCGAGGTGAAGGCGGTTATCAAATACCAAGACCATGACTGATACTATGAACTACCCGAGGATGTTGGACGCTACGCCACAGGGCGACGGAACTGACGGCTATGGCTACGAGTACCTGGCCAATGCTGGATACTTCGAAGAGCCTACGTCGGACACCGTAACGTACGACTCAGACCATGACGTCAAGTACCGATTCAGTATTGAGGGCTCTGTGCGGATCGCGTACTTCGAATTCCCGATGGCAAATGTCCCTCAGGATACGCCGAAGAAGATCGCACAGGAACTGAAGCGGAGAACCCGCTTACAGTACTTCTGGTTCTTCGACCCAGAAACCACCCGGGTTCAGGTATTCCGTGCGTCCCGTGGGAACTTCCAGTTCATCTACAATCCCGACATCCACACGGGTACGACGGCGGAAAGTAAGCTCGATAAGCTGGAGCAGGTTTCCGAAGACATCAACGCCCTCTTCGACTACAAGGACGTCGTTGATCGTTTCTACCGAGAGTTGTGGGACCACCGGTCCGACCTCGCAAGCTCTCTCACCACTGAGAGCGGATACACGCTCAGCAAGCAAGAGGAGCTTCTGTCCGCTCAGCGAATCATCGACCGCCTGATTTTCCTCTACTTCCTCGTTGAACGTGGCGTTGTCATCCCGGTGAACGACTCCAAGGAGATGGTTCCGGGGAAGACAGATCGCGTGTTCAATACGCTTGTAGACGAGCACGACGACTTCTGGACGCTCCTCCGGACCGTCTTCTTCGACCGGCTGAACTCCCGAGACGCCGATGACGTCAAATTCACCGGGTCTTACTGGCTCCACGTCCCATACCTGAACGGTGGGCTCTTCCAGCCGGAGGACCTCACCACGACGGACGGAACCATCGTCTCTGAGGACGAAGAACTCGTCGTTGAGGACTTTGACTGGGAAGCACTAATCAGCGAACTTAACGAGTACAATTGGCTCCTGGATGGGCTGGAGGGGACAGACGAAGATGAAGCGGACACTGTAGGGAACCTCACCCCGGCCGTCTTGGGGTACATCTACGAGAAGTTCGTTATTTCGGTGAGTAAAGTCGGCGATGACGTCCGGCTTAGTGATTTAGACGCTTCCGAGAGAAACGACCTGCTTTCCGAGGGTAACAGTGAGGTCGGTGCGTACTACACCGGTGAGGACATAACCGACTTCAAAGCCCGCCGAGCGCTGTGGGAAGGCTTACTGGAGAAGATCGACGAAGACCTCAACGAAGGAGAAGAACCTACAGCCCTCAACCCTGACGACCTGTACCGGCCTGGTGAGAATCAAATCGGGTCAATCGAATCTGACCAGAAGGACGGATTTGACGTCCTCTATGAGGAGTACGAAACCTCCCCAGAAGTCTTGGAGTACCTGGATTCGAAGCTACAGGAGTTGAAGGTGTGTGACCCCGCAGTTGGGAGCGGCTCATTTGCTCTCGCAGTAGCGAACACTCTGTTCGAGTGGCGGTCGATGTGCCGACCTAAGACTGATGAGTACGTACTCCGACGGCAAATCATTGCTCAGAACATCTTCGGTGTGGATATCCTGGAAGGGGCAACGGAGATCTGTAAGCTACGGCTTTGGCTGTGGCTGATCAGCGCGACTCCAGTAGAGACGACCGAAGGTGCGTCCGTAGACGAACGTGACGAAATCCCACCCTTGCCGGATATCACGTTCAACATCCGAACCGGAAACAGCCTCCTCGGATTTACTGAAACCGCTGCAGTAACCGGCGAGCAGCACACCTTGGGTTCTTCCACGATGGAGGACCAATTACGCCAGTACGGGGAGGATGTTCGTGACTATAGGGAATCCAGTGACCCCGAGAAGGAGACGAAGCGTGACCTCGAACGTCGGCATGACGGTCTGAAAGAAGACCTCGATGAGTGGTACGCAGGAGCACAGAGCGACTCGAACAACAATCGGCTCACAATGGCCGATCATGTTGACGACGTGAGTGCAGCGTGGGACAGTCTGAATGCGGCCCCGCAATCCTCCACAACGCTCAGCATCAAAATCCCGGATGGAATACCTGAATCTATCGACGAATATCTGGAAAGTCAGGGGTTCACCACGTACAAATACAAAGCACGTTTGGACAGCCCGACACTCAACAAGCAGGGTGTTGAGAAGATCTTCGACCAACTCCGAGAGCACTTCTCAGACCCGGACGATTGGAGTGTTCTCATCGAGCGGGAGTACGCCGGACAAGACTTCCGGGAAGACAAGTTGGACGCGTGTCACTGGCCGCTCGAATTCCCGCTCGTATTCATGAAATACGGCGGGTTTGACGTCATCATTAGCAACCCACCGTACGGTGCGTCCGTGAGCCCGGAAGAGGAACCCTTGCTGAAGAACGAGGCCAACTACGAATGCCAAGGGACGAACGACTCCTGTGAGTGGTTCTACGAACGAGCACTGGACCTCGTGCATGACCAGGGAGTCATCTCTTACATTGTCAGCAAGAGCATAGCCTTCTACAGCTCGTGGTCTGACATTCGGGAGCGGTTACTGGAAGAAACCGAATTCAAGCATGTCTTCGACGTCGGACTCGGGTTCGTGGGGGTGAACCTCGAAACGATTGCCATAGTCAATACTCTCGGTGGTAACGGCCGGGCAAGTATCCCGACTGTACACCGGAGTCGAGACCTTCGGAGTACGACTGCGAATCAGCCAGTCCACCTTGGGTGGGTGGATCAGGAATTCATGATGGACTCGAAAACCATCATCTTCCGACCGATAACTGACGACCAGAGTGATGTTCTGGAGCGCCTGCGCTCCCACGACCGTCGTCTTGGCGACGTGATGTCCACCGAAGACACGACAAGGCAGTTGTACATCCCAGACAGTAAAAAGAAGAAACTGGACGAGGGAGACGACCATTACATCAACAAGAACCCGTGGGTTCAGGAGTTCTACTTGGAGGACATCTGGCACAAGGACCTCAGTGACTACCAGGACTCCGTTAACGAGTACGCCGTTCCTCGGGTCATGTTGAAGGTACTTCGTGGTACGCGACTCCGGGCGTGGATCGACGCAAATGGAGAGGTAGTGGGCACGGAGAAGCTCGTAAATGTGCCGCTTGCAGATAGCACACCGGAGGAGATCGCGTTCGTCTACGCAGCACTAAACCACCCGTGTGCATCCTACTACCTGCAGAAAGCGATTTTCTCAGAAACAACGGAGAGTGCGCGGGTGATGGACGGACAGTACTCCAAGCCGATCCCAATCCCAGAGGTCGCCTCTGACATCGAAACCCCAGTGGCACATCTCGCGTGGGTGCTCACGCTGGCCAGACAGCTGAACCACGACTCCAACCGGGAGCTTTCAGAACAAGTAACAACACTGCAGACCAGTCTTAACGCGATTCTCAGCTCCCTGTACTTGGACATCCACACAGAAACGATTCACCGTTGGTGTGCTACTGTAGGTAGCCAAGGGGAAGATACTGAACGGGTTCAGGAATTGTTCGACCAGTTCTACACTGAACGGTTCGCCACCCGGAACGGTAGTCCGGAACAGTACTGGGACGAGATTGAGGCGATAGTGGACTCAGCAATCGATACCGTCGCACAGTGGGATACTGGAGAAATCTCGAACTCACATGAGATGGAGGTCATTGAGGAAGTCCTCTAAAGAGTACGGCGAGAGCTCCTAAAGATCCCGAGGGTCACTACTACTTTCGCGGTTTACTTGACGGAACCACGCGCTAAACTCGTCCCAGTCCATACCGTTCTCTGATTCTGGGATTGGTTGAGTGTCGATGGGTTCAGCATCGTAATCATCGAAATCAGCGCTGAGATCAATGTCGTTGACTTGCATGACGTGAGCACCCTTATCTTTCGCAATGTAGTAGTAGACTTTCTCCTCCTCGTCGGTTTCTGGAGGAATCCGAACGTAGGGCTGAGGGATACAGTTATCTGGTACACCGTCTTCTGTTTCAGCCTCTCTTACCGAGTAATTCACAAGAAAGAGCACTCCGTCAAGTGCTTGCGTTAGTTGCCACAGAGACACAAACTTTCGTCCATTCCTGTGCCAATACTTGTTCGGATGACTTGCATGAATGTCGAGTCGATCTCTCCATTTGTATGGAGGGTCAGTAAACGGACCTCCGAGTTTCAGAAATTCAAATACTACCCAGCCCATATCTGGGTGGTTCAGAAGCCGTTCCACGTTAACACCGAAGGTAGGGTCATCGCCTAACGCCTCTTTCACGAAGAGAACCTCAGTCGCGTCTTCCTTGGCAAGTTTCTTACTGGGCATTCACTGGATGATGCAGGTAAACCGACATAATACCACAGGATGGGTACTGAGTGCCATAGAATGGGTTTTCCAACTCCTGTTCACCTTCGGTACCAGCCGTAACTGACAGGGGAGAGTAGCAGTAAGACCGACTAATGAGGCGATTTGAGGTAGGAGATCGAGTTAAGGTCGATATTCCGAATAAGGCCGACCCTGATCATGAGCGGCTCCACCGGAAACAAGGGGGGATTGTCGAAATATTCGAGGATGACGCCGGCCAAGAAACCGGAGATTCACGTGACTCACACCTGTTCGTCGTTGAGATGGATGACGGAACAATCGAACACCTCCGATGGCGAGACCTGCGACCTGCCTCTGACCCATAACTAGACGCATCTACCTGCGCAATGGATCCGATGAGGTGCGTAGCACGGAATTGATTTCCACCGATTTGAATAGGGCGTGCGAAGTAAGGTGGCGTATGACTGGCCTTTTCCTCGCCCCCGCAACTAACCGGAAAGGCGCATACGGGCACTTTCGTGAGACGGTGTTAGACGGTGTGCCTCGGGAGATGTATTCGAACTTTATTGATGAAGACTTGGGATCCTGCGCCCACGTGTGGGGTCTTACGTCCTCAATTAAACCAACATGGGAAAATGCCAATAAGGACGACTGGGTTCTCTTCTACACCCGAGAAAACCAGTATGAGTATGCGGCCCAGATTAAAGAGAAACACCACAATCCGGATTTTGGTAACGCGATTCGAGAACAGCTTCTTGAGGACGTGAGTAGCGACCGGGATTGGGATTATCTGTTGCTGTTCGACGATCCGATTGAGATTTCAGTAAGCGGTGATACAGTAGCGGAATTACTGGACTATGGGAACCGGTTCCCTGTTCGGTTCATCCGGGTAACAAGCGACCGACTGGAGGCAATTGAATCAGAATACGACGGTGTGGATGGATTCATTACTACCATCCGTGAGAACCCGTGAGTTTGGAGATCGTCAGTACAATGGGGAGCGGTAGTTTAGGACGCGAGTTAGATTTGGATGTTCTCGTGAATGCGATAAAAGGGGAAGTGGGGGAGTCGCTTGAGATCAACTTCACTAGCGACGGCATCGTCACACTCCGTCTAAACAAAGATGGTCCTGCTTTCACGGTTTATCGCACAGGTACGTTTCAAATTCGAGGGGCGGACTCTGAGGACGCTCTTGAGGAAGCAGAATCGACGTTTCGTGAGATTCTAAAGAGAATCGCTGTGGACGTTCCATCGTACGTTTTTAATCATGTGACCTCAGTTTTTGTCGGTGATCTTGGGCAGGAGGTTGATTTATCCAAGATGTCTATTTTTCTTGGCTTGGAGTCTACGGAATATGAGCCTGAACAGTTCCCTGGACTAATTTACCGTCCGCCAGAGTCCCCATTTGTTCTCCTTATTTTTGCGTCTGGTAAGGTTGTCATCACAGGTGGAACGAGTCGACGGCGCGCTGGGCAGGAGCTAACGTCCTTGCAAAGCCGCTTATAATGGTTATGGCTGGGAAGACTCCTTGGCTGATCCCCAATTGGCAGCCATCCAAATATGACCTCAGACCCAGTGGATATTCTCGATGACCTGGCTGATCAGGCCGCCGAGGAATTCGAGGCGTACAGACAGCCGGACGAATTCAAAGACGTATCGCTTGTCATCGACAATAACGATCCAGACCGGCCAACGCTGATCGTTCATGTCGAGAGAGAGGACGCCGATACGCTGGCTGATGAGATAGAGGACTTCCTGCAAGAACGGCGTGCTCGAACTCAGCGCGAACGACACTCGGACACAGATGTCCGAGTGCTAGCGACCGTCGGCTGAGTTCTCAGTCCTCTCTGATTTTTTGGCCGCTCTCGGTAAGCCACTCCTAAGCTGTCAGTCTCGCCAAGAGTGAAGTGAGACCGATATCTTGGTAGGGAGTGTTCGATGGATTCCACGCTTCTCACCGGCCCGAAACACGCCCGATTGGAACGACGGGCATTTCAGCGGGCTGATGACACCGCTACCGATTCGCTGGGGAGTATTCTCTACATAACGCGAAACGACGCTCGCAGGAGTATGGTTGAGGACCGCTGGGCCGCGTCGCACGATCCCCTCCGTCTTCGTGCCGAGACGCTCGACGGGGTCGTTCGGGAGTGGTACGAGGAGCTCCACGGTCCGGTTCAACCCCTCTCCGGGCAGCTGAACCGCCGGCTGGCGGAGTACGCTCTGGACAGATCGACAGCCGAGACAGATGGCGCTCTCGCTGGCGAACCTGCCTCTGCCGCTCTCGCTGATTCGTTCAGTAGCCGCTTCTCACTCTTCGATGACGCCGGCGTCGGGACTGCCGACGCACTGGCGGCGGAGTTCGAGGGCTCAGCCCTCGATGACCGTATCGCGGCAGCTACTGTCGACGCGTACCGCCACTATCACGACCTCTATGCTGACTACGTTGATGAGTGGGTCTGTACCCGAGGAGAGATGTTCGACGCCGTCGCGACGGCGGACCAGTCACTATCGGCGCTCTCCCCAGAACTGGATGTCGTCGTCCTCTCCGGGTATCACGAGTTCCGCCCTGTCGAACGCCGCCTCATCGAACGCCTCGTCGACGAACTTCCGATGATCGCAGTTCTGCCGCTCCACCAGGATGGCCGGAGCGGAGTCGACGCCGTTGCGGAGGACGCCTTGGATGTCTACGAAGCACTTGACTTTGAGGCAGTAGAATTCGAGCCCGTCGACGAATCAGGACGGGCCTTTGGAAGGATCACCGAATCACTCTACCGCCCGGACCCGGACACTGCCCCTGCTCCAGACACTCTGCGATGGCGTGAACTCCCGACGCCCGAGCGCGAGATTCGCTTCGTCGCTCGCGAGCTCCGGACTGAGTTGGCC
>ENA-ORCS01000792-ORCS01000792.1-marine-metagenome-genome-assembly--contig:-NODE-792-length-17118-cov-3.713338_pt1 | contig 17118 bp, 23 predicted proteins | sample MGYA00237781_ERZ508513 | MGnify/ENA primary metagenome ERZ508513 (study PRJEB26184, sample SAMN06268793) | marine metagenome | isolation source: Eden Landing Ponds, San Francisco, CA, USA | place...
CAGTCGGCGTCGACGGTCCCCTCGGTGCCCATCGCCTGCTGTGCGAACTGCATCGGGTCGTGGCCGGTGACGCTCTGAAAGGCACCGCGTCCCTCCTCGCCGTCGACGACGATGACGACGCCGCTCTCGACGCGCTCCCCGGTTCTGGTGTCCGCGAACGCGTCGATACCCGAGACGGCGTCCTCGGCGAAGTACATCAGCACGTCTTCGGGGCGCTCGCCGGCCAGGAACTCCGCGCGGTCGGTCATATCTCCCCTGAAGCCACCGGCGGGGAAAAGTGACGCGACTCGCCCGCTCGTGGCAGTGACTCGCTCTCGCCGTCTCCGAACGGTTTTTGATCGGTCCCCGCACACGCCGTCCCATGACCGAACGCGAACAGTTCGACAAACTGGTCCGGGACGATATCCCGGAGGTCATCGCGGCAAACGACGAGACGCCCCACACCCACGTCGCGACCGGCGAGGAGTACCGCCGGCGCCTCCACGAGAAACTCGACGAGGAGGTCGCGGAGTTCCACGAGGACCCGGGCACCGGGGAACTCGCGGACGTGCGCGAGGTTCTCGACGCAATCCGAGATCACTACGGTATCGACGAAGACGCCGTCGCCGCCCGTCGGCGCGAGAAAGCCGCCGAGCGCGGGCGCTTCGACGACGGTGTCGTCCTGGAGGCGGTCGAGCGGTAGTCCGAGCGGGGGCAGGCGACGGCCGGTCGCGGCGACACCGGCGGGCGTTCCGGTCACCGACTCGACGCGACGCGTCTGCCCCCACCGACACTGCGGTCTACCCAGTAGAGAACGCCACCGTCGGCGAGGAGATATCCGGCCGCGGCGACCGTGTGGTTCGGACGGGCCACGCACGCGAACCCGTCCAGTGTCCCTCCGGGCCCGAACCGGACGGCATGGGCGCCCCAGTCGTACAGGAACCCCCACGACGCGCCCGCGGCCTGCCGGCAGAGCGCGCCGTTCCAGAAGACTCCGGCAGTGAACGAGCCGACGCCGAGCGCCACCAGCGCCGCTGGGACGACGAGCGAGCGTTGCCGGGTCACGACGGCGAATCCCAGCGGGAGTACCGCGAGACCGAGGTAGTACGGGTTCAGGTGTATCTCGTAGCCCCATCGCGTTCCGAGGTTGAGATACACCGCCGTGTACAGCACCGCTACGACGGCGACGCTCACCGCGACGCGTCGGGCGAACGAGGCGACCCACGCCATGTCCGCCCCATCGTTATCCTGCGTTGAAATATCTTGGCCAGTCGGTCAGGACTCCCGTTCGACGACGAAACGGGTGAACTCTTTCAGGTTCGTCTCGATCTCCGGGTCGAGGTCGACGGCGTCGAGGTACTCCCGGGCGGAGGCGGCGATATCCTGGGCCCGCTCCCGGGCGTAGTCGACGCTGCCGGCGGACTGGAGGATATCGACCGCTTCGCGGACCTCCGCCTCGGAGTTGTCCTCGGCCCAGAGGATCGCTTCGAGGCGGGCGAGGTCGTCGGGTGGAGCGTGCTCGGCGGCGTGGACGACCATCAACGTCTTCTTGCCCTCCCGAATGTCGTTGCCGACCGCCTTGCCGAACGCCTCGACGCCCTCCAGAGTGTGTTCGACGTCCAGCAGGTCGTCGGCGACCTGGAAGGCGATCGAGAGGCGTTCGGCGTAGCGGGCGACGTGGCGTTCGACCTCGACGGATTGTTCGGTGACGACCGCTCCCAGGCGGGCGGCAATGCGCCCGAGACAGCCCGTCTTGCAGGCACACATCTCCAGGTACTCCGCCTCGCTGACGTCGATGGGACGCTGGTTGTGCCAGCGGATGTCCATCCCCTGCCCGAGGTGGGTGCGGTTGAGTTCGGTGACGAGCATCTCCCATGCCCGGAGTCGCGTCTCGGCGTCGTGCCCAGCGGGGTTGCGGGCGACGATCTTCAGCGGGAGGAAGTACAGCGCGTTACCGGCGTTGAGGGTCACGTCGACGCCGTGTTCGTGGTGTAACGCCGGATCACCGCGGCGTAACTCGGCCTCGTCCTGGATGTCGTCGACGAGTATCGTGCCGTTGTGGAGCAACTCGGGGACACACGCGTAGGGCAGGTACGCCTGCGGGTCGGCGCCGAAGCCGTCGACGAACTGGAGACAGAGGACCGCCCGCCAGCGCTTGCCCCCGCGGTCGAGCAGGTCCCAGGTCGGCTCCGTGAGCGTCGCGCCGATCGCGTCGGCGTCGTACTCGAAACTGGGCTCGCCGAAAAACGACGAGAGGTACGCGTCGTCGACGAGTCGCGGGAGGAGTCGCTCTAGCTCCTCGTCGACGACCGGGCGCCACGCGTCGAGAACGTCGCGCATACCAACCGAATCACAGCGACCCGAGAAAAATACTCGCGTCAGATTTCGTATGTTCTTCCGTCACGGCCGCGGGTATCGAGGGTCCGGCGCCCGCGGTGCGGTGGCTTTTTGCCCGGTCACAGCAACCCTCGGGTGATGAGCGAGCGAGTCGCGGTCGGGATCGTCGGGCCGGCGGAGGCGGCCGTCGAACGTGCCGTACGCGAGGCCGGTGGCGACCCGGTTCCCGGCGCGGCGGCGGACGTGACGGATACCGAGTTCGTCGTCGCCGTCGGCGAACCGGCACTGCTGGCGGTCGCGCGTGCCTCCCCCGATGGCCCGGTCTTGCCGGTCGCGGCCGGACGCGGCGTGCGGTCGGTCCCCGACAGGGCCCTCGAACCGGCAGTTGGGGCGCTGTTGGCCGGCGAGTTCACCTGCGAGGACCATCCGATACTCGAAGTTTGTGTCGGCGACCGGACCTCCGCCCGGGCGCTAACAGACGTCATGCTCGCGAGCGCCGAACCCGCTCAGATATCCGAATACACGGTCTCCAGCGGCGGCGAACGTGTCGGGCGCTTTCGTGCCGATGGGGTCGTCCTCGCGACGGCCGCGGGGTCCCCGGGCTACGCCCGCGCGGTCGGGGGCCCGGTCGTCTCGCCCGCTGTAGACGTGCTCGCCGTCGTCCCGGTGTCACCGTTCTCGACCGACGTCGAACACTGGGTGGTCCCGCTCGGGGACGTGACGATATCGGTCGAGCGCGACGAGACGACGATCCACCTCGTCGCCGACGACCGCGTCGTCGGACGTGTCGACCGGGCCGAACCCGCGACACTCTCGCCGGCGGGCAGGCTCACGGTGGCCGTCGTCGACGCGAGCCGATCCTGTTTCGAGCGGCCCTAAGCGAGGACACCCAGACTCGCACGCGGGCCTGTGACGTAAGCGCGGATTGGAAAAACTCTAATGGGCGAAGGACCGAGATGCGGGTATGACCACGTACGAGATGTTCGGGCCGATCGACGCCTTCCTCGCCGCGGAACTCACGAGCGAGGTCATCGTCGTCGAGGTGGTCCTGCTGGGGCTGGTGGTGGCGAACATGGCGTTCCGGGCGCTGGCCCACCGACGCCACACGTCCCAGGCCGAGGAGGGCGGCGCCGAGGCGATCTCGCGCCACCCGGTCCACTTCGCGTCGAATCTCTTGCTCGTCGTGCTGGCGTTTTACTACATGACGATCCACCACCACGCCGGACTCGTCGCGTCCGTGCTCGTCCTCGGGATCGTCCTCACCGATATCTTCGAGTTCGAGTCCCGCAAGGTCGAGGCCCGCCGCGAGATCGACCTCGAACCCCCGAAGGCTGCCATCGCCGGCTCTGTCCTCACACTGGTGTACGTCGGCTACGTCACCTTCTTCTACGGCCCGATCGGCCAGTTCCTCTAAATTTTCGCTGTTCCCGCTGTTCTCGCTGTTTGCGCAGCTACCGCCGTTCGCGTGGCTCTCCCTGTTGTCGGGTTCTCTGCGATATCACAGACCAACAGTCGCGCCTCGAAGGGCTGACGGACAGAATATCCCGCCAGTCTTACCTCGCCACTGGAACAACTCCGAACCATGGGCGGAGACGACGTACCCGACGTGGCGGACGTCTACGACGATATCGCAGCGCCCTACGCCGAGGGCTACTGGGAACAGAACCCCTACCAGGCGGCGTTCGAGTTCCCGGCGACGACGGCGCTCGTTCCCGACGTGAGCGGCAGACGGATCCTCGACGCTGGCTGTGGTAGCGGCGTGTACTCCCAGTGGCTACTCGAGCGGGGTGCGGACGTCGTCGGCGTCGACGTGAGTCCGGAGATGCTCGCAGAGGCCGACGAACGCACCGGTGACCGGGCGGAATTCTATCGCAGCGACCTGACGTCGTCGCTCGACTTTGCAGCGGACGGCGAGTTCGACGGTGTCGTCAGCGGGTCCGCGTTCGACCACGTCGAGGACTGGCACCACCTGTTCGCCGAACTCGCCCGCGTCGTCTCCGCGGGCGGGTTTCTCGTCTTCTCGATGCGCCATCCGCTGGCGAACGACCGGGAGTACGACAACTGGCACTACTTCGACGTCGAACGGCGTGTCGAAGACTGGGGTGTCCAGGTCCCACACTACCCCAGACCGCTCTCGGCGGTCGTGAACCCGTTACTCGACGCCGGCTTCCGGCTCGACGAACTGACCGAACCCACCCCCACCGAAGCGTTCGCAACGCAACGACCCGACGAGTACGAGCAGTTCTGTACAGAGCCCTACTGGCTCTGCGTGCGTGCTGTTCGGTCGTGAGTGGATTGGGAGTCAGCTCCGGAGAACGTCACTACCGATATCGGCGTCGAGAGAAAGGCGGAAAACCCGGACGATAGCGGTTCAGCTACCGCGTTCGTCGAGCGTCGTGCGGGTCTGTTCGAGCAGCGGGATGACGACCCAGAAAGTGAGCGCACCGATGACGGCGAACCAGGCCATCACGTCCATCAACACGACGCCGAGAGTGCCGTAGATCGTCGACGGTGCTTCGGCTTCGGCGACGAGCTGGACGCCGCTTCCCTCGAAACTCGGCGTCCGGTACCAGCCCGCCAGCGTCAGCCACGCCAGTCCGGCACCCATGAAGATCGCCAGCCCTTTGGCGAATTCGTCAGCCATTGTTCGATGGTTCGTCGTCGTCGTCTTTAGCGTTTCCCATTTCCTCCGCCTGGAACCGCGTCGAGAAGGCGTAGGTGACCGCGCCGAGGACGATCAGCCCGATCCCGGCCAGCGCCAACACCGGGTCGGCCTCGGCCAGCGAGACACTCGCGCGATTGGTCGCGGCGTCCAGGACGACGAACCCACCGACGACTGTGACGACCGCAAACAGCGTCGAGAAGACCGTCACCGACTTGTACACCCGGCTCGGCACCGTCACGCTTCGGGCCCCCAGTCCCGACGTTGTGCCGGGGCTGTCGCTCTCGGGTGGGTCCTCGACAGTCGTCGAAGCATCGGTCGCGTCGTCGGGAGCCGTCTCCGCGGACGTCGAGTCATCGTCAGCCCCATCGGCCGCAGTCGCGACCTCTGTGGCGCCTTCCGCGGAGTCGGTGGCCATCGTCACGTCACTTCGGCGGTCGCAGGCGGTAGTACCGGCGATTGAGGTTGAACATGTACCCCTCGCGCATCGACCGGAGCACCGCGTAGGTCAGGAACGCGGCGACGAAAGGCACCAGGAAGGTGAGGTCGAACAGCAGGTGTGCGTCCATCGGCGCCAGGTTCTTGACCGAGAGCGCGGCGATCGTGAACGCGAAGACGACGCCCGACATCCCGACGGCCGCCCAGAACGGCTGCTCGACCGGGCGTCGAGCCGCGCCCTTGTTCAGGAACGGCACCATGGCGACGAACCCGACGACGACGACGTTGGCGAGCACGCCGTAGGTCCGGTCGGCCAGCAGCTTCTGCCCGCCGAGCAGGCTGATCTCCGGGTTGAGCGGCCCGAGCTTCAACAGCCCGAACGACCAGTAGAGATACCAGTCGGGCAGGATGACCGGTGGCGTCGTCGAGGAGTCCGCCGGCGGACCGATGTGGGGAGGCAGCGCCGCCGAGAGGAAGATGATCATCCCGACGAAGAAACTCACCAGCGCCAGGTTGCGGATCATCTCGTGGGGCCAGGTCGGGAACGCGAGCACGTCGCGTTCGATGTAGGACGACTGCTGGCGCAGGTCCTGGTCCTCGCGGCGAGCGCGTTCGAAGTACTCGTAGGTCAACCGGGAGAGCCCCTGGGTGCGAGTCTTGCGCTCGCTCCAGGTGGGCGTCTCGTCGTCCGGCGGAACGATACCCGTACCGTCCGTGCGAACCTCGTTGGAGTCGTCGTTGTCGCTCATGGTATCAGTGGGGTTCCGCGATGCCCTGCATCCAGACGATGCCGATGTGCACGGCGATGACTCCCGTCACGATAAAGGGGAGGAAGAACACGTGCAGGATGTACATCCGCTGGACCGTCGACTGCGAGAGGGTGAACCCGCCGAACAGGAGCTGGGCCACCCACTCACCTATCAACGGTATCGACAGGCTCATCTCGACGCCGATCTGGCCCGCCCAGAACGCCAGCTGGTCCCAGGGTAGCAGGTAGCCCGTGTACCCGAAGACCATCGTCAGCGAGATGAGCACGATGCCGATGAGCCAGTTGAGCTCTCGGGGTTCCTTGTACGCGCCCGTGAAGTAGACACGGAGCATGTGCAGGAAGACGGCCGCGACCATCACCTGTGCCGACCAGCGGTGGAGACTCCGGAGGAAAAAGCCGAAGTTCAGGTCGGTCATGATGAACGTGATGGAGTTGTACCCGAGCGCGGGCGTCCCGTTCGACGCCCCGGCACCGGGTGCGTAATAGAATCCCAGGAGTGCGCCGCTGATGGCGGCGACGACGTAGGCGATCGTCGAGAACGACCCCAGCGCGTAGAGGGGATACCAGTACCAGAACTTGTTGTCGAGGTTGTACTGCTCGGTGTGACTCTTGGGAAGCTGGAAGTTGACCTTGTAGTAGAGGTTCTCGAGTATCTCGAGGTAGTCGACGATCCGGAGCCGCTTGTCGAGCCATATCAGCGCCGTCAGGTAGATCTCCTCGATCGCCGTCAGCTCCCGCTTGTCCATCCAGGCTGCGTGGTCGTGTTCGTCTCTTGGTTTCAGACTCATTGTTACTCGGAAGGTCGCGGCCGGGCGATGAACTGGGTCTGGAGCGGGGCGAAGGGGTCGTAGATCGACTGGTGGCACTGACAGTAGACCTGGTTCTCGCCGCCGAAGTTGGCGCTCCCGGCCAGCTGTTTGTATCCCGGCACGCAACAGAAGTGCGTGCACTTGTTCAGCCACGCCATGAAGTCCGCCTCCGTCGCCGCCTCGAGGAAGTTCCGGACGTTCTGTGAGATGGTGCTGTAATCACGGAACCCCTGTCCCCCGTCTATCATTTTGGGAAGTTCCGGCGTCCGGAGCACCTGGACTGGCATGGTCTTGGCCTCCTCGCCCTCGGAGCGCCACCGGGCGGCGGCGGGTTTGCCGAGGCCGGCGCGGCCGATGTCGTTTCCCCAACTCTCGTAGTCCTCGAACATGTCGACCGTGAGCGGTTCGCCGCCCTCGATTTCGGACTGCCACTCGTAGCTCTCGCCGGAGGCGGCACGAAGCACATTGTCCGCGTCGGCGTCGGGCTGGGCACCCTGGTACTGCTCGACGCCACAGTACTGGAACCACTGGGAGGAATAGGTGACTCCGCCCATGTCCGTCTCGGCGACCGTCCGCTCGACGCCCCCGACCTCCTCGGTGGTGGCCTCGGGGAAGACACCGACGAGTTCGTCGTTGCTGTTCACTTCGAGCGGGATCATCGGCATCCCACGCGGTGCCGGTCCGTCCGTGTTCTCGATGGCGACGAACTGGGTCGGCCCACCGCCCCCGCCCGAGGCGGAGGTAGCAGTGTTGACCGCAGCGGCACCGCCGGTACCGACGCTCGCGAGCGCCGCACTCCCGATGACGCCTTTCACGAACCGTCGTCGGCCTGTTTCGGCCGGATACTTGTCTTCGTCCAGTGGCATGGTTATCGTTTGTAGTAGGGGTAGACCGCTCGTTTCACGCTCTCCCAGGGGTCGCCTTCGGTGAACGGCGTGCCGTCAACCTGGTCCTCGCGGATGTAGAGGTCCTCCCACTTGCGGCGTCGCTTCTTGACGATCATCACGTCGGGCAGGAACTCCTTGCGGTACAACATGAGGATAAAGGCGAGGTCGACGAACAGGACCGCGAGGATACCGCCCAGGTACATGTTCCCGAGCGGGCTGCGGCCCCAGCCGTTGACCAGCCCGTAGGTAAAGAGGGCGACGAAGACGATCTCGACGAGCGTCAGGAGGACGATCCCGACCGCCGCCGCCGTCGTCTCGCGTGCCGGTTCGTATCGGTGGATGTCGCCGTAGTTGCTCCCTGTGGATGACATCAGTTGTTCCCTCCGCTGGCGTGTGCCGATTCACCGTACTTCAGCTGGAAGAACGTAAAGAGCAGCGAGACGACCATCATGACGATCGTGGCGATCCCGACGTAGTGGGGGTGGAAGGGCACACCCATGTGTTCGGGGTCGACCTCACCGCCGCCGCCGCCGACCGTCTCGGTCTCGACGTCGCCGCCGACGGCGATAGCACCGACCATGCCGAGTTGCTCGTGTGGCCGGCAGTAGTAGGTGTACATGCCGCCGGTCTCGAAGGTGTGCGAGTAGGTGAATCCCTCGTCCTCGAGCGGGTCGTGACCGCTCCAGCCCGCGCCTTCGGGCTGGCTGTTGGGCAGGACGTTGTGGCCGTTCGACACCCACTCGAAGGTGACGGTCGTCCCGGGTTCGATCCAGAGGTTCGTCGGTGCGAACGCAACCTGGTTCGACCCTGCGCCGACTTCGACCGTGACCTCCGAGCTACCGCGCATGTCCGAATATGCGCCCCCGGCGGCGCCGTCGACGTAGCCGGGGAACACCGGCTTCGTCGTGCCACCGCCCCCGCCTTCTTGAGCGGCCGCCGTGCCCGCCGCGGCCGTCGCGGCGGTCGCGCCACCGGCGACACCGCCGGCGGTTCGCAGAAAGTCCCGTCTGTCCATAGGCGTCCGAATCTCGGGACCGAATTTGTATAAACCCACCGAATACGCGCGCAGGCACGCGGTTCGCCCCGCTCCGGCCCCGAAACTGTTCGGCTCGTCGACCTTCGCGAATTACCCTTCTCGGGTCTCGCCGGAACCGTCCGCGACCGCGTCCCCTGTGTCGTCGGTGTCGGCCTCGTCACCCTCGGCGGCCAGGGCTTCGCGCTCCTGCTCGGGAAGCACGTCCGGGCGCTCGCCGGGTTCGAGGTCGACCGCACGGAGGCGGTTGCGGTACTCCTCGGCGCGAAACCGGTCTGACAGCCGGGCGTTGGCGACCACGGTAAAGAGGAAGACGCCGATCGCGACGAAGAGGACCCCCGCGACGAGCATCCCGACGACGTTGAGCGACCGCACCGTCGCACCGGGGGGCGGCGAGACCACGCCGACGGTCATCAACAGCCACGCTCCCATCAACACGACGCCCGCCAGCACCTGCGCTCCGGCGATCGCCTGGAGCATCCAGTTGCCCAGTTGACCGCTGCCCTCCGGCACCTCCGCCGGTTCGGGCAACTCCCCGTCGGGTGGGTTCTCGGGCGGGTCGTACGAGTCCATCGAGCAGAGCGCGACGCTCGGCTTGACGTCCCGGAGGACGGTACCCTGGCCCTCGACGCTGCCGTCGGCGTAGACGGTGGCATAGCCCGTATCGGAGTAGGCGAGCAGGCGGTCCTCGCGGCGTTCGAGGCGAGCGAAGACGTCCCGGTCGGCAACGCGCTGGCGCAAGTCGCGTTCGACGCGGTCTAACAGTTCCTCGCCCGTGATCCAGGACTCTGGGTCGAAGGCCGCCTCCCACTCGTCGCCGGTCATCTGGGCCATGTCGGCCGGCCCGAAGTCGTCGAAGTCGTACTTCTCCTCGACCTGCTCGCGCAGGGCCTCGAGGTCCTCGCTCGTCTCGTCGGCGACCGAGGGCCGAGCGCCCGCCTCCGGCGCTTCGTCGGTCGCCACGGTGCTCCCGGACGGGCTACCCGCGTCGGCCTCGTCGGCACTGCCGTGCTCGTCGGAGGCGTTGCTCATTGCCCTTACTTGGGTCCCCGTGAACGTCAGGGTGACGGTCGATAGATCCGCTTCAGTCACGCGTCGCTACTACTCGTTCGATCTCGTCGAAGAGCGCGCTCACGCGCCCCTCGATCTCGTCTCTGATCTCGCGGACTCGCTCCATGTCCTGGCCGTCGGGGTCGGCGAGCGCCCAGTCGCGGACGTCGACAGCAGAGCCGTCGGCGTCGAGGTCGAGCGTCGAACAGCCCATCGTCGCGACGTAGTCACACGATTCGAGTTCGGCGGTCGAGATCTCTCGGGGCGTACGCTCCGAGCGGTCGAACCCTTCCTCGTCCATCACCTCGACGACTGCCTCGTGGACGTGGTCGGCGGGATGGGTGCCGCCAGTGAGAATCTCGACGGTGTCGTCCAGGCCCCGGCGCTCGCGTTCGCGCTCGGCGAAGGCCGTCGACATCTGTGAGCGGCCGGCGTTTTGTACACACACGAACGCCACGCGCACGGGCTCACTCATCGACATCACCCCGGGTTTCGTCGCCGGTCGCACTTCGGTCTTCGTCGGTGGCGCCCCTCGTCGAATCGAGCGCTGCGAGCAGACTGTCGGCCCGGTCGGTCGTGTCGTAGTAGCGCCACTGGCCCTCCTTGCGGCGAGTGACGAGTCCAGCCTCGGTCAGGTCCGAGAGAGCGTGGCTCACCGCGCTGTCGCTGACCGCGACCAGCGGCGAGAGTTCACAGACACAGAGTTCTCCCTCGGCGACCGAGAGATACCGCGCGATCCGATACCGCGTGTCGTCACTCAGCGTCCCGAGCGCGGTCAGGTCCGACCCGGTATCGTCCGGGAGTCCTCGTTCCAGGGTCTGCAGGTCGTCTATCCGCGCCTCGACGTCGGCGTCACAGCACTCCCCCAGCCTGTCGTCGAGCAACCGCCGGAGTCGCGCCGATTCGGCTCCCATGATTGAATACCTGAACAGCTGTTCATATAGGTGTAGTGGTGCGGTCGAGACCCCCAGTTCGACGCCCGTGCGGGTCGGCAGTCGGCACGCTTTAGCGCGGACAGTGGTAAGCGGCGGGTATGGTGTCGGACGGGGTGCTCGCGACGGTCGCACTCGTGTCGGTAACGCTGAGTTTCCCCTGTTTCGTCTACGGCGCGTGGTACATCATCGAGACCGAACCCGTGACGTGGAAGGTATTGATGCACCACCTCAAGTTCGTCGTGACGGGGCTGATACTGACGACGGTGCCGATGCTCGCCTGGATGGCGCCGCGACTGCTGGACCAGTTCGGGGGGTTCACCGCCGTCCACGCGTTCCTCGGCGCGCAGGCCTACGCGATGCTCGCCTTCGGGTTCACGGGCATCGTTCGCATCTTCCGCGCCAAGCGACGCCACGACCTCTACAACGACTACGACCAGGACCTCCTGCTGGACGAGATCGGTGGCGATACGATGGACCACTGGCGGAGTCGCCTCCGGATCGGCGTCTTCGGGTACGTCTTCTTCTGGATCCTCGCGTACCTCGTCGGCGTCGCGCGCTTCGTGTTCCGCTATCTGGTCTGATACGGTCGGTTGTGACTGTTACCGGTAATTCGCCGGGCAGCCCGTCGAATTCCGGAAACGACTGACAACCGACTGTGCAATGCCACCTGCCGGCCCAGTCCCCACTGCCCGGGAGCCGGTTTTTTGCTCGTCGGTTCCGTCACTGGGGCCACGATGACCCGCGACCCCGACGTGGTGGTACTGCGCCAGAACATCCACGGAATGGCGCCCGAACGATACGTTGATGCGCTCGACGAACGATTCCCCGACCGCGAGGTCGCCTATGCCGGGACGCCGACGGCCGAACGCGAGTTACTCCCCGGCGCCAGCGTCGCCGCCGGGCTGGACGTCGACGAAACACTGCTCGACCGGGCCGAGAACCTGCGACTGTTCGCCTGTTCGTACGCCGGCGTCGACCACCTCCCGCTCGACGCGCTCCGCGAGCGGAACGTCGCCGTCACGAACGCCGCCGGCGTCCACGCCCCCAACGTCAGCGAGTACGCCCTCGGCGCGGTCCTCGCGTTTGCCCGTGACTTCCTCGAATCCCGTCGCCGCCAGCGCCGCCGCGAGTGGCGCTCCCACCAGGCGCACGAACTCGCCGGCTCGACCGTCGCGGTGGTCGGTATGGGCCCCATCGGCCGGAGTATCGTCGACCGCCTTGACGCCTTCGACACCCACACTGTCGGCGTCCGCTACACGCCCGAGAAGGGTGGCCCGACCGACGAGGTCTACGGCTACGGCGACCTCTGTGAGGCCGTCGGCGACGCGGCGTACGTCGTCCTCGCCTGCCCGCTGACCGACGCCACGCGAGGGCTGGTCGACGAGGAAGCCTTCGTGACGATGCCGCCCGATTCGGTGCTCGTCAACGTCGCTCGCGGCGGCGTCGTCGATACCGACGCGCTCGTGGGGGCACTCCGGGGCAACTCGATCCGCGGTGCCGCCCTCGACGTGACCGACCCCGAACCACTCCCCGAAGACCACGAGCTCTGGACGTTCGAGAACGTGCTGATCACGCCCCACAACGCCGGTCACACGCCCGAGTACTTCCAGCGCCTCGCCGATATCGTCGCCGACGCCGTCCACGCCGCCGAGGACTCCGGCGAGTGGTCCGATTTGCCGAACCAGGTCGTCTGACGGCGATTCGATAGCCGAACGCACCGCCAACCCTGCACTGCAACAACTCCCGGCCGACCCGCTTACGATTCGATTTTCGACTCGACAGTCGCGTCTTCGTAGCCGGATGCGGCCTCCAGGACCCAGTAGGCCAGGATGCCGGCGACAGCCAGTACGGCCAACACGAGATCGGACGACACAGGACCCAGCGGGAGCGGCTCGGTAAACGCCGACACAGCGGCCAGACCCACGACGCCGGCGACGAGCCCGACGAAGCGCCACCGCGAGGCGACGGGGACGACACCGTCCCTGCCGAGCACGGCGAGAACGAGGTGGGCTCCGGCGAGTACGAAGCCGTAGCAGACGAGCCCGAGGAACGTCAGAACCGAGCTTTCGACGCCCGGGAACGCCCAGTTCAGGGCGAGCAGTGTGACGATAGACACCGCGACGACGGCCGCGTGGACCGTCGTGTCGCTGGATACCATGCCCGAACCTCGACCGGCGGCGACAAAAGGATTCGTTCGTCCATCGCGAACGACTGTCGACCGGACGTCCCCACCTCGACGTGGCGAGTAACACCTCGAAACGGTTTTGTCACACAAGTCCCACCACCGGACGTGGTATCGCTGGGTACAGCCATCGCGGCGACGTACGCGGTCGCCGGCGTCCTGATGGTGCCGTTCGTGTGGCTGTTCTCCCGCTACGAGGTGCGGGGAGCGGTGTGGATGGCCGCCATCATGGCGACGGCATTTCTCACCGCGGAGGCGTACACGGCCTCGTTGCTGGCCGGTGGACTCACCGCGACGCTGGCGTGGTACTACGTCTTCGCGATAGCGATCAGTCTCGACGCGCTCGCCTTTCTCGCGTTCACGCTGGTCTGGACCGGCCGGGGGTCGTTCGTCCGGACACGGGTTCTCGTCCCACTCGCAGCCGTCTACGTCGCGGTCCCGGTCGCCGGACTCGTCGCGCTCGCGGTCCCGGAGGTCGAACTCCGCTCGCTCGTATGGGCGAATCCGGGACTAGTCGAAGTCGGCGGGCTGACCGCCTTCGACCGGACGCCCGGCCCGCTGGGACTGGTCTGGCGGGTCGCCCCGACCGCGAGCGTCGTCGTGATGCTCGCACTGCTCGCCGAGTTCACCTTCCGTCCCGAGCAACGGCTCTATCGCCGGCGGAACGCACTGTTGCTGGCTGCACCGGTCGCCGTCACGCTCATCTCGCTCGCCGCGCAGTTCACCGGTGTCCCCGTGGAGATGACCCCGCTCGCCTATCTTCTGACCGGCGGTATCTTCGCCGTGGCTATCGGGACGTTCGGTCACTTCGACGTCGTCCCGCTGGCGACCGACAGCATCGTCGACGAGATCGACGCCGGTATCCTCGCCTACGACGAAAACGGCCGCGTCCTCGACAGCAATCGCCGCGCCCGGGAACTGCTCGGTGTCGAGGAAAACCCCGGAACCGACGTCGTCGCGGCACTGGCGGACTCGCCGGCACTGGCCGACGTGCTCGAAGACGACGGTGACGTGACGAGCGACACCGACCTCTCGGCCGTCGAAGACCACCTCGACGGCAGGGAGTTCGCCGCGGTCCTCGACGGCGAGCGTCGGCAGTTCGCCGTCAGCATCTCGACGCTCTCGGGGTCTTCGGACGCCGCCGTCGGCCGCGCTCTCCTGTTGTTCGACGTGACCGACCGCTTCCGTCGTGAGCGCCAACTCCGGCAGAAAAACGAGCAACTCGAACAGAAAAACGAGCAACTCGAACGTCTCGCCGACGTCGTCTCTCACGACATGCGCGGGCCGCTCTCGACGGCCGACACCGCCCTCGCACTGCTCCGCGGGGACCTGGAGGACCCGGACCCGCCGGTCGAACAGTCCCTGGACGACCTCGCGGAGGTCCACGACCGACTCGACGACTTCGTCGAACACCTGCCACAACTCGCGCGGGGGAGCACCGACGTCGAGTCACCGGTCGAGTGTGACCTGGCGGACCTCGCCGAGTCGGCCTGGCGCGTCCTCGATACCGGCGACGTCGAACTGCGAGTCGCGGGGACGACCGAACTACAGGGGGACCGCCAGCGCCTCCAGCGGGTCTTCGAGAACCTCTTTCTCAACGCCGTGGAGCACGGCTCCACGAGCCCTGACTCGCAGGCTCGTCAGGACGCCGTGGAACGGAGTTCCGCGGGCAGTCGGACGCAGTCCGACGACGCCGGAAGAGCAAGTGCTTCCGAGCCCTCCGTCGCTGACGCTCCGGAGGACAGAGCGGAACGGAGTTCCGCAGGCAGTCGGACGCAGTCCGACGACGCCGTCGAGCACAGCTCGACGAGCCCTCGCTCGTCTTCGACTCGCGAGGACGCGGTGGAACACGGTGGGAGAGACCCCGACGTGCGAGCGGGGGAAGCGGCTGTCGCGAACGGTGGCGGCGAGTCGACAACCGAAGCGGACCACTCGGACGGCGTCACCCGCGTCAGCGTCGGCACCTTCGACGGCGGTGTCTTCGTCGCGGACGACGGCCCCGGCATCCCGGCCGACCGTCGGGCGGACGTCTTCGAGTTCGGGACCGGGACCGGCGACGGGTCGGGCTTTGGCCTGGCGATCGTCCGCACTATCGTGGAAGCCCACGGCTGGACTATCGGCGTGACCGAGAGCGACTCCGGTGGCGCTCGCTTCGAGATCGAGACCGGCGAGTGATCCCCGATCCGACCTGGAACGGGGATTCAACCCGGAAAGACGACGTACAGCATGAGATAGACGACGGTCCCGAGGACGAAGGAGACCAGCCATAGCGACGCCGCGGCCTTGCCGACGGTCGGGTGGCGCGTCTCGGGGAGCTCGGCGACCGAGTGGGTCAGCGCCAGGAGGAGCGTGTAGATGACGAGCGGGACACAGACGATGGCCAGCAGGATGTGGATACCGAGGACCGGATAGTAGACGAACTGCTCGACTGCCGCCGGCCCCGGGAACGCCGTCGGCCCCTCCAGCGCGACGCGGTAGAGGTACGCGACGAGGAAGACGGCGAACAGACCGGTCGTCGCGAGCATAGCCTGTCTGTGCCGGGCGATATCGCCGCGACGGACCGCGCGGATACCGACGACGATAGTCGCGATGGCCGTGACGCTGACGACGGCGTTGACGTGGGGGATCGCGTGGATGACTGCGTCCGGAGCGCGGGGGAGCAGCCAGTCGGGAATGACTCGCAGCGCCGCGGCGAACACCAATGTGAGCGCAAGGACCGACAGTACGCCGCTCACCGCGGGGACGTGACGCCTGACGTTCATCGTCGGTGAGTACGACTCGACGGACAATCCTCTTTCGCTTGCCCCTCGCCGGCCGGTCGCTTTGGGGGCCGTTTTCCGCGATGATAACTGGACGAGTGTATTTATACCGGATAACCGAGGATGCCATCGATTGTATCATGCCTCAGTACGACGAACGGCACCTGACGATTCGCTTGGACGACACCCTCGACGCGGTAGTCATGGAGTGGCACGAGTTCGCCGAGGGTGACCCCTATCGTGAGGGGCTCGAAACCGGGCTCGAACTGGCCCAACAGGAGAACACACCGAACTGGCTGGCCGACCTGCGAGAGATGGGAACCGTCGCCGACGCCGACCAGGAGTGGTCCAACGAGGAATGGTTCCCGCGCGCACTCGACTCTCCGATCGCCAACATGGCCATTGTCCAACCAGAGAGCGTCGTCGCCGATATGGCCGTCGAGAACATCATGCAGGAAGTCGGCGACGGCGCCCTGACGACCAGGTACTTCGACGACCGCACCGAGGCCGAGAGCTGGCTCGAAGAACAGACCACGCTCGTCTGAGTCCGCGTCGAAACGGCGGTACTGGTCGGGAGAGGCCTCGTCTGGAGGGGGTGCCGGGTGTTACTCTCGTGGAGAGCGTTTCGACAGGGAGACGGTGGTGGTTTTCACTCAGATTGAAAACTGTAATCAATTGGAAAATCGTAGGTGTTTTTCACTGTTAACACCCAACATACTACCGATGTCACCCCCGGAAGATCCGATCAACACGGAACTGCCACCCGAGGGCACTACATCCCGAACAGTTGAATGGAAAGAGCCCCCACCGCGTGCCATCCGGCTGCAAGAAATGGCACGCGACCAGCTCCAAGATGCGCTGGATACTGATACCCCCTCGGTCAAAAATTACCACATTCGGGCAGCACTCCAGGCACTGGTAATCACGACCGAACATCGTCCTGGTGACGATTAGTCTGATACAGACACTCCCTATATCTCGTCCGACAACCAGACTAATATCAATTATTCTATGGTCGTTTCACCGAGTTGGGGAAGCCACTTTCTTACTGGAAGGTGCGGCTGATCTTGTCCTCCTCGGGCTCTTCGCTGGTGTCGAAGCGCTCTTCGATCTCCTCGTAGCGCTCGCGGATGTCCTCGTCGACGCTGGCCGTGACCTCCCCGAGTGCGTGCTCGAAGTGGTCCATCGTGACGCGGACGTTGCCGATGGAGTCGCTCATCTCCGCGGGGGAGACGCTGTTGATGAACTCGCGGCTGGGGGCCCTCGAGGCCTCCCGGG
>ENA-ORCS01000793-ORCS01000793.1-marine-metagenome-genome-assembly--contig:-NODE-793-length-17102-cov-34.956065_pt1 | contig 17102 bp, 22 predicted proteins | sample MGYA00237781_ERZ508513 | MGnify/ENA primary metagenome ERZ508513 (study PRJEB26184, sample SAMN06268793) | marine metagenome | isolation source: Eden Landing Ponds, San Francisco, CA, USA | place...
TCAAAAAGAACTGGCATCAGGGGCGCTGTTCCCTCGCAGTCACCTACGACAGCATGATCGTCTTCCCAGAGCGCGACAACCGCTGGTGGGAGGAGTAGGGGCGTAGCCCCTCTTTTTTTGATGCGTGCCGGACCGACCCAAGCCCCACCGCCCCACCCACCGCTCCGTGCTCGCTCCCTGTGGTCGCTGCGCGCGCAGCCACAACCTCGGTTACGGGTCCAACATTTATCAGTGAAACCGGGGGAATCGGTGTGCGGCCCCAGTGTGTTTCTCCGACCCTGTGAGGGGTGCGGGCGCACGAGTGCTCGGGAATACGCATGGAGATCGAAGGCGACTACACCTGTGACATCTGCGGGGAATCGTTCGACAGAAACGTCGATATTGCGGGGCATATGCGCGCTCATCAAAGGTCGATTCCTGCCGAGACGATCATCGACGAACTACAACGCATCGCTGATGAAAAGGGCCGGCCGCCAAAGGAGTCCGAACTTGGCGAGGAAGCCGAATTCACCGAAGGCGCTGTTAGTTCAACGTTCGGCAGTTGGAGTGAGGGACTGGAGGCGGCTGGACTCGAGCCCCGAACAAACGGGTATACTGATACGGAAGTCATCGAGGAGCTACAGCGAGTCGCAGCTCAGCTCGGCCATTCGCCGTCCCGGAATGAGTGGGAAGAACACGGAAATATCTCCGGGAGAGCCGTACAGGCACATTTCGGGTCGTGGAATGAGGGACTTCAGGCAGCCGGCTTGGAGGCGACCGCACAGCAACCGGCGACAGACGAGGAGGTACTCGAAGCGATCCAGGATCTCGCTACCGAGCTCGGGCGTCCACCCACGGCGCAGGAAATGGAACAGCAGGGGGCGTGGTCGGTGAAAGTCGCGCAGCGGCTTTTCGGCACTTGGAATACCGCGCTGCGGGAAGCAGGGTTCGAGCCAACCTCGAGAAAGGATGTTCCAGAAGACGAACTGATAGCGGAACTGAGGCGGCTTCGTGACGAATTGGGTCATGTTCCATCTTCCACGGAGATGCACGACCACGGCCAGTTTACGATGTACCTCTACCTCGACCGGTTTGGATCGTGGAAACAGGCCATCAAGGCGGCCGGGATGGAGTATCGTGGCCACCCGAGCGGTCCCGATCATCCGCTCTGGAAGGGTGGCTACGGAGACATCTCATACGGCCCGAACTGGTACAAGCAGCGCAAACGCGCCCTGGAACGAGACGGCTTCGAGTGCCAGATGCCGGGGTGTTCCATCGACCGTGAGACCCATCGCGAGCGCTGGGACCGTGACCTGAACGTCCACCACATCACGCCGCTTGGCACGTTCATCGACGCAGACGGAGTTCTGGACTACGAACGGTCGAACCGCCTTGAGAACCTGATCACGCTCTGTCAGCGCCACCATATGCTATGGGAGGAGTTCGCCCCGCTTCAGCCCGATATTCGCTAACCGCATCCGGTGGTGTTGCTCGCCCCCGGCGATGGGTGGCGGGGACACCAGTTATCCCGTCCCACTATGACCGACGACACGACACTCACGGCCCGTGAGCGGCTTCGCATTCACCTCCGTGAAGCCCGCCGCAGGACCGACTCGCCGATCGTGGAAGCACAGTTAGCGGCCGCGCTGGACGCCTGGAACGACCTGCCGCCGACACCCCTACGGGAGTGTCCCATCTGTGGGAAGGTCGGACTCCCAGAGCGGATTCGACATCACAGGTGTGACTGAACCGGTGAGAGACCCCGTTTCGCCTTTTTGCGAATTAAATGTAATCGGCTCTATTGAAATCCGATACGCTTCAACAGAGCCCCCACGAATTTGAGCTGTCAGGAAGGACCCAAGGCTACTACTTCGATCATCGCAATGTCCGACAGAGCTGGATTTTCTCGCTCAAAAAAGCGTACAAAAAGCCTATACCCCTTTCGAGTTTGAGTGACAGTATGCCCTCCAGACGCGCACTTCTCACGACAGGGGGAGCCATACTTACCACGGTACTCGCCGGGTGTTCGCTAGCGCCGGGTAAGCCCTCAACGGATTCGTATCCGGCAAGCCCCCCAAACATGTTCTTTTCGTTTGACTGGGACTTCGAACGTTCGACGCTCACAGTCCGGTTCGATCGCGGAAACCGCCTCACAACCCGCAACACGGAGCGGGTAGCCATCGTCTCAGAGGATGACGATGAGACGGAAACCGTGTGGATCGGCCCCGAAGAAGCGAACCCGGTGGCGGCGTTTCCGCTCACCCCCAAATCAACCGTAGTCCACGAGCTCTCGACCCCGGCAGAGACTGTGATTCGCTGGACGCCGGCCGGCGAGTCGTCGTTGTTACCGATCGACGTGTGGTATCCAGCGGAGGAAACGAGAGGGGATACCGAATGAACCGCCGCCAGTTTCTTGCCGGGGCCGGCACGACCGTCGTCGGCACCGCCGTGGGGTACGGTGGCCTTCGTGTAGCCGATATCCGTCCGTACGACCCAGAACTTCCGACGGGCGACTCACCGCGTGAGCGCATCATCGCGGCAGCGGAACATCGCCACGCGGCCGATCACCGGGCGATCACCCGGGTGCGGGTCCTCGACGACTGGACCGGTGAAGCGCCGTACGACCTCGACGTGTTTCGACGGTGGTATCAGCACTCGCGCCGCCGCCAGCTCCGCGCGTTAACAACATACACGGCACCGCTAGCTCGGAGCCACCCGATTCGTGAGGAACTCAGTAGTGATATGTTTCCCCATGAAACTATTTTTGAATTAACGCATTCAGCCCGGATACTCGGAAACACCGAAAACGGCTCTGTTGAAATCCCATTCTTCAGATACATTCTCACCTGAAACAGCGGGTCGCTGAAGAGTGCGAATCAATTGACGATACAGCTACGGACGAACTACAAAAATAGCACTCATCAATTGTGTTCGGAGTCTCCGGACACTGTGTTTGGTTCTTTGCTTCCAACTATCCCTCCGATAGCTGCGCCTAGGACTCCACCGATTGTAGCGCCAATTAGACCAAAAAATAGACCACCGAAGAGAGCAAAGAAAATAAACGGAAACAAGATATCAACTGCGCTTGGTCTAGACTTTTCACTCGAATTAGAATTAGCCATAGCTGTCCGTCTTTTCTCGTCAAATAAGTATTTTCTTTGAATTGGGCGATCCGTCCTCCACCTGTACTGGGCGATTCGTGAGGACCCTGTATTGACCGCAGGGGAATAGAACCTATCTCCTTTTGAGGATTTCAACAGAACCGGCTAGTCAGAACCTAGATATGATGTGGCTATTGTCAGGCTAAACTGGAGAATCACCGAAACGATAGCAAATCACCACAAAAGAACCAATTTTCACACTCTTGATGCTCCTTACAGGTCCAACGAGTGAGATCGAATCTCTCCCTCATTTGTGGCAAAGAAGACCCAACCATTGTGTACCGTAGCTGGAGAAGAGATCTGCGACTCGGACTGGATATGTTGTGTGAGACCGCTCTCAGTGTTTATTGAGACAACGTCCCCTGCCACACTGGTCAAAAACAGGCTACCCTGTGAAATCTCGCCTGAAGAATTAGTTCTCGGCGCAAGTTCATACGAATCGGTTATCTCACCGGACGCCGCATCGATCAGCGTGGCGTGTGACGGCTCTTCTCTTTCCCACGGATATCTGGAGACGACGGCGATCGTTTCTGATGAGAGCTGCCCACTAAACGAGATTCCGGTCCCGGGAATCGGCGTGTTCCACCGTATTTCCGAAGCGTCCGGGTCAACGCGTTGAACGATAAGCTGATCGTCTCTCTTTGTTGAAGTAATAATATCCGAATTGTAGAAACTCGGATAATCCCTAGGTGGCCCAGAGCGGGACCAGAGAACCTCTTTGTCGGTGAAATCGACGACTACAGTTCGAAGGGACTCAGTTCCAATCACAGCACGACGGTTATCAAAATTCCACCAGTTAGCCGGTATTGGAGGGAAATCAAGTTCGGTAATAGATCGATTGTCTGGGTTTACGCGTAAGACCACCCCGTTATCAGTTGTTATGTAAATATCACCATCAATGACTATCGGACGTGATGCGACGCTTACAAACCCGTCTGTAGGAAGTTCTTCAATCCAGCTAACTTCGCCAGACTTAGTGATAGCGTATACTCTGTCAGTGAAGGTTAGATACAGATTTGAGACTGCGACCGGCGGTGTCCCAGCATAAGTACCGAGGTGCTCTCGGGACCGCCCTTCAATGACTGATTCGCCGGAGCGAGTTCGAAATAGTGCGATTCGTCCAGTCGGAGTTGAGATAGCGACTCGATCGTCATCAACGTAGATCTTCTCTGCGATGGGGTCGTCACCTACACGTGCTGACCACTTGAGTTGGTTTCGCTGACCACGGATAGCACTACAGCCACAGAGACCCGACAGTAGAGCAGTGGAGAGAATGCTGCGGCGAGTAGTTTTCATACTTATACAAAAAATTATTCACACTTCAATATTGTGGATTAATCACTTAGCACTGGATCAAGCTCCATCGAAACTACAGTATTGGGTATACCGTTCGGTCGACGTCTCATACACTAAGTGCGAGTATCCATCAGGGCACCCTCCCTCTGGATATCCGTCTATGAGGAAGGACCATCGACAAGAAGCCTGGAAATATCCAATGTCACCTTCGCTAACTTCACTGTTCGAGAGTTTTACCTCAACTCCAGCCGTATTATCAGAGTTCGATGGGAATGAGCTTCCAATCGGGAGGTTCCACTGAACTATCTCCCCCTGCTCACCATTTGTTCCTTTATTTGCGTAGAGGTCCGATCCAGAGTCGGCATCCAACACGTAATCAATAACAGCCGTTAGTGCGCCCAGGTATGCATTTGCTCCTCCAATAAGATCAAGTGGCTCTGTTGAAATCCTCTTCTTCAGACAAATTCTCACCTGAAACAGCCGGTTGATGAGAGTTGCTTACAGAGTATTTCAACAGAGTCCAGATCACCAATGAAAACCGTTCTAACTACCCACCGAGTGCGTCCACTTCGGTGAAGTAATACTGGTTTTCGTAGTGGATATACACAGCATAGCAATCCGTGTCCAACAGCTCCGGTCGCTCATATGTGGTGTAGTGTCCCGTCTCTTCGGAGTTGGACCGTAGATCATCTATCGCATTCTTAACCTCTTCCTGTGCTCCGGCGGGAAGCTCCGCAAACTGACATCGAACACTACCTTCATCAATATCGTTTGTCGGTGCTGATACGGTAATTCTGTGTGACGGGGGGTCTTCGTCCGCTTCGCTATTGTTGTCCGCAGAATTATTGTCACCGTTTCGGGCAGGCTTCGTCTCTTGACCCATACACCCACTAATACCAGCGGCAACTCCGCAGTATATCAGAAGCTGTCTGCGGTTCATACAAAAAACTGTGAATATGAGACCGTATATGCTTTCTCCGAATATTGTTCTGAGCGATTCGTGAGGCACCTCTATTGACCGCTCAGAGTGATCGGTCGATATTGTGAATGAGACAAGCGATAGTTAGTTTACGGAACTGCTTCCACCAGCGTCGTGACCGGACGAACGCACCGTACTTTCGCTTGAGCGTTGAGTTAACCGTCTCTGGTTGACTCCGCTGGCCGTAGAGATCAGTATCTAAGCGTGCGTTCCATGCCCGGTGGAGTGGCGTGAACTCACGATGCTTAATCAGTGGCCGAACCTCGTGTTGCCGGGCAAGTCGCCTGATTTTCTGGTCATCGTAGCCCTTGTCACCGAGCAAAATGTCAATATCCTTGGGATTGCGCTTGATCAACGATGGAGCGATCTGGCTATCGTGTTTTCGCGTCGTCGTCACGTGTAAATCGAGGACTGCGTTTACTTTCGCATCGACCAGCAGCGTCACCTTGAGCTGCTGAATCGTGAGTTCGGCACGTTTTGTGTAGTGTTTCGACGCGTGACTGCGGTCAAATCCTGACGCATCAACTCCAACAACTCCGCTCGTCGGGAGTAGCGTCGCAGAGAGAGTCAATATAACACGCCACACAGCCATATCAAGCCGGTTGAACGCCTTACAGAGCGTTGAAGGCGTAGGAAGTTCAGATAAGCCGAGAGTTCGACGGATTCGTGGCATCTCGATCAGTTCGTCAAGCAGACCACGATAGGTCGTGTTCTTCCGAACTTTGAGACACAGCAGAACAACGTGCTGAGGAAGTGTATAACGGTGTTTAGAGAATTTTGAGGAGTATCGAGAGACAGCTCGCCGTGCCAGATGGATTGCCTTCTCAGTAAACCGGAGAATCTGCGACTTCGGGAGGGCCTTCATCTCATCAAATTACACGGCGAACATGTAACTCTCTGAGGATTTCAACAAAGCCCCGAAAACCTTCCGTTAACTACTGTTCACTACCTTACCGACGGGAAACAAGTCTATGACTCTGATGCGCCAGTCCCAGAAGACGACACGGTTCGTGTCTCGGATGCGTACGCCACTCCCAACAGCCTTGGTCATGCTCACGAATCAACTCGGATCGATTTCATCCGTTCGCACCACACCGACTGGACGGAAACAGACGAATCAACTGAGAGCGTGACCTACCGCGTTGCGGGTCCAGACGCATACGCGCGGGTCGTTCCGCTCCGACGTACTCGCAAGTTAGAACTTGACGACTGCTGGATCGAGGTGACGCTCAGTCGTGAAACGGGTCGGCTTCAGCAGATAGTTGATTATCGTGACTTGGGGATTAATGTAGAGGAAGCGAGCGGTCAGTCGCTGACATTTCGTATTGAGACGGAGTTCGACCAGTATGGAGATACAACGGTTCGTCGGCCAGCAGGGGACATTGATCAAGACCTCAGGACTCGTCTGAATGGATTTATAAATGATTTACTGACCTATTGAATCCACGCAGCAATCTTCATCACTTCTTTGGGTTCTGGTAATTTCTGGAAAAGATATCTTCTCCCCTAGTGGCCGATTCGCGCTCTGTATTCAGCAAGTCTCTAAGAACATATCACCTGTTGAGGATTTCAACAGAGCCGGAAATCCTGTATAGAGTCTATTCCCCCCTCAATGGGTGAGGGGCTCGCTGTACTGGCGGGTTCCCGAAACACGGTGAGAAAAATGGCAACGAGAGACATCTACGAAACTGGCTTCGACGAAGACATCCAACCGGAGTCGAACGCAAACCGATGTCCCGAGTGCGACGGGCACGTCACTACGAACGTCAAGGAAACGGTCTGCGAGGACTGTGGACTCGTTATCGAGGAACAACGTATCGATCACGGGCCAGAGTGGCGAGCGTACGATGCGGACGAGCGCGAGCGAACAGGCGCACCACTGACTGCAGCCCGCCACGATCGAGGCCTCTCGACGGAGATCGGCCGTGAAACTGATGCACACGGAAACGAACTCTCTGGTCAGAAACGCCGGCGGCTGGCCCGGATGCGACGTGAGCAGACCCGTGGTCGCTGGCAGTCCAAAGCGGAACGGAATCTCGCACACGGGTTGGGCGAGGTGCGCCGGCTGGCGAGTGCGCTCGAACTCTCCAAGTCGATTCGTGACCAGGCGTGCCAGCTCTTCCGGAGCGCTCAGAGCGAGGATCTGCTTCGTGGCAGATCCATCGAAGCCATCGGCGCAGCGAGCATCTACGGTACCTGCCGATGTAACCAACACCCGCTCCTCCTCGAGGATGTCGTCGACGCCGCCCGGGTCGAGTCCACTCGTGTCACCAACGCCTACCGAACCCTGAATCGCGAATTGGAGTTGCCGGCACCGCCAATGCGCCCGACATCGTTCGTTCCGCGGCTGATCTCGGAGTTGGGGTTAGACCACGACATTCGCCGCCGCGCGAACGAACTCGCAGAACACGCCGAAGGGACAGCCCTCACGAACGGCTGTCAGCCATCGGGCGTCGCGGCCGCCTGCGTCTATCTGGCCGCCCAAGAACAGGGCGCGTTGATTACCCAATCCACCGTCGCGTCGACAGCAGAGGTGTCAGTCGTGACGCTCCGAAGCCGGCGGGACGAACTCCAAGCGATCTGAGACGCCTCCAGTAGAGGAGCACCTACATACAGGCAGAGAGTCTACCAAGGAGTATGGATCTGGAAGAGACTGTCGAGTATCTGTCGACAGAGCTCGATATCGAGCGGAGTGAGCACGTTCGCGAGGTTGGTCGAGCGGTCGCCGAGCTCCGAGACTGACTCCGTCTCAGGCGATCAGATTTATTTCGTCGTCGCCGAATCCGTTCCCGCGTTTTCTCACCCTTGAGTTTAAATACCAAACCGGGGGAAACGCGGACCGAATCGATGACTGACCACAACTCAGACCGAGACGCGTTCCAACCTGTCGGGGAAGGCGCTCTGGTGCCGGACCCAGCACTGGATCAGCCAGCAGACGGCCAGCCAACCCGCCAGCGTGAAGCCGCGTATTCGGGTGGGTATCCGGATGGAACAACCGACACAGACCGAGCCTGTGTCTCCTGTGGCGCATCGATCCCGGCGTCGCAACGAAAATGCCGGTTCTGTCTCGAACACGAACTCGACGCCGCCTCAGCGTCGGATGCTGCGAGTTCCGAGCAATCACTCCGTGGTGTGATCCACTTCCTCGTCGAATCCGGGACGTTCTATGGTGCTGTCGCGAAAGGGGCAGCTGCAGCGACACTTCTCACGTCAGGTCACGACGAGCCCATTGACGACTGTACGCTCATCTACGATCTCGACGAGGAGCCCGCACCCCAGCTAACCGAGCGCTGGCCTACGCTCCCCGCTGCTGCCGAGGTGACCGCAGCGGCTGGCGACACGTTGCTAACAGCGGCCCGTGAGCGGACAGCGTGGGACGAGACGAGCGATCGTTCTCAGACGGAGATTCCACGCGTCTATGATGAGCGTGGCCAGGGAATCCATGCTGAGTCGTCACTCGAGCACACGCTCGCCGACGGCGACCAGCTGTGGATCGTCCCAGCAATCGCTGTTGAAACAGTACCCCACGAAACGGAATCCACCAGTGCCGGAGCCGAAATTCCGACCGTGACAGCCCTCGAGTGCCAGCACTGTACGAGAGAAACAGAACATCGGTTCAGGACACGCGAGTCGCTCCCTGACGAGACCTGGACGGGCCAACCAATCTGGGAGTGCCAGGTGTGCGGCACGGGTCGCTACGGGCCTGCTCCCGAATAGGGGAGGAGGAATCTCGCCGGTTAACCAACAGTCTCCGATATAGATGGCTTCTGTTGGTTAACACGGTGAGTACCCTCGAGTCCGACATCAGTCACGGCGGGCGTTCATTCAGCAGGGTTCGCAGCGGCTTGCCACCACAAATCGGGGCGGGAACAGGGGTAGTGGGTAACGCACCGTGACATCGACCAGTCCGGAACGTCACGCCGACCACGACACGGACGCATCACCAGACGCTCGAAGAACTCGCTGTCTAGACGGGCCAGGTAGGGAGCGAGGGCGCTCCATTCTTCCAGTGAATCGCATCTAACGCCGCCGGCAACTGCTGTAGTCGGTCATCGAGAACGGCGAGTGGGTGCGCATCGAGAAACGTCGCCTCGTGCCGATCAACCGGCGTGTCTTCGAGATTGAGTTGGATATGACAGGGCCCAAGGTCCGGATGGTCGGCGTCTTGGTGGAAGCCGAGCATCAGATTGCGGTCCGGTTCGACCCAGTTTATGCGGTAGTATTCGTGGTCGACGCCGGCGGGGTACCAGAAACGAATCTCCAGTCGTGCTGTCGCCGCGTCGTACGAGTCACTCAGGAACGTCGTCGGATCGACATCCGCGATGACGTACCGGGGTCGGCGTCGAGACGGGCGATAGCGGACCTCTTCACACCCTGGCTGGTTCGTCAATCGGTCGTGAACGTCGCGGAGGAGGGTCCGCTGTGTATAGCGGTCGCGACCGGCAAGAAAGATCATTCTGTGAGAGAGGAGGGTTAGCTCGTGGCGCGGTCAGCCACGTCGGTCATCTGCTCGCGGGCAGCTTCGACGTCGGAGTAGAGTTCCAGTGCGTGCTTGATGAGGCGGCGATCCTCCTCGTTCTCACGCCAGAACGCGATGACGTCGCGGCGGTCCCGGAGCTCCGCACTTGTGAGGTCGCCGTCGGCGAGCGACTGTTCAAGCTCTTCCCACGTCTCGACGTCGTAGGTCGCCTGCCACTCCTCGATCTCCTCGGTAATCGCGGCCAATTCACTCCGCAGCTCCTCGCGGGTATTTTCCTCGATGAGCGTGCGGATCTCCTCGAAGAGCAGTCGCGTGTAGTCCGGTTGGTAGCGCGTCGTCTCGCCGGCCTCGACGCGACGCAACTGGCCCTGGTCGACGAGGTCCTGAAGTTCCTCGTTGGTCGTGCTCCAGGCGGCGTCGGCCTGCTCGCTGATCCAGTTAACTGAGCGGGGTTCGCGAAGTGACTCGGCGACCGCCCGAATGCGGTCGCGGGCGCTCATCGACTCAGTCCACGATTGGACCCCATCTCGCGAGGATTCGGTCATGGTTGGCACCTCTTGGGACAGTGTTCGCGCCCTACTCCCATATATGTTTGTACTGTCTCGCATAATCAAGAATGCCTTGCGGGCGAAGGCGTCCGGACGTTGAAATGCGATACCGACAGAAGGTATGGCCAACCGATGTACGACCGATATTCTGACGTTGAGGAACTACGGCCGACCGGCGAGGCATCCCACAGCCCGGACACAATGTTGGACGACGGGTGTGAGAGTGACCTCCTGGCGGCAACGCGTCGCGACGAGCACTGGTGGCGACCTGATGCGACGACGACAGTCACGTGGAGTGTCTATCCGCGCCGGCGAGTGGTGAGGCGCTACCGATGAATCAGCAAGTCGAACAGGGCTACTGGATGCATCGTGTACTCAGCAATCTCAGCCGCCTCGACGTCGAGCGGTTGGACGACGCGGATCGAGAGCGAGTCGAGACTGCAAGAGACCTCCTGGAAGAAGTGAGCCTACTCACGGGACCAGAGGACGGGAGCGGACCAGACGCCCCAACAGACGACTGATCGTCATCGCCGTCGACGCCAGGGGCACTTCCAGTGTCGGTTTATCGCCCCCCAAGAGGGGTGCGGGGCTTCCCGCGAGTCCAGACATGGCGACACTACAAGCTGCGACGACGTCAACCGGCGCGATCGTATCGGATCCACAGGCTGTCCGCGAACTCTGTGAGAGCTACTGCTTCGGGACGCTCGACTGGGAGGTCACCGACAAGGGCGAACTCACCATCTGGGGGTACGATGACTTCGAAGTGTACGAGGCGCGGGAGAACGGCCTCCCGGACTACGAGGGCGGCATCGTGACCCACGAATTCTTGCGAGAACTTGCCGACCACCTCGAAGCTGACGAGGAACTCGACATCCAGACAGCGGGGTTCACGAAGTGTCGCTTCCCAGTGCTGGCGAAGCGGTACGTCGTTCGCGACGGCGAAGTCCTCTACGCGGATCTCAGTTCCCCCGAACCAATCGAGGAGTAGCGTTGTTCGTCCCCCGAGAGGGGTGCGGGGCGATCCAGTAGCGGTCGCCCCGTGAGGTGATTGCTCGATGGGCCACCGCGCACTCGTTGCGTACGAACGCACAGACGGACAGTACACGCTCCACTACAGCCATTGGGGCGCAGCGAACCTCAAGCTCAAGCACCGAATTTCGGCTGAGTCGCCGTTCGGTGGCGACGACACCAACTCCAAGTGGGCGAAACAGCTGCTGGCTGAACTGGCCGATGGCCTCGAGGCAGATGCGGTCGACGGCTACCTCGCTGACGAGGATCGACCGTCGACGGTCGTCGAGCCGAAGCCCCGCGCCACCGGGCTCACCCTCGACGAGATCATCGCTGACCATCTCGACTACCTCCACCACGAGGCGTTCTACGTGGTGTCACCGACCTTCGAGGTGACCGCCTACCGGACGCTGTGGTTCGGCCTGCAGTACGATTCAGAGACAATCGACAACGGTGAGACGGTCGGGAACGGGGCGCTCGCGACCGTTCGGTGGCACGACGGCGAGCCGGTCGGCGACGGCCATCTGAAGGGGCAGTTCCGGGCGCTGAAGGACGTCGTCGGCGATATGGTCGACAAGGGGGTGTTCACGCCGTCGACGGCGAGGCAGTACCTCAAGCAGAAACTCGGCGAGTGGGTCGGCGAGCGCCAGGAACTGCGCATCCCTGGTGGTGAATCACCGTCGAAAACTGCGTCAGTCGACCGATTATAACGCCAATCCCTTTCTGAGTCCCCACGAACGTCTGGATATGTCAGATCGGGCTGATGACGAGGTGCGAGTATGGCTCGTCGAACGTACCTACTCCGATGATGAACAGAACCTAATCATCCTCACCTACGCGACACCCGACGGCAAACAGTATTATCGGAAAGAGCGGGCACTCACGTCCTTCACCGATATTCGAGATACGACAGCGGCAGTCGATGCGGGGCCCGGCAATCTCGGCACGGTTGATGACCCCGATCTCCAGGACCAATACGCGGCCGAAGCGCAGCGAATGCAGGAGGTCCACGACCCGAACGACGTGATCTGATGCTCACCAGTAGACGTAGTCCCGTGCCATTGGTTATGTCGGAGGAGGCCGTAGACGGGGTATGCGCGAACTCGTCTTCGCCCTCGAATACGAGCCGGGGTGCAATAGGGTGGCGGATGCCCTTGCCGACTACCCCGACGCCCGTGTCCGCTCGCTTTCGTTGCACGCGACTGCCGACCAACTTTGGCGAGTCGACCATGCCACCGGCACTCCGGACGCACTCGACGCCATCGAGGACGCGTTTCGAAACAGCGACTACTACGCCGACTGTCTCGCCACCGAGGACTGCGGCGCCACCCAGACCACCCGCGTCCTTGACCGCACGGACGACACGCTCGTCCTCTACTCCGACTGGGAGCGAACCCCCACCTGCGCCTCGGTTCCCCACATCGCCCGCGACCATCTCGGGGACGGCGTGCTGTTCGAGACCCGTCATGAGGGCCGCCACTACACGTGGCGACTCATCCACTCGGGCGACGGCGACGTGGCGGCATTCTTCGACTCCCTCGAGGTTGCCGTCGAAGAATGCGCTCAGATGGAGATGCTCCGCACCGCGGACACGACGACAGCAGCTGGAGGAAGCGACGAAACACCGAGCGGATTACCCCCGGCGCAGGAAGCCGCCCTCCAAGCCGCCGTCGAACACGGCTACTACGAGTCGCCCCGCGAGGTCGATGTCGGCGAGTTGGCCGAGCATCTCGACGTGCCTCGGTCAACACTTACCTACCGGCTCCGTCGGGCGGAAGAACATTTGGCGAAGCAACACGTCGCCGGCGAGCGGGTAGCGGAAGAACGGCTGGCATCGCACTGACACCGCGGTTGGAATATTCCAACAAAGACATATCGAACTCCCGCTCCTACCGTGAGGTGATGACAGAGAATTCCGATGTGGATACAGCGGGACCACCGAACGGCGGCGGGCAGCGGGAGTTGACTGCCCGTCTCACGGTCCCCGAGATGGACTGTCCGTCGTGTGCGCAAAAAGTCGACAAGAGCCTCCAGCGCGTCGACGGCGTCGTTGAGGCCACGCTCCAGCCGACCACCGGGACAGCTACCATCAAGTACGATCCGGACCGGACTACCAAAGCCGACGTCGTCGCGGCGATCGAAGCCGCCGGCTATGACGTGATCGGCGGAGCAGACGACGAAACCGACGAGTCTGCCGACGGCGTCGATATCGCGCCACCTTCGGAGGTCTGGACGAGTTCTCGCGCGAAGAAGACGTGGCTCGGCGCAGCGTTCGTCATCCTTGGTCTAGTCTTCGAGTTCCTTCTCACCGGCCAGAACGTCGCGATAGCGAGCATCCTCGACTACCCGCTACACATCGCAGATGTCCTGTTCCTCGGTGCCGTCGCGGCCAGTGGCATCCCGGTCGTCCGCAGCGGGTACTACTCCGCGAAGAACCGAAGCCTCGACATCGACCTCCTGATGGGGACAGCGATCATCGCCGCAACCGGCATCGGCTACTTCGTCGAGGCCGCGACGCTGGCCGTCCTGTTCAGCATCGCCGAACTGCTCGAGGACTATGCGATGGACAGGGCACGGGATTCTCTGCGCGAGCTGATGGAACTCTCGCCCGACGAGGCGACCGTCCGTCGCGATGGTGAGGAAGTGACCGTTTCCGTCGAGGAGGTCGACGTTGGCGAGACCGTCGTCGTCCGCCCTGGCGACAAGATTCCGCTCGACGGGACGGTCATCGAAGGCGAGAGTGCAGTCGACCAGTCGCCGATCACGGGCGAGAGCGTCCCCGTCGACAAGACCACCGGCGACGAGGTGTACGCCGGCGCGATCAACGAAGAGGGGTACCTCGAGGTAGAGGTCACCTCGACCGCTGGCGATTCGACGCTCTCGCGTATTATCGAAATGGTACAGGGCGCACAGGCGAAGAAGACCGAGTCTGAGCAGTTCGTCGACAGCTTCTCCGGCTACTACACACCCCTCGTCGTCGTGCTGGCAATCCTGACCGCCGCTATCCCGCCGCTGGTTATCGCTGATCCGGTGGCGGTGGACCTAGCCGGTTACGGGTTCACCTTCGCGGGCGACTGGCAGACGTGGTTCATCCGTGGGCTCACGCTGCTGGTGATCGCCTGCCCGTGTGCGTTCGTCATCTCCACACCCGTCTCGGTGGTGTCGGGCATCACGAGCGCCGCGAAGAACGGCGTCCTGATCAAGGGCGGAAATTACCTGGAAGCGATGGGCGAGGTCGACGCCGTCGCCGTCGACAAGACCGGGACGCTCACCAAGGGCGAACTCGCCGTCACCGACGTCGTTCCGGTGGGTGACACTACGGAGGACGATCTGCTCCGTCGCGCCGCTGGGCTGGAGCAGCGCAGTGAGCATCCCATTGCTACGGCGATTCTCGCCCGTGCTGAGGAGGCGGGCGTGGGCAACCTGCCCGACCCGACGGGTTTCGAGAGCCTCACTGGGAAGGGCATCCGCGGCGAGATCGGCGGCGAGACGTACTATGCGGGCAAGCCCGCGCTCTTCGAGGAACTGGGCTTCGACCTCGCTCGGGCACGCCGCGAGACGGACGGCGGCGTTATGACGGAAGAGGCGACCGAGGGCGAGAACGGGGCGTTCGCCGAGGATGCCCTCTCCGCGCTGGAGCGGGAGGGCAAGACTGTCGTTATCGTCGGGACGGAGTCGAAACTGCTGGGTGCGATCGCCATCGCCGACGAGGTTCGCCCGGCCTCGAAGCGGGCCGTCGAACGCCTGCACGAGCTGGGCGTCGAGCGCGTGGTGATGCTCACCGGCGACAACGAGGGCACCGCCCGCGCAATCGCCGAGCAGGTCGGGGTCGACGAGTATCGCGCAGAACTCCTGCCCGACGAGAAGGTCGACGCTGTCGAGGAGTTACAGGCAGAGTACGGTGATGTCGCGATGGTCGGTGACGGCATCAACGACGCGCCCGCGCTCGCCACCGCGGAGGTCGGCATCGCGATGGGCGCGGCCGGCACCGACACCGCTCTCGAGACGGCCGATATTGCGTTGATGGGCGACGACGTCGGGAAACTCCCGTACCTGTACGACCTGTCGCATACGGCCAACGGGGTGATCCGGCAGAACATCTGGGCGAGTCTCGGCGTGAAGTTCCTGCTCGCGCTGGGCGTGCCACTGGGGCTGGTCAGCGTTGCGTTGGCGGTCGTTGTCGGTGATATGGGGATGAGCCTCGGTGTCACCGGGAACGCGATGCGGTTGTCGCGAATCGAGCCCGATCGGTTCTCCGACACCTGACTCTGCGGCGGGAAGTGCGGGCAGGACGCTCCTCTTTCGCGACTTTCCTGCGCTCTATCGAGACAATTTGCAGTTTGTCTGGGGCAGTAGAGACTGAGCCCCACCGCAGGCTCTGATTTGATGCCCGAGAATCCAGACGACGATCCACTCCACGATTGCGAGTTAAGTCCCGACGCAGTCCTCGGGACGCGCACCTTCCACGATGTCCTGTTCACTGACGATACCGAGACGCCGGTAAACGTGCTCACCGGCGAGACACCCGCACATTCGCAGGCGACCGTCGAGGAAGCGAAGGCGTTCGCTACGAGTATCGATACGGACACACCACAAATCGCGCTCCCGGCCTCTGTCGAGACGCAGATCGAAACCCAGAGCCAACCCTACACGGCGGCCGCGTTCTTCCACTTCAAGGCGACCGGGTCGCTCGAACTGCACCGTGCCTACCACGCCGCCTACGACTCCGACGCGTTCAGCACCGACTTCGAGGCCGACTACGAGTCGGGCGACCTGACGATCACCGTCGAGCAGACTGCCGATTCCTGAACGCGGTCTCCCGAAGCGAGGTTTTTCGAGCGCCGGCGATGGGTGCCGGCGCACCGAGCAGACAGCGCCGAGCGGCGCCCGGTGAGTCGGCACTCCGAGGTGAACCAGATGCATATGGTCATCTACGCGCTGGTGGAAGCACCGACACAGCACGACGCCCTGGTCGAGGGGAAAGCAGTCTTCGACCGTCTCGTCGGCGCGAATCCCCACGGCTGCGCCGTGTTTGATTACTACGTCACGTTCGATGAAGACGACACGACGGTCGCCGGGAAGGCCCGCTGGGGTGACCTGCCGACGGCGGCCCCCATCAACTCAGAGGAGGGCGGTGAACTGCTCGACCGGGCTTGGAAGGCCACGAAAGAGGAGTTTCAGCGGAATCTCGACCGCGTGAAGGAGGCGCTCGACGAGCTCAGCGACGAGGCGATCATGCGCGACGAGGACCTCGCCCGCCACGCGTTCCACCAGGTCGGCGCGTACGAAGGGCCCTCAATCCCGATGTACGACCAGCACGCCCAGGGGATTCGGCATCGAGGCCAGCTCGACCGAGTCCTCGAGGAAGACGAGGACAGCCAGACGCTCTGGATCGTCCCCGCAGACGTTCATTTCTGACCAACGATGCCACGAATCACCAACTGGTCACGAGAGAGTCGCTCACCAACACTCGCGTATCGAAACACCGAGACTGGAGCGCGAGCTGTTCTACACCGGGCGCCGGATTCATACCGGTACAAGTGGCGCGGAGCGATCCTCGTCGACGGCTACCCGATCTGGTCGCGAGGCTTCGAGACGAAGGAGGCGACAACGTTCCGGGATGCGCTTCGGGAGCGGCCAGCGCCCGAACT
>ENA-ORCS01000795-ORCS01000795.1-marine-metagenome-genome-assembly--contig:-NODE-795-length-17066-cov-3.531462_pt1 | contig 17066 bp, 8 predicted proteins | sample MGYA00237781_ERZ508513 | MGnify/ENA primary metagenome ERZ508513 (study PRJEB26184, sample SAMN06268793) | marine metagenome | isolation source: Eden Landing Ponds, San Francisco, CA, USA | place...
CGCCCCTCGTTGGGGAACTTCTCTTTGAGTGGGTCGGTCGGCTGGATACCGAACATCGAGCGGACGCTGTGCGCGAATGGCTCCTCACCTTTGGTGACCAGATCTTCGACCTTCGTGTCACCATTCGGACGGCGTCGTTCTTTGATTCCGCACGCCGGACATTGAGTCCAGCTCCATGCACCGTCCTCGTCCGGCGGCTCTTCAGTCGGGACCTGAACCTCGATATGAGTGGTCGGTCCTTCGTCGTCCACATGCCGATCATCAACAAGATGGCCGGAGGCAATCGAGAGATTTCGTGAGGTCGTCGTCTCGGCGAGCGAGCGTCCGTGTTCGTGGTCTGGATTCGGGTCATCCCGAGGTTCCTCAACTAAGAGATGAAGCTCGTCCAAGTCCTCGCTGCTCTCAGGATCTGACCACAGGAACGTCGGCCCGCGGTCGTCGTCAGAGCGTCGATAGGCACGCAGATATGCTGCTCCACAGGTGCGGTGGCTAATCAGTTCGAAAACGCGACTGCCACAGGACTCACAGGTCGTGTGCGGATTACTGTAGATGCGCCCGAGGAGGTTCTCCCCCTCTGTTACCCGGCGGCCGCTGCATTCAGGATTGACACACGCATACTGGGCGGGGAGCCCTTTGAGGAACATGTGCAGGCGCGTCGGAAGCAACGCCTGATCCTCCCCCTGGCGGGCCTCGGTACAAAGATACAGAAGATTACCCGTCGCCTCACGAGCCAGTTCCTGATCGATATCCTCGAACAACTCTTTGGCAAGGGCCGATAGGCGCAGCGGCTCTTCACGAAGATATTCGTGTGCTAATCTGAAGAGTGGGTCATCGACTAACTGGTCAGCGAGGTACGAACGGACCGATTCTACGTCATCACTTTCAAGGGGATCCCAGCCTCGTTCGCTCGCAACGTTGCGAATCTTCGATGGATCATCGAGTTGGTAGCCAACCCGCTCTAGGAGTTGTGCCGTGCGTTTCTCGCTCGGTTCTCCACCTTCGTACTCCACCTGCTCACCGGTGATTACTGAGAAATCGTCCGGATCTCCGGTTGTGAGCTGGGCCGCAAATTCTGGGGCTGCTTCCTCTACGTTTTCGCCCATCGTCGCACTCGTGAGGATGAAGCGCACACGTTCGCGAGATATCCCGAGTTTCTGGAGCAAGCGGCTCAACAAGAGTGCGACCTCTGCTCCTTGGGCGCCTCGGTAGAGGTGAGCTTCGTCGAGGACGATATTCAGCTCGTTCTCTTCGTCCTCGGCCAGCCATTCACGGGTATCCTCAAAGAGGGGTTGTTCGATCGGCCGGAGTAGCATGTACTCCAGCATCGAGTAATTCGTAATCAGGAGATCAGGCGTCCCGCCATGGGGATTGCTTCCATCGTGGGTGTGCATCTCCTGACGCGTAAATAGTTCAGTATCGCCGGGTTGGGTACGGAAATGTGTCTCCTTCTTTTTTCCCTTATTCCGGAACCCTTCGAGGTTCTTGGCTGGAATGCGACCTTTCTCTGAGAGTTGTTCATAGAGATCCGGCTGTTCTTCCTCCAAGTCGAGATACCGGTCAATAATCGGTTTTACTAGATTATCGTTTTTGCTGGTATCATACTCCCCGTGATAGGGTGTACGACTCGTGTACATCCCGAATTGTACCCGCCGACCCATGTAGTCCTCAAGTGTATCTGCCCCGTCCTCATCACCGAAGAGTAGGCGCATCCGCGAGAGTTGATCCGCGACGAGGGCGTTCATGGGATAGAGAACTAATGTCCGTATCCCCCGTTGGTCAGATGTCTCTCCTCGTGCTGCTTCTTGGGCGAGCTGACCCAGAATTGAGTAAAGAAAAATCTCTGTTTTTCCGGATCCTGTTCCGGTGGATACGATGAGGTCGTCCTCGTCGTTGAAGAACGATTGGAGAGCGTCGGCCTGGTGTTTGTACGGCGGATCGAAGATATCGAGATCGTCGCTTTCGAGATCTTTCAGCAAATCGACGACTTCGCTCGGCAAGCCCAACTCTCTGAGGGAATCCCCCGAAACATAGGTCGGTGTAGCCTCGACCCACGGTTCGGTGGCCGTCTCTCCCTCGTCCATCAGGGCACGACGTTCCTTGAGAAGCCGCGGATGATGGAGGTGGTAACGTGATTCGATGTACTGTTGAAGGTCGTTCTCGAGCTCTTCCGAGACTTCTTTGATTGATTTCATGTTATGTGTTGTCGATGATGGTCACGGGCAGTTCGTCAAAGACCTCTCGCACTGAATTAGCATCGGTGTCCGAAATTCGCCATTGAAGCTGATACGACGATGTTTCAAGCCACTCTGCTCCGACTGCGTACAGCCAACGCATCTGTGCCCGCGGCGGTGCAAAGTCACAACTCAATAAGACCTCCTCCTCATACCCGGTGAGTTCAACAGTCTGTGGGTCCTCAGCCATTGAGTCAAGGATTAGGCACGCATGCTTGCGGTATTTCGGCGAAACAGTGACGGCCCTGGTTTTGCCGTCGCCCGATTGAACCTTCAACTGGTAGGTATCGGCACCGTATTCGACTGGAACTCGCCACAAGCTGATCGCAGTTCCGTCTGCCTCTTCAATGACGAGCGGCTCACCGTCTACGGTAAATCCATAGTACTGTCCAGTGTATGGTGCCCAATCCTCCTCCGGTTCCCACGACTCCTGCGGTCGCTGTTCGATATACTCACGTAGTGTGGCTGGCGTCGTAACCGGTGCCTCGTCCAGACCGATGTATTCGTCTTTAGATTGAACAGGGATTTCTCTCGAACGCAATTCTTCTTCACTGGTGTCAGTAAGAATCCGCGTCAACCCTCGGAATTCGATATCAAAACCGGACTCTATGAATAGACGACTTGGATCTCCTGAAACGAGCACGGCCTCAGATTCGGAGATCATTACAGCTCGCGTCGGTGCTGGAGCATAGTACCCCTGTGAGAGTTGTATCACATCACCGAGGAACGTGATTGTGGGGCCGGTACGCTCTGTTAATGCTGCCCGGAACCACCCGACATCATCGGATACTTCATCGGCACCAGCGACCGGCTGTCCGAGAACAGCTGCCAGCTTATGAACAACCCAGTGGCGGATTGCGGTGATGTGTGCTTGTGGATACTGTTGGCCACCCGATTCAGCTTTCTCCGCAAGACCGAGTCGGATTGCCTCACCAGCTATGGCGTCTCGGATACCGATCTCAGTTGATGGTAGTTGGTCGCCACTCACGCCAGTAAACCGCATAGCAAACGCACGAAATGGTTCTTGGCCGAACCCCGCTTGCTGAAGTTGCTGCATCCGAGTATCGTGCCCTGGATCTTCGATATCACCCACCGAATCATATACTTTTGTCACTTTGCCAACTCCGCGGTCTCGGTGAAATCTAATGAGTTCCCCTTCGATTTTTTGTCCGATTCGGGCTTTCTCTCCAGAAAAGTAGACAGGCAACCCGTCCACATACGCGATGAGACTACTGCCGTCGGTGTCATCTATCGTTGCCGTGAATGACTCGCCCTTTTTGATAGGGAGTTTGTCCCAGCGTTCACGAAGAATATTGAAGCGGATCCTGTAGCGTTTCCCACGTGCTCTTGCGTTCAGGATCTCTGCATATCCCGGTTCGCGTCCTACAACGTGCACTAAGTCGCCTTCATCTGCTTGTACTGGTCCGAGTTCGACGATTTCACCACCGGCAACGGCGAGTCCGAGGCCATACTCATCGATCTTATCCACCTCAATGTAGGTTTGTTCGCCCTCTTGTGGAGGTTGGTCAGGAAGAAGGCCGCTTACATGGCGTCGAATGTGGTCTTTGTAATCGTCCGCGAGGACTTCCTCGGTCAGGCAAAGTGCGAAATGAATCGATGTTCCAGCTACTGAATCTGCCCCAAGGTACCGCAATCGAACCGAACGACCGGGTTGGCACGTCACCGGGCCGATATTAATTCCTTCTCCTTCGTGTTTGACAGTACAAGTTCTCCGTTTTCTCCGTTTCGTAATCTTGTCTACTTCCGCTGTAAACTCGTCACCGGGTTCCAGATTCATTGTTCCCCCTGCGGAAAGCAGATCGATACAGCCCCAATACCATTGAACCGGATTTTGAGGTCATTACAGCCGCTCTCTACCCAGTGGACGATCTCCGAGATAATGTCACTGATTGCTGTTACGTCTCGGCTGATTGTCGGACCGAGCGATGCGCCTTCAGCAAATGTAGCGATCACTTCCAACTCGAGATCTTCTGGCCCGACATATTCGAGGTTGGTATGTAATAAATGTGGATTGAAACCAACGGGCATACGCTTCGAAGCCGGGCCTTCGATAGGTGAGAGAAATTCACGGTGTTCCTCATCTTGGATTTCGATACCAATTCGCCGTGATCCTGGCTCGGAAGTGTCTATGATCGTCGATTCTTCGGAGGGATGGAGGTGGATCAGACGATGTCGATCGGAGTTCCGTTGGTGGATACTCACGCGGCGCGATCCATCAGAGGGAACCTCAGTTGTGTAGTAACGAGGATTTCCCGGCCCCGTCCGGTCGATTTCGACTGTCTCGTTTGCACTTTTGGGGATGGAAACAACCTCGAATATTGGGTCGACTTCCTCGGAGGGAGTAACTCCGACGAGAACTGGTTCCTCTGGTGGTGCGTATAGGGGTGCCTCAACGGTTGGGTTTGTGTGTGCGGGTAATACAACGTCAGCATCGAAGCCGTAGTTCTCTGTACTAAGCCCTCCTCCATAGCGGTCAAGAAAAGGCTCCGTCTTTTCAGAGGCCCGGAACCCGACTAAGGATACATCTGCGAAGTCGTAGACGTCAACGAACGATACTTCGGATTTTGGAGGGTTCTTTGAGACCAGATATACCCACATATCCTTGCGCACTTGTTGATCCGTGTTATATCGTTGCGCCCGAGTTTCATCACCAACAAAGAGATCGCCGTGTTGGAGACCTGAAGTGGTCCAAGTGCCGGTGATACTTCCAAGAGCATCTGGACCTGAGATTTGAAGTTCGTAACTATCCGCTGTTGGGTCAAGATCAAGCGTGACCTCTGCCTCCGATGGGTGGAAGTTGCTCGGTACAGGGGGATGTGTGATTCCTTTGGCCTCAATTTCAACTTTATTTAAAAGTTCATCTACATTTTTGTCCTGTTTAAGTTGATCCCAATTGAGTGAAGGTACGATACCAAATAATTCGATCTTTCCATCATGGCGCTGGCCTAAATAGGTTCGAATTGACCGTTCACGCTCACCTTTTTCGATCCCAGATGTACGGAGATGTTCTATCATCTTTTTGACTCCTTTATCACTCGAAAGTGAACAGGAGATGTCCTCGAGTACTCCCTTCTTGTGAGAAAAATATTGGAGTTGAGGGCCAATATTGGCGGTTAGGAATTCACCACATTCTGGGCATCGATAGTAGTCTGATTTACGTTGTGCCTCTTCTATTGGAGTTTTCGTTCCCTCCGGGTCAAGCCCGAATGGGATAGAAAGTTTACTCACGAATGACCCGGTGTCCTCCGATTCTAGTCTTGATAGTCCCCTTACGCATACGTTATCAAACCTAAGCAACAAGTAGGTTAAATCTATTGGAGAATCACAAACATATAATCTAGTAACTAATTATGAGCGGATTCTCTGGGTCGTTTAGGGGGTGCGGACTGATTCGAGTCGATACTCTTTTGGATTTCAGCAGAGAACGATTTGCCACATCAACCAGATTACTATGGGTGCGAATTCTGAACGAGAAGTAGATTTTTCGCCTAATCTCCCGGACCAGTACCAACGGCGATTTGAGGCTCTGACCGATGAACTGATCGAATTTCAGGAGGACCTCGACAGGGAAGTTGCCATCAAGGACGAGATTCGCTATGTCGAGAACGAAATTGAGGATGAAGTAACTGAAGGCCAGATTCGATATCTCGCAGCGTTAGAGGTTCTCCTAGATCTCATTGAGATCAACTATGACATTCGCAAAAACTCCGAACTACACGTAGTTCGGCCGGATCCTGATCGCTACAAAGACGACCCTGATGAGTTCAAGAAACAGGAACGCGCTGTCCTTCAGAAAGAACGACGGGCGCAGTTCCGAGAGGAAAGCGTCCGCGAGTTCGTCCGGAAAATGGAGCGAGACACCCGCGTAAATACGAATGGCGGGCGAAGTGTTCTTGAACTAATAACCGATGGGGAAGAACTCTACCAAGACTTAGCACCGCTTCAGGACCAAGATCAAGAGGTAATCGCCGAAGATCTAGAAGACGTTGTCCAACCCTACATACAGAAAGTAGAGACTGGGGAGAAATGTGATCACACCGAGTTGGACCTGATGGATATCTGGCGGTATTTCCGCTACACTTGGCTAACACCATACAACACGGTCCCTGGGAGAAATATCAACTTCCTTATTAGAAACGCAGCGAAGCCGAAAGACCCGGTGATGGGGATTGCGACACTGGCAAGTCCTATGATGAACCTGTCAGTCAGGGACGACTATATCGGCTGGACCATTGACGCGGTCGAAAATAAACTCCAGCGGAAGAAACGGGTTCACGAATACGAGGAACAGCTGCCAGAAGAGAAGCGTACGCCGGACAAGAAAAATCGGACAGTCACCAATACAGAATGGCTAGAGACCGAGGAAGAATACGAAGAGAGGGTCAGCGAGTTCTGCTCCGATATACGAGAAGCCCTAGAGGACGCCATTAAGGACGCAATATCCAACATCCGATACGACGACTTTGCCGAGGAGCACCCTGAACTCTCTGAGGAAAGCTTCGTCAACCCCGACGAACGGGTTATCGAGATTCTTGAGGAGATAGAAGAGGAAGCCGAGCAGACTATTGAAAATGGCGAGGACGAGAACCCGGAGAAGATGGAGTCTTGGGAGGAAAGAAGTGAGACAGCCCTGTTCCGGAAAAAACGCGCTCGAGCACTTCAAAAGCTTCTCCGCGACCGAAAATACTTCCAAGAACACAGCGAAGAAGACGACGTCGAGTTCATCAGAACAGGGTTGAATAACGACTCTGGGCGGCGAGCTATCAAAACAGCCCTGAAGGAGATCAAAAAGGAGCGGGTCGGTGCCGGGATGATGAACATCATGGTCTGTGGCGCTATCCCCCCCTATAACCGTATTCTCGGCGGGAAGCTTGTGGCGATGGCCTTGACGGGTCCCAAGGTCATCGACATGTACCAGGACAAATACGGCGACTACCAGAGCGAAATCGCCAGCTCGATGAAAGGCGAAGCAGTGAGTAAACGGAATGAACTGGTTTTCCTCGACACCACTGGCCTGTTTGAGATTGGAAGTGCCCAGTACGACCGTATCCGGGTTCCAACCGAAAACGGCGAGATCGAATACGACCAGATCGGGTACACTGAAGGGTACGGTTCAATCCAGTTCGGTCCCGAAACACGAAAACGGATTAGTCAGGTCACACAGTTAGAGGAAGGTCGCAAGGTGGTCCGAGGTCGGTTCGGAGAAGGTGTCTCTCCTCGCATCCGGAAAATCCGCCGTGGCCTGAAGAACTGCGGTTTAGAGACGGATCTCTTGAAACACGAGTCTAGACGGATTGTGTACGGAATCGATCTGGCGGAGAACTCCCAAGACTATCTACTGGGAATCGACGACAACCCAGAATACTACTGGAAGTTCGACGACCCACAGAAGGAGCAGGAGTCAATCTATCAGTATTGGATTGATCGATGGGCAAGCATGAGAGCTCAGAAACAAGACGTCTTGGAGAATATTAGGGAATTTGACAAGCAAGAATTCAAATTGAGCAGCGAGATCGATTTCGACAAACGGCAAGCCAGTCTCAGTGAGTTCATTATAAGCAACAGTTAACATGACGGGAACATTCGGTCACCAACATCAACGATAAATATGGGAATTGAAGCATCGACACTGAATCTACGATTCCTTTCACAACTGGCACAGGGAGGCTTCGCTGAACAGCTCACCGACGAGCAACGCAGAGAAATACACATAACAACCCGTCTGGATGGTGAGGAATACCTGCAGGACGCACTAGAAGATGGGAAGCAGGTCATTCTCACTGGGAACCCTGGAGACGGTAAAACCCAGTACATCCTGCAGATGAAGCCTGAGTACCCGGAACCGGACTATTTCTATCTCTCTGACGCCTCCGAGTACGACGACTATACTGTCCTACTTGACAAATGGAAAGACGCCCTCGACGACAACCGACCTGGTATTCTCGCTATCAATGACGGTCCTCTTTACGAGATGACTACCCAACACGCCGACGACTATCCCTTCCTGGAAAAAGTTCGGAGCCAGTTCCAAAACCAGATAATCTACGACGAAGACCAAGCTGACAACGCTGATTTCGACTCTATCGTCGTCATCGATCTCAACAACAGAAACATTCTCACCCGAAAGGTCATCGGCCAAGCCATCGAGAATCTGACTTCGAATAAGTTCCTCAAAGAGAACAACGGCGACGACATCGACGGACACATCGCCTACAATATGGATAAGATGAGGAATGATCGTGTCCGAGAAAATATAATCCGACTCCTACAGTCCGTGGGCCATCTGGACGCCCACGTCACCGTTCGTGACCTCCTGAACTTTCTCGCCTACTGCATTACTGGAGCCAAAGAAGAGAGCATCACCGAGTTTGACGAAGATCTGAAATACTACAACCTCGCCTTCAGTGGCAGCGGGAAGATCTTCACCCTCCTGAACGAATACTTCCATCCCCGTGACCTCACTCATCCATTCATCGACAGCAAACTTTGGGCTGACGCTGAAGAAGAGGTTTCACGGAGAGACGAAGAAGACTCAGAGGAAGAAGTCGACCAAAGATTCATCGAGAAGAAACGTCAGTTCTACTTTGAGGACGTAGCCATCAAAGACTACGACGCTCGCGACCTCTATCACGAGACCAACTACTCCTTCCATAACCAGCGGAACAGGGACCGTTCGGCTGAAAGCGTGAAAGAGGACGTCATAGAGATGATTAACAGCTATTTCATGCCGGATTCTTCCAAGGGCTCCGACCTCCGCGTCTGGCTCTCCCACAACTATCGATCTAAAAGCTCCCTATCCCTTATCTCCCGGACAGAAATTCCCAAGCGCGAGTTGAACCGCCGAGTCCCGCAGCTCCATCCCGAAATCAGCGATGCAATGGACTACAACCACGACCACCACGTTCTCGAATACGAAGGACGTGACTCAACAGTCAGGCTTCGGATTGATCCAGACCTATCAGAGACACTCGGTGCCCTGAACGGCAACATCCCTTACATCCTTCGTGGAAGGGAAGAAGAACAGCAGTTGCTCGAATTTATGGAAGAAATCGAGTACAGGGAAAGCCACGATGAAGATTACGGCACCGTCCATATCATGGACACGGAAACTGGCGAACTCGAGATTCTGACAGTCAACGATGACCGGTACCAGATGGAGCGGAGGTGAACACCAATGCCAATGAGACTTAACGACGTAAACTCCGACGCATCGGAAGCCGCATTCGGATTCAAAGCAACCTCTGCCTCTCTAAAACCGGTGCATCTCTCCCAGGTTGTCTTCAGTAACGTTCTGGGATCCACTCACCAGTCGGAGGACCTGTTCAAATTCGTCGAGAAACCTGGGAAAACCCCCTCCAGCGACTTGGACGAGAAATACCACGGCCTGTTCGAGTCCTCCCGCGATCTCAGTGACGAACAAATGGACAATCTTCGGTATAGGATGCGGAAGGTCTTGGACAACGACAACGCCCTCTACGCAAGTAGTCCACGACATTCTGCAATGACCTCTATGAGCGACTGGTTCGTCGCCTACCGCCGAATCGGTGTAACACCGTCACAGTTCATCTACACCGTACTGGACGAATCTGACAGTGACATCAATCAGAAGCTGACCGACCAGCTTCAGGATCACCACGACGCTATTTCTCTCCTGTTCCGGCCACTGGCCAAAGACGGAGAGAAAGGCAACGTCACGGTCTCACCCTGGGAAGAACCTGTCCTGGGAGACGCATTCGGGGACGGGAAGATTGCGGATGAGTTCGTCGAAGGCTTCGAAACCTTGTCGAAGCACCTGAAGGACTCCAACGGCGACTACGACCTGAACTACGCCCGTGACCTTCGCCGCACCATCAAATTCGGCGGGTTCCTGCTCTACGTCTATATGGCCAACCGAAATAATGAGATCCGGGATGACGGGGGCAAAGACGAACCTGTCCCAATCGTGCTGAACTACACCGGAAACAGGAACAACCCGGTAGCCGACGCCAGCCTTGAATCATTCCGCGTCGTCGGGTCGGAAATCCAGTTAGCCACTAGGCTTGGTGTCAAGCACGTCCTTGACCTGCAGGGCTACAAAGACTACAGCGAGGAAGACGTCCTCCGAGAGCTCGAGAACCACAATTTCCTAGTACTGAACCGGAATAAGGAGGACAAGATCGAGCAGGACTACGAAAAATTCGAGCAGGTATTCCGAGCCTCGCGAGACCCCGAGAAGGATACCACCTTCCACAGGCTGGTGGATGCTGTAAGCAACGTCATCCACGACTTCTCGAACCGATTCGACACATACACACCGCAGTCCACAGCCCAGACCTTCGCCTGGCGTGCCGGGATCCTCAAACCACGAGGAAACCGTGCGAACAAACGTAGGTATCGGCCCGACCCCGAGATGCTGGAACCCGTCCTACTCTCCGTAATCGAACCAGGCACGAGCATGTCTCTCCAAGATCTCTCAGAAGAACTCCGGGAACGGTACGGGATCATCGTGGGCGGAACCGAACAGGACCGTAGCCACCTGGCGGAGTGGGACATCCGCCTCGGTGCCAGCGCATCCGAAAGTGATCCGCTGAACAACCAGAACTACGAGGGCTTCAAAGAAGCAGTATCAAGCCTTGGATATGCCGAGGAATACGCGGACGGCGTTACCATCGTCTCTGTCCCCGAGGAGGAAATATGAGCGAAACCACACAGACACAAGACAGCTCATTCGAGAGCAACGAGGATCTGATCGGCAAAGCAATCGCTAACGAGACAGTCGACCAGCTGACCGAGGAAAACATCGGAGTAATAATCGAATCGCCACCCCGATTCGACGCTGAGGAGTTCGTCGATATTCTCTGCAGTAACGCACGGTACGATGTCGGCCTTGCTATGGTCAGCATCGATGAAGCAGACATCGACGATCTCCAGTCACGGACAGAGGACTCCTCCGTCAGACTCACAGACAAAGTTAGTGTCGCCGTCAACTGGCGGAATGGGACCGACACCGGATTCGAATGGGACGGACGCATCGAACCAGAGAAACTGGTGATTCTGGTTCGGGGAGACCACGCCCGCCTGAATTCGATGAAAGATTTCGAGGGTATGGTCGACTTGCCTCTGGCAGAAATCACGCGAGAAATCACCGACCAGATGCAGGCCCAGAAACAGTTCACCGACAGTCCCCCAGCCCAAGCTATCTGGGAAACCCTTGGCTCCGACCTCTACGACAGGTTCGAAATCCCTGCAGTTGCTGACTACGCAACGTCGACGCTCAAAGAATCAGAACAAGGTTCACTCGACGCCCTCGGAACCGAACTCTATAGACTACGGCTGTTCAATGATCCGGGGCTTAACAACCCCGATGAAATCCCTGACAGGCTTTCCGACAACCTGTATCTCGTGCTGCGGGTATCCCATATGTCGAATAGGGATCGACGCCGGCTCACTAACAGTGTCACCAAAGTCGACGACAGCGAAAGGGAAGAACGGGAACAATCCGTAGCCAAGCTTCGAAGGTTCGAACGAACAGGTGACTCGGAGATCCTCGCCGACCTGACGTACAATGAGGTCAACGAGATATTCTCCACCTCCGGCCAGTCCAGCCAGCGACGTTCAACCACCAGCACTCGGAGAGACGTCGAATCCGCTAGCGTGGAGGCAGTCTTCGACGACAACAACGAGGAACTGGAACGGCTTTCAGAAGAGTTCGATGACCAATACCGAGAAGCCGTCGAGGAAGAAGAAAACCGGGTCGACATGGAGTTCACCGGAGATGAGCAGTTGGCCTTTGACGTCAACGACGACCTCTACTACTTTATTGAGCACTTCGTCACCGAGGACTCCTTCGGTGGTATCATCCACAACCCAGAGGACAGGCAAAGCGCGATCAAGAACTTCCAGGCTCTGAGAACCGAGAAGTTCCAGCCACGAGGCGAAGACAGCAGCTTCGAAAAACTCCGTAGAGTGGCTGAGAACAGCGGCAAGTTCGAGGACTTAGTTGCATCCATCGACCGATACGTAACAGCCCGTAGCGAACTCGTCGACGCCCTACCAGGACTATTATCCGCACCGCTTATCCGGCTTCTCGGAGACGATGACCTACTCGAATTCGCAGAAAACTACATAGAGGCCTACCGTGAGGTCCAGGACAAACTGGACAAGAAGTACCGGGAGATTCAGGACGTTAGCTCCGAAGGCTCCTCCAAGCTTCTCTCCGACTTCCTCCTATTCGACACCGTCATTCTCGAATACGAAGACGATAGAGAACTCGTCCTCTCCCCACTCCACCCGCTCCACCTCTGGAAGTACTCCGAACTGGCGCGAGAGATGAAGGATGAAAAAGAGTCGCTGACCGAGGAAGAACGCAACTTCCTCATCAACAGCGTCGAAGAACAGCCACACGTCCTCCGCAGCATCCACGTCGGCGGGAACTACAGACTGGCGGATGAGACCTATCTCGTACAATCCGCGGATCTCGACAGGCTGCCTGTCTATACCCGAATCGAGAATGCTGCAGAAGGAACGAACTCCAAGTTCTACGACTACGTCCTCGACAAGTTCACGTCAGCATACCCTCCGTCTCAACGCCACCTCAAGATCAGCGTCATCGATCCTCTAGATCCTGTGGACCTTCTCTCTGACATCGCTGACTTAGCGGAGAAAGAAGAAATCCAAGGCGCAACAGTGGAGTTCGCCTTCATCGAGGACGAAGAGAAACCTGTCCTCAACGGCACTGCCTCACCAAGCGTCTCCGAGGATATCACTAATCTGTTCGGCCCAGACAACGACTCTGGGGAGTTCGAGATTGTTACAACCGAACATCCCAGCTACGACTCATACGCCGAGGGCCTGAAAGGCGACCCACAGCACTTCATCCTGATTAACGACCAGAGCAACTTCAGCATCCAGACCTTTGAGCGTGATGCTGAGACCACAATCCACCCGCTGTACGTCCCGAAAGAGTTCGACTACGACCTGCTTGAGGACAAAATCAATATCTCGCCGTCGAAGGAAGGAGTCCTCTTCTCCGAGTACCAGGACCTGATCAACCAGCTGTATAATCAGCGGCAGGCCATCCACAATGCTGAGGTCAACGAACTCAACGTCGAAAAGGAGACTATCGACGAACTCCTTGACTCCGCGATCTGGGTCTCCATCTCCTCACCGCCGATGAACGGCAACCCATTCTGGAAGGACAACCTGATTTCCAGAGAACGACGCGGCGAACGCGACTTCGCCACGTACTCAGAGGATATCGACTACTTCCGACGGGTTCTCCGCCGGATTATCACCGAATACCGTCTCGCGCCTGACGACACCGACTTGGAGGATATCGCGGAGAGAATCGCTGACCTACAACAAAGCGGCCTTCTCCGTCTCATCACCCGGGAAACCCTCGGCAGCGGAAAATCCAGAAACACGAAGGGCCTGCTGGGCTCGATTATCGCTGTCCAGTGGCTGCAACAGACGCTGGCAGATCCCAAGCTGATCTTCTCCATCGACAACCCGCGTACTCGGGAATGGCTGAATCTGGGGGACAGCGAAAGCCGGGCCGACATCCTTACTGTCCAGTTCGACGATGATGGTGGCCTTATCCTCGACATCATCGAAATCAAGACTCTGGAAGAAACTAGCGGCGCCTACACCGTCAAAGACGAAGATGGCACCAAGGTCGTGGAAGGAAACGCTGTCGACCAAGTCTTCGAGACGACAGACACAATCCGTGGCCTGTTCACAGGCGACAAAAACCTCACCACGTCGCCCCGGAAAGAGGCTCTCCGCGAACAACTGTACTACGAATTGACCTCCGCAGAAGGGATGGAGGGTAAGCAGGAGTGGGCAGACCGGATTAACGACGTATTCAACGGGGATGCCCAAATCGAGATCAACCCGAGGATCGTATCGGTCGAAGTCACCAGCGAAGCCACTTCGGACGAACGGATTGACGGCGTAACTCCGAACGCCCAGTCCATCAGGGTTGACAAGCTTCCCCGACAATCAATCAAGCGGCTGATTGTCAGCGGCATCGAGGACCGGGAAGACCAACGGCCGGAAGAGGATGCCGAAGAGGAATCTGTCGCAGAAGAGGAAACGGACGAAACCGACGAAAGCGAGGCGGAAGTCGACGGAGAGGAAACCGGTGGGGAAGAGGAAGACACCGTCGGCGACGACGAAAAGACAGACGTCAATACTGAATCTGCTGACCGGTTCGGCGATCCCGAAGAATACACTGACTTGGTAGAAACCCTGAAACGGGTTCTCAACGAGTTCAAGATCAACATCCGAAACATCGATCCCGACGATATCGATGTCGGACCAAACGTGGTACGCTTCAAGATCCGTCTGGCTCCAGGCGAGAAACAGAGTTCCCTGGAGCAACGGACAGAGGACATCGCCCGGGAAATGGCGTTCGAGAAAGAACCGATCGTCCAGCGACTGCCTGGAACAGAGTACGTAGCTCTGGACGTTCCCCGGGAAAACAACGTTGTGGTACCTCAACGCGACTACAGAGACCGGTACAAGCCGTCCGACGAGATCGAGACATCCTCACTACCCTTCCTAGCAGGCGTTACACCAGACGGTGATGTCTACCGTTCTGACCTCTCTGAAGCACCACATATGTTGGTCGGCGGAGCAACAGGCAGCGGGAAGACCGTATTCCTGTACTCCTTGATTATGAACTTCATGGAGCAGAAAGGCGAAGACAACGTCGAGTTCGCCTTAGTTGATCCGAAGGAGACCGACTTCATCTTCTTCGATGCTCTGCCAAACCTTTCTAACGGCGAAGTGATCACTGACGCCGAAGATGCTGCCAACCTGTTCGAGTGGCTCGTCGAGGACGAAATCCCACGTAGAAAACAGCTGCTGCGGGAAAGCGTATGCCGTGACATCGGAGAGTACAACGAGCAGAACCCTGATGACCAGATGAAGCCGATCGTCGTCATCATCGACGAATACAGCGACCTACTCCAGCAACTTGGAGAAGACGCTGACGACACCGAGGACAACGTGCGCCGAATCGCCCAAATCGCACGGGCACAGGGTATCCATCTCGTCATCTCTACCCAGCGACCTTCACACGAAGCTATCGACACGGACCTTCGGGCTAACCTGGATACTCGGGTCGCCTTCCGGCTTCCAAAGCAGTCAGACTCTCGAATTCTAATCGACGAAGGTGGAGCAGAGGAACTCGGCGGAGACGGGGACATGCTACTGAAAGAAGCGGACAGAACCACTCGGCTCCAAGGCCTCTATGTAGACTCTGACGACATCCGCGACCTCATCAATCAATATCGGTGACCAATGTCTCGCTCGTGATTGAGAATAGCGACGCGGAGCATCCGACGTTGGTCGTTCATATAGACAGGGAAGATGCGGACTCCCTTGCTGATCGTATCGATGAGTTCCTTCGTGAACTCGGTGCACGACCCAAGCGGGAACGTCACTCAGAGACAGATGTCCGGGTGTTAGCGACGGTCAACTAACACCGTCACCTCCAATTTTTGACCGGCTGCAAGCACCACTGACGAGGCTGTCTATTTACCTCCAAGCAACGACGTCCCGACCGCTTCAGATCAGGTGAGCAATCTGCGAAGACAAATACTTTTGAAGAGCATCGACCGTTTCTTCTGAAACAACTGAGGCCCCGAAGTCGCTCCGAAATCCGTGCTTGAGTTCGTCGCTCTCCAAGATTTCCAGCCCACGCTCAAGTTGCTCCCGGAGCGCATCGTCGTCCCCTCTCCGTAGGTGGGGCGTGACAGCATCAAGGTCAATTTCTTCTGCCACTGCCAGGACGTCCCGAAAGTCTGTTTCACGGCCGCTATGGAGCTTTGCCGCGACGAGGACCGCCCCATCGATAACTCTGGCCGTCGTCGTCACCGTCCCCCCGCTTACCTCCTGCTGGTGGCTGTGGTCGTACAGGTAGTCGAACGACCACTGTGCCTCAGTCTGCCGACAACCGAGGCCATTCACTAGGAGATCGAAGCCGATCGGCTGTTGTGGCGTGAGCCGCTTTTCGTACTCGATCACTTCAGTGTCGTAGAACCATTCCTTGGCGTGGCTGTCAGTTTCCTCGAAATCCCGGCGTTCGAGGAATTCGATGAATCCAGCCTTGGAATCCGGTGCGACGACGATATCGAGATCCGTGGAGAAGCGTGCGTTGAACGCCGAAACAGCGTAGCCGCCCACAAGGACGTACTCGTGCCCCTCCTCCGTGAGTTCCTCAAGCAGTTCGATAAGTGCATCACTTCGATTGGTGAAGCTCATGTTTGTGCCCGTTCAGTCTCACGATACGCGACGCCGAGATCGAGGTCTTCGTACATCCGGTCAAGCATCGCCAGACCCGACTGGAACTGGGTGTAGTTCTCACACATATACTCGATCGTCTCAGCTTTCGGGATCACTGGGTATCCTTCGACGTGATTGATATCTAGCGACGGGCGTGGCTCAAGGACAATCTGTAGCGGTCCGTCAATCTCGTCTTGGGGCTGTCGTTCGAATGCGGTGGGGAGGTCGAACGCCTCGAAAAACGTTTCCCAGGCATCAACGTCTTGCTCCTGGGCGGCCAGGAAAAGCGGATAGTCATCGGGGTCACGACCGACTTGATAGCCACCCTGGGTCCATACGTAGACGGCGTCGATCCGCGTAAACGCGTACGGTCGGTCACTGAACTGCGGGATGACGTATGCCTCCTCAATCGAAGGCGGGCTGACGCCGGCGCTGGCAGTCACGAGCTCGCGTGCGGCGTCTCTCACGCGCTCGTCGACGACGGAGAGGCCATCATCATAACTGATGTAGCCTGCGTCTTCGAGACGGTTGACGGCCTGTCTCACC
>ENA-ORCS01000797-ORCS01000797.1-marine-metagenome-genome-assembly--contig:-NODE-797-length-17019-cov-3.431413_pt1 | contig 17019 bp, 15 predicted proteins | sample MGYA00237781_ERZ508513 | MGnify/ENA primary metagenome ERZ508513 (study PRJEB26184, sample SAMN06268793) | marine metagenome | isolation source: Eden Landing Ponds, San Francisco, CA, USA | place...
GGCCTACGAGGACCCCCACGAACTCGTCGCCGAGGCTGGCGTCGACGTCGTCTGGATCACCTACCGCAACGACGAGACGCCGTCGATCGTCGAAACCGCCGTCGACCACGGCGTCGACGTCATCAGCGAGAAGCCGATCGGTCGGACCGCGGCCGACCTGGAATCTGTCGCCCAGCGCGCCACCGAGGCGGGCGTGACGGTTGCACCGACGACGTTCTACCGGAAGAACCCGATCACGATGGACCTGCGCGAGCGCGTCCAAGACGGATTTTTCGGCGACATAATGACCGTCCAGGGGCGGTTCAACGCCAGCCAGCTGGCCTACCGGAACACCGACCACTACATCTACGACGCGGCGACGAGTCGCGGCGGCGCACTCCAGTGGATCGGTCCCCACTGGGTCGACATGATGCCCTGGGTGCTGGACGACCCCATCGCCAGCGTGAACGCCCGGTTTCACGACGCCGAGGCGTGTGACGTCGACGCCGGTGCTGTCCTCCAGTTCGAAACCGAGGGCGGGACGCTCGGCACCTATCACACCGGCTATTATCTCGACGAGCGCGGCAAGGACACCCATCTGGGGATCTACGGGACGGACGCACAGGCCCAGACACCTGTCCACCACGACTCGCTCCAGCACGAGCCGACGGTCCCGCTGGCGGTCACCGCCGACCACGACGACTGGACGGGCACAGCGCGGCGCACGACCGAGTACGAGTTCAGTTACGACCGCTTCCCGGCCTGGGGCGACTACGTCCAGGACTACTTCGAGGCGTACTTCAACGGCGTCGATTCCGGCGACGTCCCGGCGACCGTCGACGACGCCGTCCAGCTCCTGCGGGTCCTCGACGCCGCCTACGAGTCCGCCGAGCGCGACGCCTGGGTCGACGTCTGAAACGACCGCTTCGTGTTCGCATCCGGGACAGAGAGCTGGTGGTGACGACGCTCACGTCGGGGGGATACGTCGCTCCGAACGGATCGAAGTGCCTGTGGCGGAATCCACGGAAGCGGTCGGGAACCGAGATATGGGGACTGGTTACATGGGTTCCAGTAGTCGAGCGTTCCGTCACCGCGTCATCGTTTCCCACTGTCCCTGCGGGATTTCGTACTGCAACGGGTCGCCGTTCGCGTACCGCTCGATGTCGTTGAGGACCGCACGTGTCAGCGGCGGTCGGATCTGCGACCCACCGACGTGCGGTGTCAATAGCACGTTCTCGAAGTCTCGAAGCTCGTGTCCTTCCGGTAGCGGTTCCTCGTGGTAAACATCGAGTACGGCTGAGATCCGGCCGTCGCGTAGCTCCGAGAGAAGTGCTGCCTCCTCGACGATCTCCGCGCGCGCCGTGTTCACGAACACAGCTCCGTCCGGGATCCGAGCCAACCTGTCGGCGTCGAGCATTCCGATCGTCTCGGGTGTCCGGGCAGCGTGGACGGATACGACCTCAGAGTCGAGGGCTGTCTTCAGGTCCGTGAGTTCGGCCTGTTGGAAAGCGGCTAACGCGGCGTCGTCGACGTACGGATCGTAGACCGAAACGGACAGATCGAACGCGGAGAAGTGATCAAGGAGTTTTCGACCGATCGTCCCGAGTCCCACGAGTCCGACTGACTTGTCGTGTAGCGTCCGGATCGTCGCGTCACCGTTCGCCCAGTCGCCCCGGTGCATGCTCGCGTCGAGAGACGGGATCGACCGCAGGTGTGAAAGGAGAGAACTCAGCGCGTGTTCGGCGGTGTGGTCAGCCATGACGTCGTTTGCACTGACGACCAGAATCCCCGCATCGTAGACCGCCTCGGAAACGATCTCCGCGACGCTACCGCCCGTGTGGGCGACGAGTCTGAGACTATCGGCCGCTGCGAGGACGTCCTCGGAGACTTTCGGGCTCCCCCAGCCCGTGATGAGTACGTCGACATCCGGAATCCCCTTCCGGAGTTCGGCTTCAGTGTAGTTCGATTCCGACGAGTTCCACGAGACGCGACCCAGCGACTCCAGGCGCGCGCGGAGACTCGACGGAAAAAACGTCGCTCTGAGATCGGTCTCGGGCATCGCCACGAGAATGTCCATGGCGGTGTGTGCTATCCACGATACAAAAATGTACTGTGACCCAGTCCCGAACGGGACGCGGCGCGGTAAGGATGGTACGTGGCGGGGTAACTACGGGACAGTCCGACTGAGAAACTCGTAGTCGTCCCGAACTGCCCGCCGGTAGTCGGCCTCGGGGTCGACGAACTCCAGTTCGGCGTACCCGTCGAAGCCGGCGTCGTCGAACACGTCGAGGAGGCTCGCGACGTCGAAATACGCTTCCGACAGCGGGCACCGCCGACTCCCGTCCCGGACGCGGGTCGCCTGGAGGTGGACGTTGTTGGTGAGCGGCGCGAGCATCTCGGCTTCCGCCAGTAACTCGTCGCTGTCGAGAAAAAAGAGCGGTTGCCAGTTGAGTCCGACCGCTGGCGAGTCCACGGCGTCGATCAGGCGTCTCGCTCCTTCGGGCTCGTTGGTCAGGCACCCTTCGTGTTTTTCGACGGTGACCGCACTCCCTCGCTCGGCCGTCCGCTCCGCGGCGTACGCAAGGTCACTGACCACGGATCGCCAGTGGTCCGAGTCGTGGCGTCCGTACTCCTGCGTTCCCGCCCAGACTCGAACGAGGTCCGCACCGAGCGACGTCATCGCATCGAGTTCGCGTTCGAGCGACTCGCGAAACCCGTCCGTTCCGGCCCTGAGATACGACCCGTAGACCGGGATGTCGAGCTCGAATTCGCGCGCGTCGTCGGCGATGCGGCGGCACGTCTCGACGTTCGGACTGTCCGCGCCGTCGGTGTTCCCAACGTGGTCCTGTCCCCAGACTTCGACGCCGTCGAAACCTGTTTCGGCGGCTAGCGCGAGTACGTCGTCGACGGGCCAGTCGGTATTGGTGATAGTGCACAGTCCCGTTTGCATGGGCGGTTGGACTTCTCGCAACCACTTGAACATGCATGGCTCGATCGCTTCGAGTTCACCGCACGAACGGCGCCAGCGTCGGTTCCGACGACCTGGGCGATGTCCCGGGTCCACGTAAACTGTTTCGAGCGGTTGTCCGTGATGGTGAGGTGGTTCGACACACAGAACCGGTCGAATCGCGCTTCTCTCCGGAATTGGGTTTCGAGCCCACACGCGAGAGCCCCGGAGTACCGCGCCGGACCCACGAGTACGCCCACTGGTCGACCGACCGGAAGACCGACGACGAGGATAGTTGCATCGAACGACAGGGCGAGGGGTCGGAGTCGAACCGTTCCCGCGCTAGGAACTAAACGACGCGTCCAGTCTGTTCGTCCACCCGGAGGAAACCGGACATATCCGGTAATTTCGTATACAGACGGCGGAATTTCCGAAGAAAACAGACATCACTGGCGGTTTTGTACCTGGAGACGGATCGTTCCCTCGAGCAAACGACGTATGCGATAGCCGAACGACAGCACGCCACACACGGACCGGTCGCCGCTACGGACTCAGAGCGGGAGTGTGATTACGTAACACGCTGTGTCGTCGAAGTCGAGGCAGTGGTCGAGGGCCCAGAAGCAGGATCTCACCCTGGTAGAACGTTCGTGAGAAGGGAACAGGACCGGAACCCGTGACAGGCTATTGTCTGGGATAGTATTATACGGCCCCCGGACAGCGTTTCGAACGATGACAGAGACGCTGTCAGTCACCGTGACGGGCGGATGCGGACGCCTCGGGAGTCGAACTGTCAGGGCCCTGGCCGACTGTGGACACGACGTCGTGGCCGTCGATCGGGTCGCCCCGGACGTCGAACGGGAGAACGTCGTTTTCCGGGCGGTCGACCTTACCAGCGAGGACTCTGCCCGCCGGGTGGTCCGGGAGGCGGAGTCCGACATCGTGGTACATCTCGGCGCGATCCCTTCGCCGGAGTCGGGACCGAACGTCTACGAGAACAACTCGATTTCCACGTACTACGTCCTCGACGAAGCAGGGAAAGCAGGCGCCGACGTCGTACAGGCGTCGAGTGAGAGCGCCTACGGGTTCCCGTTCGCCGCGTCGCCGCGACTCCCGGAGTACCTCCCCATCGACGAGACTCACCCGATGCAGCCGGAGGACCCTTACGGGACGTCGAAGGTCGTCGCCGAGGAACTCGGACGGGCGGCGAGCCGGCGGTACGACGTGTCGGTGACGTCGCTACGGTTCTCGAACATCATGTATCCGGGGAACTACACAGTGCTGGAGGGAAGAGACGACCTCCCGAACGGCGTCGGGAACTTCTGGTGTTACGTCGACGGGCGCGATTGCGTGTCCGCGATCAGTCGAGCGATAGAGGCGGAGATCGACGGCCACGAGGCGTACAACGTCGCCGCGGCGGAGAACTACCTCGGTCGACCGACGGTGGAGGCCTTCGAGGAGTTCTTCGGAGAAGTACCCGAACTGCGCGATCTCGACGGGGAAGACAGCGCACTAAGCATCGAGAAGGCGGAGGCACAACTCGGTTGGGAACCCGAACACACCTGGCGCGAGGCGGCCGAGGAACCGTTCGAGGAACCCCCCTTCGCCGCCGACTGACCGCGAAAGTGGCCGTGCGACGGGTCGCGCTCGGCGGATGCCCGAACTACGCCGTTGAATCCGTCACGCGGGAGTTGCTCCGGCGTGGCTCTCGACGACGGCCCCGGCGACGACGGCTGCGGCGACGAACCCGAGCGCACTCGCGAGGACGAACGCGTGCTGATAGCTCCAGACTGTGGCCAGCGACCCCACGATGATCGGGCCGATCACGCCGCCGATACCGCGGGTTGTCGTTCGGAGTCCCATCAGTTCGGACTCTCGCTCGGGATGGGCCACGTCACCGATAAACGCGATCGTCCCCGTCGAGAGCGCCGAGAACGTCACGGCGTGGACCACGAAACCGAGCCCGGCGACGGCGATGCGGGTCGTGATCCCCCCAGGGATGACCGCGGCAGCGAGCAACAGTGCCTGCAGACCGGCTCCGACCAGCCCGCCCGTGATGAGCGGCTTGCGGCCGATCCGGTCGGTCACCGCACCAAACGCGTACATCAGGACGGTCCGGAGCGCGGGGCTCACCGCCAACAACAGCCCCATCGTGAACTCGTCCACGCCGACGCCGACGCCGGCGGCCGCTGTGAGGAAGACGGGGAGGACGCTCCCGATCCCCTTCTGGGTGATATTACGGAGGATCAAGGCAAGATAGAGCCACTGGAGGCCGTTTGCACGGACGTGGTCGAGTTCGTCGAGCCCCGGCAGGAGGCGGGCACGGATCTCCTCGCCGAGTTCGCGTCGGGTCAGCGTTCTATCCGGCGTCGGCGTCGGATCGGTCAGTCCGAGGACGGCGAACGCGGATACGAAGCTCATCGCGGCGACCACGAGGTAGAGCGACTGCGGCAGGAGCAGCCCCAGTAGCACGCCCACGAGCACCCGACCTCCGATGCCGCCCACGGAGACGACGCTGTTGTAGAACCCGACTGCGCGCCCGCGCTCGGCGGTCGTCTTCTGTTCGCTCACGATCGCGAGCATCGCCGGCGCGTACCCCGCCGCGAACACCGCGTACACGCCGCGGATCCCGATCTGGAAAGGGACAGACTGGACGAACACGAGCGGCAGGACCGACAGCGACGCGAGCACCGTCGTCACGAGCAAGACGCCGCGCCGCCGACCGGTGACGTCGGCGATAGCACCCCACACCGGCGCGAACAGCAGGCTCCCGAGGTGATACGCTGTGAGTGCGAGCGCCACGGCGAACGGTGTCGCCTCCCGGCCGATGTACACGGCCATCGCCGTCCCGAAGACGACCAGACTCGACAGTCGGGTGACCGCGACGAACGTGATGGCGAGTTGTTGTCGATGTGTCTCCGACAGACTCGGGGCCACTGGACCAGTCGAGGACACCGGCGGTGATAAGTGTCTGGGGACCAGTCGTTCCTGCCGGAAACGCGACGTCTGGCGCGGCCGTCACGAGCCCGGGACCGCCGTGAAGAGGCTCGTCGTCGCCGATACTGTTCCGGTCGTACAGCAGGGTCCTGTCTCGACGGGCTGAGATCACCCATCCGGGACGGTCCTCGACTCGGTGTCTTTATTTACGCCTCCCCGCTATGTGTTGGCATGAGTCGGACGCTGGCCGTGCTGAAAATGGTCTTCTACGTCAACATCGTCTTCCTGCTCCTGTTAGCTCTCCCCTACCTCTACATGGATCCGGGGCCCCAGACCCGAGTCGTCACGCTGCTAGCGCTCATCCCGATCGGTATCATGCTGGTGACGTCCGCGGTGTTGACCTACACCCAGTCGTCCGTATTAGACTTCTGACCCGAAAACCGAAAAAGAGGCGGGACGGCTCGACCGTCTCGGGAGCTCAGCTTACCCGTCCCAGTAGACGCGGGCGCCGTCCACGTCGAACCGCATCGCGTTCTTCATACCAGGCCGCATCTGGGTCAGCCCCGTCTTCTCGTTGTCCATCGCCCAACCACCAGACGTGTTGAGTCGGCCGGCGTCGGGGCCGTAGATGGGCGTGACGCGGGGGACCATCGAGTTGTGCCACCACGCGACTTTCTTGAAGTACTGGTCGTCGCCGGTCGCCTGCCACTGGCCCAGCGTCTCGATGAGGTTGAACTCCTCGTACTCTTCGACCTCGTCGCCGGTGGCCCCGATCGGCATGGGCAACTCGTACGTGTTGGGGAGGTGGTACAAGTCGGAGTACCAGTCCTCCCACCCGCCGGGCTCGTTGTCGGGCACGGGTCCGAGGAGCGGGTCGAGGTCGGGGATGATGTCGTAGGTCCCGGCGAACCGGCGTTCGGAGAACCCGGCGTTGTCCAGGGATTCCAGTTTCGTGTTGAACCCGAACTGCTCGAGCAGGCTGGCCGTCGTCTGCCCGTGGATCAGGAACGAGTCGGAGATCCCCGTCGCCGTGACGATCTGGACTTCGGGGGTGTTCCCGTTCTCGTCGACGACGGTGCCGTTCTCACGGGTGTAGCCGGCCTGTTCGAGGTGTTCGAGGGCTTTCTCCTCGTTGGGCGTGTACCGCGTGAACCCGTCGAGCTCGAAGTCGACCGTCGAGAGCGTCCCCGGGGCGATGTTGCTGTTGGGCATGTCGTACATCTGGTAGCTGACCGGGGTGTTCGTCGCGTAGGACTCGTGGTCGACGATGTACGACATCGCCCGGCGCACGTTCACGTCGGCCGTGATCGGGTCGTACTCCTCCGTGTTCCCGTTGTTGTAGGCGACGTGGATACACTGGTTGAACTGGTTGTTGAACTTCGCGAACGACTCCGGCATCTGGCCCTGCAGGTCCTCGGGAACGGGCATCCGCGCGGTGATGGCGTCGACCGCCCCGTCCAGGAACGCCCGGGGACCGTCCTCGATCTGCTTGACCTCGATGTTCGAGAAGTTGATGCTGTCCGCGGCGGGGTGCCCTTCGTTGACCCCGAGCACGACCGCGCTGGAGGTCTTCTCCTCGATCTGCCAGGGACCGCTGCTCACCGCCTCCTCCTGGCGCATCTCGGAGAGTTCCGTCGCGAGCGTCTCCGCCTCGCTGCCGCTCGCGTCGCGCAGCGCCTGGACCCACTCCTCGTAGGTCCGCTCGCCACCGCCGGCGTCGGCCTTGAGCAGGACCTGTGTGTCCCCGAGCGTCCGGATGGCGGCGAAATTCTCCGACATGTTGTCGTGCAGCGTGACCCGCATGAAGTAGTCGTCGACCTGATCGATGGATTTGATGTACACGTGCGGGCGGGCGTCGGGCGCCGTCGCCTTCGTGAACTCCATGTCCAGCTCGACCTGGGTCGCGTAGTCGTGGGCGGTCAGGTCGTCCCCGTCGGACCACTGGTAGTCCTCCCGGAAGTTCATGTCGATGGTCGTCGTTCCGCCGCTGGGGTCGACCGAGTAGTCCGAGAGGACGTTCGGGTATATCTCGCCCGTGTTCGGCGCGTAGAACGCGAGGAAGTCGAACAGGAACCCACCCATCTGGTGTGCACCTGTCCCCGCGGTCGAGCTGTTGTACTCGTTCCACTGGAGGTTCGAGATTACCTCCGTCCCCGCTCTCCACACCGTGAGGGTCTCGTCGACCCGGTCGGTGCTGCCGCCATCACTACCGTCGCTACCATCACTGCCGTCACTGCCGTCACTGCCGTCACTACCATCACTGCCGTCACTGCCGTCACTGCCGTCACTACCGCTGCCATCGCTACCGTCACCACCGTCGCCACCTGTCGGCGTCCCACCGTTTCCGGAACATCCCGCTAAAAGCCCCGCGGACCCAATGAGGCCGCCGTATTTGATGAAGTTACGTCTGCTCCTCGCCCGGGATCTGGATCTACCACTGTCACCGTCTGACATAGTACATCCCGGAAGAACGATTCAAAGATAATAAAATTTTTCCTTTGATACGGGGTCGCCGTGTAACTGACCCCTCCCCACGTGAAGGTATTTGCATGTTTTCGATGGGCGGTCGGCCGTCTCAGAATCGCCGAACGTCTGGGCTCGATCGCTGTCCACGCCGGGATCGTCCCCCCGATCACACCACAATGTTAATTACCGAGCCTCGTTTCACGTTGTAGGCATGAGCGTCAAAGACGTACTCACAGGCGCCGGGAACCGGACCAACGTTGTCGACAGGATCCTGTCCTCGCCGTCCCTGTTTCTGATTACACTCGGGACTCTCATGGTCGTCGTCGCGGTCATTTTCCAGAAAGGCACGTGGCCAGCGATAATGGTGATTTTCGGCGGCTCCCTGGTTATCGCAGGAGGTATCGCCCAGGCGGTACGGCTGTGGACCCGGAGAAAGTCCTGATACGGTCGGGTGTCGGTTATTTTCGGATTCGTCTGGCGTCGGGTGAATTACCGGTAAACAGGTACAGCTGACCGTCCGAAACGTCCGATGAGGAGCTACCGTCTGGCGCCGTCCCGTCTCATTGACTGTCAAAAGTCACGCAAGGATGAATCGCGCCCGGAGTCCGACGTACGCCAGAACTGGAATCGCCGTCGAGATGAGTGCAGTCCGCCTGGAGAGGGTCCCCGAGTTCCGGAGCGCGTGCATCCAGAGGTAGACGCTCCCGATCATGAACACGGTGCCGAGGAGAAAGACAGCGACGAGCGGCTGGGCGTGCTGGGCGACTATCTGTCCGTACGCCTCCAGCTCTTCCCCGAGGACCCCGGTGGTGAAATCCGGAATAGCGGCGGAATCGAGGACTATCCAGCGACCGATCGCCCACGCGATCCCGGACAGGACAAGCGGCAAGAAGGCCCACCCTGACAGTCGGAACACCCGTCCGATCAGGATGTCGGCCCCGAGGGAGACGGCGAGCCCGTAGAACGCTATCGAGAACACGATCCAGAGAAACACCGGTTCGATCAACTGCGTCGTAAACAGGACGGTGAACACGCTCACGAACTTGCTGCGGTCGGGGCCCAGCGTGTAGTACGTCGCGATGTGTTGGAACGCGAACGAGAGCCCCGTGATCAGGAGCACTAAACCCGGCCCTTTGAATGACCCTTGCCTCGCTTGCCGTTCGAAGAACGTCTCGGGATCCGTGATGATATCTAGCACATACGCTGATCCAAATAGGACAGTAAAATAGGTTTCGCTCCGATACAGGTCCCGATCCGGCGGCCGAAGAACAGTGGCCTGCGACCAGGGCGTTCACACGGACCGGTACAGACAGCCGGCGTGTGCACCGGCCGCCCATGTTGCCGTCAAACCAGCACGACTGCTGCGAGAGTCCAGAGAACCGACATATCTACTCTGTAGGATCGGTACACGGCGGTTGATTTCACGGGTATCGGACGCTCCGGCGGAGGTTGTAGACGGTGGCTTTGAGGAGCATTTCACGGAATTCGAGGTGCCGGCTTCGCGCACGCACGACAGCGCCGAGCGTGCGCTTGATTGATGAGAAGACGGGTTCGCTCATCCAGCGCTTGTTGTAGTCGTTGCTGTTCATGCGGGCGTTGTGAGCGTGGTCCAACGAGAGTAGATCCGGTGTTTAATGAGCGGACGGACGCCGTTCTCGCGGAGTTCGTCGCGGAAGGCTTTGGCGTCGTAGCCCCGATCAGCAGCGAGGCTCCGCAGGTCGCCGGCATTGCGCCGGGCGACCTGCGGGCCGATCCGTTGGTCGGATTTCTTGCTGGTGGTGGAGTGAACATCGGTGAGGCAGCGTTTCTACGTCGACGTGGACGGTGACTTTCAGCGCTCGAACGCGGTAGTGCGAGCGGTTCGCGTAGTGGCGGCTGGGCTGGTCGCGGTCGAAGCCAGTCGAGTCGATCGCAGCGTGGCCAGTGCGTTTCTCGGCGTATCAGCCGAGAAACGTACGCCACGTCTCGGTCGGAATCGTGACGAACCAGTCGCGCAGAACGGTGTAGTGAGGGAGTCGCGTGAGCCCGATCTCGTCGAGGACGGCAGGCATCTCACTCGGCAAATCAAGGGTGACGCGGTAGGATTTGCTCAACTCGATACGCAGCGCATGCAGCGTCGACATCGCCCACTCGGCGAACCCGCCACCCCCTTCGGGGTCGGCGGATCCGTCGGGAGTAGCGACAACCGCTTTAGCTTTCCTCACCGAATTACGGGTGAAGAGACGGAATTCCGAGCTCACGACACTCTGTCTCTTCGCTTTCTACCGAGATAACGCAGTCGTAGCCCCGCCGTCTAGCGATCCTACAGAACCGATATATCTGATATACGGAGTACACCAACATTTTAGTATAGCCTCTTCGAGGGTTGTGCCATATGAGGTGGACCGTACAACGGTTGCTACAAGGGATAGTCACTATCTGGGCAGTGATGACAGTGTCATTTGCGCTCGTAAGATTGCTTCCCGGCAACCCCGTCGACTTCCTGATCGTGGACCTGGTCCAGCAAGGGGTCGAACCCGCCGAAGCCGCGCAGCGAGCACAAAACATGCTGAACATTGACCCAACGAAGCCGTTACACATCGCTTACTTCGAGTACATGTTCGACGTGCTGCAAGGGAATCTGGGTCAGTCGACGTGGTACAGCGAACCGGTGACGGCGGTCATCGGGCGGGCGCTTCCGTGGACCATCCTCGTGATGAGCTACGGGGTCCTCCTCAGTTTCCTGCTCGGTATCGTGGGTGGCGCGTTCATGGCCTACTTCGAGGGCCAGAAGCTCGACCTCGCCCTGACGAGTTACGCGACGTTCATGATCTCGGTCCCGTACTACGTCCTCGCTATCATCCTTCTGGTGTTTCTGGGGTACCGGTTCGGGCTCTTCCCGGCGTCGGGACGGGTCCCGACCGGCGTGACGCCGGGCGTGAACCTGCCGTACATCGCGGGGGTGCTCCACCACGCGGCGCTTCCGATACTCTCCCAGGTGGTCATCACCGGCGGGATAGCCCTCCAAATGCGCGGGAACAGCATCCGGGTACTCGGGGAGGACTACCTCCGGGTCGCGCGGCTCAGGGGGCTGTCCGACTACCTGATCGCGACGCGGTACGTGGGTCGCAACGCCGTGTTGCCCATCTACACCGGGCTGATGATCAGCATCGGCGCGATGTTCGGCGGCGCGGTCGTGCTGGAGACGATCTTCAAGTACCGGGGGATGGGATACTACCTGGTCAGAGCGGTCCAGACCCGTGACTTCCCGCTGATGATGGGCGCGTTCACCGTCATCGCTGTCGCCGTGGTCATCGCGCTGTTGGTCGCCGACATCACCTACGGCCGGCTCGACCCGAGAGCCGGCCGGGGGGAGGTCTGACGATGTCGGACGCCACTGCGGGCGCCGACGGGTCGACCGAGGACAAGTACGCCGACCTCCTGAGCGATGAGGAGGGAGTCCCCGCATTCGAGTCGGTGATGGAAACCCGGGAAACTCGCCGCGAACGATACAGTCGAAAGTTCGATACGTACGTCCGGACGCCCCTGGCCATCATGTTCGAAGACTGGCGGGCGGTCGTAGGGCTGTTGATCATCTCGACGTACGTGGTCGTCGGCGCGTTCGGTCCGATGGTCATGGACCCCGTCCTCATGGGCGAGGGCGAGCCGCTTATCTCCCCGTTCCAGAACTGGCAGTTCCCGTTAGGGACCGACCGGACTGGTCAGGACCTGCTCACGATGACGGTGTACTCGACCCGTCCGGTCCTCCTGATGATGGGGTCCGGCGCGTTCTTTACCGTCACGGTGGGAACCATCGTCGGGACGCTCGCGGGCTACAAGGGCGGTGCACTCGACACGGTGTTGAGCACGGTCACCGACACGTTCATCAATATCCCGGGGCTTCCGCTCGTGATCGTCCTCTCCGTGATCATCGAGCCGACGAACCCGATAATCGTCGGTATTTTCCTGTCGATCGCGCTCTGGGCGGGGCTCGCGCGGTCGATCAGGTCACAGCTGTTGACGCTGCGCCGCGAGTCGTTCGTCGAATCGTCACAGGCGCTGGGTGTGCCGACTGGCCGACTCATCCGCAAGGAGTTGCTTCCTCACCTCCTGCCCTACGTCGTGATCAATTTCGTCAACGCCGCCCGGATCGTGATCTTCTCGGCGGTGGCGCTGTACTTCCTCGGCGTGTTGCCGTTCGAAGACAGCAACTGGGGGATCGTGATGAACCTCGCCTACGAGAACGGCGCCCACTACCGGCCCGATGCGCTGCATTGGTTGCTCGTTCCCGTGTTCGCGATCGTGTTCCTCTCGGTGGGGCTGGTGTTGCTGGCACAGTCGCTCGACCGCGTTTTCAACCCGCGAGTGCGGGCTCGGTCGAGTGAGGGCGGGGACGAGGACGAATCGACGACCGCGACCACGGCGATGACGGGGGGACGATAGATGAGCAAGACCGATAGCTTACAGGAGTCACGGCAGGACGAATCGACTATCATGCGGGTCCGAGACCTCGAGGTATACTTCGACATGTCCCGCGGCCAGTCGCGGGTCGTCGACGGTATCGACCTCGACCTGAAACGCAACGAGATCCTCGGTGTCGTCGGCGAGAGCGGCAGCGGAAAGTCGATGCTCGCTGCGTCGTTGCTGGACGCGGTCGTCGACCCGGGGGTGACAAACGGTGAGGTCACCTACGTCGAGGAGGACGGCACCGAAACCGACGTGTTGGGACTGAGCAAGAAGGAGCTCAAACGGTTCCGCTGGGAGACCGTCTCGATGGTGTTCCAGGGGGCGATGAGCTCGTTCAACCCGGTGACCGACATCCGGACGCACTTCGAGGAGACGCTGATCGCCCACGAGGAGGACCTCGACGAGGGGATGGAGCGAGCCAAGGAGATCATCACCGACCTCCATCTCGACCCCGAGCGGGTACTCGACGCGTACCCCCACGAACTGAGCGGCGGCATGAAACAGCGGGCCCTGATCGCGTTGAGCCTCGTTCTCGAACCCGAAGTGCTCGTGATGGACGAACCGACCGCCGCCCTCGACCTCCTGATGCAACGGTCCATCATCACGCTCATCAACGAAATCAAGGAGAAGTACGACCTGACGATCGTGTTCATCACTCACGACCTGCCGTTGATCACCGGGCTGGCGGACCGGCTCGCGGTGATGTACGCTTTTCAGCTCGTCGAGCGCGGGCCGGCCACGGAAGTCGTCAGGAACTCTGCTCACCCGTATACCAGAGCGTTACTGAAGTCGACACCGAACCTCCAAACTCCGCTGGAAGAGATGCGACCGGTCGAGGGGAGCGCCCCCGATCCGATAAACGTCCCGCCGGGGTGTTCGTACCACGAGCGATGTCCGCTTGCGACCAGCATCTGTGAAACCGAAGACCCCGACCCGTACGATGTCACCGACGACCACGAAGCCAACTGCCACCACTGGGAAGAGACCCTGGAGATGGAGTGAGACCGACATGAGCCAACAACAGACCGGTACGAGTCAGCAAGACGGACCCAGCGCGAACGAACAGGAGCCGCTCCTCTCGGTAAACGACCTCAAGGTCCACTTCGAGAAGGAGAGCCAGTCGATATTCGGCGAGACCGAGACGATCAAGGCGGTCGACGGCATCTCCTTCGACCTCACGGAACGGGACGTCCTCGTTCTCGTCGGGGAGAGCGGTTGCGGGAAGACGACCCTTGGGAAGACCGCTGTGGGACTCCAGCGCCCGACCGAGGGGACGGTGACATACCGCGGACAGGACGTCTGGACTGCGAAAGACCGACTCGGGGATATCGACATCCCGTTCCGGGAGATCCGGCAGTCCCTCCAGATCATCCACCAGGACCCGGGGAGTTCCCTCAACTCGCACAAGCGTGTCCGGTCCATCCTGGAAGAGCCGCTCATCCAGGGCAGCGAGGATCTCGACTGGAACCAGCGCCGCGCACGCATCCTCGGGATGCTGGAACACGTCGGTATGGCGCCGGCCGAGGACTACATCGACAGGTATCCTCACCAGTTGAGCGGCGGCGAGCAACAGCGGATCGCGTTGGTCCGGGCGTTCCTGATGAACCCGGACGTGATCCTCGGGGACGAGGCCATCTCCGCGCTCGACGTCTCGTTGCGAATCGAGATGATGGACCTGATGATGGACCTCCAGGAGATGTTCGACACGGCGTTTCTCTTCATCTCACATAACCTCTCCAACGCGAGGTACATCGCAGGGAAGACCGGTGGCCGGATCGGCGTGATGTATCTGGGTGAGCTCGTCGAGATCGGCACCGTCGACAAGATCATCAACGACCCCGAACACCCCTACACCCGGGCGCTCAAGTGGGCGACGCCGGAGCTCGACCCGGAGGACGCCGAGGAGAAAGACGAGATGCCGATCCGCTCGATCGACATCCCCGACCCCGAGGATCCCCCCAGTGGCTGTCCGTACCACACCCGGTGTCCGGAGGCGAAGGAGGTCTGTGCGACGGAGGAACCGTCCCTGCTGGAGACGGACGTCGACGAACACAGACATCAGGTGGCGTGTTTCCGGTCGCAGGACGACCACGCCTACTGGGACAGCGACCCGATCGAGTGAGCGCTCGGGTTCGGGTACCGTCCCGGAGGATAACGGGGGCTGTGATGGCAGATCGGCCGTGATCACTCGGAACCGTCGACGGAACCGGCCGCACCGACGACGGCCGTCTCGTAGGCGTCGACGTAGTACGTGTAGGAACCTCGCATCCACAGTACGGGCAGATCTTCGTGGCGATTCCGCGGGACGACGGGGCGGACGTTCTGGACGTTGCCGTCAGTGAGGGCGTTCCGGTCCCACGTCTCGCCGCTGTCGGCCGTCTCCGCTCGGACGAGTTCGCTCCCATCGTGAGAGCCCACCGAGTAGTAACAGACCCCCGGGCGTTCGTGGTCCAGCACGACCCCCCCGGAGTAGTACTTCTCGTCGTTTCCGGAGACGATGTGGGTGCCGGCGTCGGCCAGCGGCGCGTCCCTCCACCCGTCGCCGGTCCACCGGGCGTACCGGTAGCGGTGGTCGTCCTGGGAGCGCAGTTCGGCGTACGCCAATTCCACCGTCCCGTCCTGCACGCTACAGTCCCACACCCAGGCGTCGTGACCCGTCTCCGCCGAGTCGTAGACCGCCGGCGTCTCCTGGAGGGGTACCGGCCCGTCGCCGAGGGGTGTCCCGTCGGCCGACATGAGGCGCTCGCCGTCGAACCGGACGTGCCTGACCGACCGGTGTGGGTCGTTGGATCCCCCCTCGGCGAAGGTCAGCCCCAGGTCGACGGCCCCGCCGTGGACGTCGCTTATCTTCCGGTAGACACACCACCCGCGACCGCCGGTCGTGACCAGTTCGCGCTCCTCGCCCCACGACCGACCGTCGTCGTCCGACGTCGTGTACGCGAGGGTGCCGTCCCCGTTCCGGTAAAACAGGTAGAGCGTCCCGCCGATCTCGCGCGGGTCGGGATAGGTGTGGCCGGTGCTGGGAGCGACGCTCCTGGAGGGACCAAACGAGGTGACGTCCTCCGGGTTCTCGGACCGGCAGTAGTGGATCTCGGGACCGACGTGGCCGGTGTAGAAGACGAGCACGCGCCCGTCAGCGTCGACGTACAGGGTCGGCGCGTCGTGGTCGTCGCGCTCGAACGCGGCGTGTACCGTCGTCCGCGTGACCTCGCCGGTCTCGTGGTCGTAACTCCCGACCTCGATGTCGCCGTCGACGGTGATCCAGCCGGCGTACGTGCGGTCGCGGTCGCCGGCGTACCTGACGGCCCGCGGGTCCTGGAACCAGCACCAGGCCCCGTCGTCCGTGAACTCGTGAGTTGCTGTCGGAGACACGGGCGATACGTCACGACATCCGGGCAAAAAGGTTCCGTACGTCTCCGCGGTCAGGCCTCCTGACGGCAGTCTCCGACCGGCCCGGTCGGCGGCGACGCCGGCCGCCGTGCCCGACCGCCGGGTATGGCGAGGATTTATCCGTGCACACTCCTCAGTGGGCGAAGTGGACCGAACGAGGTTCCTCGTCGTCGCCCTGGTGGTGCTGGCGGGGTGTGGGTCGCTCGGGGACAACCCGGACCCGGACCAGGACCGAACGCTGACGCCGGCGCCCGTCCCGGAACCGACGCCCACTCCCCGGGACCCACTCCCGCCCGGCGTCACCGGGAACGGTGTCGCGGACATCGACGCGCTGCTGTCGGCACACACCGCGGCGCTCGCAAACAGGTCGTTCACGCTCCGCGTTCGTATCTCGCGGGGCGGCGAGACGGACCTGCGATTGCTCCGCGTCGAGGGCCCCCGGCGCTACTACTACCACGACGAGACGCAGGCCGTCGAGGGGACCAGAACGGAGTTCGTCCTCGACCGGTTCCGCTACGCGCGGACGGTCGAGCCCCCGGTGGGCCTCCAGTTCGGTCGCTACCTCGCTTCGGATTACGCGGACCGGTACGGGCAGGTCCCGGGCGCGACGCTGCGCTCGTACCTGCCGGCCGGGAACGCGACGGTTCTCAGGACGACCGTCGATGGGGAGCGCCGGTACGATCTCCGGGCGGACCGCTCCCCACGCTGGGAACCCAGCCCCCGGACGAACTACAGCGTCCGGGCGACGGTCCAGCCGGACGGGTTCGTCAGGTCGCTCGAAGCCTCCTACGTCCGTCCCCACGACGGCGGGCGGACGAACGTCACGGTGACCGTCGAGCACACCGACCTCGACGCGA
>ENA-ORCS01000798-ORCS01000798.1-marine-metagenome-genome-assembly--contig:-NODE-798-length-17001-cov-2.803415_pt1 | contig 17001 bp, 16 predicted proteins | sample MGYA00237781_ERZ508513 | MGnify/ENA primary metagenome ERZ508513 (study PRJEB26184, sample SAMN06268793) | marine metagenome | isolation source: Eden Landing Ponds, San Francisco, CA, USA | place...
TCGAAGAGGGTGTTCTCCAGATACCACTGGACGTTGCGCGCCTCGTCGATGGGTTCGGGCGCGCGGTCCCGGACCTGCTTGGTCTGCCAGAGGCTGACGACCTCCGACTCGAGGCGGTCGACGAGGTCCGCCTGCTCGTCGCTGGTGAGGCGGCGCTCGTCGAGCGGTTCGAGGAGGTTGGCGACCGACCGGAGCTTCGACTTGACGGTCTTTCGTCGTGCTTCCGTCGGGTGAGCGGTGAACGTCGGCTGGATCAGCACGTCCTCCAGGACGTGCTCGACCTCCGCCGCGTCGGCCCCCTGGTCGGCGAGCGTCTCGACGGCCGCCTCGACGCTGTCGTCGAGGGACCCCTCCTCGCTCCCGCGGCGCAGCGCCCGCACCCGCTCGCGCTCCTCGGCGAGGTTGATGAGTTCGAAGTACGTCGTGAACGCCCGAGCGACGACGCTTTCGCCCTCGGGAGAGAGTGCATCGAGAATTCGGTCCAGCTCCTGGCGCGACTCCTGTTCGCCCTTCCGGTAGTCGATCGCTGTCGTTCGAATGTCTTCGACCGTTTCGAATGCGCCTTCGGAGGTCTGTTCCGCTAATACGTCGCCGAGGAGCGCACCGAGTTCCCGGACGTCCTGCTTGACGTCCCTGCTGTGCAAATCCATACCGAGCGATATACCCCACACTGAGTAAAAACCTGTGTGTACGAAACCGGGTCGTCGCCGCCCCGCGACGTGGCCGGTCGACCGGGGGTTTCGTCATCCTTTTTACCGGCGGGCCGAAGGTTCTGATATGAGCGAGCGCGACAAGTATCCGGCGCAGTCGGGTCGCCGCCGGTTCGTCAAGGGCGTCGTCGGCGGTGCGGCACTAGCCGGCGTCGGCGCAACGGGCGCGGCCACGATCAACTCCGCGACGCAAGCCTCCGGTGCGGGTGGCGGGTCGACGCAGGCCTACGCTATCGAGAACACCGCGGGTCCCGCCCCCCGCGGGATGCCGCAGATCCCCGTCGAGATCGACGACGAGGGGTACCTCAAGGGCGTCTGGCCCGAGGTGAAAACCGAAGAACAGGGCGGTGTCTCCGTCCAGATCGCCGAGACTGAGGACTTCAAGGGATCGGGCGAGACCTACACCACTGAGTGGTTCCAGTTCTGCGGCGTCGAGTCCTACGCCGGGATCGAACCGGACTACGACTCTGAGAACTACTTCCGGTCGGGATCGAACCCCGGCTACGAGTGGCAGAGTGAAGCGTACTCCGAGGGCGATCGGCTTCACGTCGACGACTTCTCAGATTACCAAGAATGGGGCAACGGGGTCGGCGATCCGGGACTGGGAAAGCCCGCGACCGGCCGCTGGCGCTCTGAAGACGCCGAGGACACCATCCCGATCCAGGTCATCAAGTCCGAACAGGTGATGGAGATGGCCGAGGAGGACCCGTGGCTCGAAGCGTCGACCGAAGACGGGTTCATCGCCTGGCTCAACAAGTGTACGCACTTCTGTTGCGTCCCGCAGTACAAGAGCGAGGGCTCGGCGAAGTTCAACGCCGAGAACGACGTGTACTGCCAGTGCCACCAGTCGGTGTACGATCCTTACAGCATCGTCCAGACGCTGTTCGTCGCCCGTCCCCGTCCGAGCGACTGACTCTCTTCGGACCGATCCGTTTCTCCCGCCGTCCCGAGATCCCGATTCGGACACATTCATGTAGGACGCCCTCGCATAGTAGAGTAGTATGACTGAGGGGGATGTCGTGTCGGACGCGGAGAGCGATGGCTTGGACGCGTCAGAGATCCACGACGTTCTCCGAAACGATCGGCGGCGCCTCGTTCTCGAACGGCTCCGCTCGGCCGACGGGACGGAAACGGTCTCGGATCTCTCAGAGCACATCGGCGGCATCGAGGCCGACGAGTCGCCGCCGCCGCGCAACGTGCGACAGAGCGTCTACGTCTCGCTCCACCAGACGCATCTCCCGAAGCTCGACGAACTGGGCATCGTCGAGTATGACCCCGACGGCAAGACGGTCTCGCTCGACGACAACGCCGACGACGTCGCGGTCTACATGGAGGTCGTCCCCCGCTATGGGCTCTCGTGGGCGGAGTACTACCTCGGACTCGGCATCCTCGGTACCCTCTCGCTGACGGCGTCGCTGCTCGGCGTCCCGGTACTGCGGCTGGCCGCTCCGAGTACGATCGGCCTCTTCATCTCGGCACTGCTCGTCGCCTCCGCGACCTACCAGCTCCTCAAACAGCGGAGTTCGCTGGTGCATCGGCTCCGCGACGGCTGACTGCCGTCCGTCGGCGCGCCTGCCTCCGTCGGCCACGCTCGGCCGGACGCATCGATCGATTGGCGAACAGCCGGTCCTGCGTCGCTCCCGCGCCGTTGTCCCGGACAACCGCTCTTCGGCGCGGGGTCGCTGTCAACTCACAGGGCGTCTGGCCGCGGTATCGCATATAACTATTCGCCGGCCGGACGCGCATCGCCCGCTCCTGTGGTTCCGCGCCGGCCGACACGCTCAGGTGCGTGGCCGCCGCTGCTCACGTATGCCCGAGACCGCCATCGTGTGGTTCCGCCGCGACCTGCGGACGCACGACAACGAGGCGCTCGCGGCCGCTGCCGAGGCGGACCGCCTCCTCCCGGTGTACTGCGTCGATCCGCGTCGCACCGGCGACCGATCGTACGGGGGACCCGAGTCGTTCCGGTACCGGAAAGTGGGTCCGCACCGGGCACGCTTCCGGCGCGAGTCGCTCGCCGCCCTCCGCAGTCGACTCCGGGACGCTGGCTCCGACCTCCTGATCCGCCGGGGCCGGCCGGCGGCGGTGCTCCCGGAACTCGCGGCCGCCGCCGGTGCCGAGACGGTCGCGTTTCACGCCCTGCCCGGACCCGAAGAGCGGGCGATCAGCGCCGAAACGGTCGCCGCGCTTCGCGATGCCGGCCGCTCGACGCGGCGGTTCTGGGGACGGACGCTCCATCACGTCGCCGACCTCCCGACCCCCTACACCCAGGTCGACGACACGTTCACGCCGTTCAAAGATCGCGTCGAGGCGGACGTACCGATCCGAGCCACGCTGTCGCGTCCGTCGGTGCCGCCGCTCCCGGCGGCAGACGATCCGGACGTCGATCCCGCCGCGCTCGACCCGGGCGACCTCCCGTCGGTCGCGTCGATCGTCGGCGGCGATACGGCCGGTTCGCGCGATCTGGACGATCCCGCTGCGGACGCGGCGGGCCCGGACGATCGCGGCGTCCACCCGTTCCCGGGCGGAGAAGCGGCCGCGCTCGACCGACTCTCGGCGTATCTCTGGGAGGGCGATCACCTCCGAGAGTACCGCGAGACCCGAAACGGGCTCCTCGGCGCGAACTACTCCTCGAAGTTCTCCCCGTGGCTCAACGAGGGCTGCCTGTCGCCCCGCCGCGTCCACGAGGAGGTCGAGGCCTACGAGCGCGACCGCGTCGCCAACGACTCGACGTACTGGGTCCGCTTCGAACTCCGGTGGCGCGACTTCTTCCAGTTCCAGGTGTTGAAACACGGCCGGCAGTTCTTCGCCCCCGGCGGTCTCAGACGCCGCGAGGACGTCGACTGGCGCTGGGACCCGACGGCGTTCGAACGGTGGGCCGCCGGTGAGACCGGGATCCCGTTCGTCGACGCGAATATGCGCGAACTCGACGCGACGGGGTACCTGTCGAATCGTGGCCGGCAGAACGTCGCTTCGTTCCTGACTAACGACCTCGGAATCGACTGGCGACGCGGGGCCGCACACTTCGAGACGCAACTCGTCGATTACGACGCCGCGTCCAACTATGGGAACTGGGCGTACATCGCGGGCGTCGGCAACGACTCACGCGAGCGGGCGTTCGACGTGCTCGCGCAGGCCCGAACGTACGATCCCGACGCAGCGTACGTCACGCACTGGCTCCCGGAACTCGAGGGCTTGTCGCCGGAACAGGCACACGCGCCGTGGACGCTCTCGGCGGACGAGCAAGCCGCCCACGGGATCGAACTCGGCACCGACTACCCACGGCCGATGATCGACCCGACGACGTCCGGGGACGACCCAGTGTAACCCGGCGGGCGGTCGGGCCGCGCCTGCGGACCGCGGTGGACACTCGCTCAGGATCCGGCCGTGCGGAAGCCGGACGCATCGACCCACGCGCCCACCGTCAGCACACTCACGAGAACGAACGCGATCAGCGAGAGCCGCGGGATCGTCAGGAGCCCATCGAGCATCGGATACAGGATCGACGAACAGCCGCCGCCGACCGAGCAGGTGCCGCCGCTGCTCGGGAGCACCTGGATCGCGACGTGATACGCCGCCACGACGACCCCCACTCCCGAGAGCGGGAGCGCCGTCCGCGCGACGCCCGGGCGATCTTCAAGGGCCGCCACGCCGAGTACGACGACCAGCGGGTACATCAGGATCCGCTGGTACCAGCAGAGGTCACAGGGCACCAGGCCCAATCCGAGGCTGAAGTAGAGGCTTCCCACGGTCGCGACGCTCGCGACGGCGGTCGCCGCTCCGAGGACGACACGCGTGTTCGACGCCACGACTGGGTGTGACGGAAGCCGGGTGCTTGAACGGACCGGTCTCCCGCAGCGGCGGCCGGGTCGACTGCGGGTCCTCACCCCATCTGACAGAATCCGTTTATCACGGTTTTCTCCCATCGTAATCGCGGGAAGAAAGACTTATCATCGTTTCGTGACGGCAAATATCGTGAGGATAGTTATCAATGGGGATCAGCGAAACATACACACGCGGACGCGAGCTCGCGGTCACACGACCCGGGTCCGTTCTTCTGGGACTCGTCGGCGTCGTGCTGCTGTTCGACCTGCTCGTGAGCCTTGCGACCGGGGCCCAGTCGCTGAGTGGTGTCGGATCACTCGTCTGGGACGGGCTGATGCGCGGCCTGGTCGTCGGCCTCGCGGGCGTTGGACTCTCTATGACGTACAGTATTCTGAACTTCGCGAACTTCGCGCACGGGGACTACATCACGGCGGGCGCGTTCTCCGGGTGGGCGACGACGTATCTGATCGCGGGACTGGGCCGCGCTGACGTCGGCGCGCTGCTGCTCGTCGGTGCCAGCGGATCGGTCTTCGGCGGGACGCTCGGCATCGGCGTCACCGGGACGCCGGTGGCTGTCGTCGCCGGAATCGTCGTCGCCGGCATCTCGACCGTGTTGCTGGCGCTGCTCATCGACCGGACGGTGTTCAAACCGATCCGCGACGAGGACGGCATCACGCTGCTCATCACCAGCGTCGGCGTGGCGTTCGCCCTCCGCTATCTGATGCAGTTCGTGTTCAGTTCCAGCGTCCGGGGGACGACGGCACAGCCGCCGTCGCTCTCGCTGTATCTCGTCGACGGGGCGGTCCGGATCAACGCACACGACATCGCTCTCGTCGTCGTCGCGGGCAGCCTGATGCTCGGCGTGCACCTGTTGTTACAGCTGACCAAACTCGGGAAAGCGATGCGGGCGATGGCCGACAACGAGGACCTCGCGCAGATCACGGGCATCCCGACGGAGCGCGTCGTCCGTGCGGTCTGGGTCGTCGGCGGCGGGCTGACCGGCGTCGCCGGCTACATCTTCATCCTCTGGAAGGGGACGCTCGGCTTCAACGACGGGTGGCTGCTGCTGCTGTTGATCTTCGCAGCGGTCATCCTCGGCGGGATCGGCTCGATCTACGGCGCGATCGTCGGCGGGCTCGCCATCGGGCTGACTGCGTCGCTCTCGGTCATCTGGATCCCCTCGTCGTTCTCTCGCGCGGCGGCGTTCTTCGTGATGATCGTCCTGCTACTCGTGAAGCCTGAAGGACTCTTCTCCGGGAGGTCGACCGCATGAGCGTCCGCGATGACCTCGCCGCCAGGATCCCCGGCGGCGACACCGGCCTCATCCTATCGATACTCCTGATTATGTACGCCGCGTACGTGTTGGTCGGCGTCGGCCTCGGCTACTCGCTCCGCGGCCAGTTCAACACCATCGCCGTTCTGACGTTCTACATCGCCGTCTTCGCGATGCTGGCGCTCGCACTCAACCTCCACTGGGGGTACACGGGGCTGTTCAACATCGGCATCGTGGGATTCATGGCGATCGGCATCTACGTGATGGCGTTCGTCTCGAAACCGCTGTATCAGCCCGGGGGTGCGGCGCAGGTCGGCGGTCTGGGCCTCCCGATCATCGTCGGGATGATCGCCGGCACGGTCGCCGCGGCACTCGTGGGACTCGTGGTCGCCTTACCGGCGCTCCGGTTGCGGGCCGACTATCTCGCAATCGTGACGATCGCGATGTCGGAGATCGTCCGCTTCTCGTTCCTCTCGGGGGAACTCCAGCAGTTCCGACTGTTCGGCGAGCGCGTCGGTTTCGGCGGCGGATCGGGGCTCATCCTCGATTTCACCAACCCGCTGGAGGCGTTCTTCGGCTTCTTCGGCCTCTGGGACGCGTATCTGGGCTTCGTCGACTCGTTCCAGGTGCTCGTTCCCAACAACCCGAAACCCGTCGTCGACGGCCTCGTCTACGGCGTGGTGCTGCTCGTCTTCGTCGCGGCGTTCTACTGGCTGCTCAAGCGCACGGGCGAATCGCCGTTCGGCCGCGTCCTCAAGGCCATCCGTGAGGACGAGGACGTCGCGAACTCGCTCGGGAAGAACACGAACCGGTTCAAAATTAAGGCGTTTATGCTGGGCTGTGCGCTGATGGGGCTGGCGGGCATCCTCTGGCTGATGACGAGCGGTGCCGTCACGCCGAACTTCTTCCGGCCGCGGATCACGTTCTTCGTGTGGATCGCGCTGATCATCGGCGGCGCGGGGTCGAACACGGGGAGCGTCCTGGGCGGCGCAGTCTTCGCCGCCTTGCTCTATCAGGGGCCGCGGTACCTGAAGAATCTCATCGACGCCGCTCTGCCGAACGCGAGCGCGCCCTCGGGGTTCGGCCCGGCTATCGCGCCGCTGGTCTCGAACGTCGACCCCACGCCCCTGCTGCTTTACACCATCGACAGCATCCGGCAGCTCCAGCTCGTATTCATGGGGCTGGTCCTGATCTGGCTGATGCACAACCGTCCCGAGGGGATGCTCGGGCACCGCAAAGAGACGGCAGCGGGGATTCCGCTGACGGCGTCGCAGGCTCGCGATAAGACCGCCGAGACCGACGGTGGCACCACCGGGGGTGAGGCCGATGAGTGATGTCCCGTCCAGTGCCGGCGGCGAGATCGACACCGACGAACCCGACGGGGCGGCCGGCGTCCCCGACGCCGACGACGCCGAGTCGGGGTCGCTGGACCTGGGTGCCGGCGGCCCGGACGTCGGAGAGCCGTATCCGCTCGAGGTGGAGAACCTCCGGAAGAGCTTTGGCGGGATCACCGCCGTCGACGACGCCTCCTTCAGCGTCGAGCGCGGGAGTCTCACCGGCCTCATCGGGCCGAACGGCGCGGGCAAGTCGACGACGTTCAACCTCATCACCGGGATGCTGCAGCCCGACGCCGGCTCCGTGACGTTCGACGGCGAAGAGATTACCGGCGAGACACCACACGCAATCGCGAACCGGGGCCTCGTCCGGACCTTCCAGATCGCCCGTGAACTCCAGGAGATGACGGTGCTCGAGAACATGATGTTGGCGCCGAAGTTCCAGCGCGGCGAGGCGCTCTGGCGCTCGGTCACACCCGGGTTCCGCGACGACGTGATCGAGCAGGAATCTGAACTGCTCGAACGGGTCTGGGCCGTCCTCGAATTCTTCGAGATCGACCACATCGCCGAGGAGTATGCGGGGAACCTCTCGGGCGGCCAGCGGAAACTGCTCGAACTGGCACGGGCGCTCCTCACCGATCCGGATATGTTGCTCTTAGACGAGCCGTTCGCTGGCGTCAATCCGTCGCTCGAACGCCGGCTGCTCGACCACATTCACGAACTCCGCGAGCAGGGCTATACGTTCCTGCTCGTCGAACACGATATGGATCTGATAATGGAGAACTGCGAGCGGGTGATCGTCCTCCACCAGGGCCAGGTCCTGACCGAGGGCAGCCCCGACGAGATTCAGGCGAACGAAGAGGTTATCGAGGCGTACCTCGGAGGCAACGTATGAGCGCCGACGCCGACTCCGACATCGCCACGGAGACCGTCGACAGCGACGACGCCGACGCCGCCGGGGTCTCTCAGGAGACCGTTCCGGATCGGGAGCCCGACGCGCTGCTGGAAGTCCGCGATCTCGACGCCGGCTACGGCGACCTCCAGATTCTGACCGACGTCGACCTGGACGTCGCCGACGGCGAGTACGTCACCATCGTCGGCCCCAACGGTGCCGGCAAGTCCACCGTGATGAAGTCCGTCTTCGGACTCACCAATCTGATGGGCGGAGCCGTGCTGTTCGACGGCGGGGACATCACCGGACTCCGACCGGAGGACATCATCCACGAGGGGATCGGCTACGTGCCCCAGAACGACAACGTGTTCGCGTCCCTGACGGTGCGTGAGAACCTCGAAATGGGCGCATATATCCTCGATGAGGTGCCACAGGACGCGCTCGATGCGGTCTTCGATCGCTTCCCGATCCTCGAAGAGCGGGAGTCACAGAAGGCCGGAACGATGTCCGGCGGTCAACAGCAGATGCTCGCGATGGGCCGCGCGTTGATGCTCGACCCGTCGCTGCTGCTCCTCGATGAACCCTCCGCGGGACTCGCTCCCGACCTCGTCGACGATATGTTCGATCGGATCGACGCCATCAACGACGACGGCACGGCGGTGCTGATGGTCGAACAGAACGCCAAGGAAGCACTCCGTCGGTGCGACCGCGGGTACGTCCTCGCGAACGGCAAGAACCGATATATGGACGACGGAGACACGCTGCTGAACGACGAGCAGGTCCGTCAGGACTTCCTCGGCGGCTGACGGTCGATTGCGTTCGCTTGAGACCGAGAACCCGCTTCGAGTCGTCGGCCCCTGCCAAATCGGTGCCGCTGGCCGAACCGACGGTGCCGCGGCTCACAGTCGTCGCGGTGCAAAAAATCCGGTGTCTGTGTGTTCCGATCAGCTGTCGGGAGCCGAGAGCGCCGTCTCGACGACCGAGGAGTACGAGGATTCGCCGATGTTGAACGCGGTCTGGCGGTAGACCTCGCCGTCGAACGTGTCCTCGAACACGCTGGCGAAGCGGTTCGAGAGCTGCTGCCCGTAGTCGTTGTTGACGTACAGCGTCGAGACGCTGCTCACCTCGAGTCGCTCTGCCATTACCTGCGCCATCACGCGGCCCTGCAGCCGGTCGGAGGGTGCCGTCCGGAAGATGTAGTCGTTGTCGTCCAGATTCGTCACCGACAGCGCCGTCGAGGACGGCGAACAGCCGACGACCTCGTTGGGGATGAACACCTGCTGGGAGACCGGGACGTTGACCCCGGAGGACGCCGACCCGCAGACGCTCGGCACGCCGGCGCTGATGAGCGACTCGGCGGCGGCCGTCCCGGCGCTCGGGGACGTCTGGGTGTCTTCGACCTGCGCGTTGACCGAGAGCCCTGCGGGGTTCGCATCGTTGACCTGCATCGCCGGAAGCTGTGCGGCCTGGATCATCGGCGCCCCGACAGACGCGAGGTCGCCGGTCTCCGGCAGGAGGATCCCGACCGATATCTCGCGGTCGCTCCCGCCCGGACCGCTGTCGGCTGACGGGCCTGATCCCTCGGGGTTTTCGCCCTCGAAGCTCTGAACTTCCTGGGTCTCTGCAGCGCCCTCGTCGGCGTTGAACTCCCAGATCGCGTACGCCGCGGAGGCCGGGTCGCCGTTCTGGTCGAAGTTCGTCGCCGACGACGCGCCCTGGTAGTTCACGTCATCGCCGTTGGCGGCGGCCTCGATGCCCTCGACGAGGTTGTCGGGCGTGACGGTCATTCCCTCGGGATTCGCGATCCGTCGCATCTGATCGCGGATCGCCGTCCCGCTGTTCTCGCCCGCTGCCGCGTTCGCGAGTAACTGGAGCGCGACCGAGTCGTACGACTGGGACGTGAAGACGCCCGGCGACGAGCCGTACTCGTCCTGGAAGAGGCTGTTGAACGCGTCCTGGTTCGGGCCGCCGGCCGCGGGGGCCGTGCCCGTCACGTTCTCCATATCGTTCCCGACCTGCCCCGGCATCGCGCCGTCGCGGAGGCCGTCGGGGACCAGAATCTCCTCGCTTCCATCGGAGACACTGTAGTAGTCGCGGAACAGCTGGATCCCACTCTCAGGGTAGCCGATGACGACGAGGCCACCGGGGCCATCCGCGCCCCCGCCACCGCCGCCGCCGATACAACCGGCCAGTCCTGTCACTCCAAGCGCACCTGCAGCACCGGCGCTTTTGAGGAAGTCACGCCGTACGATATCACGTGCCATATCTCCCGAATTGTGTCTTCTCCCTATAAATGTGTCCGTTACAGGACTGAACGGACGTCTATATATACTGTTTTACCACGAAGGATATCCGAGCCTCCCGGTCCGTTGGCCCGGTGCTCGCCCCGGTGCGCACGACTCGGTCACCGCCGTGATCGACCAGAGACGACACACTGGCTCCCCACTGACTCACGCGTCTCCGCTCGCCCTCCGACAGTCTCAAGCGCTCGGGCGTTCCGGACCACACATATGAGTATCCCCTCGTTCGTCATCGGGATCGCCGGCGGGACCGGCGCGGGCAAGACCACGGTCGCCCGTCACGTCACCGAGGGCGTCGGTGACGCCGTCACCCGGATTCCGCTCGACAACTACTACGAGGACCTGAGTCACCTGGCGTTCGAGGAGCGCGAACAGGTCAACTACGACCACCCCTCGGCGTTCGAGTGGGAGCTTCTCAGAACCCAACTCTCGACGCTGCTGGAGGGCCAGCCGATCGAGATGCCCGTCTACGACTTCGAGCGACACAACCGAACCGACGACCCAGAGCACGTCGAACCCACAGACGTCATCGTCTTAGAAGGCATCCTGGCGCTCTACGACGAGGAGGTCAACGAGATGCTGGATCTGCGGCTCTACGTCGAAACCGACGCCGACGTCCGCATCCTGCGGCGCATCCGCCGGGACGTGATCGAACGCGGTCGGGACCTCGACGGCGTCATCGAACAGTATCTCTCGACGGTGAAACCGATGCACGAGCAGTTCGTCGAACCGACGAAGAAGCACGCCGACCTCATCGTCCCGGAGGGAGCGAACAACGTCGCGGTGAATCTGCTCGAAGAGAAGATCCGCGCCGAAATCGAGGGGTCGTCTTCGCGAACCTGGGAGCGCGAGTCGGCTGACGGGTCGGCGATGGACCAGCTTTCGGTCGACACCGACGAGTGAGGAGGCTCGCCGGTGTGCGTCTATATATCCCTCAAGAGGACACTTAGCGAGTTACTTGTACTGTTCTCGAAAAGTCCCTGTTGACGCGAGTGGGAAGCGGCCCGCGGGATGAGCTCCGCCGGACGTCGCTCGCGTCTCTTCGTGAGCCGGTCGGTCGGTGGCTCCCCCCGCCTCTCGACCGACCGTCACTTCTCTTCGACACCCCACACGCGGCGAGTCCCAGCGGGACGATACCGCCGGCAGCGCCACGTTCAAACCGGCGCGAGTCGAGGCCTCAGTATGGCGGAGCTGGGCAAAGTCGACCACGACTTCTTCGATCAGTACGTCTTCCCGCGGCTGGGTCGCGACCGCGACGACGTCGCGATCGGTCCCACGCACGGCGTCGACTTCGGACTCATCGACCTCAACGGCACGGCCGTCGCAATCGCGACCGACCCGGTCTCGGTCATCCCGGATCTGGGCTTCGAGCGCGCCGGCCGGTTCGCCCTCGACTTCGTCCTCGCCGACGTCGCCATCTCGGGCCTCGCGCCGTCGCATCTGGCCATTTCGTTCACCCTCCCGCCGGGGTTCGCCGACGAGGACTTCGCGACCCTCTGGGGGGCGATCCACGACGAAGCCGACGACCTCGGCGTCTCGATCGTCACGGGGCACACCGCTCGCTACGCCGGCTGTTCGTTCCCGTGGGTCGGTGGCGCGACCGCGCTCGGGGTCGGCTCGCGGGACGAGGTGATCCGCCCCGACGGCGCGCAGGTCGGCGACGACGTCCTCGTGACGAAGGGACCGGCCGTCGAGACGACGGGCCTCCTCACGACGCTCTTCCCGGACCAGTTCGACCTCGACGCCGACACGCTCGCCGCCGCCCAGGCGCGCCTGGACGAGGCCGCCTGCGTCCGCGAGGCGATGACGGCGGCCGCCGCCGGCGGGGTCCACGCGATGCACGACGCGACGGAGTGTGGGCTCTTCGGAGCGTTCGTCGAGCTAGCGAACGGGGCCGGCGTGCGCCTCGACCTCCGCACCGGGCCGATCCCGATCCGTCCGGGCGTCACCCAGACGTGCGAAGCGCTCGGCATCGACCCCTGGACGTCGACGACCGGCGGCACGCTGGTGCTCGCTGTCGATCCCGATCGGACGTCGGCCGTCGTTGACGCGCTCGAAGCCGAGGGAGTTCCCGTCGGGGTCGCAGGAACGGTAGCGTCGCCGGTCGAAGCGGACGGCGCCGGGACGGTCATCGTCGACGGTGATCCGATCGAACACCCCGCGGTCGATCCGTCCTGGGCGGCCTACGAGGAACTCGCCCGCGCCAGCGACGAGTAGCCCGCTCAGTCGATCTGCTCGGCGTACTCGTAGTCGGGTTCGCCGGCCTCGGGGCGCTCACCGTCGATTTCGATCCGCCAGCCGTCGAGGGCGGCTGGATCGCTGAGCGCGGCGTCGAGTGTCGATCTGACTTCCACGACGCCGACGCCGTAGTAGTCGTCTGGGACGCCGCGGAGGTACTGCAAGGCGGTCCGGAACAGCGAACGCATCCCGTCGTCGTCCTCGAAGTCGACGTGTTTGTACGCGCCCGCGGCCACCTGGACCATCCCGTGGAGGAACGCGCTCTCGGTCGTTCCCGAGCCGTAGTTGTACCACTCGTGCTCGAAGCAGTCGTGCGACTCGTGGTAGTCCTTCGAGTTGTACAGTCTGACGCCGTGAACCGTCGCTCGGCGGAGCGTTCCGTGTTTCCACCCGTTCGAGGTGTGGCGCTCGGGGTCCCAGCCCGTCGGTGAGCCGAACGGTGGGGGGCCGACGGTGTCGTCACGGGTGTGGTCGGTCACACGTGACCGTTCGGGTCCACAAACAAAGAGATTTGACTCTCGACCTCCTGACCGAACGTGATGCGAATTTACGAACTCGGGGAGGGGACACCCGAGGTCGCTGTCGTCGGATCGATCCACGGTGACGAGCCCTGCGGTGAGCGCGCGATAGAACGCTTCCGCGCCGACAATCCGAGCGTCGAGCGACCAGTGAAGCTGGTGATCGCGAACGAAGAGGCCCTCGAAGCGGGGGTCCGCTACCTGGATGCGGATCTCAATCGGTCGTTCCCGGGCGATCCGAACGCTGACACGCACGAGGGGCGGCTCGCGCACGACCTCGCCCGCGAACTCCGCGGGAAGACGGTACTCTCGCTGCACTCGACGCAGTCGTACGCCGAACCGTTCGCACTCGTCGAAGAGGTCGACGCCGTCGCCCGATCCGTCTGCCCGTACCTGCCGATCGAGTACCTCGTCGAGACGGGCCGGTTCGCTGTCGGTCGACTCATCGACCACCCGCATACCATCGAAGTCGAGTGCGGCCTCCAGCGCAGCGACGAGGCCGCCACCAACGCGTACTGGATCGTCCGCGCGTTCCTCTCTGCGACGGGCGTCCTCCCCGCGCCGATCGAGGGCGACGTCGAGCCACCGCTGTCGCTCCACCGGCGTGATGGAGACGAGGTGACGGTCTTCCGTCTGCTGGATCAGATTCCGAAGGGCCCGGCCGAGGACTACCGCGTCTTCGTCGACAACTTCCAGCGGGTCGCGCCGGGCGACCCCGTCGCTGCCGCCGACGGTGAAGCGTTCAACGCCGAGAACGAGTTCTACCCCGTGTTGCTCTCTGCGAACGGCTACGAGGACGTGTACGGGTACGCGGCCGACCGACTCGGAACGCTCGCCTGACCTCTCAGTCCGTCGACTCCGGCGGGGCGAGCTCCACGAGCGTCAGCTCACGGTCCAGATAACAGAATTCGTGCGGCGGGTCGCCTCGCACCTCGTCGATCCGATACTCCGACTCGAAATCCGCCCCGTCCGGGACGCAGTACTGATGGCTCGGGCACTCCGTGTGCGGGCACGGGCCGGGGAGGGACACCTTGCTGCCGGCGTAGGCGCCCTTCGAGGCGACGTTGGCGGCGATCGAGGTGGGTTCGACCTCGACCGCGCGAACCCCGGTGTCGTGGACGGCGCAATCGAGGAGCTGGCCGCTCTCTCGGACCTCGGTCACCTCGTAGCGGACGCCCTCGGTGAGATTGAGGCACTGCTGACGGTATGGGCAGCCCTCACACGCCGCGGACTCGCCCTCGTAGACGAACTCGGTCCCCGGGGACGCGAGCCGGTCTCCGATGAGCGTGACTTTCGACATCTACGCGTCGCTAGTCGGCGCGCGCTGTTAAGCCTGTGTATGCTGGGTCCGTCGTGGCGAACAGTCGGCACTCGTCCGTGCGGCCCGCGCCGGTGTGCCGAGCGACCGCCGGACGGCGCGGGGTGAACGTCAGCTCACACGCCCACTGGCCCCGGGTTCGTATATAAACCTCCGCCCGACGTGGGGGGTCGCGACTCAGGGCTGTCTGGCGCCGGTGCCGACGAGCCCACGCTCTGAGAGTTCGTCCAGGCGGATCTCGCTCCCGTCCATCGGGACGCCGGCGAACTCGTCGGTGTCGAGCAGGAGCGCCCCGTCCAAGTCCGCGTAATCGACGAGTGGCGCGAGGTGACAGGCCGCAGCGATGGACGCGTTCGTCTCGATCATACACCCCAGCATCACCTCCAGCCCGTGCGCACGGGCGGCGTGGACCATCCGCCTCGCCTCCCGCAGACTCCCGCACTTCATCAGTTTCAGATTCACGATGTCGACGCGGTCCGCGACGGCGGGCACGTCCGGAAGTCGCACGCAGGACTCGTCGGCCGCGATCGGGAGCGCGGCGTGTTCGGAGACGAACCGGAGCCCTTCGGGATCGCTCGCCGGCACGGGCTGTTCGACGAACTCGACGTCGTGTGCTACCAGTTCATCGATGGTCTCGACGGCGTCTCGCGGCGTCCACGCCTCGTTGGCGTCGACTCTGAGTCGGGCCTCGGGAGCCGCCTCTCGGACGGCGGCGACGATCTCGGCGTCCCGATCCGTCCCGAGTTTCACTTTCAGTACGTCGTAGCCCGCCGCCACCGCCTCCCGGGTCTTCTCGCGCATCCGCTCGGTGTCGTCGAGTCCGATCGTATACGAGGTCTTCGGCGCGCGCGACGGATCGAGTCCCCACTGGCGGTACAGTGGGACTCCCAGTCGCGTGGCTGCGAGATCAGCGAGTGCGACGTCGACGGCGGCGTGCGCCGCAGGGTTGTCGCCGACGACGGCGCGGCGCTCCCGTTCGATCCGCTCGCTCGCGTGGGGATCGCCGACGGACTCGACGACCGCCAGCAGGTCGGGGAGCACGGCCTCGACCGTCTCGACCGTCTCCCCGTAGTAACTCGCGGGTGCGGCGGCTCCGACTCCCGTCCGTCCCTCCCCGTCGGTGATCCGCACGACGACGTTCTCCGCGTCGATCTGCGTCCCGCGAGCGATGGTGAACTCGTCTGCGAGCGGGAGCGTGAGCCGTTCGAAGTCTGTGGTGAGTGTCGGCATCCGTGCTCACACCTCCTCGAGGACCGCATCCAGAACCGCATCGGCGTCGAACCTGACGGGGTCGGTCGCGGGGGCCGCCAGCGCGCCGGCGTACTCCTCGACGGCCGCCCGGGCCGCCTCGTCGTCTTCGATGGCCGAGGTGTTCAGTGCGCCGGCGACGACGTCGCTCTGGTGAACGGGCGCGGCGAGTCCCTCGTAGAGATCGACGTACTCGTCGATCGGCGGGAGGTCGAACGACTCGTAGCCGTGGATGGCCTCCCGGCCCGCGCTGTGACAGAGGACCATCGCGTCCGGCATCGCGCCGTGGAGAATTCCACAGGTAACCGCGGAGTACGCCGGGTGGACGATGCTCCCCTGCCCCTCGACGAACAGGACGTCGTACTCGTCGCCGACCTCGACGAGCATCTCCTCGACCGCACCGGCGGTGAAGTCGGAGACGACCCGGTCGATCGGATTCCCCCAGCCGGCGATCATAATCCCCGTCTGGCCCGTCGGGACGAACCCGGCGTCCACGCCGCGGTCACGGGCGGCCGCCAGCAGTTCGAGCGCAACGGTCATCTTTCCGACCGAACAGTCCGTGCCGACCGTCAGGACCACGTCGGCGTCGACATCGGCGCCCGCGCCCGAGGCGACCGTCAGATCCGCCGGTGGCTTCCGCACGTCTCTGAGTTCGACACCGTGTTCGGCCGCGAGTTCGGCGAACTCCGCGTCCGCTGAAAGGAAGGAGTGGAGTCCCGCGACGACGTCACAACCGCGCTCGATCGCGGTGCGGACGTCCGGCCGCCAGGAGTCGTCGAACTCGCCGCCGATGGGGGAGATACCGATCAGGAGCGTGTCGGCGGCGGGGGCGTCAGCCATCGACTCGACGATCGGCACCGCCGGCAGGTCCGCGCGGTGGTCGGTCGTCGTGGTTCCGGCGCGGTCGCGATCGAGGACGGCGACGACGTCGTACTCGGCGTACTTGAGGACGCCCGTCGCCGTCTTTGCGCGTTCGGGGAACTTCTCGTGCGCGAGGACGACGACCCGTTCGTCGTCGCCGTGTGTGTCTGCAGTCATAGTCGTGAGGAGGACGACCGGTGTGTTAATCGTCGTGATCCCATTCCCGTCGGGACGCCTCTGGGCAATTCGCCGCCATCGCTCACAGCAGCGACAGCCGAACGGTCCAGAACTCTCGCACGGCGTCGCGGAGTGCCCGATCCGGGTCGCCGGTGGCGTCGACGGCGGCGGTCCGGTCTGCGAGGTCGGTGAACCGACCGAGCACAGTCTCCTCGCCGAGGACGATCACGTCGGCGTCGGGGCCCGGGGCGATCGCGGAGTCCGCCGGACTGGCAGCTAGCTGTGCCTCCAGCACCTCCCGGGCCCG
>ENA-ORCS01000799-ORCS01000799.1-marine-metagenome-genome-assembly--contig:-NODE-799-length-16975-cov-3.092082_pt1 | contig 16975 bp, 17 predicted proteins | sample MGYA00237781_ERZ508513 | MGnify/ENA primary metagenome ERZ508513 (study PRJEB26184, sample SAMN06268793) | marine metagenome | isolation source: Eden Landing Ponds, San Francisco, CA, USA | place...
GTCCAGTTGACATACCGTGTCGGTAGGTCGTGTTCGCGCTGGAGACGATCGATAGCTAATTTGTGCGGTTCGATGTTCCCAGCGTGAAAATTTGTAATGAGGAACCGGTCGCCGCCGTGTTCTTTCACTGAGCGGCCGATCTGAACGACAACGTCTTGGTACGTGCCGGCATCAAGGGTAATCGTTCCTGCAAACGGGAGGTGGTGCTCGGAGTAGCCATACGGGAGCGGCGGAAGCACGAGTAACTCGAGGTCGTGATCCGGCGCACGTTCCGCAAGTTCGTCTGTGAGGTATGACGAGCGCAACGTGTCGACCGACGTCGGAAGGTGAAGCGAGTGCTGTTCGGTGCTTCCACACGGCAGCACAACATAATCTGCGGCTTCGAACGCGCTCGCAGCATCTTCCCACGTCATCCGTTCTAGCCGGTAGTCGGCGCTGTCACTCACGGTCGCTCACTCCCGTTGGACTGCGGTGAGATGCGTGGACTGCCATCTCAGTTCACCTCCATATTCGTCGGTGGTTCTGCACTCTCCGGCAACGGCGTTTCGTACTCGCTGGGACGAGTCGCGTCCAGTTCTTCTGCCGCCGCCTCGAGGATCGATGGATCGGCCAAGAGATCGTAAGCAGTCCCAGCTATGGCCTTCGCCGCGTATACCGCAGACTTCGCCGCAAAGTCCCCGTTGGCAGCGACCGCCTGCCAGGAGTGAGACGGGGTGCCTATGGGCCACGACGCTGCCCAGAACTGGGCCACGGGCGTGATCCAGCTCACGTCTGCAACGTCCGTTGAACCTTTCATCACGGTCCCTTCATCGAAGGACGCCATCGGTTCCGCGTACAGTGCGCGATCCCTGGCGGCTTCTCGTTCGTCCGACTGTAGATCGGCCAACCGGTTCTCGATTGTCTCCTCGGAAAGCGTTTCTTGGAGTTCGGCTGCGAACTCACGGTCCGATTCGGTGTACTCGATCGCCCCGAGTTCACGCATATTCGAGAGTAACACGTCCGAAATCGTGTCGTTCGCGAGATAGTCGTGACATCCCGTGATGAAGCGCCGCTTGACGGTCGTCTGAGACATCAGCGCCGCCCCTTCGGCAACGTCGTCGACCCAGTCGGTGATCTTCTCGGTCGTGTGCCGAGATGGCGCCCGTACGAAGTACCACACGGACGCCTCGGCTGGCACGACGTTCGGTGCCCCGCCGCCTTCCGTGATGGAGTAGTGGATGCGAGCGTCGTCGGAGATGTGCTCCCGCATAAACTCGACGCCTGTGTTCATCAACTCAACGGCATCAAGGGCGCTCCGCCCCGATTCCGGTGACTGTGCGGCGTGAGCTGATTCCCCGTGGAACGTGTACTCGATCGAGTTCATCGCGAGTGAGCGTCCTTTCCAGGGTGCTGAAACGTGGCTTGGATGCCAGGTGAGAGCGGCATCAAGGTCGTCAAAGACGCCCGCACGAGCCATATAGACCTTGCCTACGAGCGTCTCCTCGGCCGGACAGCCGTAGTACCGTACTGTGCCACTGAGGTCACCCGATTCGATCACTTCCTTGACCGCAACTGCAGCGCCGAGACTGCCGACGCCGAAAAGATTGTGACCGCATCCGTGGCCCGCCCCGCCCGCTTCAACCGGGTCGCGGTACGGTACCGATTTCTGTGAGAGGCCGGGCAAGGCATCGTACTCTCCGAGGATCCCGATCTTTGGGTCCCCATCGCCATAGGAGGCGACGAAGGCGGTCGGCATCCCGCCAACGTGATATTCGACCTCGAATCCCTCCTCGGAAAGCGTGGACGCGAGTAGTTCGGCCGATGCTGTCTCTTCGAGTGCGAGCTCCGGGTTCGCCCAGAGATCTCTGGTCAACGAGACGAGGTCAGTCCGGCGCGCTTCGATTCGTTCGTGGATATCGTGTTTTGACATAGTTCAGATGTGCGTTGGTGTGTCGTCAGTTCGGCCCGTGAAGGCGATCGGCGCAGCTCATTCGTGCTGTATCGGTTCGCCCTCTGATCCGTGGAGATGGCAGGCCACACGCCGGTCGGTCGTGGGTTCTCCGGTGATGCTGTCGAGACTCGGCGCCGTCTCTGCACACACGCTTTTCTCAGCAAACTCCGTCTGCAGTAGCTCGGTCGCACGCTCCCACTCATCGGCGACAGTGTGCTCGATTGCCTCAGTCACGACCTCCTGACAGCGGGTGTCTGTAAGCCGACCATCCAGGAACTGCTCTTGGATATGCGACACACTGTCTGCATCGAAGGAACGCCGATCGACAGCGCGTATCAGTTCGCGGACGTCGGCCCATTCGCTACCAGAGATGTCATACTCGGCTGGCGCAATGAGGGCTGGACAGCGTGTTCGAAACCGACAGCCAGATGGGGGGTTGATGGGACTCGGCACGTCGCCGTGGAGGACGCTCCGCTCGCCGCGGCTCCGTGGATCCGGAACCGGGATCGAGGAGAGGAGCGCCTGTGTATAGGGGTGCCTCGGGTCCTCGAAGAGCCGGTCGACGTCTCCGACCTCGACTAACTCTCCGAGATACATTACGGCGACGCGATCGCTGATGTGGCGGATGACCGAGAGGTCGTGGCTGATGAACAGGTAGGTCAGCCCGAACTCCGTTTGGAGGTCCTGAAGTGTGTTCAGGATCTGTGCCTGGATGGATACGTCGAGGGCGCTCGTCGGTTCGTCGAGGACGACGAAGTCCGGATCGACCGAGAGTGCGCGTGCCAGATTGATCCGCTGGCGTTGGCCGCCCGAGAACTCGTGTGGGTACCGATCGTAGTACTGCGGCTCTAGCCCGACCGATTCTAAGAGTTCCTTCGCCCGCTGTTCGCGCCCGGTGGCATCCCGGAGTCCGTGGGCTTCCATCGGCTCTTCGATGATCGCGCCGATCTTCATCCGCGGATCCAGGCTCGACTGCGGGTCTTGGAAGATCATCTGAATGTCTTCACGCCGCTGCCGGAGCGCCTCGTTGCTCAGTTCCGCGAGATTCTCGCCCTGGAAGTGGATGTCACCGTCAGTCGGTGAGAGCAGTTGGAGCAGGACGCGAGCGAGCGTCGACTTCCCGCATCCGGATTCGCCGACGAGACCGAGTGTCTCGCCCTGTTCGATCTCGAAGGAGACGCCGTCAACTGCACGAACGGTCTCCGGATTGTGCGTAAACGGAAAACTCAGCCCGTCAGGGGCGAACTCGTAACTGCCGAGCAATCCGCTCGAATTGTCGAAATGTTTGGTCAGCCCTGATACGCGGACGAGCGGGTCCTCCTCCGACTCTTCGGGATGACTACTCACGTCGGTCACCCCCTGCAGCTGGACTCTCGTCGGTGAGTGGCCGGCTGGTCTCGTATGCCGCCTCGAAGGCATCGTGTTTCAGACACGCGGCGTACTGTCCCGCCTCGGTCACCGTCCGGAGATCCGGGTGGGTTCGCTGACAGACCTCGCGAGCCTCCGGACAGCGGTCGTGGAACCGACATCCCGAGGGCGGGTTGATCGGCTCGGGCATCGCCCCCTCGAGCGGTTGGAGATCTTCGGTGGATTGGTCCGGTCGCGGGATCGAGTTCAGTAGGGCTTCGGTGTATGGGTGCTGGGGATTGTAGAAGAGGTCGTCGACGCTGGCGCGCTCGACGACTTCACCGAGATACATCACGTTGACGCGATCACAGATCTCAGCGACGATTCCCATATCGTGAGTGACCCACAGGAAACTCGCGTCGTATTTGTCTTGGAGGTCATAGACTAGATCCAAGATTTGCCCCTCAACGGTGACGTCGAGCGCCGTTGTCGGCTCGTCTGCAACGATGAGTTTCGGCTCACAGCCGAGTGCCATCGCGATGAGCACACGCTGACGCATTCCACCGGAAAACTGGTGTGGGTAGTCGTCGAAGCGCTCTGCGGGCTGAGGGATTCCGACCTCACGGAGTATTTCGATTGCTCGATCACGCGCCGCCTGCTTCGAGAGCCCACGATTCAACTCGATCAGTTCACGGAGTTGGCCCCCGACGGTAAATACGGGATTCAGACTTTCCATCGGGTCCTGGAAGATGAGTGCGATCTCGCTTCCACGGATTTGAGACCGCATCTCCGTGTTCGTGAGCATCTCTTCTCGCCTGGTCGGCTCGCCGTCTGTCCCGGGTTCGTCCTCGAACCCAACGACGGTCTTCCCGTCGAACGTAATTTCGCCGCCGACGATATGACCGGGCGAGTCGATGAGACGGAGAATGCTCCGGACGGCGACGCTCTTTCCGGCACCGGATTCGCCAACGAGGCCCACGATTTCACCTCGCTCGACGGTAAATGAAACGCCGTCCACTGCCTGGACTGTGCCTGCTTCCGTGAAGAACTGCGTTTTCAGATTCTCGACTTTCAGTAGTGGTGTGTCACTCATAGTATCGTGTAGTCAGTCGTTCAATCGCGGATCGAACGCGTCGCGAAGCCCATCACCGACGAGATTGAACCCGACGACAGTGACGAGGATTGCAAGTCCCGGCCAGACGCTGAACCACGGATCGGGCAACATATAGGTTCGCGACTGGGCAAGCATCGCGCCCCACGAGGGCGTGGGTGGTTGTGCGCCGAATCCAAGGAAGGACAGCGCGGCGACGATGAGGATGTTCACGCCAATCTGCAGCGTTGCCTGCACCAACACGGGGGCCAGGCTGTTCGGAATGACGTGACGGCGGATGATATTCCGATCACGGACACCTGCAGCCTTTGCGGCCTCGATGTACTCCTCTTCGCGAACGCTGAGTACTTCCGAGCGGATCAGTCGGGCGAAGATCGGCGTCGTGATGACACTCACGCCGACGATAGCGATCCAGAGGCCTCGCCCGAACGCGGACATAATCGCGATCATCAGCACGATAAATGGGATCGCGTAGAACGTTTCGACGGTTCGCTGCAGGACGTCGTCGATCCATCCACCGTAGTACCCAGACACCGCGCCGATGATCGTCCCGAGTGTGGCGCCGACGCCGGTCGCGACGATCCCGATCTGGATGGCAATCCGTGACCCATAGACGAGTCGCACCAAGATATCACGTCCGCGATGGTCGGTTCCCAGCGGGTGGGCCCACGTGCCGGTCCCGTACTCGTTCGTGATGCCGACTGGTGGCAGGAGGCCACGGGAGCCAGGCGGGGCCGTTATCGGACTGTACCAGAACCGCTCGGCGAAGTAGTAATCGAGCACGACGCCGTCGACGAACGCCCAGATAGCGACCACGATGATGAAGAGGACGATATACATCCCCCACCGAGACGTGGAATTGCGTCGGAGCTGCGTCGTTACTTCTTCCCAGCCTGAGCGTGGCGTGTGTGTCGTGGATTCGTCGGCAGTTGCGTCACTCATTAGCTTTCATCCCCGTAGGAGATACGCGGGTCGAGATACGCGTAGAGTATGTCTGTGATGAGAACGCCGATGACGAACAACGACGCGTAAAACAGCGTCGTGCCGAGGACCAGCGGATAATCCCGGGCGTTCACACCTGTGATGATGAGCGTTCCAATCCCGTTGATGCTGAACACCGTCTCAGTGAGTACCGACCCTCCGAGCGCGGTCGTCAGATTGAGTCCAATGACGGTCAACACAGGAAGCTGTGCGTTCCGAAAGGCGTGTTTCCGGAGTATCGTCCGCTCCGAGACGCCAAATGCTCTGGCGAGCGATACGTACTCCTGATTGAGGACCTCGAGCATCGAGGAGCGCTCGATACGCATAATCGCGGCCATCTGAAGCGTGCCCAGCGTCAGTGTCGGCATAATGAGGTGGATTCCGGATTGGTAGAGCACGTCTAGGCGTGTCGTCGCGTGATCGACTGCTGATGGGGGCGCCCACGGCATCACCAGACCGGTCGCTGGCAGGAGCCCGAGGTGGTACGTGAGGATGATAATCAGGAGTAGCCCGATCCAGAAGCTCGGTGTACTCACCCCGATGAGACCGAAAATTCGGAAGACGTGATCGGAGAGTTGATTCCGGCGCTGTGCGGAAAGCACCCCGATCGGGACCGCAGTGATGATAGCAAACGTGAAGCTAGATGCGACGAGCAAGAGCGTCGCTGGAAGCCGTTCGAGGATTTTCTGTGTCACCGGCACCCGGTAGTTGATACTCTGTCCGAGGTCGCCCTGGACGACATTCATAAGATATTTGATGTATCGGATATGGATCGGTTGATCGAGGCCGAACTGCGCCCGCATCGCGGCGATTGCCGATGCGTCGGCGCTCGGCCCGATAAAGATCCGAACCGGGTCGCCCGGAGCGGCGTTGACGAGGAGAAACGTGATCGTGACGACGCCGAGAAGCGTAAATACCGACTGACCCAGCCGACGGGCGACGTATCGAGGGAGACTCATATGCGCAAGGGAGTAGGGAGCGTATTAGATTACAGGGAGACGTTGTTGTAGTCGGTGACGAGTCGAGGGTTGATCGGCGAAACAGGATGCACGGAGAAGTCCTGCACACGAGAACTGACACCGTAGGCGTTCTTGTAATTGAAGGCTGGAAGGTGGACTTTGTCTTCGAGGAGTGTCGTGATCGCGTTCGTGTACAGTTCCTTCCGCTCTGCCTGGTCGACGGAGCGGCGCGCCTCGGAGATCTGTGTCATCACTTCCTCGTTCTCGTAGTAGACGCCCTGATTGACGCCGGCCGCGTCGATGTGGAACAGATTGTACATAAAGTCGTCCGGGTCGGGGTAGCGGACCCAGCCGAGGACGTAGATGTTGTAATCGTCGGCGTTGCCGGTGTAGGCTTGGCTGAGCATCGTCCCCCAGTCGAGGCGCTGGACGTTCGCGTCGTAGCCGGCCTCTTTGATCCCGTTCGCGATCGAGACCCCGATGTTCTCACGGTTGTCGTCCGGCGGAACGATAATCTTGCAGTTCCAATCGGATGGGACATCGGCCTCAGAGAAGAGCTGCTGGGCTTGCTCGATGTCCTTGTCGTTGGGAATATCCGTCCACTGGTCGACCGGGAATCCCCAATCCTCGTTGATCGGGCCTGGCATCGGACTGTACTGACGAAGCCCGGACGGTTCGATGAACCGCTCGACGGCGTCGTCCATCGAGAAGCTGTAATCGATGGCCTCTCGCACCTTGAGATCCGTGGTCGGCCCTTCGTTCATATTGAACGCCACGTAGAAGTAGCCGATGCTCTCGACGGACGAGACGTCTGCATTCTCCATTCCCTCAACGGTCGACCACAACTTCGGAGGGATGGTCTCGATGATATCTTGACTCCCTGTTTCGAGCTCGGTCACCCGAGTCGTCGATTCCGTGATGGGAACGAACCGCACTCCCGAGACGTTCGGCGTTGTGTCACCCCAGTAGTCGTCCCACCGTTCGAGTTCGACGAAGGAATTCTCTTCCCAGTCAACAAACTGGAACGGCCCCGAGCCGATTGGCTGTTCGGTGTTGAACGCTTCCGGATCATCCTCACGCACAGCTTTCGGCACGATTTGATGCGTGAGGAGATCGTCGAACATCGCAAATGGGTAGTTCAGATCGAACTGGACAGTGTAGTCATCGACGGCTGTGGCGGTATCGATGACTGAGAAAATCCCAGAGAGTGGCGTTTCTTCCTCAATCGGTGCGAGGAACGAATACACCACGTCCTCTGCGGTCAGCGGGTCGCCGTTGTGGAAAGTAACGTCCTCCTTTATTGGAACGACGTATCGTGTGTTCTCTCGCGTGATTTCAGGCGCTGCGGTTGCCAGATCTGTCGTCGTCTCCGTGCCCTCAGTGTAGGTGTACAGTTTACTGAAAACACGGTTACCGACTAGCGCATCGGGATTCGAGTACTGGAGAATCGGATCGAACCGCGTGGGTTGGAGTGCCTGCCCAACGTTGAATGTGGCTCCCTCCGAAGAACCGGATTCATCCGCCGCTGTGTTACCTGTGTCAGCCGAATCTGAACTGGAGGTGTCAGTTGAATCGCCCGACGCATCTGATCCGTCCGAGCAGCCGGCAAGCCCGACTGGGATCGCAGTCCCAGTCGCAGCGAGGATCTCCCGGCGTGAAATATCGTTGTACTCCATTGTGCCAAGAGGTCCCACCCGCCCTAATAACAAATAAGTTGCTCTTAATAACACTTGAGATATGGTAATCCGCGATGTTATTTACTCTTTTTACTCGATTGAAATAATCACTATGCGGGACATATACAAAATAGTCCCACAATACGAACAGCTGAGATGCACCTCGATGTGCGAACTGATTTTCACACTACCCAATATCGGGATAGAAATTCGTTGATACGGCAATATAGATATATCTATACTGTATTATTCTTCAGATTATTAATCCTAGTATGCGGTAGCATTATGCTGTCGGCCGTAGATTCACAAACCGGAATGAATGACACAAATCCTGAGAAATTGACCACGATTGAACAGGCATTTGAGATCCTTGAACTAATCCATACAAATAACGGCGAGAAACCCTCCGATATCGCTGATTCAATGGATGTCAGTTCGAGTACCGCACATCGGTATCTCAATACACTCGTTGAGAAGGGCTATCTCGTGAAAGAAGACGGCGTCTATTATCTCGCGTTGAAGTTCCTCACACTCGGCGAGCGGGCACGGACGCGCAAAAACGTCTACACGAGTGCCGAAGAGTACGCCGATATGCTCGCCGAAGAAAGTGGCTGTCGATCAACATTTATCGTCGAAGAAAATCTCCAAGGGATCTATCTCTATACCTCTGCGGGAAGCCACAGCGTCTGGACACAGTCAACGATTGGAAAACGCATCCCCCTCCACGCGACTGCCGGAGGGAAAGCCATTCTTGCATCTTTGTCTGACGACAAGGTTGCTCGAATCATCGATCAGGGCCTAGAACGGAAGACTTCGAGCACGATCACTTCGGCGAGCACGCTCCGTGAACAACTTACGACGATCCGTGACCGCGGCTACGCTTTCAACAGGGAAGAGCAAATCCAGGGTGTTAACGCGGTTGGCGCCCCGGTGACGGACAACTCCGGCGAGGTTATCGGTGCGTTCAGTGTCTCTGGGCCTTCCAACCGACTCAACGGGGACCGCTTCACGTCCGAACTCCCACAAATTCTCCTCGGGATCACGAACGAATACGAACTACGCATTACCCTCTCGTAGCTGCGACGATCCGGATACAGTACCATCGTGTCGAAGGAGGCGATCGCCACGGCGGAGGGAGATCCCGCGATTGTATCCCGATCCGAGCTGCGTCCCTACTCTGACGAGACGGTTGGAAGCCACATTCCGATCTTACAGTTGTCGTACGATGGGTTCCCAGGTCTTTGTCACCCGTCTCGACGGGAGAACGACGGGAGAAAAGACGGCGATACGACTACCGAAATAAAGTGTATTAGCGCTATTTATCGCTATTTTCGCTCGAATTTGTCTGTGGTGGTGGTTTCGACTGGTGTGGCGTGACCGTGGTGGCGGTCTTCGTGCCGATCTTTCAGCCACACTCCTGCCCCGGTCTTACGACAACTGTAATATGTCTCGTGTGCATCGTCACTCCGTGGTCGCGGTCTTGGTCTCGGGGAGCCCGATGTAGTGGTTATCGACGCTGTCAACTTTCCGCCGCTTGACGAGGTGTGTCGAGCCGGCGGCTAGCTCCTCAATCGCATCGAAGATAGCGCCGACGGTCATCGTGAACCCTCCCGTGGCGCGTCGGTCGTGATCCGGTGGACTGGTGGGCATCTGTCTCGTGCGGAATCCCGTGGGTTGCGGCGGTAGGCGCGACATAACAAGGTGGGTTGCGGCTTATCGACCTCGTGGCCGCCACCACACGGCCAGCCCGCCGCGATCGGCATCTCCAAGGGGGGCCCGGCAAGCCGTGCTGATCGGACCTGGTGCAACATCGCGTGCCTCGCTGGTCGCTTGCACCTGCAGCGATCGCGCGTACAATCAGGGTACTCGATGAAGACATCCATCAACGGATCGGTCCCACGCTCGTACCCGATAGTGAAAACAACCTCTCGCACTGTGACATACTCTCGGTCCTCGCGTTTACTCACTCGGACTGCTGCCAACTCCAGACACACTCATTAGATCGATTCACAGCGGAGTGTCGCGGCCAATTCTTTCATCCCCTGCTTGAAGTGAATCCCGCGACTTGCGGCAGACATCCTCGACTCATTGCTGCTTCGGCACGATCGCCGCCTACAGCGTCGGACGGACGGTTACGAACGGCCCTGGAAAGGGTGCTACCTCTTGAGGCCGGCGTGAGTTTCCTGAGTGCTATTATAACTCTCGGAGCCTGCGGTCTATCTGTTTGTGCTAGCTGCTGCGGTGCCAGATAGATAACAGAAGCAGCGGTTACATCAGAGCGGATTACATTTTCTTTCCAGCTGACACTGCTGCGAACAGAGCGAATATCCCGCCGATACCAATGGCTATTAGCGGCGCGTTCGATGTTTTGTTCTTCAAAAACGCATCACTCGGTTCGTCTGGCTCGACGTACGCGGTCGTCTCTGCCCCTTGTTCGTACCCTTCGATCGCCGACTCGGCTCCTGACCGCGTCTCGTAGTTCTGCTCAATATCCGCTGGGTATAGTTTTGTTCCAGTGTATTGCGTTCCATTATACCGATATTCGAATTCAACGGTCGGGTCGTACTCGATACCCGGGTTTGAGGATGTCCCGCTATCCGTCTCAATGCTGAGTTCTGTGACAGTCGCGTTGACTTGTACTGAATCCCGAACTGCCTCGGTCTGCTGCACATAATCATAGCCCCCATAACTGGCGATGGCAAGGCCAATCATAACATACAGTAATGCCCCTGGTAAAGTATCAGGGCCATTAATACTGAATCCCGAATCATCGCTCATCAGTACCAGCCTCCCTCACGCACTTGATCTCTGACAATAGCCACGTGTCTCTGAACGACGCACGGAACTGCGGATTGGTTCTGGACCCGAAACGAATGCGATAGGACCAATCGGGCGGCTTCACATCCTGGCCAGCGTGTCGGTGGAGTGATCGGCGGCACTCCTGGAGGGCGGAATGCACAGGAGAATGCTCCGCTGGCGGCCTACTAAAATCTGTATACAACCATTGTCGCGATGGGTGGGCTGGCGGTATTCACAACAGAGAGAGTGCATCTCAATCCCTCCAGTGGTAGCCACGTCAACTTATTATCCGGACGATTAGATTGGTGAATATGACAGCAGATTTCTCCGTCGTTGAATTAGAGGACATTGCACAAGAGCAGTTCCCCGAGTCGGGGAACCGTCATCGAAAACTTACCGAATCGCTTGGCTGTACCGAGATGCGAATCAATACAGTAACGCTTGCGCCAGGGGAGACGACAGCTCCACACGCCCACGAACAGCAAGAAGAAGTGTATATTGCTCTCGACGGAGGGGTTGTAGAAATTGAGGAGACCCGTCACGAGGTCTCCGCAGGCGGTGTCGTTCGTCTCGGACCAGACGCCATCCGCAGTGTTCGGAACGACACCGACACCGAGGAGCAGACGTGGATTATGTGTGGTGCTCCTCCACTTGGCACCGTTGACGATTTTGGACAGTACAGGATGCCTAATGATGATAATTAAGAAACGACAATTATACGATAGATTTAGTGGAACACTCGCGGTAGCGAGTCCGCGACTGTGAACGGAGATTGATACATCCTGTCGCGCAGGTCCGACAGTAGTACTGGACGTAACCAAAATCGGGTGGGTTATCCACCGAAACCACCCCGATTTGCTGAAAGAATCGACCGACTGCGAAGAGGTGCGTTTAGTTTCACCTTGGTCGCAATTTGAGGCGGATTTTTTGAAACGCTGAATGTGCCGAATACGGGAGAAAAGACGCCTCTACGAAGTGATCTAGTTTTACTCCGATTCAGGCAGATTTCGCATGGGCGCTGCAGGATTTGAACCCGCGACAACTTGGTCCGAAGCCAAGCACTCTGTCCAAACTGAGCTAAGCGCCCTCACCTCCCGTCTCCGGCGTGGGTCGATTTAAACCCACGGATTCGACGCTGTCTTCGGGCCTCTTTGGTTCCCTCGTCTGGGAATCCGCTGTCTTCACCAATCCCAGACGTGGCCGACGGCTATGGCGGTAGCGTGCAGCCTTGGGAGCAAGCTACCTCCGCAATTTCTCTCCGAAGAGGTCACAGATCAGGAGCCCTTTCACCGCGGGACTCGTTGCGACTGGGCCGGCACCGAGAACCGGCCCATCGTCGACTATCGAGTCTCTCGCTGTTCGACTTTGTTCAGTTCGATGAGCAGTCGGAAGACCGCCTTCACAAGGTTCGAATCGACGCCGAACTGTTCGGCGTTTCGCCCCGCACGCTCCATCACCCGCTCTTCTTGCCCCTCGTCGGTCGTCGGCAGGTCGCGTTCGGCTTTCACCTGCGCGACTGAATCGGCGACGTACGTGCGCCGCGCAATCAACTCGACGATCTCGCGATCGATGTCTTCGATCTCCGTCCGCAGTTCGTCCAGCGACATCTCGTCGGTGTCGACGCTCCGATCAGTGTCAGTGTCGTGTTCTCGAGTCATTCCAGTCGTGCTCCGTCTGTTCGGGTCGTCGTTCGCCACGTCTGTCCCCCGCGCTCTTCCCAGCGCTCTTGGACCTGGTCGAGTCCGTCCTCATCGCCGACGGCGACGACGCTGGGGCCGGTCCCCGAGAGCGAGACGCCGGCGACGTGCGGCATCGCTTCGACGGCCGGATCGGCGGAGAAGCCGAGGGCCGCCGAGAAGGCGAGTCCGTTGACCGTCATCGCCTCCGCGTACCGACCGTCGAGTGCGAGGTCTGCGACCAGTTCGGCCATCGGCGCGACGTTCGCACACCGCTCGACGTCGGCGTCAGCGGTGTAGGCGCGCTCTGGCGGCGTCCACACGAGGACGCTCCACTCGACCTCGTCGTGGGCGAGCAGGTCGTCGGCGTCATTGTCGGTGACGGTGACACCACCGAGCATCGACGCTGAGGCGTCGTCGAAAGCACCGGTGACTGTCACACCGACGTCCCGAGCCGCCTCGACACCCAGCCGACAGGCGTCCAGGCGGTCGGGGTCCGCCCCCAGCGCATCAGCGGTCGCGAGTACGGTGGCGTTGGCGGCGGCGCTGGAACTCTTGAGACCGGCCGCCATCGGGACGTCGCTCTCAGTTCTGACCGTTCCACCCGAGACCGGTTCGTCGTCCGCTGTCGCGTAGGTTTCGATCGCGAGTTCGACGCAGCGTTCGATCAGCCGCGTGTCGGCGGTGTCGTCCTCGGCGACGGCTCCCTTGACCTGTCCGGAGTCGTCGAGTTCGACGGTCGCGGTCGTCTCGGCGTCGATCGCGAACGCCGATCCGACGCCCGTCGAGAGGGCGTTCAGCACCGTCCCCGCTCCGAGTGCGACTGCTCGGCCGTGCATACAGGAGTGCTATCGACCGACGTGAAAGGTGTAGCGATCCGCCGTGACAGTTCCGCGTCAGGACCCGTCTTCGGGGTCGCGTCTGACCATTCCCAAAACGCGCCAAGTGACGACTGGTGCACCCTCAGGTCCACGACCGGTCACGTCGACATCGACGTGGCCACGCCTGTCGTCCGTCTCTGGGAGCCGTTTGTCGGCGACCTCGACGTCGACGGCGAGCGTGTCGCCGGGCGCGATCGGTCGGTGCCAGCGCAAGTCGTCGACGCCGCGGCCGCCGAGAAACGCGACCGTCCCGAAGAACGCCGCCGTCGCCAGGCGGTTGCACTCACAGAAACTGTGGAGTCCGCTCGCGACGAGGCCATCGAACGGCGCGGCATCGTCCACCGCCTCGCCGAGGTGGAACGGCTGGGGGTCGTACGCCGACGCGAAGTCGATGATCGACTCTCGGGTGAACGTGACCGTCTCGTCGGCCTCGAATCGCTCCCCGACAGCGAGGTCTGCGTACGTCAGTCGATCATCGCCGTCTCGGTCGGCGACTGCGTCGTCGGTCATAGGACGCCACTCGGTGCCACGGGTGATAACCGCTGGGTTCCCGCGGTCGTGCTTAGGCCATTCAGGAGAGCCGAAGACACTTATTGTGGGCTCTCCGGGCGTCGTGTATGGTCTCCGCGGACGACGGATCTGCAGCCGACGCCTCCAGTGACGACTCACTCCGCAGTGGGGTCGGCCGACGGCTCACTCGGCGGCGACTCCTCCTCGCCGGCGGCGTGGCCCTCGGCGCGTGGGGAGTGGGTCGAATGCGGACGGCGGCGCCAACGGCGACGGCCACACCGGACGGAACCTGGCCCGTCGCCGGCCGTGACGCCACGCGAACGAGTGCCGCCCGAGGCGCGACGCCGCCGAGCGCGCCATCCGTGGCGTGGCGACAGCGCCCGGTCCCCGCGGTCGACTCGCTCGTCGTCGGCCCCGAGCAGGTCTACGTCGGGAGCCAACGGCGCGACAATCGGGCGCCGCAGGTCGCCGCCCTCGCCAGAGACGACGGGACAGTCCAGTGGACCGAGCAGGCTCCGGGGACGCGTCTCGCGTACGCCGACGGCGCTGTGTACGCCACTGGAACCGCCGCAGACGAGCGCGACACCGACGACCGGGAACCGCCGTACGGGTCCGTGGCTCGACTCGACGCCACGACGGGTGAGACACGCTGGCGACGGCCGGTCCGGGACCGTGGCGAACGACTCCTCCTCTCTCGGCGGACGGTCTACGTGGGCAGTCACTCCGGTCTCGAGGCCGTGAGCCGCGACAGCGGCCGTCGGGTGTTCCGCGGGCAGACGTGGGGCGCGCCGACCACGCCGCTCCTCGTCGACGGGTCGCTCGTCCTTACTGGCGGCCGGGTCGGCAAATACGGCGCACGCCGGTGGAGCGAAGTCGTCCGCAAGCGGTTACCGACTCCAGTCTGGACGCGGAATCCGGTGGGCTACACGCTCGATCCGGTTGTCGTCACAGACGCGACTTCGGGATCGGAGCTGATCGCGACCGGCACACTGGGGATGTACAACGACGACGTACAGACGGTGCGTGCGCACGCGCTCTCGGACGGAACACGGCGATGGAACGCGGTGGATGCGGCGTCACGTGCTGATCCCACGGTCGTCAAGGAACTCTGTGCGGCTGAAAACCGCCTGTTCCACGCCCTCCGAACCGGGACCGACGCACAGCGGCGGCGTGCGCTCGTCTGTCGGGAGGCGACGACCGGCACTCTGCAGTGGCGCGCGTCGTTCTCGAACTGGCTCCGGGCCGTCGTGGTCGCCGGTGATCTGGTGCTGGCGGGGACCCGGTGGGACGGTGTCAGCCCAGCGGGACCCGGTGAGGTCGAAGCGGGTGCGAGCACCGACGACACGCCGCCACCGGGGCGCGTCACGGCCTTCACGCTCGACGGCGAGGGCCGCTGGCGGGTGCCGATCTCGGGGTCCGTCGCGCACGTCGTGCCAGTCGCCAACCGGGTGTTCGTCGGAACCGACGATGCGAGTTACGGCGGCCGGACGGCGCGTCCCGGTCAGGTGATCGCGCTGGAGTGAGTACACTCGCCCGCCGAGACACAGGGCCTCATCGCGGTGCTTTTGGGTGGCCCGGGCGAACGTGGCGGTATGAGCGCCCGCAACGACATCCCGCCGGACACTGTCGGGGTCGAACTCCTCGATCACGGCGTGGAAGTCGAATACATCGACGGCCGGACGACGCTGTACCGAGGAGTGCCCGAACCCGTCACCGACACGCTCACCACCCCACCAAAGAAGGAGACTCACGTCCTCGTGACTGACCCGACAGAGACCGAGGGCGTGATGCTCTACGTGAACGATCTGAAGACCCACGACGACGTCCTCGAATCGACGGGCGTCGGCCGGGTCATCCTCGACGAAGGCGAGGAGGAGGAACTCTTCCCGGGCGTCGCCGTCCGACGCCTCGGCGGGATGCGGACCGAGATCGAGGCCGACCCCGAGACCGCTCGCGGCCGCGTGTTCGTCTTTGTCGAGGACGACTGGAGCGAGTCGTCCTACGAATTTGTGACCGAGAGCGAGGCCGCCGATCGCGACGACGCTGCGGCCGCTGGCGAGGACTGATGGCGCTCAGGAAGGCGTGGCGCTCGCTCGATCGGGGGACCGTCGGTCGCGCACCGGACGCCTACGGACTCGTCGAGTTCGGTGACGGGGAAGGCACCGTCATCGAGGCGAAAGCGGGCCTCCTGCCCGATCTGCTCCGCGAGGAACTGGCTTACGGCGATGCCGAACAGGTCCGCTGGAAGCGGGCGCAGTCGGACGCGCACGCGCACCAGTTGCTCGAAGAGCGCTGAGCGGCGACGTCGCCCGGTTCGTCAGTGAACGTCAGCGAACCGATCGGGACGGAGGCCGGCCACTCAGTGGTCGTCGTGCTCGGCCGCGTTGGCTTCCTCGTGGTCGTCGGGGTGCGTCGGCGTCCCCGAGAGGTTCCCCTCGTCGTCGAACCGCTTCGACCGGAGGAAGCGCGCCCGGTATCGGTTCGCTCCCTCGTACACGTCGGCCTCGCGGATCTCTCCGACCCGGCCGTCGGCGACGGAGTCGACGATCTCCTCGAGTTGTTCCTTTTCGGAGGGCGTGAGTTCGAACTCGTACGTGTGGGTCTCTTCTTCTTCGAGCTTAGTCCACTTCCGCGCGGCGGCGACCACGAGCGAACACGGTTCCCGACACGGGAACGTCCCGGTTCCCCCGTCGGCTTCGAGTTCGTCGCCCTCGTCGTACTGCCACTCGCGGCGCTTGAGGCACTGTGAGTCCACGCAGCACGCCGACGCGACCCACTCGACCCCCTCACGGGGCAGTTCCTCGATGACGTCGTAGATGCCGGTCTGCCGTTCGGCGGTCTCCCGCCAGTGGGTCACGTCGAGGTCGCCCTCGCGTTCGAGGTTCCAGTTGGCGACGGACGCGGGGTAGAAGGTGTCGAGCGTCTCGACGGCGTCGCGGCCGTCGAGGTCCGAAAAGACCCACCCCGACACGAGCGACGGCGCGGTCTTCAGGGGTCGGTACCGTCCGCGATCGTCGTACGTCGCGATCTCCCGAGCTTCGAGCGGATCGCCGTGGGCGTCCAGTTCTCCGGTCTCGACTCCGGCATCGTCGGCGTGGCGAATCT
>ENA-ORCS01000805-ORCS01000805.1-marine-metagenome-genome-assembly--contig:-NODE-805-length-16846-cov-3.079850_pt1 | contig 16846 bp, 16 predicted proteins | sample MGYA00237781_ERZ508513 | MGnify/ENA primary metagenome ERZ508513 (study PRJEB26184, sample SAMN06268793) | marine metagenome | isolation source: Eden Landing Ponds, San Francisco, CA, USA | place...
CCGAGTGGTTGGGATCGCCCATCAGGACCGCGACGCCGGTCGCGCCCGCCGCGACCCGGTCGCTGAACGTCGAGAGGGTCTCGCCCTCGTCCGCGTAGCCACACCGCAATAGCTCGGCGTCGGTGAGATCGGCGACGAAGTCCACGACCGTCGAGAAGCCGACGATCACGTCGGCCTTTGCGATCGCGTCGCGTCCCCGGCGCGTGAGAAAGTCCGTATTCCCCGGCCCGATTCCGACAGCTTCGACCGGCGCCTTGGCGTTCGGGTCCTCGGGACTCCCGGCCGCGAAGACGGCCGGGTCCGGCCCAGAATCGAGATCGTGATCGCTCATCCGTCGGTCCCCTCGGTCGTCGCTTCGTTCGCGACGTGGATCAGTTCGTTCGTCAGCGCCGCGGCGAGGCCGCTGCCGCCTCGCCGGCCGACGTTCGTGATCGTCGGGACGTCGTGGCTGGCTCCGGCCTCCCGGAGTCGACGGCGGCTCTCGGCTGCCTTCACGAACCCGACGGGTGTGGCGACGACGACCGCCGGGCGCGTGCCTGACGCGATGCACTCCGCGAGGGTCAGGGCGGCCGTGGGTGCGTTCCCGACGACGGCGATCGCGTCGTCGTAGACGCCGCGTTCGTCGAGCGCGATGACTCCTGCACGGGTTCGCGTGATGCCTTCTTCGGCAGCGAGGTCATCGCCTTCGCCCAGCGCGGTGCGTTTCTCGCAGTCGTGCCTCCGATCGGTGATGCCGTGCCGTGGCATCGTGACATCCGTGACGATCGGTTCGCCGTCCGCGACCGCCTCGGCGCCGCGACGGACCGGGTCGTCGCCGAATCGGAGCAGGTGCTGGAACTCCGGGTCGCCCGTCGCGTGGACAGCCTTTCGGCGTAGTCGGTCCGCGAGCGAGTCCCCAGGTACGAGGTCCGCCACGATGTCGAGGCTGGCCTCGGCGATCGCTGTGCCCTCCGCTGTCGTCGCCCCGAGGTTCGTGTGCGCCCCGTCGTCCTCGCTCATCTTCTTCCCTCCGGGCCGTCGTGGCTCGCTTCGAGTCGCCCGTCGACGGTCAGTTGGACGTCTTTGAGCCTGTCGACGGTCTCCCGGTCGGCGGCCCAGAGATCGCGGTCGACGGCTTCGAGCAGCGTCTCGGTGATGTGTTCCAGCGCCCAGGGGTTCTCCGCGAGGAACCACTCCCGTCGATCCTCGTCGAGGGCGTATTTCGCGGCGATCTCGTTCCAGAGCGTGTCGCTGATCGCGTCGGTCGTCGCGGCCCAGCCGAGCGCGATCTCGACGGTCGTCGCGAGGTCGCCGGCGCCCTTGTAGTCGTGTGCTTGCATACTGTCGATCCAGTCTGTGTTGAGTACTCTCGTTCGCATCGTTCGGCGCAGTTTCTCCTCGTTGGTGTAGATCTGTGGTCGGTCGGGGTCGCTCGCGTCGCCGACGTAGGAGGCGGGTTCGACGCCTCGTCGGTCGGCCACGGCCCGCTTGAATCCGCCGTGGAAGGCGTACCAGTCCGAACTGTCGAACTCGTCCTGTTCGGCGGTGTCCTCCAGTTTGACAGTTGCTTCGATCTTCGACAGTCGCGTCTCGAAGGCGTCTTTCGCCTCGGAGACATCGCCAGAGTCCTCGACCGCATAGCCGCCCCAGGTCACGAAGACGTCGGCGAGGTCGGCGTCGTCGTCCCACTCGCCGGTGGTGATCGCCTTGTTTGTCCCGGAGCCGTAGCCGCCCGGTCGCGTCGTGAAGACCCGGGGGCGCACGCTCTCCGGTTCGCCCTCGCCGTCGCCCGACGGCGTTTGCTCTTCGAGGTAGTGTTTCCGCACGAAATTGCGGTCCGGCGGTTCGTCCAGGGTCGCCACCGTCTCGACGGCCTCCTGGACGAGGCCGGCCACACTGGGGAACGCGTCCCGGAAGAGTCCGGAGATGCGCGTCGTCACGTCGATCCGCGGTCGACCGAGAGCCGCGAGTTCGATTGGCTCGACCCCTTCGACGCGGCCGGCCGTCGAGCGGGCTGGTTCGACGCCGAGCAGCGCCAGGATCTGGGCGACGGTTTCCCCCCGGGTCCGGACGGTCGGGGTCCCCCAGGCGACGACGCCGATCTCCTCGGGATACGCTCCGGTCTCCTCGCGGTGGCGCTCGAGCACCCCCTCGGCGATCGACTGCCCGACGTCCCAGGCGGCTTTCGAGGGGACGCGGCGCGGATCGAGCGTGTAGAAGTTCCGCCCCGTCGGGAGCAGATCAGCGCCGCCGCGGGTCGGCGCGCCGCTGCCGCCGGGCGGCACGTATTCACCCGCGAGCGCAGCGACGGTGTTGGTCGTCTCCCGGCGTGCCCCCTCGACGCGCGCCAGGAGGTCCGTGGCGATGAATTCGAGGACGTCCTTCAGCTCCGAGACGGCCGTCGGATCCGGCTCCGAACCGATAACAGGAACGCCAGCCACGAGCGACTCGATGTCACTCGCCGTGACCTCGTAATCGCGGGCCGACAGTGCCGCGACGAGATCGACACTCGTCTCGTAGACACGTTCAGCGGCGGTCCCGTAGCACATGTCCAGGTCGGGATCGTACGTCTCGGGTTCCTCGATCATTCGCTCGGCGGGGACGCCCATCGCCCCGGCGACGGCCTCCCGGAGACTCGGGGCTTCGGTGTTCTCGAAGCGGGTGAGTGCGACGAGGTACTCCACGAGCCGGTCGCCCGTCGGCGGCTTGCCAAGCGTGTGCAGCCCCATCCGGATCTGGGTCGTGCTGACGTCGGTGAGATACCCGTGGAGCTGTACGACGAGATCCTCGGTGTCGATGACGTCGAGGTCGTCGATCCCCAGGTCGGGTCCCAGGTCCTTCGACCGGACCCGTTCCCTGATCTGTGTTTCGAGGTTCGCGAGGTCGGTTCGTGTCGCACCGTCGCGCACCCGCTCGCGATACTCCCGGACGAGTCGCTCCAGTTCCGCGAGGTCGTCGTCCGTCCCTGCAGCGCGCATCGGCGGCGTCAGGTGATCGACGATGGTGGCGTAGGAGCGGCGGGTGGCCTGGGTCCCCTCACCGGGGTTGTTGATGACGTAGGGGTAGACGTTCGGGATCGAATCGAGGAGACCGTCCGGGGCGCTTTCCCCGTCCAGCCCGACCGTCTTGCCCGGCAGCCACTCCAGACTGCCGTGCGTGCCGAGGTGGACGACCGCGTCCGCGTCGAACCCCTCTGCGAGCCAGCGGTAGGCGGCGACGTACTCGTGGGGTGGCTGGAGCGCCGAGTCGTGATACACCCGCTCGGGATCGACCCCGAATCCACGCGGCGGCTGGACGGTAACGAGTACGTTCCCGAGGGCGACCCCCGGGATCGCGATCGGCTCCGCGGGGGAATCGCCCCACTCCTCGCGAACGGCGGCCCGCAGGTCCGGGTGCAGGGATTCGAACCACGTTCGGTAGGTCGCCGGATCGACCGTCTCGAACCCGTCGCTGTCGTCGGGATCGGCCCAACGTGCGTCCGCCGTGAGCTGTCCGACCAACGCCTCGATGATCGCCCCGCCATCGGCTGGCCGGTCGGCGATCCGATAGCCAGCCGCGTCGAGATGATCCAGCAGCCGATCGAGACTCGCCGGCGTGTCCAGCCCGAAGGCGGTCCCGATCCCGTCATCGGAGGGGGGATAGTTGTGGAGGACGACGGCGATCCGTTTCTCCGCGGGTGGCGTCCGGCCGAGGCGCGCCCAGTTCGCGGCGAGTTCGGCGGCATGTTCGACGCGACCGTCGATCGGTCGGTGGACGTGCGGGGCCGTCCCGTCGATGCCCTCGGGCTGGTCGGCCGGGGCGACGCGCTCCTTCCCGCTGATCGGGTGGGAGACGATCGGGCCGTCCAGCTCCGGGAGGGCGACCGACAGCGCGAGTTCGAACGGGGGAAGGCCCGTGTCGTCGGCCCGGTACTCTGCCCGGGGACGCATCGTCGTCATCGCCTGAATGACCGGCACATCCAGCGCTTCTAGAAATCCGACCGTTGGATCGGCGGGCTCGGTGGCCGATCGGCCTCGCTCGGTCATCGTCAGCGAGTACATGAACGTCGTCAGGACCGCGTCGACCTGGACGCCGCTTTCGGCGCCGAACCAGTTTTTCGCGACCCAGGCAGCGTCCCGTCGATCCGGGTCATCGGCTCGCGGGGGGGTGAACACCGGGAACGCGTCGACTTCCCTGGCTTCGAACGCCCGGACGAGCGCGTCAACGTAACGGGTGTTCTCGGCGGTCCAGTGGCTCTCGTAGAACCAGATCCCGACCGTCGGCCGGTCCGGGTCGAACGTCTCGGCGAGCGTCTCGACGGTCGCCCCCGGATGATCAGGATGATACACCCCGGTCGAGGGGATGGCGACGGGATCGTCGTACGTCCGGGTCCCCTCGCCGAACTCCGTGGGAAGATACCGACAGAGGTTGGCGACGTTGAGTACGCCACCCTGTTCCAGATAGCGCCGAACCCGGCGCTGGACGGCGGGATCGACCGTCGAATCTTCGCCGCCACTGCCGTCCGTTCCCGACCGGGCAACGACGATGTCGACGCCTGCGCGGGCCAATCGCTTGCGGACGGATTCGAAATCCGGGAGTCGGGATTCGGACCCGTGGAGCCAGCAGACGACCACGTCACAGCCTTCGAGTCGGTCGACAAAGGCCTCGACTGCCGCTGGATCGTCCAGATCCGATCCCGAACGAACGAGGAGGTCGATCCCCGAGAGGCGTTCGGCGGCCGCCCGGATCGCGGCGACGGGCTGATCGGTCGCCGTGTAGAGTCCGATCGAACACATCCTTATTATAGTACCATTGGATTACCACAAGTATGGTTGGATTTCGGTCCGCTGTCTCGTTTCCCGATATCGTCGGGCAGGAGCGCCTCAAGCGCGCGTTGCTCGCGGTGGCCGTCAACGACGCCCTCGACGGGCTGTTGATCCGGGGAGAAAAGGGGACGGCGAAGTCGACGGCGGTGCGAGGACTGGTCGAGTTACTCCCCGACCAGCGGGCGATCGCGGACTGTCCTTATGGTTGTCCGCCGGAGGAGCCGGCCCGTCAGTGTGACTCCTGTCGGGGCCGAGAGGATCCGCCCGTCGAGACCCGGCCCGTCCCCCTGGTGACGGTCCCGCTGGGCGCGACTCGCGAGCGGGTCGTCGGTTCGTTGTCCCTTTCGGACGCACTGGACGGTGAATCGACGTTCGAGCCGGGATTGCTCGCGCAGGCCAACCGGGGCGTGCTGTACGTCGACGAGGTGAACCTGCTGGACGATCACCTGGTCGACGTGTTGCTGGATGCTGCCGCCAGCGGCGTCAACCGCGTCGAACGCGATGGGATGAGCGAGACGCACCCGGCCGAGTTCACCCTGATCGGCACGATGAACCCCGAGGAGGGGGACCTCCGTCCGCAACTCCGCGATCGCTTCGCCATCCAGGTCGAGGTCACCGGGGCACGAGACGTCGAGGAACGAGTGGCGATCGTCGAATCGGCGCTCGACCGCTCCCGTGAACCCGATTCGGAGTTGGACGATCCCGCGGAACTCGATCGGTTACGCCGGACGATCGACGCCGCGCGGGACGGCCTCGAAGCCGTCGAACTACCGCGTGAACTGGCTGCGACCATCGCCGAAATCTGTCTCGAGGCCGGCGTGGACGGCCACCGGGGGGACATCGCCGCGGCTCGCACCGCCCGGACCTTCGCGGCGCTGGACGGCCGCCAGCATGTGACCGAGCGTGACGTCCGAGAAGCCCTCGGGTACGCGCTCCCCCACCGATTGCGAAGTCGTCCCTTCGAGGAGACCGAACCCATCGAGGACCTGCTAGCGGAGCACTTCGACGAATCCGACTCCGAAGGCAGGAACGAAACCGGAGGCACGGACGAAGCCGAACGAACGGCCGACCAGTCCAGCGACGAGAGCCAAGCCGCCGGCTCCGAATCGGAGGCGAGTGGGACGGCCGACGATACCGGCACTGACGGCGACGCTTCCGACCGCGACCGCCAGACGGCCACGGATGACGGGAAGATCGGCGGCGACCAATCGGACGCGGAGTCCACGACCGAGCGGGGCCGATCCACCACAGTCGCCACGGAGACGACAGTCGAGGCCGGTGACGAGGGAGGCGGACGATCGAAGGCAGACGACGATCGTTCCGGGAGCGCCGATCGGTCGGAACAGACGGACAGCGACCACCCCGACCTCATAGACGGCGATCAGTCGGACGCTCCGGACGACCGACGAACCGCCAGCCCTCCGTCGTCAGTCGAGCGGACGGAGGCGGGCGAGTCCGGCACTATCTCCGGACTGGATGTCGACGACGGGACGACGGCGGGTGCGGCTGTCGGCACCGGCCGACTCGAAACTGAGCCGGAGACCGACGCGGTCGGGCCACGCGTTCGCACCGCACCCGTCGACGCGTCCGGCGCCGTCGACGCGGCCGCGACGATCCGTGAAAGCGCAAAGCGCGGGCGGACGGACGTCGAGCGACAGGACCTCCGGCAGTCGGTCAGGGCGGGCTCGGCGACGGCGCTGGTGGTCTTCGCCGTCGACGCGAGCGCGTCGATGCGGCCGGCGATGGAGGCCGCGAAAGGGACCGTCCTCGAACTGTTGAAGGAGAGCTATCGGGAGCGTGACGAGGTCGCGTTCGTCGCCTTCGCGGGCGAAGAGGCGACCGTCCTCCTCCCACCGACGGACAGCGTCTCGCTCGCGGCCCGTCACCTCAAAGAACTGCCGACCGGCGATCGGACGCCGCTACCGGACGGACTGGCGACGGCCCGTGAGGTGATCGACCGGGCCGACCCGGCCGCGAGCGTGGCCGTCGTCGTCACCGACGGGCGCCCAAACGTCGCAGGCGGACGGCCGACGGAAGCGACCCGCACGGCCGCCATGGACCTCGGTGAATCCGCCGACGAGGTGCTGATCGTTGACGCCAGTCAGTCCGACGACCGGGCAACGGTAACGGGGGATCTCGTCAAGGCCGCCGACGGCCGGACGATTGAACTTGAAGACTTCTCTCCCGAGTCAGTACAGTCCGCGTCCCGATCCGCCAGGCAGTGAGCGGCGCACCTGGGTCATCCCGAGCGGGACTCGTCGTGCCCGTGGCCGTGTTCGTGCGTTTCTGTGCTCTCGTGATCGTGACCGTGCTCGTGTTCGGTTGTCTGTCCGTGATCGTGACCGTGCTCGTGTTCGGTTGTCTGTCCGTGATCGTGACTGCTGTCGTCAGTCTGTTCGTGAGCGTGGCCGTGTCCGTTGTCTTGCCCGACTGGTTCGCCGTGGTTGTGGCCGTGTTCGTGGGTGTCGCTGACGTGTGCCAGCGTGTGTTCGAGCGCATCGACGAAGGCCGTCTCGCTGTCGACCGCCGAGCCGTGTTCGGCGAACGAGACCTTGTGCGTACACGTGTCACAGGACATCGAGACGGCGCCGGTTCGCGCCTCCTGCACCCGGTATTCGAGCGCTCGGACGAGCCGTTCGTCGACACCTAAGACGTCCGTCGTGGCCGCTTCGATCCCGGGGTGTGCATCGTCGAAGATCTCGACCACCTCGCGGACTCGCTGTGTGAGAATCCCGTCGCCGAGCATGTACGGGACGACGATCGTCGCGTCGGGGTCGTGACGGGCCACCTCCCGGAGCGTCCGGTCGAGTTGCGGTTCGGTGATCCCGACGAACGTCGGCTCGACCCGGCTGAAGGCTCTACCCTCCTGGACAAACCGGGCGAGCCGATAGGCGTCGGCGTTCGCGTTCGGGTCGCTGGATCCGCGACCGACGAAGACGACCGCCACGTCCTCGCCGTGGCGATCGGCATCGAGTTCGGCCTCGGCGGCCTCGATTCGATCGGCGACGATCTCGATCAATTCCGGGCGAACGCGCAGGCTCGATCCGTAAGCGAACGCCACGTCGGGGAATCGCTGTCTGGCGTACTGGACGACGAGTGGAACCTCGTTTTTGACGTGCCCGGCGGCGAACAGCGCGAGCGGGACGACGGTGATCGCCTCCGCGTCCGGCGCCAGTTCCGCGATCCGCTCGTGGACGTGTGGCTCGGCGAGTTCGATGAAGGCCGGTGCCACCCGGTCGCCCAGTCGCGATTCGAGGGCGGCCGCGACCGCCCGCACCTGGTCGTTCGATTTGTTGCGTCGAGAGCCGTGTCCGGCGAGTATCACTGGCGTGTTCGTCGTCATACGTGCTCAATAGTCGTATTTCCGCTCGTAGCCCCTGGGGGTCACCAGCCGATCGCCCCAGACACGCGTTTGTTCGGTCCCGACGATGACAGTCGTCGTCATGTCGAGGAGGTCCGATTCCCCGAGTTCCGGAAGTGTCTCCAGGTCGGTGACGTGCGTCCGCTCCTCGGCCCGCCCGGCCCCGCGGACGATTCCCACCGGCGTTTCGGGATCCCGATGGGTCGAGAGGATCTCACAGGCCAGCCGGAAGTTTTCGGCCCGATTTGGACTCCAGGGGTTGTAGAGGACGATAGCCATTCCTGTTGGGGCGACCGCCTTTAGTCGCGATTCAATCTCCGCCAGGGGGGTGAGGTGATCCGAGAGGCTGATCGACACCGTGTCGGTGACCAGCGGCGCGCCGAGCCGCGCCGCCGAGGACTGGGCGGCCGGGACGCCCGGGACGACCTCGAAGTCGATCCGGTCGGGATGGATCCCCCTGGATTCGAGGACTTCGAGAACGAGACCGCCCAGCGCGTAGACGTTCGGGTCACCGCTCCCGACGAGGGCGACTGACGCCCCGTCGAGGGCCCGATCGACGGCGGTCTCCGTCCGGGAGACCTCGGTGCCCATCCCTGTCGCGTGGACCGCCTCGGCGTCCCGACGGAGCGACTCGGGAAGCAACTCGACGTAGGTCTCGTAGCCTACGATGTGATCGACCGATTCGAGCGTGTCCCTGGCCCGGATCGTCATTCCCGCATCGTGGCCCGGCCCGATCCCCACGGCCGCGAGGTATCCCCCGTCTGCGCCGTCGCTACGTTCGTCACCGTCGAAGGGACTGTCGTCGGGTGTCCGATCAGCCCCCATGCTCGCCACCTCCGTCGGAGAGCGGGGCGGAACCGTCCCGCGGCGTGACCAGAAACGGCCGGCCCCCGTTGGCGGGACGGAGGACCCGGGAGTCCTCAGTGCCGACGACGACGAGCGTGCCCGTCGTCACGACGTCGATTTCCTCGGGGAGCGCCGCCAGCGTCGTAACCGTGACCGTCTCGCCCGTCGGCGAGCGGCCGCGTTCACCCCGGGCCACGTCCTCGAGCACCGCAACCGGGACCGAACCTGATCGGTGAGTCTCGATCACGTCCAGCGCCGAGCCGAGCGATCGATTGACGTTGTACAGCGCGATCACGAACCCGGCCCCGGCGACAGCTTCGAGTTTCCGATCGATCGCCTCGCGGTCGCGTCGGGCCGTCGAGAGCGAGAGCGTACAGAAGTCGTTCGAGAGCGGCGCCCCGAGCAGTGCCGCACCGCCCAGCGCCGCGGTGACGCCGGGCAGGACCTCTATCGGTATCTCGCCGTCGGCCTCGGTTTCGGCCAGCGTCACGAGCAGGTCTGACTTGCCGTACACCGCCGGATCGCCGCCCGAGATGTGGACCACCGTATCCCCGTCACGGACGCGGCCAAACGTCGCTGCCGCCTGGCTCCGGCGGTCCCGCCGCGAGGAGTCGATCACGACCGGTCCACCGTCCGACTGGTCCCTCTCTTCCGCGTGGTCGGTCTCGCCGCCGAGCAGTCCGTCCGCCCGAAGAAATCGCTGGTACAGAGGTGCGGCGTAGACGGCGTCGGCCGCCCGGATCGCCTCGCGGGCGGCCCGGGTCAGATGCGCCGGTGACCCCGGTCCCATGCCGACGACGACGAGCTTGCCAGCCGACCCGTCGTCTGTCTGTGAAGGGTTGGGACGGGCGAGATGCTCGGCCCTCGGCCAGTCAGTCATCGTCCCACCGCCACCGTGACGCTGTCCTCGACGGTTCGTTTCTCGGCCAGCAACTCGTGGTTCCGTCCTCCCGCGATCGCACTCGCCTCCGCGATCCCGGGCCAGTCGAGCAACTCCCGCGCCCGCGATGGCGATGGTCCCTCGAAGCGTTCGAGCGTCTCCCGCTCGAAGGCGACGACGCCGAGGTCCAGCGACGCGGCGGCCTCCTGTAGGCCGGGTTCGTCCGCTTTCAGCGTCCCCGTCGCGACGAACTCGACGTCCGAAGGGTCCCGGTCGGTCGCGGCGAGGGCGTCCAGCCAGGCCTGCCGACAAGTATCGGCGTCGGTCCCGGATCGACAGCCAGTTCCGATCACGACCTCGGCAGCGTCTGGTCGTTTGAGCACGGTCACGTCTTCCTCGACGAGGACGGCCCGCGGCCCGTCGAGGCGCTCGACCGGCCCGAGGTCGCCGTCCCGAACGGCGAGGTTGGTCGCCACCGTCGAGTCGGGGGTCTCGATCGTGGCCCCGAGCGCGGCCGCGCGCTCCTCGACGCCGCGCTCTCCGGCCGCGTCGGTCGCCGTCGTCACCGCCGGGACGGGGCCGGCGGACCCGAGTTCCGCGGCCAGCCGGTTGGCCCCGTGATGGCCGCCCACGAGCGGGATCGCCCAGGTCCGTTCCGCGTCGACCGCCACGACGGCCGGATCAGTCCACTTTCCGGCGAGCAACGGCGCGATCTGCCGGACGACGATCCCGCTCGCCATCAGCGCCACGATGCCATCGTAGTCCCAGACCCGCTCGAAGACCCCGTCGTCGTAGGCGACGACCTCGACCGTCCGGCGGTCGGTCTCGAGGGCCTCGGCGATCCCCTCGGCCGCTTCGAGCCCGCGCTCGAAGGCCACCACGGCGACGGAATCGACACGCGCCTCGTCGCTCACGGTCGATCACCCTCGGTGGCCCCCTCCCCGTCGCTCGCCCAGCCGTCGTAGAGGTACGATCGGTCGTACTCGCCGCCGGTCACCGCCTCGCCGACGATCACCAGCGCGCTGGACTCGTAGCCGGCCGCCTCGACTCTCTCCGCGATGTCCGCGACCGTCCCAAGCAGGACGTCCTCGTCCGGCCACGAGGCGTGATAGACGACCGCCACGGGCATCTCGGGGTCCACGCCATCCTCCAGCAACCGGCCCATCATCGCTTCGATCGCGTGGGTTCCCAGGTAGATCGCCGTCGTCACGTCGCCCATCCTGACGAACTCGCTGACGTGCTCGTCGGCGGCGTCGAGCGTTCGGCCCTGCGGGCGGGTGAACGCGACGTGATTTGCGACGCCGGCCAGCGTGAGCTGGGTCCCGAGCGTCGCGCTGGCAGCGAAGGCGGCAGTGACGCCGGGGATAACGTACGCTGGGACGCCCCGCTCGGCCAGCGCGTCGATCCCTTCGAGTGCTGCGCCGAACACCGCGGGATCGCCACTGTGGAGGCGGACGACGTCCAGGCCGTCCGCGTGTGCGCTCGCCATCTCCGACACCAGCGTCTCCAGGTCCTTGCCGGCACTGTCGAGGCGGTCGGCCCCGGGGGCGTAGGCGTCGAGGACGTCGCTGTTGACCAGCGAGCCCGCGTGGACGACCAGGTCGGCCCCCTCGAGTGCCTCCCGGCCGGCGACGGTCACGAGTTTCGGGTGGCCTGGACCGGCGCCGACGAAGGGGATGGCGTCCGGTTCGGCCCACGGGAGTCCGGTCACGGCGACCGCCCCCCATCGCCGCGCTCGGCGTAGGCGACCGTGAAGTAGTCGCTGTCCGAAAGCGCATCCGGATCAGTCGTGACGGTGGCGTCGTCCATGAACAGCCGCCGGCCATAGGTCGCCGTGTATCCCGCTGCAGTCAGTTGTTCGTGGGCGTCGGCGACGTCGGTGACTTTCAACAGCAGCAACTGCTCGGGCCGGTCCGGCGGAACCCCGGCGGCGGCCTCGCGCACAATGAGCGAGCCTTCGTCGATCTTCACGTCGAGTGCCGTCGTGAACGCCGTGACGACGCTCACTCCGGGCACCGTCCGGACCTCGACGTTCGGGTAGTCCGCGAGTGCATCGTCGAGGTGACCGAACGTAGCGTAGATCCGCGGGTCGCCGACCGTGGCGAAGGCGGCGTCGTCCTCGCGGGCGACCTCGGCAACCCTCGCGGCCGCTTGCTCCCAGGCAGCTTCCAGGACCGCCTGATCGTCTGTCATCGGAAACGTCAAGCGTTCGGTGTGATCCGCGTAGGGCTCGACGAGGCGCTCGGCGATCTCGCCCGGTGTGAACACGGTCGTCGCCTCAGCCACGATCTCCCGGCCCCGGACGGTCACCAGCGCGGGATCGCCGGGGCCGAGTCCGACGCCGTACAGCGTCACGACGCCCCCCGGTCGGGATGACCGCTGATCACGTACACCGGTCGTGCCGGGTCGATCGCCGTCCCGCCGGCCAGCCGTTCCCCCCGGCCGATCGAGACGCGACGTACCTCGGGATCGAACGCCCGGGACCGGAAGCCATCGATCGCCCGGACGGCCGTCTCGAGTCGGGCCGCGTTCAGGACCACGACCCGCGGCGCGGCCGTCGCTACCCAGTCCAGCACGCCCTCGAGATTGCGCGTTCCGCCGACGAAGACGGCGTCCGCCATCTCGGGGAGTCCGTCGGGCGCCGTCGCTCGGGTGACTGTCACCGACGACTCGCAGTCGTTGGCCGCCAAGTTCGTCCGGATCGCCTCGACGCGGTCCGGATCGCGTTCGACGGCCGTCACCCGGTCGGCGCTCCGGGCGGCCGCGATCGACACCGCGCCGGTGCCGGCCCCGACGTCCACGACGTGATCGGTCGGCCGGAGATCCAGCGTCCAGACCACCAGCGCCCGCACCTCGGGCTTCGTCGGCCCCGGTGCGGTCGATGCCGGGAGTGAGATACGTCCCATTGTGGGTGGCCTGCGCCCCGCCGCTGAAAACAATATCGTTTGGTATAGTACAACTCAATCTTCCCGAGTGGCCGGTGACACCGTCGACATTCGCCGTGCAAACGGGACTCGTCCGGAGAAATCCGTCGGGCAGGATGGGCCCGTTATTCGTCACGCAGTTCGGTCATGTGATCGATCCGTGACTGGACCAGATCGGGCCGGCCGATGTCCCAGCGGACGCGCAGACCCTCGGTACCGGCCCTTTCGAGTTCGCCGGTGGTGATAGCCTCGGCGTGGGTGATCGTCTCGGCCACGCCGACAACGGTCACCTTTCGAACGAGGATCCTTGGCGCCCCTCTCGATTCACAGAACGCGTGTAAACGCCCGAATCTGCTCCGCGACTGTTCGCATCGTCTCCGTCTCAACCTCCGCAACGCGCTTCGTGATCTCTTGGTCGGGAAAGACGTGTAGCGACCACGAACTGACGTAGCTCGGATAGGTCTTGAGTTTGCCCTCCACCAGTGATCTCTCAGTAATCGGCACCGCATCCTCGCGTTCGGTCGACGTGATCACGGCGACAGTGTATCGATCACCGAAGAACGGTCGATCGGCATTCGAGACGACGAGATAGGGTCTTCGTCCACTTTTGAACGTCGCCGGTGCAATGGACCACACTCCCCTGAGCGTAGGCCATCGCTATGCGTTATCCCCGAGATCAGGGGCCGACTCCACCCACTCGTCGTCGCCGTAGGCGTCGTCACCATATGTCTCCTGAATGCTCTGGAGGCTCACGACTGATGCGACTTCGGACGCGGCAATATCGTCAGAAACAGCCCAGTAAGAGTCGACCTTCCGGACGAGGCCCCGATCCTGCATACGGGAGAGCGTTTTGTGGACACTCGAATGGGGTACGTCTGTCAACTCCGCCAGTTCTTTCGGAGTAAAACCCATGTCCAGGTGCTCTAAGAGGACTGACAGCAGTTCGTGTGCGTTCGTCCCCGGAGTGACCGGCGGAGCGCCGCCATCTCCGTCGTCCGGATCCAATTGAATCGGCATGGTTGTCAGCGTATGTCAGTATTTGTCCTCCCCTGTCATAAGCGTTTCTCGGCCAATCCGCTTGCCAATTTCGATCAACATGTCGGAGAAGTAATCCGTACGAATCAGACTACCGCGCTCCAGGCGGGCGCGATAAGGAAAAAGAGGCTCTGATAGGCGACATATACGAGGGTAAGAACGGATGCGGCGATGGCGCCTTTCGGACGCTCGAGCGGGATATCCCGACGCGCCTCGACCTTGCGGGCTTCGAACTCGAAGAAATCGGTGATGAACAACCCGAGTACGAGCACCGAGGTCACCATCCCCGCGTGGTGATGGAGCGTGAGATAGTAGAAGGCACCTAGCACGAGCAGGAGGTTCGAGGCGGCGTGCGGGAGAAACCGCGTCATCGCCTCTGCACCGCCTTCCTCGGCGGCTTTCACGTGTTGTCGATTTGCGAGTACCCGCGTGAGCAGGTTCACGAGCACCAGAACCAACAGGACGTACTCGATGCTGTCGCCGAGAACCGCATCGAGCGGCCCGAACAGCGAAACCGGTGGCATAGTCGACGCCACGGCCGGTACCCTTTAGAGTGTTTCCAAACCGGCACCCGTACGTGGTTGTTCCGCGGGTCGAATCGGCCGTTCATTCGAGGTGGAACACCTGATCGACGATTTTCCCCGACGGGTCGAATCCGTCGGCGGCCCGATCCGAACGTGGCCGTTCGGCCTCGGTCCGGAACGCCGACTCGCTCTCGGGGACGACAACTAGCGGGAGGCGACCGTTTACGGAGACGTCAAGTCGATCTCCGGCGGGAAGGTCACCCGCCTCGCGACCGTCGACCAGCAACGAGACCGGGGCGTCATCCCGCTCGACGGTCATTCGGAGTGCAGGCCCGTCGGACGGCAGCGAGGCGACCCAGTGGTTACGTTCCGTCTTGAACGCCCCGACGGGGACGACCGAAAGCCCGTCCAGTTCCGGGCTGAGGATGGGACCGCCGATCCGGCGGGCATAGCCGCTGCTACCGGCGGGCGTCGCGATCACGACGCCGTCGGCCCGGAACGTCGAGATCGTCTCCTCGGGGGTCGAGACCGCGTACTCGGAGATGTGGGCCGGCTCGCTCGTGACGAGCATCACGTCGATCAATGCCGTTTCGATCCGTTCGCCATCGCGGTGGACGGCGAGTACCGGCCGATTGCGGACCGTCTCGGATCCCTCGTCGAGTCGCTGGAGTGCTGTCTGAAGGGCGTCTGCGGGAACGGCTTCGAGTCCGCCAGGGACGGCAACCGGCAGTACCGGGATCGAACAGCCCCGGCGCGCGAGGTCGAGTACGGCCGTTTCGCCGATAGCGAGTACGACGGTCGCGTCGTCGATGCCGTCGGGAGTCCCCGGACGGACGCTGATGCCGACCGATTCGACCAGTTCGGAGACGGCTCCCCGTTCGTCGCCGACGATTGCGATCGGACCGGCGCCCGGATCGTCACTCATCACACGAGTGCTGGCCGCTCGCCCTCAAAAACCCACCGCACCCGGAGGCGATCGAGCGGGAAGAGTTTTTGTCCGCTCCCGCCGAGTGAGAGCTATGCGGGATGTTCTTGCCGAGTGGCAACCGGTCATCGACGGGGCGATCGCGGAGTTGCTCCCGCGGGAGATCGACGATGCGTATCTCCGGGAATTCTTCGGCGAACCGACCTACCGATACGATCCAGCGGCGATCCAACGAGCACTGGCCGACCCGGTCTGGGACCTTCTGGAGCGCGGCGGAAAACGTTGGCGGGCGGTCGTCTTCCTGTTGCTCGTCGAGGGATTCGGCGAGGATCCGGAGGATTTCCTTCCGTACGCGATTATCCCGGAGGTGCTCCACAACGGGACCATCATCGTCGACGACGTCGAAGACGGGGCCTCGATGCGGCGCGGCGAGCCGGCACTCCACCGTAAACACGGGGTCGACGTAGCGCTCAACGCCGGCAACGCGATGTATTTCCTCCCGTTGAAAATCATCACGCGTAACCCTGCCGATCTGGACGCCGAGACGCGACTCGAATCCTACGAGATGCTGATGTACGAACTCAACCGCACCCATCTCGGTCAAGGGATGGACATTCACTGGCACAACGAACGGGCTGTCCGGATCGACGAGGCCCAGTATTACGAGATGTGTGCGTGCAAGACTGGCTGTCTCGCCCGGATCGTCGCCAGGCTCGCGGCGATCGTCACGGGTCAGTCCGAAGAAGTCGAACATCAGGTCGCCAGGTACGCCGAGCAGATGTCCATCGCGTTTCAGATCGGCGACGACATCCTCGACGTCGAGAACACGCTCGATCGAGCGGGCGAGTTCGGCAAGGAGTTCGGCAACGACGTCCGGGAAGGGAAGAAGACACTGATGGTGATCCACGCAGCCGAACATGCCCCTGCCGAGGACGTCGCGAGACTCGAGGAGATCCTCGAGGCCGGGGACAACACCGACGAGGAGATCCTCGATGCCATCGACATCCTGCAATCGGCAGGAAGCGTCGAGTACGCCCGCGATCGGGCCTTGGAACTCGCTGAAGCCGCCCGGGACGAACTGGAAGGGGTCGACCTCGGATCCGAACCCGCGGCCCAACTCGCCGAATTTACGACGTTCGTCGTCGAGCGCGAGCAGTGATCGGTCCGTCGGGCGTCTCTCGTTGGTCCCGGCACCGCTGCCAGCCGAGTCCCCCATCACCAACCGGCCACCATTGTGCGTACCAACATATTCACTACCGGGGACGTCGAACGGCCAGACATGACTGACGGCGCTACGGACCTGTCTCGCCGGGACGTACTCAGATCGGCGGGCGCACTCACGGGTGCAACAGCAGCCACGGGTGCGGCCAGTACCGCCGCTGCTCAAGAGGGCGAAAGTGGAGACAGCGGCGGAGGCGGCCAACCGGACTATGACGGGTGGTTCTCGGACGTGAGTAACTTCTCGACGACCGAAAACTACCGTGGCGAGGACGAGGTCGTCGTGGAGGTGGGCGTCGAGGGCAACGGCGATAACTGGGCGTTCGGGCCACCGGCGATCCACGTCGAC
>ENA-ORCS01000806-ORCS01000806.1-marine-metagenome-genome-assembly--contig:-NODE-806-length-16833-cov-3.764383_pt1 | contig 16833 bp, 19 predicted proteins | sample MGYA00237781_ERZ508513 | MGnify/ENA primary metagenome ERZ508513 (study PRJEB26184, sample SAMN06268793) | marine metagenome | isolation source: Eden Landing Ponds, San Francisco, CA, USA | place...
GGACGACCCCGAGAGCATGGCTGGGTGTGCCTACTGTGGCGTGTTCCGCCGTGATCTGCTCTCGGCATACGCCGAGGAGGACGACGCCGACCTCCTGTTGACCGGGCACAACCTCGACGACGAGGCCGAGACTGCGATGATGAACTTCCTAGAAGGCGACGTCGAGCAGATGGCCAAACACTTCGACGCCAGCCTCGGCCCGCTTCCCGAGCGGACGCTGACCGATCGTCACGTTCCCCGCGCCAAGCCGCTCCGGGACGTCCCCGAGAAAGAGGTCGCGCTGTACGCTCGACTTCGTGACCTCCCGGCCCACATCACGGAGTGTCCCCACGCGTCGGAGTCCTTCCGGGGGAAAATTCAGTCGCTGCTGTACGAACTCGAAGAGAGTCATCCGGGGACGCGCCATTCGATCATGGCCGGGTACGAGCGATTGGCTCGCCAGGCGTCTCGGAGTGTCGATCGCGACCGCTCGTATGGGTCCTGTGATACCTGCGGTGCGCCGACGACTGGCAGCCGTTGCCGGAAGTGCCAGTTACTGGACGCGCTGGACGCTTGAGGACGAAGGAAAAACGGAACGGCGTTCAGTCCGTCCGAACGACGTCGAGTCCGTTGTTCTTCTCGACCGCGTCCCGACCGCCGTCGGTTTCGCCGAAGCTCCGTCCGCCGGAACTCGCACTCCCGCCGAAGTCGTTTTCCACGTTACTAGCGGCGTCGAACGCACTCTCGTCGACGTCCTCAATCGCTTCCCGGGACTTGTTGGCTTGCTTTTGGGTCGTCGGGCCCAGAACCTGGGCCGACTGGACGCCGGTCATGATCGCCATGACGCGGACCTTGCCCTTGTACTCGTCCTCGATGCGGGCACCCCAGATGACGTTAGCGTTGGCCTCGAGTCGGTCGGTGATGTTGCTCGCGATGCCCTCGGCCTCGTCCAGCGTGAGGTCGGGGCCGCCCGTAATGTGGACCAGTCCGCCGCTCGCGCCGCGGTAGTCGACGTCGAGCAGTGGGTGGTTCATCGCGTCGGAGACGACCTCTTGAGTCTTGTTCTTGTCCTGGGTCTCGCCGACGAGCATCACCGCAACGCCGCCCTGGTTCATGATCGCGGACATGTCCGCGTAGTCCAGGTTGATCAGGCTCGGCTGAGTGATGGTCTCGGAGATCCCCTTGACCGTCTCGGCGATGATCTGATCCATCACCGAGAAGGCCTTGCCGATCGGCAGGTTCGGGACGTAATCCAGCAGTCGATTGTTGTCCAGAACGATGATCGAGTCGGCCTCGTTGCGCAGATTTTCGAGCCCTTCCTCGGCTTTGACCGTCCGGGCGCGCTCGACGTTGAACGGCGTCGAGACCATGCCGACGACGATCGCGCCCTGCTCCTTGGCGATCTTCGAGACGACGGGGGCCGCGCCCGTTCCGGTTCCGCCACCCATGCCCGCCGTCACGAACACCAGGTCGGCGTCGCCCAGCACTTCCTTGATCGTGCCCTGGGCCATCTCGGTGGCGCGCTCGCCCATCGAGGGGTCGCCGCCCGCCCCGAGCCCGTTGGTGAGGGATTTGCCGACGAGGATCTTCGTGTCGGCCTGAATCATCTTGAGATGTTGTTTGTCGGTGTTCAGCGCGATCGTATCGGCGCCGTCGACGCCGATGTTGTACAGCCGGTTGACGGTGTTGTTACCGGCACCGCCACAGCCGACGATCACGATGCGCGGGTCGCCGAACTCGTCGCCCTCGGCATCCATCTCGCGCTGTTCCTCTTCCTCGTGTTTGAGGGCGGAATTGACTATGTCCTGCATGGTCTACACCTTCGCCCAGGTTCGGCGCTTGCGTTTCTCGGACGGACGCTCCTTGCCCGTGTCCTGTTCGGCGAGCATCTCCCGGACGGCCGACCGGATCGCCTCGCTCCGGTTGGGGTATTCCCCCGTCTCGACCATCTGTTCGACCTCCTCGATCTGCTGCTTCGGAATCCGTAGTGTCACACGCTCCATATTTGTATCGTTCCCCTTTGGGTAAGACGGACGCGGCGGATCGCCCTCTCATCTTACACCGTAGAACCGCAAGACTGCGGCCGATGGCACCCGGTGCGCCACGGTGTAAGACGATCCCGTCTTACGCATTACCGTACCACAGAGTGAGTGGTTATAAAACTTTCCCCTGGTGTAAGACACAACTCGGTTAAGTGGCGTAAACGTGGGGTAGAGGTACGTTTACGGATCGATTACTGGTCGAGCACGTCGGCGGCAGCCGTCCGACGGCCACAGCTCGGGCAGAACGCCCAGTCTGATCGGAGCTCGTCGCCACACTCACAGAACACTCGATGGGTGGCTTTTTCCCCGCAGTTTGGGCAGTAGACGTGGTCTCCGGAGAGCGATTCGCCACACTTCGCGCAGGTCCGATCTTCGCTGACGTCCCGTTCCTCCGGAGCGGTGGTTCGGTCGTCGGTTCCGGTCTCCGCAGTCCGTTCCGACGTCACGACGGCGTCCGCGAGCGAAAGCGTGACGTTGACGTCCTGGGGTCCGGATCGTCCGACAGTTCCGAGCCGGTCGGCGAGGACGGCGTCGACACGCTCCTCGATGAGGTCGTCGAGGCTCTCCTCGGCCGAGGATGGCGCGGACGCGGCTGTCGAGGTGGATTCGGCCGTCCCCTCCGTCGGAGACGCTCGGTCCGGATCCTCGAGGTAGGCACGCAACGCCTCACGCATGACCTCGCTTTTCGAGGCCTCGAAGGTCTCGAGTCGCGCGACGAGGTCGTCGTCGGCGCGGAACGTGATCTTGCTCATACGGCCTGTTTTACCGGTTGACAGCCGTCGTACTTCAATCTTCGTGAATGTCTGACGTATGTCTGTCGCGCCCGTGACGAACCGGAGGCAGGGTCGGGATCCCGGTGTGAATGATAACCGTTAAGTCCGGGACCGGACGTACATGGAAGTGCAACCGCCCTTAGCTCAGACTGGTAGAGCAGTCGACTGTAGATCGACTTGTCCCCCGTTCAAATCGGGGAGGGCGGATTTCCCCTGCGAACAATGTGAGCAGGAGAAATCTCCCCTGAGCCGATTTGAGCTTGTGAGTCGCGCGCAACGAAGTGAGCACGTCTCACAGTGTTCAAATCGGGGTGGACGGACTTGGTTTCCTGTTGAAGTACGACAGACAGATGATTGCCTGTTTACTCGACTTTCAGGGCCTGAAACGCCACTTTCGGGTTCGCCGAAATCGGCCTGATTTGGTGAGTTGAACGGGTTTCAAGTCGCGGGTCCGTGCTGTCTCCCGAATTACGTAGCTGAAACCCGGGGGGTGGTGGGCGTGAGCCGGTCCGACTCGGAGACGGCCGACACCGACGCCGAGACCGAAATGGCTGTCCGGAATCGGTCGCAGTACGCGGACACGTTGCACCGTCCGGACCCGGGAGCCGATGAACCGGAACCTGCCTGCCCGGTCTGTGACGACGAGGCGGATTATATTGGCGGAACTGACGGACTGTGGCGGAATACCGGTGCGTAAACTATCGCCTCCCTTTTTTGCCTCGGAAGTCGATGTCCGACTCGTGGTAACAATGGGTGTCTTCGACCGTGACACGTTCCTCTCGGGTGCCGACGAGGCCGAGGCGCTCCCCTATCTCTGCCTGTCCTGTGAGACGCCGCATGCAGTCCAGTATCACACCTGTCCGGAGTGTGGGAGCTACGACGTGCGCCGTGCGAAGTGGGTGGACGATCACTGACGCCGTCCCTGCCCGTGGTCGGCGATGACGGTTCGCTCTACTGCTGTCCCGGAATTCCCCACGGGACCGAGAGCGGGTGCTACAAGTACAAGGCGACCTAACGCCCTAATCAGACATGCAACGGAGACCGCTCGGTACGACCGGATGGAACGTCACGGAGGTCGGTCTCGGGACCTGGAACATCGGCGGGGCGGCCTGGGGCGACATCTCCGAGGAAGAAGGCCGGGAAGTCGTCCGCACCGCGCTGGATGCGGGCATCGACTTCATCGATACTGCGGACGTCTACGGCGACGGCACCAGCGAACGACATATCGGGACCGTCCTCGAGGAGGCCGACTACGACCGCGAGGAGATCGTCGTCGCGACGAAGGCGGGCCGTCGACTTGAGCCCCATTCTGCGGAAGGATACAACGCCGAGAACCTCGAGTCGTTCGTCGATCGCAGTCGCGAGAACCTGGGGACCGAAACGCTGGACCTCCTGCAGTTGCACTGTCCGCCCAACGACGTCTACTATCAGCCCGAGGTCTTCGACGCGCTCGCTGACCTCAGGGAGCGGGGTAAGGTCGCCCACTACGGCGTCAGCGTCGAGAAGGTCGAGCAGGCACTGAAGGCCATCGAATATCCCGGCGTCGAGACGGTCCAGATCATCTTCAACATGTTCCGTCAACGTCCGGCGGAACTGTTCTTCGAGGAGGCCAAACGCCGTGACGTGGGCGTGATCGTCCGTGTCCCGCTAGCATCGGGCCTGCTAACGGGTGCGATCGATCGTGATACGGAGTTCCCCGAGAACGACCACCGGAACTTCAACCGCGAGGGCGAGGCCTTCGACCGCGGGGAGACTTTTGCCGGGCTCCCCTTCGAGAACGGCCTCGACGCCGTCGAGGCCCTCGAACCGCACGTACCTGAGGACTCGACGATGGCCCAGATGGCCCTGCGTTGGATCCTCGATCACGACGCAGTCTCGGCGGTCATTCCTGGTTCGACCTCGCCGGAACACATCCGGGACAATGTCGACGCCGCGGCGATGGCTCCCCTCAGTCACGAGACTCACGGTGCGGTGCGTGACATCTACGAGGAATACGTCTTCGAGGACGTCCACCACTGCTGGTGAGTCGGGCTCTCAGGCTCACTTGTCGACGTAAACGGGGATCCACCACACACGTGATCGACCGCCGACCTTCTTGCTGGTGAGTTCCGTCGAGTCGGCGAGTTCGTCCAGCTTGTTCAGCGCGGTCCGCCGGGAACAGCCGAGCGCATCGGCCACTTCGCTTGCGGTCAACGGTTCCGCATAGTCCTCCCGGTCTCCGAAGACTGCGGTCACGTCTTCTACTTCGTACTCCGTCTCGCGGCCTGGTCCGCTCATGGGAGTTCTTCGTGGTCCAGCCATATAATTTCTCACGTGGGTATCGATGTGTTCCAGCACGATACTCCACGATATCGTTCACCGTCCAAGCGGTTGAGCGGTCGATTCTCCCGGACGGGGGCATGGACGTGGACTGACAGTCCTGGCTCGGCGTGGACATCGGTGGACGTTCATCGACGTGGTATTGATCGTCGACGGGCCGCTCACGACGGTCAGGGTCTCGGCGACGGACGAGAAAGAGGCGGCGTCATCGAAGGGATCGAGGCGGCTTGCGAGTCGACCAGGATCGACGTAGCGGCCGTCGACCCGGGTCTGGGACAATTTTGCGGGCGTCCGGGTGACGACGAGGGGAGTGGGACCGGTCGTCCGTGTCGGCCTCGACCGTAACTCTCCATGGCTTCGAGCGGGACACTGCGGATCCTCGTCGGCGCCCGGTTCATGAGAGATCGAAACGGATAAACACGGCACTGGAGTATGACCGGGTGAGCCGAGGTAGCCTAGCCTGGCCAAGGCGCCTGCCTCGAGAGCAGGTGTCCTCACGGACTCGAGAGTTCAAATCTCTCCCTCGGCGTTCTGTCGTAACTCTCCCTTGAGCGTAGCGAGCGGTCCGTTTCGACGAACGCCAGCAAGCAATTTGAACGATACCAGCCGCAGTTCGTGAGCGGAGCGAGCGAAACGTCTGGTTCGGAGTTCGAATCGCTCTCGGCACTGCTCACGAGTATATCGCCTCGGGGTCAAGTGGTTCGAGAGACTTCGTCTCTCCTCATCACGGAAATCTTCGATTTCCGTACGACCCCGAGGCTTTCGCGTGGACTCCCGTTCTATGCCTCAACCGAGGCCGGGGGCACATACTTCCCACTCACGTTCAGCGTCCCGCGATCTGCTCACGGCTTCGTCGTTCGCATGGTCCGAGGGATCTCCGATCCCTCGCTATTCAAGCGCACATCTACGGGTGTGCTCACTGAGCGAAGCTCAGTGGCATGCCAAAAATCTCCGATTTTTGAGCACGCCTCCATCGCCTGCATTTTGCCGACGTTGACGAGACGCTTCGCGTCTCGTTCGCACACCAGAAATCTCCGATTTCTGGGGACGACGGAGATACTGCAAACCGAAGTTCTTGGAAGCGTTGTAGTCCGCGTGGTTTTCATACCCACACTGCTGACACTCGAACGACTCCCCGTCACGGTTATGATCGTGGGTAAACCCACACGTCGAGCAACGCTTCGACGTATTGCGCGGGTCAACCTGTACGGCCTCGATACCGTGTTTTCCAGCCTTGTATTCGACGTATTCGTAGAGGCGTCGGAACGCCCAAACGTGTTGCCACGTCGCTTCGGGAAGGTTCTCGCGGATATGCGTCAAGTCTTCGAACACGATGTGCGAACAGTCGTTCTCGACGGCTTCCTCGATAAGTTCGTTCGCCATCGTGTGTAGGTGTATCTCGAAGCGTCCGTACTCTTTCCGTCCGACGGACTCGATGTTCTCGTGTGCGTGGCGAGACCCGCATTGCTGAAGGGATGCACGGCGTTTCTCGTACTCTCGACGCCAGTGGTTGAACTCGTCTGCCGACCAGAATCGCCCTGTCGAAGCGACCGCGAGGTTGTTGACGCCCAAATCCACACCAAGGACTGTTCTGTGCTTGGACTCGGATTCAGACGGTTCCTCGTCTGCTTCGACTTTCCGCATTGAGGCGTGGAGATACCAGTCACCGTCACGGTACTGGAGGTGTGCCATCCGAAACTCGAAATCCTCGTCAGAGACGTACTTTGTCGGCGGTGTCTCTGAGTTGTCGGGAATGATGTAGTCGCACTCAACGCGCCCGTCCACAGTCGAAAGGGAAACGTGGTCACGATGGAACGTCGCACTCCGCTTGTCGTACACCGCGCTATCGGCAGAAAAGTGCGGTTGCGACGTGTTCTCGCCACGTTTGATGCGTTCGACTCCGCTTTTGACGGCTTCGACTGCCCTGCGAATCCCTTTCTGGACGAGGTTCGCAGTGAGGTCGGTTTCGTCGCGGAGTCGGTCGTAGAGGGCGCGTTCGGCTTTGGCTTTGGAAGTGACGTGGTAGCCGTCGTCGCCGTGCCAGCACCACTCGCTCGCGGTGTTGGCGCAGTGTTTGAACTGCTCGACAGTCTCTCGAAGGGAAGCCTCTGCTCCTTCAGGAGTGTCGAGTTTGATGACGGCGGTACGACGGTATTCCACTGTATTTTCACATACAAGGCTGGTGTTACTTATACATTTGGGAGTCGGCCTATCACTGTAACGTGGTTTGTGTCATCGAGTCCCGGCTTCCTCCACGGGGTCAAGCCCCGTGGCATCCGCCTCGATTCTTCTGTGAACGCGACAGCGCACGGTCGAGTGGCGGCTACTCGGTCGAGTGGCGGCTACTCGGTCGGGTCGAGTTCGAAGGCGACCTCCAGTTCGACCTGATACTCCCGTCGATCGCCGGCGAGTTCGACGCCCTGCTCGGTGACTTCCGCCTACTTCACGTTCTCGAGGGTTTCCTCTGCGCGATCGATCGCATTGTCGGCCGCGCTGTCGAAACTGTCGGTGGATGCCCCACGGAGAACGACCTTCTTGAAGACCATGTGAACATTCCGGCCCGCAGACGGATAAACCTGCTTGCAGGGATTGTACGCCCCCACCTCGGAGCTGTGTGTGATTGACGACCGACGTGGGGTCCGAAACGGTCTCAGAACTCCTCGGGGCCGGGCGCGGGCACGCCTTCTTCGCCGGGGCCGTCCGGCCCGTCCAGGTCGTACTCCTCGCGCAACTCCCGGATGCGATCGCGGATGTCCGCCGCGAGTTCGAACTCCAGGTTGTCCGCCGCTTCCTGCATCCGGCCCTCCAGTTCCTCGATCAGCCGGGCCGCTGCCTCCTCGTCCTCGGGATCGGCCGTCGCCGAGCCGCCGGTGTCGGTCTTGCTCCCGGGGAGGTTCGTCTCGCCGATGGCCTTCTCGATGGTGGTCGGCTCGTGGCCGTGCTCCTCGTTGTACTCGCGTTGAATGCGTCGGCGGCGACGTGTCTCCTCGATGGCCGCCTCCATGGCGTCGCTGGGGTCGTCGGCGTACAGGACCACGTTGCCGTTGACGTTGCGCGCCGCGCGGCCCATCGTCTGGACGAGCGTCGTCTCGCTGCGCAGGAACCCCTCCTGGTCGGCGTCCAGGATGGCGACCAGGCTCACCTCGGGGATGTCCAGGCCCTCCCGGAGGAGGTTGATCCCCACCAGCACGTCGAACTCGCCGGCCCGGAGTCCGCGGACGAGTTCGTGGCGTTCCAACGTGTCGGTCTCGTCGTGCATGTACTCGACGGCGACGCCCGCCTCTTCGAGGTACTCGGTGAGGTCCTCGGCCATGCGCTTGGTCAGGGTTGTCACCAGCGCCCGCTCGTCGTCGGGCAGGGCGTCCAGTCGGTCCATCAGATCGTCGACCTGCGATTCGGCGGGGCTGACCTCGATCTCCGGATCGACCAGGTAGGTCGGACGGACGATCTGTTCGACGACCTGGTCGCTCTCCTCGCGCTCGTAGTCGCCGGGCGTCGCCGAGACGTACAGGGTCTGATCCGTCTTTGTTTCGAACTCGTCGAAGGTCAGCGGGCGATTGTCGTAGGCGGTGGAGAGTCGAAACCCGTTCTCGACCAGGGAATCCTTGCGAGACTTGTCGCCCTCGTACTGGCCGCGGATCTGCGGGATAGTCTGGTGGGATTCGTCGACGACCGTCAGGAAGTCATCGGGGAAGTAATCGAGCAGCGTGTAGGGGGCCTCTCCCGACTCCCGGTCCGAGAGGTGGACGGAGTAGTTCTCGATGCCCGAGCAGTAGCCAGTCTCTTCGAGCATTTCGAGGTCGAATGTCGTCCGCTCTTCGATGCGCTGAGCGGCCACGAGGTCGCCCCGGCGCTCGAAATAGCTGACGCGCTGTTCCATCAGTTCCTCGATTTCCGCGATGGCGGCCTCGATCTGCTGGCCGGGGATCGAGTAGTGCTCGGCGGGGTGGATCAAGGCGGCAGGTTCCTCGCTCTTGAGTTCCCCTTCGAGAGGATCGAGTTTCGAGATGCGGTCGATCTCCTCGCCCCAGAACTCCACCCTGAGTGCGTAGCGACCGTACATCGGGTAGATTTCGACGGTGTCCCCGCGGACGCGGAACGTGCCCTGCGTGAAGTCGACATCGTTGCGCTCGTAGTTCAGATCAACGAGACGAGCCAGCAACTCGTCGCGGTCGATCTCCTGGCCGACTTCCAGTCGGAGGGACATGTCGACGTAGTTTGCAGGATCACCGAGTCCGTAGATGGCCGACACCGAGGCGACGACGATCACGTCCTCGCGAGTCAGGAGAGATCGTGTCGCCGAGTGGCGAAGGCGGTCTATCTCGTCGTTGATCGAGGCGTCCTTCTCGATGTACTTGTCGGTCTGCTCGACGTAGGCCTCGGGTTGGTAGTAGTCGTAATAGGAGACGAAATACTCGACGGCATTGTCGGGGAACAGTTCCCTGAACTCCTCGTAGAGTTGGGCGGCCAGCGTCTTGTTGTGGGCGATGACCAGCGTCGGCTTCTGGATTTCCTCGATGACCCAGGAGACGGTGTTGGTTTTGCCCGACCCCGTCACACCCAGCAAGGTCTGTTTGTCCATCCCCGAGCGATAGCCGGACGCGAGTTGCTCGATGGCGTCGGGCTGGTCGCCCGCAGGATCGAACGGCGCGTCGACGCGGAACGCGCTTTCGGCGTCGGGGCGATCGGGAGAGAGAGGGCCGCCGGTGTCGCTCATCGTGCCAGTAGTAGTCGCTTGAACCACTTGACGTCCTCGCTCGACGCAGTCGTGACGTCACTCCCAGTTTTCGGTGATGCCCGCGACTCCACTCGTCGAGCCGACCTGCAACCGGCGAATGCAGTCTTTCACTCGTCGAGGAATACCTCGACGCTGTCGAGTTCGAGGACGTATTCGGGGCCGAACGCCGTCGCTGGCGTCTGGTAGCCAGCGGTGGCGGCACTCGCTTCCATCCGTTCGAGGGCTGTCGTCGCCGCATCCACCGTCAGCGCGTACGTTTCAGGCGTTTCCAGTCGCGACGTCACCGTCGTCTTGCCGTCGGTCGCCTCTCCCCAGAGGAAGACCCGTTCGCGTTCTCTCGTGTCCGCATCCGGGCCGCTCACGAGCGCACGCACGAGTGCTTGTAACCCGCTCTTGATGGCGGGGACGGTCAACAGCGGCGTCAGGTAACGACTGGCCCCCAGCAGGTGCTCGGCATACTCCGGCACAGCCAAATACACCTCGACGTTCTCGATCCCGGTCGAATAGTAGGCCGTCGAGACGTCATCCATCGGCGCGCTGACGGCGTGTTCCGGCCCGTCTCCGAAGTCGATGGTTCGGGTTCGCGCTCCCGGCGCTTCCGATCGGAATCTCCCATCCTGTCGGACCATCCCGCCCGTGTCGACCTGTTCGAGAGCGGTCGCCAGCGTCCCGCCGGAGAACGATCCCGGCACGTCGATGCCGAGTCTGAGTTGGGTCGCGCTCGGCAGCCGATCGTGGAGGTGGACCGCCAGACAGTCCGTCGGGACGACGTCGAAACCGACCCCCGGAAGGAGACAGATGTTCGCGCTCTCGGCCTCCCGGTCGCGTTCGGCCAGCGATTCGGAGACGGGGATCTCGCCAGTAATGTCGAGGTAATGTGTCCCGGTCGCCAGGCAGGCCTCGACCATCGGCTCGGCGGTCCTGACGAAGGGGCCCGCACAGTTGAGAACGGCGTCGATTCCGTCGAGATGGTCCCGGGCGTTCCCGAGGGGAAACACGCGAGAGTCGACATCCAGCCGGATCGCGAGTCCGCGGGTCTTCGTCCCGTTGCGTCCGGCGAGGACGACATCGAGACCCCGATCGGCCGCCTCCCGGGCGACGAGTTCGCCCGTGTAGCCGTACGCGCCGTAGATGAGGACAGTTATACGCCGATATCGGGTCCAGCTGACAAAAGCGTCCGTGCTCGCCACGCCGCGACCGCTGAGACGGTGATGGCGTTTCCGAATGCCAAACCGTGGACGAACTCCCGGTTCTCCGCTCAACAGACCGGCTTCGGGTTGACACCCATCGACTCTAAGGATGCGGTGTAAGCGTCGTAGGCGGCCTGGATCGCGCCAGTCGCCGCCTCGGCGGCCCGGTCCCAGTCTTCGTCGTCCTCGCAGACGGATTCCAGTAACTCGCCCGCCCGCTCCAGTTGCGGGTCCAGATCGCCACCCACGTCGCGGAACAACTGTGCGGTCTGGGGATCGGCCTCGCCGACGAAGTAGCCCGTGAACTGGTCTTTGGACTTCTCGGCAGCGATCGTCCGCCCGACGAACCCGCCGAGTCGCTCGACGGTCCCGTCGAGATCGCGAAGGTACTGCTGGATAGCCGGGACGTCTTCGCCCGGTTCGTGATCGTCGAGTTCGCCCGCAACGCGCTCGTAATGCTCGCGCTCCTCGGCCGCCGTCTCCGCGAACGAGTCTGCGACGGCGTCGTCGCTCTCGCTTTCGGCCCACCGCTCGTAGGTGACGGCAGCGTGGTGTTCGGCGTCGGCGGCGGCCGAGAGTACGGTTTCGTCGTCCATCTCCCCGTCCGTGTCGGCGTACAGGGCCTTCGAGGAACCCAGCCGCGAGAGGGCCGTGTCGTTGTCCGATCGGATCCGTTCGAGAAGCTGTTCGGCGTTCATATCCGACGATGGGGCCGGGTGGGTTAGAAGCCACCGATGGATGCAAAAGACACGGACGGGAGTGATCGTCCCTGGACGGGCCACCGGGTCACGATCGGCGAAACACCCAAGCACCGGCGGACGGACCGTGGAGTATGGAGCGCATCCCCTTCGGTATCCAGCGGATGGACTCGCTCGTCAACGGGGGGGCTCCCCGGGGGACCGTCGTCCTGCTGTCGGGGGAGTCCGGCGCGGGAGCACGGGAATTTATGTACACCAGCGCGGCCATCAATGGACTCGCATCTGTCGATCCCGAACTCCACGATCTCTACTACGGCGACCTCGCGGGGAACGCGTCACTGCCCGAGGAGATTCACTACGTCTCCTTCACTGCCGACGAGTCCCGGTTCAGATGGGAACTCGCCCAGACGCTGGAAAACGATATCGTCGAGGCGGGACTGGAGGCGATCACGTTCCACGACCTCTCGACGAATTTCTTCCACGTTAGTCCTCTCCCACGGGACTGGTATGCGGACCGGACACCCAGCGTGAAGGACCTGCGCTCGCGAACCGACCGTGAGGGACTGCTCTCGGCGTTCGGCGATCTCATGTCCGAACACGCCGCCGACAATCTCGTCGTCATCGACTCGCTGTCTGACCTCATCGGCGCGACCGAGGAGGAAGTCTCCTGGGCGGACGTCACGTACGTCCTCAAGGGTCTCCAGAAGGCCGCCCATCGCTGGAACGGGCTCGTCCTCGCGCACGTCAACCACGAGATCCTATCGCCACAACGCTACGGCCAACTGGTCGACGCCGTCAACGGGACGATGCGCTTCGAATGGGAGACCGGCGGCAGCACGCGTGCCCGGACACTCGTCGTCAAGCAGTTCCGGGGCGTGCTCTCGGCGCTGGAGGACGAAAACATCGTTCGCTTCGAAACCGAGATCGGCGACGACGGCTTTGACATCTCTGACGTGCGCAAGATCCGGTGAACGCCGCGAAACGCGCCTCCGGACGCGAGTATCGAAGATGGGAACGGGTGGCAAACCCTTAACTGTGCGGTCGATGAAATCCCGGTGATGGCGAGCGAGTCGACGGATCCGGGGGACGTGACGGTAACCATCCCCGCCGAGCTTCTCGAGTGGCTCGAGACCCACGCCGCGGAACGCGACGTCGACCGTGACACACTCCTTGCACAGCTTCTGGAAACCTACCGCCGGACCGCCGACGGGGACACCCCCGAGCCCGCGGAGCCGACCGTCGATCACGAGACGATCGAGCACGTCGTCCGGGAGATACTCGCCGAGCGGCGCGAGGAACTCGTCGCCGCCGTCGCGGAGGAAGTCACATCCAACGAGGAAGTTGATGGACTCGCCGAACGCATCGAGGACCTCGAGACCGGCTTTCAGGGAAAACTTGAGGATGTCCGCGAGCGGGTGATCCAGGTCAAACGGGAGGCGGACGCCAAGGCGCCCGCCGACCACCACCACGACGCCCTCGATCGGCTGGAGACGATCGACGAGCGACTCGACAACCTGGCCGGCGACGTGACTGCACTCGAAGCCGAGGTCGGGACGCTTGCCGCCGAAGCAGCACTCGAGGAACTCGAAGCAAGCGTCGACGAGCACGCGGAGACGCTGATGGAGCGCGAAGAGCGCCTCGCTGATCTCGAGGACAAGTTGCGGACGGTCGGGTGGGCGGTCAGCGACCTCCGGGAGGAACAGGCCGGGCGCGGCACGGACACACTCGATCGAATCAAGGCGGCCGCGGCCGGCCACGACATCTCCCGGGCCGTGTGTGAGAACTGCGGCGACGGAGTCGAGATCGCGCTGATGACCCGGCCGGCCTGTCCCCACTGCGAAGCGGCAGTGACTAACGTCGAACCGGCCAGTGGCTTTTTCGGCAAGCCGGAACTGGTCACCGCCTCCCAGATAGAGGGCGGAACCGACAACGGGAACGATCCCGATCGGGACGTCTCGGCATCTAGGAGTGAGCGGCGATGAGCAACGACGATCCGGATCGCGAGGCCGACCCGGGCGTGGAAGGGGATTCCTGGGCCGACGAACCGACGGACACGTTCGACGAAGACGACGAAAGCCCCTTCGAAGTGATTGACGAACCCGAGACGGGCGACCCATTCGACCGGATCGACGTTGAGCAGCGGGAGAACGACCCGTTCGAGCAACTGAGTGATCGTGATGCGTCGCTCGAAGCCAACGCTGAAAGGGACGTCGAACCGGAGCCGTTCGGCGCGAGCGGTTCCGGTACAGAGCCGGGAGCGGCGTCGAATTTGGGAGACGAACCCGGCGAAGCGGCGAGCCCCGGGACGCCGACCCTCGCCGACTCGGAGGACGACCCCTTCTCGGGTTTCGGTCGGGACGAACGTGCCGGTGATCCGTTCGAAGAACTGACCGGGGAGAGCGTCGGAAGCGAGGACTCGGCCCGACCCGATTCCGATCTCTGGGAGGAACTCTCCCGAAGCGAGGTCGAACCCGAGACGGAGACCCACGGGCAGCGTCGATTCGCGGAGGTATCGAAACACACCTATTGTGAGCGTTGCGAGCACTTCTCGGAACCGCCGGAGATCGCCTGCGCCCACGAGGGCACCGACATCATCGAGTTCGTCGACTTCGAGACGGTCAGAGTCGCCGACTGCCCGATCGTCGCCGAGCGCGAACAGCTGGCGGACATGGACCGCGAGCGGTGAGCCCGGACGGGTAGGCTTTTGCCTTCGCGGCCCCCTCGTGCCCGTAAGGATGCAGTTCTGCGACGAATGTGGCTCGATGATGCACAGCGAGGGCGAGGAGATGGTCTGTCAGAGCTGTGGCTATCGCGAAGCCAAGGATCAGGATCTGGCCGACGACTTCGTCTCGACGGAGACCCAGAGCGATGACGACGTGATCGAGACCGAGGAGGACGCCAATTTCGAGGGCAAACCGACCGCTGACGACGTGATCTGTGACGAGTGTGGCCACGGCGAAGCCTGGTACACGATCAAACAGACCGCCTCGGCGGACGAACCGCCGACGCGCTTCTTCAAATGCAAGGAGTGTGGGCACCGCTGGCGGGGATATAGCTAAGAGGGCATCAAATCACGATTTTGACGGAATTAGCTCTGTTATTCGAATCCGCCCCTCAATGAGTAAAGTTGACAGCTAAGACTGACTTTTTGCTTATGGTGTGAAGCATGCGATAAATTTCTTATAACCAATCTATAGATGCACCTTATCCAGGACTGTTTCTTATTTCCACCTATCAGCGTTATTCACCTGAATCTTTTTTGTATTATTGCATTCCAAGCACTGGAATTCAACCCAGTCTAACGTATCATCCACACCGATTACATTCATCCCATACATTGCTGGAACATCTCGCAACGGTGACGACCAGGTTCTTGTCCAAATTTGGCCACAGTAAGGGCATTTCATTTGCCAATCTGAATGTTTGATCGCCTGCTGTCTTTTCCTTTCTAATTCTTCCTTTCGCTTTTTCTGCTCGTACCTTTTTGCTTTTCTCTCTAATTCCTCTCCTTTGTTTGATACTGTTTCCATCGTCTTGGCTGTCTTTTCTGCGGTTTTGGCGATTCCGTCACCTATTGTCTCTGCGGTTTGGTCGGCTCTCTCCTCATCATACGAATAGTAAGAAAACCAGGACATGAGTCCTGCAAAAATACCCACAGGCATTAACATAAATCCCATACCTCCGCCATCTCCTGTCACAGCTGAAATAGAAGCTGATATTACTCCATTAATTATGCCAAGGATTGCAGCTAACATCCCAAATATCACTGCAACAGGATACATTGATGTCCTATCAGTTTTGGCTGCGATAATACTCATTCCAATTGCCGATACTGATAACCAAAAAGTGACAATGTCTATCATAAGTCAAACCTGGATATTGGAGATACTTAAATCTTGTTTATAGTTATTGAAATTGATATACATACCGAAGGCGAAAGAAATGCAAAAAATTAATAAGCAACCCAGTTTAGCCGTACTCTTCTAAACGTAAGGAACATGGCCATCGTTGGCGAGTGTATTATTGGCCGAAAAACGTTCAATCACCCTTCAAACAGTTTCTTTGTCGCCGATAGATCGGTGCACCGAGCCGGTCGCGCTCATCAACCAATTGATCCACATCTGTAAGTGCCTCCTCAACCGCCAATACGTCCCGTTCGACCAGCGCCCGCAGGTCGTCAGTGATGAGGAAGTCGACATCTACATCCTGGTTCAGAAGTTGTCCACGTCCTCGGGCAAGTCGAAAATCTCCTCGATCCGGGCGTCGAACTCGCGGGCGATCCGCCAGGCGAGTTCCAGCGAGGGGTTGTACTCGCCCTTCTCGACGTAAAGGATCGTCTGGCGGGTGACGCCGACGCGATCAGCGAGTTCGGCTTGCGTGAGCCCCGCGGCTTCGCGGCGCTCCCGAATCCCCGTCTCGAAGTCCATGCTACCCCTCCAGCCGCCGGGCGTGGAGCACGTTCCGGCCTTTGTGGACGACCGAGGAGACGATCGCAGCTATCCCCACCCAAACGAAGACGATCTCACCCTGCCGGACGACCGTGGCGAGAGGGCCAGTCAGATTGCCGCCCTGTGCTTCGAGTACCGCAGCGAGGACGTACGCGAGAAATCCGACGACAAAAAGGACGTACAGCGCCCGACTGGCGGCCGTCCGGATCAGCGTCCGCACCCGTTCGTCGTTCTCCTCGATCCCGAGTCGAGCGCCCAGCCACCGACTCGCCGGGAGGAACCCCACGAACAGCACCCCGCCGAGCGCGATCAGCGGCGCCGACTCGAAGGCAATGCCAGCGTTCAGGAGCGCGATCACCACCAGCAGGTACAGGCCCCGAACGACTCGATACGCTGTCCTGGACTTCCCCAGTTGGGTGTTAGATCTATTTAACATTGCGTGTTAGATTTATCTTACGTCCGGAGCCTTATTTCTTGGGGGAGATACCCGCGGCTGACGGGTCACTCACGATCGAAGTGCGAAGAAAGGAACGGCGAACTTGGCCAGTTCGGGGTCTGTGGCGGAGCGGTCACTCGACGGTGATTGTCCCGACCATGCCGACGAGTTCGTGGGGGATACAGACGTACTCGTATTCGCCCGTGGTTT
>ENA-ORCS01000807-ORCS01000807.1-marine-metagenome-genome-assembly--contig:-NODE-807-length-16829-cov-4.382342_pt1 | contig 16829 bp, 14 predicted proteins | sample MGYA00237781_ERZ508513 | MGnify/ENA primary metagenome ERZ508513 (study PRJEB26184, sample SAMN06268793) | marine metagenome | isolation source: Eden Landing Ponds, San Francisco, CA, USA | place...
GGGCGGCATGGGTGGCGGTATGGGCGGCATGATGTAGGCGAGGCGAGCGTAGCGAGGCTCGCCGAACTGCCGAGCGGGGAACGAACTGACCCGCGAGGCGAGACGACCTTTTTTCCGCTCGGGTTTCCTCGGTCGCTTCGCTCCCTGCGGGAACCGCTCCGGACAAAAACGTGGGCAAAAAAGGCCGGAGGCTCCTTCGGTCGCCTTCGGTGCACCACGCCTCACTCCGTTCGGCGCCGACGTTTTTTCAAACTGGCCGGTTTATTTTTCACCGCAACCGTCCGCGAGCGAAGCGAGCGGTTCACGCGGCCGAACGAAGTGAGGCCGCGCTTTTTCACCCATGTTTTTGCTGCGGGGGTTCCCGCAGCGAGCGGAGCGAGCGAGGAAACCCCCGCAGAAAAAAGATGGTGGTCCTAGGAGTAGTTGTGTTCCAGTTCCACGACGTTGGCGGCGCCCAGCACTGCGCTGGCGACCTCCTCGTGGTAGCCGTCATCGACCCGGTGGACGGGATAGGAGACGCTGATAGCGGCGATAGATCGGTCCTGACCGTCGGTGACGGGGGCGGCGACACACTGCAGTCCGGTGAGGCGCTCGCCGTCGTCGATGGCGTAGCCACGCTCGCGGACGTCCTCGAGGGCGGCCATGAACTCGTCGGGGTCGGTGATGGTCTCCGGCGTCATGTCGGGCATCCCGCGCTCCTCGAGGATCCCTTCGACCTCCTCCGGGGGGCGAAAGCCGAGGATTGCCTTGCCCAGGGCGGTACAGTGGAGGTGGACGCGTTTGCCGACGTAGGTGTCGAGTTCGACGGCGTCGTCGCCCTTGGCCTGGTAGAGGTAGATTCCCATCCCGTTTTTCTCGACCATGAGGTTGACGAGTTCGCCGGTCTCCTCGGCCAGGTCCTCGACCTCGCCCCGGGCGGCGCGGTAGATCTCGTTGCGCTGGCGGGCGTAGGCACCGAGCCCGAGGAAGGCGAGCCCGACGTGGTACTCGTCGTCCTCCTTGACGACGTACTCGCGATTCTCGAGGGTGGTGAGGTGGTTGTGCACGGCGCTCTTGCCGACGTCGACGCGTTCGGCGATCTCGGAGACGCCTGCCCCGTCTAGCTCCTGAATCGTCTCGACGATCTGGAGCGTGCGGTCGACCGTCGTGACCGGGTGTTTCGGTCCGTCCATGTAGCCTCGTTATCCCAGAGTCACTTACTTGTTCTGTTCTGCTACACGGCCGTTCCACAGACCAGACAGGAGGTCGACCGGGGACGGGACCCAGCGGCAACCCACGTGCGGGACCGACAGACCGAAGGTCCGAGTGGGGGAACGAGCGAGTGTGACAGTCAGACTCGTACAGGTCGGGACCGGCAACCAGGGCGGTGCCTGGTGTCGTCGGTTCCTGCCGCCGAACGTGGAGGACGGAACGGTCGAGGTCGTCGCCGCGGCCGACGTCGACGAGGACGCACTCGAGAACGCACAGGACGCACTGGACCTGCCCCCCGAGCGGTGTTACACGGACGCCGCAGAGGCCATGGCGGCCCACGACGCGGACGCGGCCGCACTGGTCGTGCCGCCACACGTCCGCGAGGACATGGTCGAACTCGCACTGGAGCACGACCTGGACATCATCTCGGAGAAACCCCTTGCCGAGACGCTCGAGGGGAGCCACCGGATCGTCGAGAAGGTCGAGGCGGCCGACGCGAAGATGGGCGTGACGATGACCCACCGCTTCCGGCGGGACATCACGACGCTGCGCCGCGAGTTGCGCTCCGGCGCGTACGGTGACTCGGACTACGTCTACAGCCGCTACTCCGTCAACGCCCGTTCGCGGGGTAGCTGGGCCGGCGAGCGGCTCTACGACTGGGACGAACATCCCCTGCTGATCGACGGGTCGGTCCACCACCTGGACCTCCTCGCCGATATGGCCGGCGACGAAGTGGAGACCGTCTTCTGTCACAGCTGGAACCCGCCGTACTCCGAGTTCAGGGGCGACCCGAACGCGGTCGTGACGCTCACGATGGCAGACGGGACGACCGTCGTCTACGAGGGGATGAACACCGCCGCGACGTCGCTCAACGGCTGGGGCAGCGAGCAGATCCGGGTCAACTGCGAGGACGCGACGCTCGTCCTCGACGGGGCCGAGATCTACGAGTTCCCCTACGACCGCGAGGCCGAGGGCTGCGTCGACCACGCGCGGATCGACGAGGGCGACCCGGTCGAACTCGACGAGCAGGACAAGTGGGGCAACGCGTGGCTCGTCGAGCAGTTCGCGGACTGGGTCGAAGGCGGGGAACCGATGGAGACCCACGTCCGGGCCAACCTGCAGTCGATGGGACTGGTCTTCGCGGCCATCGAGAGCGCGGAGACGGGCGAAGCCGTCGACTACCAGTCGTTCGTCGGGGAAGCAGAAGAAGAGGCGTAGAAAGCGGGAAAACTTCTAGGGTTCGGGGTCGAACACCGGAAATCGAAGATTTCCGAGCACGACGAGTCGTTTCACTCCTCGTCGAAGAGCGTCTCACCCTCGACCATGTTCTCCTCGACGGTGTCGAGGTCGAGGGTGAGGCCGAGTCCGGGCGTCTCCGGGATCTCCATGTAGCCGTCCTCGATGAGGTCGTCCTCTTCGACCAGGTCCTCCCACCAGCCGAGTTCGTAGGAGTGGTACTCGACGGCGAGGGAGTTGGGGATCGAGACGGCCAGCTGTGCGGAGGCCATCGTCCCGATGGGCGAGGAGACGTTGTGCATGGCGACGGGGATGTAGTACATGTCGGCCATGGCGGCGATCTTCCGGCCCTCGCGCATGCCACCGACGCGCGGGATGTCGGGGGCGATGATGTCGATGGCCTCGTTCTCGATGAGGTCGCGGTTGCCGTGGGTCCGGTAGACGTTCTCGCCGGTCGCAGTCGGCGTGGCAGTCGCCTGCGTGACCTCGCGCTGGGCGTCGTGGTTCTCCGGGGGCACGACGTCCTCGAGCCACCAGACGTCGTACTCTTCGAGGCGCTTGGCGAGGCGCTTCGCGCTCCCGGTGGCGTACGACCAGTGGCAGTCGAAGGCGACGTCGGCGCGGTCGCCGACGGCCTCGGTGGTGGCCTCGACGATCTCTGCCTTGTGTTCGATCTCGGGGCCGCGCAGGTGGCGGTTGGCGCGGTCGCGCTCGTGGCCCGAGGGGACGTCGAGGTCGAACTTGATGGCGTCGTAGCCCAGGTCGGAGACGACGCGGTCGGCTTCCTCGGCGCAGGCCTGCGGGTTGGCCTCGTCTTCGGTGTGCAGGTCACAGTAGACGCGGGCGGCGTCGCGGTACTTCCCGCCGAGCAGCTGGTAGGCGGGGAGGTCGACGAGTTTGCCGGCGACGTCGTGGAGGGCGATCTCCACGCCGGAGATGGCGGAGATGACCTTGCCCGAGATAGAGCCCTCGCCGGACATCTTCTGGATCATGTGCTCGTAGAGCCGGTCGATGTCAAGAGGGTTCTCGCCGACGAGGAACGGCTTCATCCGCTCGATGATGGCAGTGTCGCCGCCGCCCCAGTAGGATTCACCGGTGCCGACGACGCCCGCGTCGGTGTAGACGCGGACGAGGATCCACGGGTAGTTCCCGTCGACCATCGTCGTCTGGACGTCGGTGATCTCTGCGTCGCGTGTGCCGCCGCGCGACTTCTCGATACCCATCGTCTCCGCGGAGAGGTCCCGCATCGTGTACTCCGCGTTGGGGTCGCTGATCTTGTCGAAATCGACCATGACACTGGGGAGTGTCCGGGTAACGAGCATAAAGCTTCCCAACTCGGTGCGTCCACGACACACTATCACGCGCATCCCGTTCACCCGTGTCGCCCTCACACTGGCCGTCTACGGCCGCTCATGCCCCGTCTAACGCCGAGAGCGAAGGGACCGGACCCCCCTCACCCGTCGACGGACGAGACGCCATGAAAACCTGTAAGTACGGAGCGGGCGATGTACCGCACGCATGACGGAAACAATCCAGCTGTACATCGACGGTGAGCGCGTCGACGCCAGGAGCGGCGATACGTACGCGACCGAGAACCCGGCGAACACGTCGGAAACCGTCGCCGAGTACGCCTACGGCGGCACGGATGACGCGAAGGCCGCTGTCCAGGCCGCAAACGAAGCACAGGACGACTGGGAGCACATGCCGGAACCGGACCGGGGTGCGATTCTGCGTGAGACTGGATCCATTCTCGAAGACAGAAAAGACGAGATCACTGAACTGCTGACCCACGAGGAAGGGAAGACGCTCTCGGAGGCCGCGCCCGAGGTCCAGCGGGCCATCGACATCTTCTATTACTACGGCGTAAAGGCCTTCGACGACGACGGCGTCCGGAAAGGGTCGTCCGGCGGTCGCACGTCGGTCTACACGACCCGCGAACCGCTCGGCGTCGCCGGACTCGTCACGCCGTGGAATTACCCGGTCGCTATCCCGGCCTGGAAGATCGCCCCGGCGCTCGCGACGGGGAACACGGTCGTGCTCAAGCCCGCCTCGAACGCACCGGGCGTCGCCAACGAGATCGTCAAGGCGCTGGACGAGGCCGGTATTCCCGACGGCGTCATCAACTTCGTACCCGGTTCGGGCAGCGAGGTCGGCGAGGTCATCACGAGTCACGACGGCATCGACGTCGTCTCGTTCACCGGCAGCGCCGAGGTCGGACATCACGTCTACGACCAGGCGACAGACAACGGGAAGCGCGCCCAGGCCGAGATGGGTGGGAAGAATCCCGCCGTGATCACCGACAGCGCCGACGTCGACGAGGCAGTCGAGGTCGTCGCCGCCGGCGCCTTCGGCGTCACCGGCCAGGCCTGTACGGCCTGTTCACGCGCCATCGTCCACACTGACGTCTACGACGAGTTTGTCGAGGGCATCGTCGACTACGTCGAGTCCATCGAGGTCGGTCCCGGCCTCGAGGACCCCGACATGGGGCCTCACGTCTCCCAGGGCGAACTCGACTCGACGCTCGAGTACGTCGACGTGGGCGTCAACGAAGGTGCCACGCTCGAGACCGGCGGCGAACGTCTCGAGGGCGACGGGTACGACGACGGCTACTTCGTGACCCCCGCTGTCTTCACGGACGTCGACCCCGACATGCGGCTCTTCCAGGAGGAGGTCTTCGGACCGGTCTTGGCCGTCACGGAAGTCGAGAGCTTCGACGAGGGTATCGAGGTCGCCAACGACAGCGAGTTCGGCCTCTCGGCCAGCGTCGTCACGGACGACCTCGACGAGGCCCACGAGTTCGTCGACCGCACCGAGTCCGGTGTCGCCAAGGTCAACGAGAAGACAACCGGCCTCGAACTCCACGTCCCCTTCGGCGGACTGAAGGACTCCTCGACCAACACGTACCGCGAGCAGGGCGACGCGGGCCTCGACTTTTTCACCCAGCTCAAGACGGTCTACCTCAACACCTAGACGCGACGGCCGGCTGCAGACCGGTCGATTCTATTTTCTGTTTTCTGACACCAGATAGTGGACTGACAGCGACTGTCATTCGCGATAATTTGTGAAGGTTCTTTCAACTATTACATCCGTATTCCTGTAATCGTTCTCCTTTCAGGTACTGTTCAGGGCTTCCTTCCGGCGCATACGTGTTCGCACTGACGTGGTTCTGGAGTTCGTGCTTGCAGACGTACGTGGTGGTGAGAGCGAGCGACTCCGCCAGAACGTCCCACTGATCGGTGTTCGCAACGGCAATCAGGGAACTCGTCTCGGCCAGGCGTGGGTGGCGAGGGTCACTCGCCATCGCTATCAGCGAGGAATGTTGAGCTGTCCCGCTCCATTGCCGACTCGAATGCGTCTTTCTCCGCTTCCACCCGGTCGATTTTCTCACCGAGGAGAACCCGAGCCACGTCTTCATCGATTTCACCGCGACTGTATCGTTCGTAGACCGCAACCTCGTCCTGTTCGTCCAGAGACCTGCGGAGCATCTCGATCAACCCGGTCCGGGCAAGCTCGCTCACATTGACGCCGCCAATATGGATCTCATCGAGGAGCTCCGCAACTTCTTTTTCGGTTCCGGCACGGAACTGAATCGTCTTATCGTAGCTTGACTCTCTCATAGAGAAGCGTTCGCCGCGCAGGGATTATATGTCATGACGTGTATGGACTTGTTAGTACATCTGTCTTCGGTGTCTCAGTCACGCGAATTTTATCTCAATTTGTAGCTGCTATCGATTCTTCCCGATATATTACAATATTCTGACCAAACGTGCCCTGACCCCGCTTATTGAGCTTCTCTGAGCCGGTGATGACTTAGATATTGTTGGACGGTTGGTGATGTGTAGATCTCTACATTCGGAACTTCTGGACGAACGGGCCGACAGATTTGATATAGCGAAGTACAGTTTATAGATTCGAGATCGGACACGCTTCAAACGGTATGTGGGGCAGAAATTCAGAAAATACGATAGATATTCGCTTCGTAGACCTCACGAACGCGGTCGCCCCAGTCGTGGGTGTAGGTATCGATGATGTCGCTGGCGACGTCGCCGCGGAGGTACTTGACGATGCCGCGGTCGCCTGTGCGGTCGCGGAGGTGCGTCGTGAAGAAGTGCCGGAAGTAGTGGGGGGTAACGTTTTCTTCGGCACCGCCGCCGTCGCGATACCACCCCTGTTCACGGGCGCGAGTCTCGACGAGGTGATGGACCATGTCCGGCGTGAGTCGCTTTCCCCAGGCGTCTGCGGTACTACAGAAGAGGGGCTCGGCCGACGAGCGCGGGTCCGGACGGACTGCGAACCACTCGTGGAGGACAGCGTGGAGTTCGTCGTCGACGGGGATCGTCGTCGCTCGCTTCCGTTTGTTCGAGGGGGTCCGAGTCTCCCCGTTGTACGTCTCTCCCTGTGCCGGTTCCGCCGGAACGTAGACCGATTCGGGTTTGCCGTCAAGCTGTGCGCGGTGGTCGACCCCGGTGTCGACGTCGGACAGCGAGACGTCCCGCAGATCGAGATTACACAGTTCCCCGGCTCGCATTCCCGTTTTGAGGAGTGTGACGACCACGGCCCGGTCCAGTGGGTGACGGACGTCCGCGACGAACGCCCGCATCGCCGGAACGGAGACGTCCCGGCGTTGCGGGTCGGTCGCGATCGATTCGTCGATCTCTTCCATGACCAGTGCCATCGGGTTCGCGTCGAAGGTCCCGACCTCTGTCATGTACGCGTAAAACCGGTGGAGATACGAGGCGTAGGTCGCGACGGTCGACTCGCCGACCGACCCACGGAGCTGGTGTATCCAGGCCATGCAATCCCGATGGTTGGCGTCTTCGAGTCCGAGTCCCCGTCCGTCGAGGTACCCCTCGAACTCCCGCAGGACGCGCTCGTAGGCGTCTCTCGTCCGCTGGCTCTTCCCCTGGAAGGTGATGTCTTCGAGGAAGTATCCCACGGGGTCGGCAGCCCCCCGGTCGCGTTCGGCGTCAGCGCTCATCGAGCGTGTACCCTCCGTTTCGGCCACTGTAGCGGACCCGACCGGCGGCCTGGAGGTCCTGGAGCGTCGCCTCGAGACTGTCCTCGATGTCGTCGGTGACGGCCTCCAGGAGTTCGTCCCACGAGCGGTACTCGTCTGCCGCCAGCGCCGCTATCACCTGGTCCTCGAGGTCCGATCCCTGGGCAGGGGACTCAGGGGCGACGTCCTCGTCTTCCTTCGAGGATTCCGCCTGTCCGTCGTCGTCGAAGAACCCTCGCCGGCCAGCCTGCACCATCGACCGGACGAACTCGCTGCGGCTCATGTCGAGATCATCGGCGTCTTCGTCCCACCTGTCGCGCTGGTACCGCGGAACGTAGGTCCGAACCGCGACACGTTCGGTCTCTGTGTCCGTCTCTGTCATTACCTCCGGATCGGTCGCCGGCGTCTTCAAACCATCGCCAGATTCACGCCTAAACACAAACTGCCGGTCTAGAGTCCGTTACCGGCCATCTGGGGGACCACACACCGACAGACGGTAGCGAGTCGACCCGTCCGTCCCGGGTGAGTCCGTTACAGATTGTCTCGACGATCTGGTATATCCGCATAGTGGTCGATTCGGTTACGTATGAATCGAACCTACTGACCTCGGTGACCCGGCCGGGATCACACCCACCCGGACATATTCGATCCGCAGACGGTAGTAGCCGGCGAAAGTAGGTGTCACGGACCCGTTTCGGACCGAGCCTGCGGTTCGGGGGCTTCACTCGCCGTCGGCCGCCCTCGTGGTTGTCTCAGACGCCGTGATTTCGATAGTGTCACCGTCCGGAAGTACGAGTCGCCCACCGACGCCATCGGGCGTCTCGACGACCATCTCGAACTCGCCGCCCCTCGTCCACCGAACCGACACGTCTCCGGCGGGCGTGGGTACCGTTCCCTCGGCGCGCTCCATGTCGAGCGGGTGCGGTTCGACGCGGACGCGCTCGAAGCCCGGTGTCGCGGGTTCGACGCCCAGAACCTCGCCGAGGAACTCGTAGAGGGGGGCACTCGACCAGGCGTGACAGTAACTCCCGCCCTGCCCGAACCGCTCGGGGAGCGTCGTCAGGTCGGTGTCCGCCAGCAGGCCTGCCCAGTCGTCGAGCATGTCGGCAGCGAGGTCGTACCGGTCGGCCTCGCTCAGGGCGCGTAACACGTAGTACCGGCCGTAGAGTGTCGCCTCCGGCAGGTCGGCGGCCACGAGGTTCTCGGCGACGGTCCCGGCGCGGTCGGCGTCGGTGGCACCCGCGAGTACGGCCCAGGCATTGCCGAGCTGGCTTGCCTCCTCACCGTCTGGCCGGTCGAGATACAGTCCACGCGGCCCGTCCCAGCAGTCCTCGTTCGCGAAGGCACAGACCCTGTCGGCGCGGTCCCGGTACTCGACGGCACGTTCGCCGTCGCCCAGCGCCTCGTGTAACGCCGCGGCGTCGCGTAACGCGGCGGCGTACTGGAGCTTGATCACCGTCGAGACGCCGTCGATGGCCCCGGGCGGGACGCCGCGGGGTTCCCACTCGGCGACCCAGTCGACGACCTTCCAGTGAGGCAGGCCCGCGACGATTCCGTCGGCCGTCTCGTAGTCTTCGAACCACGAGAGCGTCGCGTCGACACCGTCCAGCACGTCGCTCGCGGTGGCCTCGTCGCCGGTGTACCACCAGTAGTCGCGGACGAGTCTGACCCAGAGCAGGGACCACGACGGGATCTTCTGGGGGACACGGCTCGGGTATCGACTCTTCGTCAGCCCGGTCTCGTCGCGTGACCAGTCGAAGTGATACACCGCCTGTCGGGCAAGTCGCCAGTCCCCGGAGACGTAGCCCGCGAACCGGGCGACCGGCTGGGTGTCCCCGGCGTACTGTATCTGTTCGTAGTACGGACAGTCCTCGAACGTCTCGTGGGCACATCGCCGAACCGTTCGCCAGGCCGCCTCCCACACGTCCTCGTGAGCGGGGTCCGAAGATTCGAAATTCGCCCGCTCCTCGTACGGATACCCGGTAAACCGATACCGGAGACCCGAAACCTCGAGCGGTTCGTCGTCGGTCTCCACTTCGACGAGGACGTACCGGAACGCACGCCAGTTCACCGGCTCGTACCGTTCGTCCCCGCCACCGGCCACATACACGTCGCCGTGACCTCGAATCTCACCCTGCTCCGGGACGTGGTCGGGCGTCTTCTCGCCGTCGCGATACAGCGCCTCGGCGTAGGTGAGCGAGACTGAGGCCCCTTCACCTCCTTCGAGGCCGACCACGGGATAGCCGGTCGTTACCTCACCGGCGTCGAGGACGAACTGTACTCTCCCGTCCTGGGGAACCGTCAGCGTCCCGGTCCCCGCGACGAGCGCTTCGACCGCCTCTTCGTCGACACCCCGGACCTGATAGCTGCCGACGAACCGCTCGGGCGCCTCTTCGAGGTCCGGGATCTGCCGCGGGACGAGCCTGTAGGGAACGGACTGCCACGTGTGGTCGGCGCCGCGTCGCACGGCGGGTGCGAAGCTCGTCGCCGATTCCCAATCGGAGTCGAACTCCGGCGTCGTCCACCCGGTGGGTCGTGCGCGCCCGTCGACGCGTTCGCTCGCACCGGCGAGCGAGTCCCGTCCGGGTCGAGGTTCGTGTCCGAGGTCTGTCGCCCGCCTCGCAGTCCACTCCGGCCCCGTCGCGAGGTCGCCGATGCGCTCGTCGTCCCCGTCACGGACGGAACCGTCGAGGACGAACGCGTTCGCCTCACTCATGCGACTGGTCGGGCCGGCGTCCCAGGACGGCTCGTAACTCACGACCAGCGCCCCGAGGACGTTCCGGCCCTCGCGGAGGGGCTCGTCGAGTCCGTAGGTGTCGTAGAACTGGTGGGCGACGTCTCCTTTCGCCGGCCCGCGTCCGATCCGTTCGCCGTTACAGTAGAGCACGTATTCGGAGTCGGCGGAGACGTGTACGGTCGCGCTGGCCCCCGCGGGCGCCTCGAAGGACCGTCTGAACCGACAGGCGCGAAACGGACTGTCGGGGAGCGGTTCCGGGTCTGTCACGCCGCCTGTCGTCCAGATCCACGCGGCGTCGCCGTCGAACGGGTCACTCATGCACGTTGGCTGTTGGGTCTCCCTGTTAACAGTTCGCGTCCCGGCGACCCCCACGCCGACCGCGAACTGACTCACCCCGGAGGTCAGTTAGGGCGGCAGCCGACGTTCGGCCAAGATATATCGAGATAGGGTTTACAGGACCCGGGGCAAACGGGTGTTCGGGCCGAGTACTGACTTCGAGTTCGTGGGGACAGCAGCCCCGGAACTGGGACGATGCGATCCGACCATTTGCTCTGTTTCCCTGGGCTGGCGAACAGTCCGTGAGCGGATCAAGTGGCGACCGACGTGTGACGGTTCGGACCGGGACGTCGAGAACCGATTCGACCCGAGGATCCGAACTGGCCGGAACACGATCAATACGTCGTCTCTGATACGACTCGATTCTGGGACACTCCGAAAACGGTGGATTCTGTCCACCAGCCGGGCACAGAAACACCGACACGATCCAGATTCACGGATAAAGTCCCTTATTTGTGCCAGTAGTGCTGTATAGCCCCGTCCAGCAGTATTTTTAGTTGTGAGCCTACGTATTAGTATGATCGTTATCTACATTCACATCTAAAAAAACCCACTTCCGATCATCCGAACGACAGTTATGGGGCAGAACTCCCCGGCGCTCGACGAACCCCGATCATCCGGTCCAAGCCCTGGGGTCAGCGTCCGGAAGATGGGGTTGTTCGCGATCGAAGGAATTTAATCAGTGAAGCTACACTTCTGCTGATCGGATTGGAACGTGGCTGGGCGAATGGCACGCTCATTCTATCCCTGGGCTGTCGGCGATTCGTCCGTCCGCAATTCGAAGCGTCACCCGATCCCAGTGGCGCCGAGAGAATTTCGACGTTCGTACCGAGTGAGTTCCCGGGTTCGAGTTGTGACCGACGCTGGTGTTCAGGCCGGGCCTCGACACTTCGTCGGCTCAACGACTCCCCAGACACACGACCCTATTCTGGCTCGACCGATCCGTCGTGCTTTCAGGCACTGCGGCGGTGGCTTCGCCCACCAGTTGCTCAGAGAGCTGTCGAAACGGTGTCGGTTGAGGGCCCGAATCTTCGAGGATCCGGACACGCTCTGGGCGGCTCACACGACGTCTTGCCGTCGATACGCGGCCCACCGGTCGAATCCCCGGCGAGTTGCGAGGCCAGTCGAGAGGGTCACCCTCCTCGAATCACCCCGAGAACCGACACAGAACGAGAGCTTTCGCTCTCTCCAGGTTGTGCGTCTCTCCGACTCGAATACAGGTTTCTGGCGAGATCTCGGAACCCTCGCCGGGCTCGAATCCCAGTCACTTCCACCTGGGTGAGTGTGACCAGAGAGGCCGTGAGAGAGCACCGTGCAGTTCGGGCCCGCTGTCGCTGTCCCCACCCCAGGGAGACATCGGCCGTTCCCGACCGTAACTTCGAAACCGAGTCCTCTGAGACAGACGGTGTTCCGAACGTATCTGCAGAAGCCGGGGTCTGCTACTGCGACGATGATCGGTACTCGCAGAGTGCGAATCCTTCCGACCCGGAAGCAGTTCGTGAGCGGCCCGCCAACCGTCCGTCTATTGACAGAGGGGGTTCCAGCGTCGTCGCGGTGATCTGCCTCCTGTAGAACGCTGTATCACACCCCGGTGAGAACCCCGCTTCGGACTGCCGGGACAGAACTCCCGGTGGTCTCACGCGGATAGCCGGGCAGGGTCGTGACCGCCGCAACCAGCGTGAAGGTCCCACCCGCACGGAACGTTGCAACGGCTGAATGGAGTTAGACTGAAAGGCGCTGGTGGCTGTGGGGAGACGAGCGATGCAAGCACCGTGGCTCGAAAGCGCGGAGGTTCTTCGTCATCCGCCCCCGGCGTGAAGCGCCGGTCGAGAGTTCGTGGGACCCTGCGAGTCCCACACTCTCCCGGAATCACCGGGTTCCGGCGAAAGCGAGCCCCTCGACTGAAGCCAGGGAGAGAACGAAACTCTCCCGGGCCCGTCTCCCGTAGCGCCGCGGACACAGGGCTTTCACGCTGTCTCCAGCTGTCGTTCCCGATCCGACTACCTGTCTGAACACTACCGGGACTCGACCCGGCGGGTTCACAGGGAATCGTCTGTCCACTTTCAGGCTTCTCTGAGACCGGGCCGACACGTGCTAAACGCAAATCTGGGCGTCGGACCCCGCAGTCCGGTCGTGATCCCCGGTACGGATGTGATTCGGCAACCGTCGGCCGGAGTTCACCCCTCGGCTGGTTCAGTCGCATCCGGTCGAACTGTCCCGACTTGCGCTGCCAGCCCTCCTTTTCATGTCAAAAAGACAGTGTTTTTGTCATGTAAGCGAGACTGATGACGTCCTGTTTCGAACTCGTAAACTATATGTCGCTATACCCAATCGCCGATTCGAATACCCCACGTTTTCGGGATGTGGATTGCTACAAATCACTAGTCTGCTGATAGACTGTTCATCACTGGAGCTTGTGCTGGAAGACCATGACGAGACGCCGTAGACGGAAAATCTACTCGTCGTCTTCGGAAGCAGCGGCCTGCATCGCGTCCATTCCTTGCTGGATCGGATGCTCGTCGTGGAGATCTTCGCTCCGCAGATAGCCGTCGGCGAGGATGTTGTCCTCCATCTCACTCTGGAAGATGACCCTCCAGCCGTGACCTGCTTCGTAGGTCACGGCTGTCACCCAGTCGTACCCGATAAACATCGCAGTCTCGATAATCTCCCCGTGTTCGGAATCGAACGTCGGACTCTGTGGCATTATCGACTGGACCCTGGCGTGTGATTCTAACGCCTCCCGCTCACTCTTGCGCAACGGCCGATCCGGCAGTGACTCAACCAAAGAGCCGTTCTCAACCATGCTCCCATCTACAATCACACCCTGAATAATCGTTCTGCACTTCTCTCCAGAGAGAACTGACGCTCTCATGTATCCTCGCTGAGTCCGGTACCGAGTACCGATGGAAGCTGACCTCACACCGCCCGTCCCCGACGACGCCCCCGCGCTCGCGGGGGCGATCGTCGTCCACGCTCGGAAACTCTGTGAGAGCGCCGACTACCTCCGACGCGTTCTTTCGGAGCTCTCCATCCCCACTGAACCGCTTACAGACCACCGCCAGACTGCCAGTGTGAACTTCGATACTGAACCGATGGCTCGAGTCTACATCTACCAGACGATCTACGACCTCGCCCAGAGCGAGGTCGCAGATCGCCTCCAGAATCGTCCAGCACTGCTCAAAGGATTCGGACTGGACCAGCCACCGTCCCAACAGAACATCTCCTACGCCTGGAACCAGTTCAGCCACCGCACCAAGACCACTCTCGAAGCCGCTGCCAGAGGCATCGCGATCGAAGCTCGTGATCACGACGTCATTTCCGAGGCGTTGATCCCCATGGAACTGGACGAGGACCAAGACCCTCTCGAAGACGACGAACAGACGGATTCCACCGTGTCTCGTGCACACGTGCGTGATCACGGAAGCAAGGTCGTCGAACTCGCCCGAAGGCACGGCTTCGGCGAGTTCGACTCCCACAGGGCAGAGAACAGAGTCTACGAGGACGAACAGATCCTCGATCTGTTCTCCGATGCATGTCTCACCCAAGGCAGCGCTCACTCGAAGGGTGAAGCTGGATGGTTTCTCGACGAGAACGACGTCTGTGACGATTCGACGTTTCTCCGCGTGATCAAGCAGTTCGCAACGCCGGAAAACGAGGAAGTCCCAGCGTCCGTCCAAGAGTTAGAGATCGAAGACATCGTCGCGTTCACCGAACTGTACCGAGAGGAACTATTGGGTGCGTTCGAGACGGCGACCGGGAATATTCTTGAGACGATCCGTCACGAGGATCCGTTCGACGACCGCCACGTCGTGGCGGCCGTCGACTTCACACACGTCCCCTACCACGTTTGGCCGTGGATCGACAAGGACGAACAGATCCCGAAAGCGACGTATCCACCGATGGTGAGCGGCTACAAGGATGACGGCGAGATCAAGCACGGCTACACGTTCGCGACGATCGCGATCGTCGGGAACGATGTCCCGATCATCCTGGGGATCGAACCGGTCAAAGAGCGCTCGGAGTGGGAGCCAGAAACTGCTCCGGCTGATTCGAAGGGCGAGGTCGTCGACGTACTGCTGGAGACCGCCCAGCAGTACGTCGACCTCGACGAGGTGCTCTTAGACCGAGGGTTCTACAGTAACGAGGTGTACGCAGGGATCCACGAGCGTGGGTTGGTGTACACGACGCCGGTTCCGAAGTACGAGGACGATTACGAGGCGATCAAGAAGATTCAGAGCAAGGAGTGCGTCGACGCCGCCGTCAAGCACGGGGTGCCGTTCGCCGTGGACGGCGAACGCCACCACACGGCGGAGTTTCTGTACGTTCCAGCGACGGACGAAGATGCCGAGGGGAACTACGCGGTGTTCGTGACCAACCGCGAGCACGTCGCTCCGGCGGAAATCGAGCACGTCACGAACAGCTACAGCCGCCGCTGGGACATCGAGAACCAGTACAAGTCAGTCAAGGGATTCCTGCCGAAGACGTCCTCGACAGACTACCGCGTACGGTTGTTTAGCTTCGTTTTCGCGTCGCTGCTGTACAATCTGTGGCGGTTGACGGATTACCTGGTGAAGGTCGAAGCCGATCGACCGATCCGCTCGGCGCCGGTGGTGACCGCCAGGACGTTCGTCCGGGCGGTCGGCCGGTCGCTTCGAGACGTTGGTTGACTGGCTCCAGTCGCTTGCGCTCGCCTGCGGCAAGCCGCAGGACTCGCGTCTGGGGTGGTCTCAGGCCACAAATTTCGCCGTTCCAGTTACTCACTGTACTTCTTGGGCACAACTGCAGAGTATCGCCACAGCGTGTGGTCAGAATCCGGTCACTCTATCCGCAGTTCGTTTGTAGACTCCCTACATCCCGAAAACGTGAATACCCTGTACTCTCGACGGTCGGACTGTAGTCTGAGTGTCGATTTCCCACTGGACGGCTGGGCTTTCGTTCGGCTACTGTTCCTCGCTGGGGAGTCACACGATTGTGCGTGGGGAAAGTGACACGTGTCAGATGGGATCCGGGACGTCAGGACCGGACGGTCGTCCAGTAGCGGACACAGAGATACACGAGGATGAGGACGAAGGTGGCCGAGATCACGAGTTCACCGGCTCGCACGGCAGACGCAAGCGCGATCGTGTTGAGCGCGATACCGGCGACGTACAGCAGTCGCAGTCGGCTGCCCGTCACTGCCGACGATTCCGACTCCTCTGTCTTTTCGGTCATCGGATACTTCCTGTCGTAGACTTCGACTCTGCGGACAAAAGCCTTCGTTCATCCGGTACTGGACTCCGTCAGGCGGCCCTTGTCACGAGGCGACTGCCGTCAGTCGTCGCCCGTCCCCTTACCGACGTCTGCACTGTCGACTTCGATAGCCCCCATGTCGGGGCTGGCGCCAGTACCACGGGCGGAGAGGACCTTGCCCAGGGCGACGGCACACACGTAGATGGCCACTGCGACGAGGACGATGACCCCGCCGGCCGTGACGCCGCCGTAGTAGGCGACCCCGATTCCGAGCAACACGGCGAGTTCGGCGAGGACGACCGAGACGACAAGCGACTCGGAGAAACTCCGTGACACCTGGGTCGCGCCGGCGACCGGGACGACGAGCATCGCCGCGACGAGGATGACGCCCATGATCTGCATCGCGCCGACGACGACCATCGCCGTCAGCATCACGACCACCCTGTTGTACCAGTTGACTGAGATACCGGAGACGGCGGCGGCCGTCTCGTCGAAGGTCACGTACAGCAACTGGTTGCGCGTCAGCGCGACCGTTCCGACGATGACGACGAACAGGACGAGGAGGATGGCTGCGCTCTGGGGCGAGACCGTCGAGAGGTTCCCGAAGAGGAACTGGTTGACGCCGACCGCGAGGCCGCCGGCGTTGAGACTGATGAGCGTCGTCCCCAGCGCGAAGCCCGTCGACAGGACGATGGCCATCGAGACGTCGTTGTAGGCGTCGGTGACCTCGGAGATGAGTTCGATGAACAGGGCGGCGATCATCGCCACCACGACCGCGGTGAGATAGGGAGACACACCCAGGTCGATGACTGCGTTCAGGAACAGGCCGACGGCGACGCCGGCGAAGCCGGTGTGGGCCAGCGCATCGCCGATCAACGCGAGCTGGCGATGGACGAGAAAGGTTCCGATGAGCGGCGCCATCACGCCGATACAGAGTCCGACGAGGATTGCCCGCTGCATGTAGCGGTACCGGGGGTCTATCATCTCCAGCCCGGTGAGATAGTAGACCCAGTCCATCAGCCAGTACCACTGGTCCAGTACCCACAGGAGGACGCCGAAAACCGTCTCTCCCAGCGCGCCCACCACGCCCTGTAGCGGGAGTAC
>ENA-ORCS01000808-ORCS01000808.1-marine-metagenome-genome-assembly--contig:-NODE-808-length-16827-cov-6.489433_pt1 | contig 16827 bp, 19 predicted proteins | sample MGYA00237781_ERZ508513 | MGnify/ENA primary metagenome ERZ508513 (study PRJEB26184, sample SAMN06268793) | marine metagenome | isolation source: Eden Landing Ponds, San Francisco, CA, USA | place...
GACGCGATTATGCTGTTCTACGACGAGGACGAGGCCGATCGGATGTTCCGGGAGGCCGGCTTCGAGGAGTTCGAACATCACATTCAACAGGCACGGCCCGGGAGCCCCCGCGCGATCACAACTGTTGCGGAAGTACCTGAAGAGTAATCTGGACAAGCATACGCCGAGCGGAGCGAGGCGTTTCACCGCGACGACTGTAAGGAGTCGTGGCCTTTTTGATCCAGCTTTTTGCCGCGAGCGGTCGCCAGCGGCGACCCGAGCGGGAAAAGGTGGTCTGGGCACGGCCCGGGAGCCCCCGCGCGATCACGACTGTCGCAACAGTGCCCGAAGAATGAGCACCCTCGCGGCAGTGCCCAAACTGTAACGGCTGGTAGCTGTCTCAACGCTGTTGAGACGAAATTTCCCATCGGGCTGAATGAGTATTCCGAACGCCGCGTCCACCCGCCGTGCTCGACGCTGATCAAGTTGCGTCCGTCTCCAGCCGTGCGAGGACGCCCCGATCGGTCGATATCGTGACCGACACTGTCGAGCCCGGGTCCAACAGTGGCGCGTTGGTGCTCGCAAGCGTCACGCTCGCGCTTTCGCCGGCCGTCCACGTCGGATCAGCGGCTGGATTGAACGGTCCGGTCGGTCCGCTCGCGAACCCCTCGGCGGCAAAAAACGGGATCGGTGGCTGCTGTGTGAGTGGTTGTCCGTCGACTTCGATTCGTAGTGTCAACTCCTCTGTCGAGACTGTCTGTCCGCTGTCGTGGGTGATCGTGATTCGGTCGGCGTCCGCTTTCGCACTGATAGTGAACCGAACGTGTGGAGTTTGCGCCGTTGTGTCGGCTCCGAGAGCGGCCGCGCCGACGATACTGGCCACTCCGACAGTCACGATCACGAGCAACACCGCCCCGACGACAGGTGACAGGCCACGAGACACGCCCGCTGGTGGGCCGGGTTCGTATTTGAATGTCCGGCCCGCTTCCCCTAGCCCGGTATCGCGCCGTCAGGGATTGTGACCGTGAGCGTCTCTCCGTCTGACGATTTGACTGTTATCGTCGTCGTCCCACGGGTATCCAGCGCCCACAGGGTGCCGTCCTCGCCCGTCTCACCGGTCCGCATTCCGTCGATTTCGACTGTGGCGTTAACACCGATGTCACCCGTCACGTTCGTGAGAGATATTTCGACCGGCCCCGTCTCGTGGGTCGCGTTGACCGTCAGTGAGAGCTGTTCGGTGCTGTTCGTGTATCTCTCGGACACCGTCATCGCTGACAGGTCCAGTATTTGCTCTTCTTTGAATACGTCGGTGCTCGACGTATCGATATACGTCGTCAGTTCTCCCTGTGTATGGGAGACATCGACGCTGAAGACTGACGCGTTCCCGAACGATTCCGGGCGAGGCGATCGCTTTCGGTTCTCCTCGGCCATTGCCCACGGGTACAGTTCACTCGCCCGGTCGATCACTTCGCTGGCGGTCCGGAGTTGCGGCTGGCCGGTCCCGGCACCCGGATTCGTAGTGAACCCTTCCCGGACGTATCGATCGTTGACGATCGTTGCGATGACGATTCCCTGTTCGCCGGTCTCGACATACGCGAGTCGCGAGCGGGCCGTTCCGGTGATCGCTGGCTGGAACTCGACTTCACGAATCAGGCCGCTGTTCGTCAGAAGTGTCCCTTCGTAGCTTCGCAGCTCCGCTTCGAGGTCGGGCGGCAACGAGTAATCGATCGTCGACTCGTCCATCGTGATGACCGTGTCTGCAGTCGCTTCGATCTGTTCGGCGGTCGCGTCGACTCGAACGAGCGTCGCGGCAAACTCGTTTGTCGTCAACGTACCGTCGTTGTACTGTTCGAGGGCCTGCTTCTGGCGCCGCTGTAACGCTTCGGTCTTGCTGTCAAGTCGCGCGACGAGATCGCGCGCGGCGGCCGTTCGCTCACGTTCGGTGTCCGCGTTTTCGAAGCGCTCTCGGAACGATTCGAGCATATACTCCAGCGACAGACGATCGCTGTCGATCCGTGTGGCGGCCACTACGTCGACAGACGCCCGATGGCGTCTCGAAGTCTGGACATTCTCCTCGGACACTCGCAGGTAGTTGGCCGTCTCGTTCACTTCCGCAAGGGCTGGTCTCGGCGTATCAGTGTCGATTGTCTGTGGCTTTTCGGGTGTGTCCGTCGGGCCGACCAGTCCAGCAGTGACGCCGACGGCAACCAAAGCGAGAAGCCCGAACGTCAGTAGGGCCGTCCGACCAGCGGAGGGGGAAGACATCGGTCTATCGGAAGATACAGTGGGTATGCGGAAAAATCCATCTACTATCGGCTGGATAGAGTCTCCAGGGGGAAACCACTATACTGGACGGTGAACGGCGCTACTGCCATATTTATTGATAGAAAGGGTTTTGCCCCAGCGGCAAGCATCCACCAGTACACAATGCCCGCGTGGCCCCGTGCCCTCTTCGCCATCGCGTTGGTCACCACCCCCCTCGTGGCCGGCGTTGCCCCCCTCAGCGCGAACGCCCCCAGTGGGTCGGTCGGCTCCGACCTATCGGATCCCGCACCCGACCTGCCACTCGCAGTTTCCGAACAAGGCCTTGCCGTCGATACGACCTACCGGATTGAGGTGCAACCGGACGGTGACGCTCGATGGTCAGTCAATCGGACGTTCCACTTCGACAACGAAAGCGACCGTGCTGGGTTCGAGGAACTCGCCCAACAGTTCGCTGACGGGGCGGGTCCGGACCGAACGATCACCGCCTTCGAGGGAGCAAGCGACCTGGCCAGTGCCACGACCGGTCGACCAATGGAAATCACGAACACCACGCGATCGACGCATATCGGCTCCGACAGCGGATCGCTCGTGCTCTCGTTCCGGTGGACGAACTTCACTCACCGAGAGCGCGGGCGCATCTATGTCGACGACGCGTTCCAGACGGACCCACGCTGGTTCTCCAGTCTCGCTGACGGCGAACGGCTGATAATCACACGCCCGGACGGCTATCAGTTCTACAACGTCAGCACGAACGTGCAAAACCGGATTCTCGTGTGGAACGGTCCACACACGTTCTTGACCGGGCGACCGTACGCTGTTTTCGACCCGATTTCACCGCCACCCACGACCCCAACGACCACGACCACGACGACGCCGTCGGAGTCCGATACGACGAACACTCCGATCGGTGTGATTCTCGGTGGTTTGCTGGCCCTTGCCGTCCTTGCCGGTGCCGGTTATGCTGTCTACGCCGGTCGCGTTCCCGGCCAGCAGTCTAGGACCGAATCGGACACGTCTCCATCGGCCGAGAGTAGTCCCGACACCACGCCAACGACGAGCGACGAGGAGGGGCCCGCCGAGCCCACGACTGACGATGGCGGCGAGACTGTGACTGCTAGTGGGGCGGACGCCGGAGCGGGCGGCCCGGACGACGATGGGGACGAGCAGGCAACGGACGATACAGAGGCTGACATCGACGAGACACTGCTCAGCGACGAGGAGCGCGTCGAACGGCTCCTTGCGCGAAACGACGGCCGGATGAAACAGGCCCGCATCGTCGAGGAGACCGGCTGGTCGAACGCGAAAGTGTCTCAACTGCTCTCCTCGATGGCTGAGGAGGGCCAGATCGAGAAACTTCGGATCGGACGGGAGAACCTCATTTCGTTCCCCGAGGAAGGGCCAGAACAGTAACTTCGGTGTCCGTTGATCGGCCGGAGTTCGCTAGATCGGGCAGTCTGGCAAACGTTTACCCTGCTCGGGCCGTCAACACTTCCCGATGAAGATCCTCGTTCCGATCACGGAGGCAGCGACAGTCGATACCGTCTTTGAGATCGACGGTCTCGACATCGACGATCGATACCTCTCGACGGACCTCAACGAGTGGGACGCATACGCCCTCGAGGAGGCAGTGCAACTCGTCGAAGCCGAGGGCGGAGAGGTCGTCACCGTCACGATTGGCCCCGACGACGTCGAGGAGACGATCAGACAGGCACTCGCGAAAGGCGCCGATCGGGCGATTCGGGTCTGGGACGACCAGTTGGCGGCGCTTTCCGTGCTCGACCCGGTGACGAAATCGGCGGTACTCGAAGCGGTCGTCGACGAAGAGCAACCGGATCTCGTCTTCACCGGCGTGCAGTCCGCTGACGATTCGTTCGGCGCGACCGGCGTCGCGCTCGCATCGCGACTGGACTGGGCCTGGGGGACGGTCGTCAACGATCTCCGACTGGACTCGACGGTTGCACACGTCACCCGAGAACTCGAGGGAAACCTCGAAGAGCTGACTGACGTTCAGCGACCGGCCGTGTTGACGATCCAGACGGGGATCAACGAGCCACGGTTTGCCAGCCTTCGGGACATCACACGGGCCCAACAAGCGGACATTACCCTCGAGTCGTTCGCCGGGTTGGACCTCGACGCTGACGCGGTCGTCTCGTCGATCGAGCGAACTTCGTTGTATGAGCCAGACAGCGACGGCGAAGCGACGATTTTCGAAGGGGATCCGGACGAGACGGCCGCCGAACTCGCAGCCGTCGTCGCGGAGTCAGGGGTGACACAATGACGGTGCTTGCAGTCGCCGAGCACCGTCGTGGTGAATTGCGGCCGGTTAGCCTGGAACTGCTTTCGGCGGGCGGGGAACTCGCCGATGCCATCGGTGGTGACCTGCACGTCGCCGTCGTCAGTGGCGATGTCGAACGCTACGCTGACCAGTTGAACCGCGAGGGCGTCGACACGGTCCACACGGTCGCCGACGGCGAGGAGTTCAACCACGACCGCTACGTGCAGGCGGTCACACGTCTCGCCGAGACTGTCGAGCCGACCGCCCTGATCGCCCCAGATACAGTCAACGGTCTCGACTACGCACCGGCTGTCGCCGAGCGACTCGACGCGCCGCTGTTGACCGACGCGATCGACCTCGATTACGACGACTGCCTTACAGTCACACGCGAACGATACGAAGGGAAAGTCGAGACGACAATCGATGTCGATGCACAACAGACAGTTCTGACTGTCCGCCCCGGGGTGTGGCCCCGCGCTGATGGGTCTGGAGACGCCGAAATAACAACGCTCGACGCTGCTATCGACGAGTCGGCTGTTCGATCGGACGTCACGGGGTATCAGGAGATCGGTGGCGAGGTCGATGTCGCCGAGGCAGACGTGTTAGTCGCCGTTGGCCGCGGCATCGAATCCGAGGAGAACTTGGATATCGTTCGCGACCTCGCTGACGCGCTGGATGCGACCATCGCTGCCTCCCGACCGGTCATCGACAACGGGTGGCTGCCTGCGGATCGGCAGGTCGGTCAGAGCGGCAAGACCGTCTCACCGGAGCTGTACGTCGCCGTCGGTATCTCCGGGACCGTCCAACACGTCTCGGGCGTCCGCGCGGAGACGTTTATCGCGATCAATGACGACCCGAACGCCCCGATCTTCGAGGCTGCCGATTACGGCGTCGTCGATGACCTCTTCGAGGTCGTACCGGTGCTGACCGACCAGCTTTCCTGACGCGATCGGTGTCGATCCCACAGACGCGAGGCTTTTGCTATCGGCTCCCGAACGCCGGGCTATGGACTTTGATTCGTTCACGCTGGCGGCCTCGACGGCAAATCTCGCCGACGAGCCAGCCGCGCGCGAGCACGCCGACTGCATCGAATTCCGTCTGGATCTGGCCGAGTCGCCACTGGACGCGCTCGGGGACTATGACGGTGATCTGCCGATCTTGGCGACCAACCGACCCGACTGGGAGGGCGGCGAGGCGACTGACGACCAGCGACGACTCGACGCACTCACAGCGGCAGCCGAACACGACGCCGTCGAGGCGGTCGACCTCGAACTGGAGACGATGCGCTCGGGCGACGGCGAGCGCGTGGCCGAGCACGCTCGTGAGCACGGCGCGGACGTGGTGGTATCGAGCCATAACTTCGAGTCGACACCTGGTATGGCTACGCTACAGGAGACGCTTCGAGCTGCTTGCACGTACGGTGACGTCGGCAAACTCGCCGTGACCGCACAGGCGCGTGCCGACGTGCTCGATCTGCTGGTCGCCACGCGGGCCGCGACTGACGAGGGCGATCGAGTCGCGACGATGGCGATGGGTGAACCCGGTCGCCACTCCCGTGCGGTCGCGCCGCTGTACGGTTCGCGGATCGGCTACGCGCCGGTCGACCCAGCCGAGGCGACCGCGCCGGGCCAGTACGACTTGGCGACGCTTCGGGAGTTAGTCCAGACACTTGCCGGCCGATGAGACAGTATTAACACTGCCGGCCCCCGAGTCACACTGTACTCGTGGGACGAACACGAAAGCGGCCGTGGCTCGCGGCCGCCCTCTCGCTGTTGTATCCAGGCGTCGGACACCTGTATCTCCGGCAGTGGTTTCGGGCCCTACTGTGGATCGTACTCGTCATCGGCGCGTCATTCGTGCTCATTCCGACGGACATCATCCCGGAGACAACGAGTGTCTCGGCGATCCTGGAGGCCAGCCAATCGATTCCAGTCACTGCGACTGTCGCGATCCTCCTGTTGCGGCTGCTCAGTATGGGCGATGCGTATGTGCTGGCGCGGCGTCTGAACGCGAGCCAGTCGCGCAGACAGCAGGCGACGGTCTCGATCAGGAACGCGAGTGACGACCGTACTGCGAACTTTGACCTACCGGAGGAACTACAGACTGCAGATCGACCGGACGGCGACCAGATAGACGGACTGGACGGCGCGCCGCCATCCGGGGCAGGACAGACAGTCGCCCCCAGTCGCTGTCCGTCCTGTGGACGCGAGATCGACGACCCGGAACTGGACTTCTGTCCGTGGTGTGCCGAACCGTTCGACGACGAGTAGCTACCGTTCCGCGACGGACTCACTGAATCGAGCCTAGATGGCCCTTTCGAAGAGACCGGAGTAGCGTCAACAGAAAAAGACCCGGTCGGACCCGGCTTACTTCTCGATGATGGACTCCTCGACGGCTTCACCGAAGTGTCGAGCCGTGTCCTCGTAGTAGAGAGCGATCTCGTCGCCGGCTTCCAGATCGGTGACGGCTTTCCGTCCTTCGCGGGTGCGGACTTTGATCGTCTCGGCGTTCTGTAGCAGTGTCTCGATTCGGTCGGTCTCGCCGTCCTCACGCTGTAGTTCAGCCTGAATCCGGAACATCGGGCGTTTCTCGATTTTCGCTCGGCCGACGATCGCCTCGCGAGTGCGGCCCTCGCTGTCGACGACCTGGACCTCGTCGCCACTCTTCAGCTCAGAGAGGTATTTCGTGCCGCCGTCGGGCGTCCGAACGTAGGCGTGGACCGCGCCGGCGTTGACCCGGAACGGACGGGATGCGACGTACGGCGACTCGGCGGTCTCGGCGTGAACGAAGAAGAGTCCACGGGCCATCGAGCCGACGAGCATCCCTTCGTCGTGGTCCATCAGGTTCGCGGTGTCGATACAGACCCGGTCGGCGGAGCCGGTCTGCTCGACAGCGGTCACTTCAGCGTGCTGCAACTCTAGGGTCTCGCGGCCGGCCTCGTCGCGGACCTCGACGGTCTTGCGGATCTCGTCGGGGTCGTCGGTGTCCAGCAGGACGCCGTCCGCGCCGATCTCGAGGGTTTCGTAGGCAGTGCGTGCGTCCTCGGCGGTCTGGACGCCGGCGATGAGATGGGTTTCCTCGCCGACGCGGGCGATGAGGTTTTCGAGAGGGATGATCTGCCAGTCCTCACCGATGACGATGGTGTAGTCGGCTTCCGTGGCGACCGCTTCGGCAAAGGCCTCGTAGTTCTCGTCGAAGATGCGGACGTATCCGCCGTCGGCACCCCCTTCTGCCCGGAGTGCCGACAGATCCGCCGATCCAGAGAGGTCCGAGGGTAGGTCGACAGTCCCGTCGCCTTCGCCGTCTCGGCCGACGACCGTGGCGTCGGTGTCGGGCGTGTCGTCTTCGGCCTCCATCACGTGGACGTCGCCGTTGGCGAAGGCGGCGACGTTGACCGCGCCGAGTTCGCGGACCCGATCGACGTCGTGGCTGTCAACCAGCACCCAGTCGACGCCGGCTTCGAGTCCGGCAGTGATCCGTCGCTTGCGCGCTTCCCAGTCGCCGACTTCGCTGTCGGCCTTGAGCCAGACGGTCCGTGTCATATTCCAACGCTGGCGGGCGGGGCGCTTGATACTGGCGGTTGCTCTCGCGTGTCACGTGCCAGCGTCACCAGCCGGGACCCGGACGCTCTTGTATCGTGGCTCACCTACAATAGCTCGATGGCTCCCGATACCGTCCTGTTCGATCTCGACAGCACGCTCTGTCGCTCGACACAGGACGACCAGCAACTTCACGCCGAGGCCTTCGCCCGCGCCGGGCTCGATCCGTTTTGCACGCCAGCGGACGTGCGGGCGGTGGCCTCGACGATCACCGATGCCGACACCGACCACGAGTTTTTCCGGCAGGTATTCGAACAGGCCGCAGCGTGCGCCGGCGCTGGCCCGGTCGACGCCGAGGCGCTCGCGGAGGCGACCGTCGCGTTGCGCGATCCGACAGCCGTCGAGTGGCGCCCGGGTGCGAAAGCCGCGCTGGAGCGCGCCCGCGAGCGCGCTCAAGTCGGCCTTGTCACGAACGGGACCCGAGCGACCCAGCGGGCAAAACTCGACGCGCTCGGGATCGCTGACGCCTTCGAGACGATCGTCTATGCGGCCGACCGAACCGAATCCAAGCCAAGTCCTGTGCCGTTCGAGACGGCGCTTGCCGACCTCGACGCGTCGGCTGACAGCACGCTGTACGTCGGCAACGACTACCGGGCGGACGTGATCGGTGCGAAACGCGCCGGACTAACTGCCTGCTGGATCCCGAGCGAGAGCGATCTCGACGCGCCAGCGGACCCTACTCACGCGCCCGACTATCGATTCGACTCGCCAGAAGAACTCCCGGCCGTCTTCTAGACCTCGACGGCCAGACCAGCCCGTTTTAATGCGTCCTTGACATCGGCGTCGTCGTGGACCACAGCAGCGACGGCGCTCGTGATTGCTTCGGGGTCGTCGTGCTGGAAGATCGATCGCCCCATCGAGACGCCCGCCGCGCCGGCGTCCATCGCGCCGCGAACCATCTCCAGGGTCTCCTCGTCGGTTCCTCGTGATCCGCCGGCGATGACGACTGGCTTGGCTGTCGCTTCCACAACGTGCTGGAAACTCTCGGCGTCGCCGCTGTATGAGGTCTTGATCACGTCCGCACCCAATTCCTCGGCGAGTCGGACGGCGTGGCCAAGGGCTTCGGCGTCGGACTCGTCGATCCCGGGACCGCGGGCGTAGGCCATCGCCAGCACTGGCATCCCGTAGCGGTCGGCCTCGGCCGTGAGTTCCCCAAGCTGGGTAATCTGGTCAGGTTCGTGCTCGGAGCCGACGTTGATATGAAAGGAGACGGCGTCGGCCCCCGCCCGGATGGCGTCTTCGACCGTGGCAGTGAGTCGCTTGTCTTCCTCGTCGGGACCGATCGTCGTCGACCCGTTGAGATGGACGATATAGCCCGCGCCGTTCTTGTGCGGGTGGACGCGTGAGGCGATCCCTTTCTGGGTGAGGACTGCGTCTGCACCCCCAGCGGTGATCCCGTCGATGGTCGATTCGATGTCTTTGAGGCCTTTGACCGGCCCCATCGTGATGCCGTGGTCCATCGGGACGATGAGGTGGCGCCCCCCTGTCCCGATCCGTTCCAGTCGTGTGGCTTTCCCGGCGTCCATTGGTATGTGAGTCTGTGGCAAGTCACGGTTAAAAGGGTTGCGAGGCGCTTCGCTACCGATGTCGGTATCCTGGAGAGACCGGTCCGTCCCGTGTCGGACACGAACCCCGTGTCAAGACTGCTCTAGGGGTCAACCTAAGAGTTCGTACCGTCTCACCTGTCTCTTGAATGTCGAAGGTCAAACTCCCTGCCCCGTCTCCCGAAGGGATGAAATGGACGTGGTCTTGGTCAGTCAGTTGTGAGTTCTCTTCGAAGGTGTGGTAGCGAATCAGATAACGCTGGGATTCGACCACGTATTCCCGCGTTTGCTGTCCCGCACCTTCGATGTTGAGGGTGTCTCTGTACATTCTCGCTTCTCCTTCTGAAGCATCGTCTCCGAGGAAACTAATCTCGATAGTGTCGGGGACAGCCGCGTGATTGAATATGGTCAAATCGACTCCGTCATCACGAGACTGGAGCCCTGAACATCCAGCCAGACCGATAGAGAAACCTACCGCCGTAGTAATCGCCCACTCCCCGATCTCTGTTTATCCGCGTGAACAATATGGAATAGACTTCCCAAATTTTTTATGTCTACTGTTAACAATGCCCGTATGACCGCAGAGAAGGAGGGTTCCGACGCAGGCCACTCGTTCATCACGCGCCGCCGATTTCTGCGGACGACTGCCGGGGTGACAACCGCAAGTAGCGCTACAGCAACTCTTAGCACAGCTCGTGCTGCTGAGGGGGATGAGTTGTGGGCTTTCGAGGCCGGTGATGTTGTGGAGTCCTCGCCGACGGTGGTGGACGGCACCGTCTATGTCGGGAGTAACGACGGCAACGTCTACGCGCTGTCTGCGGCCGACGGCACCGAGCAGTGGCGCTACGAGACCGGTCAATGGGTGTTTCCCTCGCCGACGGTGGTTGACGGCACCGTCTACGTCGGGAGTCGCGATGGCAACGTCTACGGGTTGTCGGCGGCCGACGGCACCGAGCAGTGGCGCTACGAGACTGGTGGTGGCGTGTATGCCTCGCCGACGGTAGTGGATGGCACAGTCTACGTCGGGAGTGGGGATCACAACGTCTACGCGTTGTCGGCGGCCGACGGTACCGAACAGTGGCACTATGAAACCGGTAATTGGATGCGTCCTTCCCCGACTGTGGTGGATGGCAGCGTCTACGTCGGGAGTTACGACAACAACGTCTATGCGTTGTCGGCGGCCGATGGCACCGAACAGTGGCACTATGAAACCGGTGATGGGGTGGTGTCCTCGCCGACGGTGGCGGATGGCACTGTCTACGTCGGGAGTCGCGATGGCAACGTCTACGGGTTGTCAGCGGCCGACGGCACCGAACAGTGGCATTACGAAACCGGTGGTGGGGTGGGGTCCTCGCCGACAGTGGTGGATGGCACCGTCTACGTCGGCAGTGGCGACAACAATGTCTACGCGTTGTCGGTGGCCGACGGCACCGAACAGTGGCACTACGAAACCGGTGCTAGCGTGAATTCCTCGCCGACGGTGGCGGATGGCACCGTCTACGTCGGGAGTAACGACGACAACGTCTACGCGTTGTCGGCGGCCGACGGCACCGAACAGTGGCACTATGAAACGATTCATTGGGTTCGTTCCTCTCCGACGGTGGTGGATGGCATAGTCTACGTCGGGAGTAACGACGACAACGTCTACGCGTTGGATGCGGGAGTTGAGGGGTCAAGTGAGGGGTCGCGGGTGATGCACGGAACGCTGGGCCATCACGGTCAGTCTCATCCCGGCGAACCCTACGGTGGTAAGGGGGGCGATTCGGCGAGTGATCCAACTGAGACAGAAACAGAAACGCCAACCGAAACGCCAACTGAGGCAGCAACCGAGACAGCAACGCAAACACAAGCTCAGTCACCAACGGAACCAGCCACGGAGACCACGAGTACAGGCGGGCCAGGGTTTGGGTTGATCTCCGCGCTGACAGGCCTCGGTGGCGCAGGCTACTTACTCTCCTCACGCGGAAGCGAGGTCGACGACGACTGACGCACACAGTAGCATCCACCTCTGATTCGTATCGCACTCCTGCCTATCTGTATTGAGCATTCCAGCTACCCGAACGTCGGGAGATATTCATTGCAAGATACGTGCTGCGCATTCAGCAGGAGCCCAATGAACTCCTCGATCTCTGTCAGTAACGCCATAACCGATACAGAGGGCTCATATTCTGGGAGTGACCGGAGTCACTGTTCGCAGATGTAGACGAATCCCTCCTCGAAATGTCTGCCTGCGACGATTGTCGTTCTGTTCGTGGTCGCTATCGCGCCGCCGAACTGCTCGGACGTATCGGGTGCTGTGAAATATATTTCTCGCGGGTCGTTCGTACTGGACGGCTGATCCAGCTTGTATACCGCCTTGATGTGTATGCTCCGTCAGCGAACACAGCGGTCGGGACGATAACTGGTGTCGGTCTGTTCGGTTGGTATGGCACCTTTCGGTACTTGCAAACCCGACATTGAATCCACTATGGAGACTGATATCAAGCTTCGACGAGTCAAACGCGACCTCACGCAGGAGGACCTCGCCGAGGCTGTCGGTGTGGCCCGACAGACAATCGGTGCGATCGAACAGGGTCGTTACGACCCGCGTTTGGAACTCGCGTTCGATCTCGCCGAATTCTTCGATACGACCGTCGATGAGTTGTTCTGGCGGGAACACGACCGGGAGTGACCTGCTGCGTGGCCGTGTGACGTGCCAGTCCGAGTATGAACGCTTAAGGAGATATTTGCCGTATGCGCGCTATGGGACTCAGGAGCTTTTTGGCCGAGTGTGAGGACCGGACTGCTCTCACCGAACCGGTCGAGACGCGGTTCGAACTCCCGGCACTGGCCGTCCAAGACGAGAGCCGGCCGATCGTCTTCGAATCGGTCGCGGACCATCCTGACGTGCGCGGAGTCACGAACCTGATCTCTTCGCGAGCGCTGATCGGTCAGGCACTGGATGTCGAACCCTCTGGGATCATCGACGCCGTCAGCACCGCGATGGACAATCCGCTGGCCTTAGAGCGGACGGCACCCGCGGCCTTCGAGCACGTCGCGGACGAACCCGACCTCGCTGAGCACGTCCCGATCCCCATCTATTACGACGAACACGAACGGGAGTACTTCGCCTCGACGGTCGTCGTCGCGAAAGACCCCGAGACGGGCGTGCACAACCTCTCGTTCCACCGGATGATGTACGACGAGGGCAACCGGCTGGTGATGCGGTTGGTCGAACGCCACCTCCACGATATCTACTCGCGGACCGACGGTGGCCTCGACGTCGCGGTTATGATGGGCGTTCACCCCGCCGTCGAGATCGCCGCTGCGACCTCGTTCTCGCCGGATATGAGCGAACTCGAACTCGCCAACCGACTGCTCGACGGGGAACTGACGACCACCGAGTTCCACGGGCTGACTGTCCCCAGCGAGGCCGAGCTCCTCTTGCACGCGACGATTACCGACGAGCGCGCCGAGGAAGGTCCTTTCGTCGACCTCTCACGGACGTGGGACCGGACCCGCCAACAGCCCGTCGTCGAAGTGAACGAACTCCACGCCCGGCCCGATCCACTGGCACGGGTGATCGTCCCCGGGCGCAAAGAACACGCCCACCTGATGGGCATTCCACAGGAACCGCGGATCTACCGGATCGTCGAGAACACCGTCCCGACGGTCCAGAACGTCGTGTTGACCCCGGGCGGGTGTTCGTGGCTGCACGGTGTCGTCCAGATCGACAAGCGAACCGAAGGCGACCCGAAAAACGCCGGGATGGCCGCGCTGGCGGCCCATCCTTCGATGAAGAAAGTCACGGTCGTCGACAGCGACGTCAACCCGGCCGATCCCGACGCCGTCGAGTGGGCGACCGCGACGCGGATGCAACCCGACCGGGACATCGAGACGATCGAGAACGCCAAGGGGTCGTCGCTGGACCCCTCCCAGGACTACGAGACCGGAACGTTGACCAAGTGGATCGTCGACGCGACGATCCCCGGCGACCGCGAACACGACGAGTTCGCCGAAGTGACCGTCCCCGGCGCGGACGAACTCGACCTGTCGGACTATCAATAAACTATGCACCTGACAAAAGAAGAGGAACGACTGCTCGAATCGGACACGCCGGCCACGCGCAAGGCGATGGAACTGCTGGTCGAACTCGGCGACATCTACGGGGCCGAGGAGATGGTCGAAATCGAGTCGGCCCAGGCATCCGGGATCTCCTACAAATCCATCGGCGACCCCGGCGTCGAGTTCCTGGAAGGGTTCGCCGATGAAGGCGCTGACGTCTCCGTGACGACCTTCGCCAACCCCGCGGGGATGGACTTCGAGAAGTACGAAGGGATGGGCGTCAGCGAGGAGTTCGCCGAGAAACAGCGGCGGATCAGAGACGCCCTCCAGGAGATGGGGATCACCCTATCCTTTACCTGCACGCCGTATCTCGCGGGTAACTTGCCTCACCGCGGCCAGCACGTCGCGTGGGCCGAATCCTCGGCTGTCTCGTTTGTCAACAGCGTCGTCGGTGCCAAGACCAACCGCGAGGGCGGCCCCTCGGCGCTGGCGGCCGCGATCACCGGCCGGACGCCCAAACACGGCCTCCACCTGGAGGAGAACCGCCAGCCGACCCACCGGATCGACGTCGATACCGACCTCGACGACCAGTCGGACTTCGCCGCGCTGGGTTCGTGGGCCGGACGGATCGTCGAGGACGGCAAGCCCTACTTCACCGGGATCGATTCGGCGACCACTGACGAGTTGAAAGCGCTCGGCGCGGCGATGGCCGCCTCGGGGGCCGTCGCGCTGCACTTCGTCGAGGGGGTCACGACTGAGATGGAACCGCCCGAGCACGTCGACAGCGCCACCTTCGGTGCGGGCGAGCGCGAGGCGGAGTACGCCGAGTTGAACGACGGCGAGGACCCCGAACTGGTCGTCATCGGTTGTCCCCACTGCTCGCCCGAGGAGATCGCGGACGTCGCCGAGGCCGTCGAGGGCGAAACGCTCGAAAGTGACCTGTGGGTCTGCACGAGCGGCGCGGTCAAGACCTGGGCCGACCGCAACGGACACACCGAGACCATCGAGGCAGCCGGTGGGCAGGTACTTGCGGACACCTGCAACGTCGTCTCCCCGATCGAGGAGATGGGCTACGAGACCAGCGCGACCGACTCGGCAAAGGCCGCCAACTACTTGCCGGGCTTTGGCAACCAGCAGGTGGTCTTCGACGACAAGCGCTCGCTGGTCGAGGAGGTGATCGAAGATGAGTGAGCCCGACCACGAAGACGCCGCGGAGACGCTCGTCGAGGGCAACTCGATCACCGAGGGCACGGCCACGGGCGAGGTCCTGCGTTCGACGGAGCCGATCAGCTTCTACGGCGCGGTCGAACCCGACACTGGCGAGTTCATCGAGGAGGGCCATCAGCTTGAGGGCGAGAACGTCGATGGGAAAGTGCTCGTTTTCCCGCGCGGGAAGGGCTCGACGGTCGGATCGTACGTCCTCTATGGGCTGGCTCAAAACGGCGTTGCACCGGCTGCGATCATCAACGAGGAAACCGAAACGATCGTCGCGACGGGCGCGATCCTCGGGGAGATCCCCTGCGTCGACGACGTATCAGTCGAACAGCTCGAAGACGGCGAGCGCGTCACGGTCGACGCCGACGCCGGCACCGTGCGGTGGTGAGCACCGTGGAGCGATTCGTTGTCGGGATCACCGGTGCATCGGGCATCCCGATCGCAGTGCGGACCATCGAGGCGCTGGCCGAACACGGCGAGGTCGTGACGGTCGTGACCGACGCCGCCAAGTCGGTGATGGCTCACGAACGGGGCGACCGCGAGGCGACGATGCGCCACATCGAGGAGCTGTCAGCGGCCGTCTACGGCGAGGACGCCGTCCACGCGCCGGTCGCCTCGGGGTCTGTCCGGACCGACGGGATGGTGATCGTCCCCGCCTCGATGAACACCGTCGCGGCGGTTGCGACCGGTCGCTCGGACACCCTAGTCTCGCGGGCCGCGGACGTCACGCTCAAGGAACGGCGCAGACTGGTGGTCGTCCCCCGCGAGACGCCGCTCAGCGAGTTGCACCTGGAAAACCTGCTGAAACTCGCCCGGATGGGCGTCGAGGTCGTCCCGCCCGTGCTGGGGTTTTACTTCGATCCCGAGGATCCGGCCGATTTCGTCGATCACGTCGTCGGCAAGATCCTCGAGCGGTTCGATCTCGAGCACGACCGCTACGACGCCTGGGAGCCCGAGTAGCGGCGGACGGCTACGACGCTCCGGACGGAATCAGGACACGACGACGTCGACGTCGGCGAGGTGGTGGATTGGCGTTTTGTCGAAGTCGTTGCTGTTGTGGGTGACGAACGTGGCACCTTCCTCGTGGGCAGTCGCCAGATTCAGCAGGTCGGCGGCGTCGAGAGAAACACCCTGAGACTGTAGCTTTTCACCGAGGTACGCCGCTTCGAGTGCTGTATCGTCGGTAAAGTTGATGATCCGGTCGAAGTTCGACTGGAGATTGTTCTGTGTCTCTATCATCTGACTTCTCGACGGCTGCGCCTTGTACGATTCCCATGCGACAATCGCGGGAATCGTCCACTCTTCCCCACGGTATTGACTCAGATGCTGAACGATCTGTTGATCCAGTTCGGTGAGCTTTGCCAGGATATCGCGATCCAGAACGATCATTCGTGCTCCCGCTTTTCGAGCGATTCGCTCAGCTCGTCGTGTGCGTCGTCCATGCGCTCACCGAGGTCGCCGTTGTTGATGTCGCTGAGTGACTCTGCAATCGCCTCCACGTCCTTCTCGCTCCGGCTCAGACGGTCCAGCAGGTCGTTGAAACTCTCGTCGTCCCGCTTCAGGTCACGGAGCCGTTCCTTCACGTCGTCGCTGACTCGAATGGTGCTCATGTGTGTACGTTGTATACGCTTGGTTGGTATTACTTTCGCCGTTACAGCCGGTCGACTCTCTCGCGCTCTCGAAGCTGTGCCGTCGGCAGTACGTCTGTCACCGTCTCCAAATCGTCCTCTCAAATGCGGAGCGTCAGCTGTGACGGGGAGCAGGGAGCTAGCCGGACAGATACGCGTACTTATCCGGTTTCCTGAATCCGTGGTCGAGAAGCTGATACTACTGGCCGATGACCTTCGGCGGGGGTCGAGCCAGGGGTTTAATCCTCGCGCTTGTGTCTGCTATCATGCTTCCGTGG